>Ga0256914_1000022_pt1 | contig 170780 bp, 161 predicted proteins | sample HulkmetaG_FD_191571 | JGI IMG/M metagenome (GOLD analysis project Ga0256914, IMG submission 191571) | Hydrothermal chimney microbial communities from Main Endeavour vent field at the Juan de Fuca Ridge, Pacific Ocean - Hulk | ecosystem: Environmental > Aquatic > Marine > Hydrothermal vents ...
ATAAAATCAAAAGAGATAAAAGAATTGATAACCTTCTAAATGTCAGAAGTCTCATGTTCTAAAAATAACACTAAAGAAAGAATTTTTTAAGTTTCTATATGAATATTTTTAAAACTGAATAATTTTACTGAATAATTTTATTGTCTAACATTATAAGTTTTTGTAAAATTACAAATTTATTTTATAAGGTGTAATTTTAATCTTTAATCCATTTGGAGGACTCTAAATATGACTAACTATTTTAAAGAAGCGGCTCAAAAGATCTATTATGATGCTAAAAATGAGGGCAGACTTATAGAGGGTAAGACATTAAATGAACTAAAAGAACTTGCTCTTAGACAAGATGGAGTGATCCAAACTCAGATTGGCTCTGTAGCCGCAGATTCTGAACCTACCAGCCGTTCAGCCCCCCATACTAAAAATTCTATAGATCATGAATTTGGAGAAGAGGAAGAAAGGCTTGCGCAAAAAGCTGTAGAATATCTATCAAAAGAAAAAATAGTGTGCTTAGATACTATAGTTGGAGATGGACGTGATGGTATTACAGCTCGTTTTATTATGCCAGAAACTTATGCCCAACTAGCCTATGGATTAAAGCTATTATTTGATTATCCTGCTGCAAGAGTCGTAGAGAATCCAACTTATACGATAATATTTTTTACTGATGAGTCCTTTGCTACGAATAAATCTAAACCCCTTATTGAAAAAGATATAAGTATTAGGCTTTGGATGGGGGAAAAAAGAGGAGATCAAGTAAAAATTTGTAGAAATAGTGTGTACTTAGGAGAAGGTAAAAAAGGTGTGTTTCAATTTGAGAGTTGGAGAGTAAAAGCTATTGATAAAGTTGGATTGTTTTTACATGCTGGAGCTAGAAGAGATAGACTTTGGATTTATGATCTTGAGACAGAAAGACCAGAACTCCAAGAAGTAGTCACTTGTGTCTCTGGGCTTACAGCAACGGGTAAAACAACCACTTTATGTAGGCAGTTTGCAAAGATGCCTAGAGAATCCTCTGAGATGATAGGAGATGATGGAGGTACTTTTGGTTTTGATGGAAGCTATGCGGCATTTGAAGTAGGAGGACTATATGTAAAGACAGAAGGCCTTGATGAAAGACAGCCTGAAATACTTAGAGCCGCAGAGTCTAGAGAAACATTTCTTGAAAATGTTGCGATCACTAAGTATCCTTATATGCCAGATTTTAAAGATACCTCAAAAACAGCAAATGGAAGGGCTGTTATTACTCGTGAGAATTTAGAAATAGCAAGTACTTCCCTTAGGGCTCAAAAAGTTGATTACATAATTATGCTTACAAGAAATCCCTTGGTAAACGTAATAAATCGCTTAACTCCAGAGCAGGCTGTAATGCAATTTATATATGGTGAATCTATAGAAAGCTCTGGTGGTAATCCTGAAGAGGCTGGAAAGTTTAAAAGGGTATTCTTTTTAGATCCTTTTGTATGTGGAAATCGTCTAGAACATGCACTTATATTTTATGACATAATAAAAAGAAATAGAATAAAGTGTTATCTTGCTAATACTGGTACAATTGGAGAGCATGAAAGAGATGTATCTTTAAGACAATCGTTGGCAGTATATAATGACTTAACTAGGATACAGTTAAGGTTTAGTTTTGAACCAGATTTCTTAGGCTATTATTTCCCCATTAAGTGTGATAGAGCAAATCTTGATCTGTTAAATGCATATAAACAGTTTAACGATAAGGAACTTTTGAAGAAGAAAGTAAAGGACTTTTTAAGAGGGCGGCAGGCATATTTAGAGGAGTTTGAAGCAAAATATGGAGAGATTCCCTTGCATATAAAGGAATCCTTACCATATAGAGAAGATCAAGTCTTTAAACCAATAAAAGATACAGGTATTATCTTTGAGTAGTTAAAATAGGAGAAGAAATTGTCTAAAAAAAAGTGGCAACAGATAGAAAAAGCCAGGAATCTTTTGGAACTTCCTAAAAAGGTTACTCTTTTAGACATAAAAGATGCTTACCATAAAAAATCAATGTGTTATCATCCAGATAAAGCCTCTTCTGTTGAAGAACAAGAGATATTTAAAGAAAAAATGGTTGAAATAAATCTAGCTTATAAGACTCTTTTAGATTATGTAGAACACTATCAAATAGATTTATCCCCTAATGAACAGGGGATGAGTGATGAAGATTGGTGGATGCACCATTTTGGACAAGATCCTATTTGGGGAGGAGAAAAAGAAGAATAATGGGGCTAATTGTACAAAAATTTGGAGGGACTTCTGTAGCAAATATTGAAAGGATTCAAAATGTTGCTAAGAGGGTAAAAAAGACAAAAGAAGCAGGAAATGATGTAGTTGTTGTCCTATCCGCCATGGCAGGGGAGACTAATAGACTTATAGAACTTGCAAAGAGTATCCAAAAAGATCCAGATCCAAGAGAATTAGATGTACTTTTGGCTACAGGAGAACAGGTCTCTGTTGCACTATTTTCTATGGCAGCTAAAACTTTAGGATTAGATGCTGTCTCCTTTTTGGGTTATCAAATCCCCATTCAGACAGACCCTGCTCATGGTAAGGCTAGAATTCACGAAATTCCTACTGAAAAGCTTAAAAAAGTATTGGAAACAGGTGCCATTCCTGTTGTTGCTGGTTTTCAAGGGATAGATCCTGATGGTGACATTACCACCCTAGGAAGGGGAGGATCAGATACTACTGCAGTAGCAGTAGCGGTAGCGTTAGGTGCTGATGTTTGTGAAATATATACAGATGTACCTGGTGTTTTTACTACAGATCCTAATATATGTAGACTAGCTAAAAAGATAAATAAGATTAGCTATGAGGAGATGTTAGAGTTAGCGAGTCTTGGTGCAAAGGTATTAGAGATACGTTCTGTAGAGTTTGCTATGCGTTATAAGATGCCTATACATGTAAGGTCAAGTTTTTCAGATGAGCCAGGTACGATGGTTGTTGAGGAGGATGAAAGCATGGAAAAGATTCTTGTATCTGCTGTTACTTATAGCAGAAATGAGGCTAGAATTACTATAAGTAAAGTTCCAGATAAACCAGGGATTGCAGCAAGGATATTTTCTCCTGTTACAGATGCCAATATAGTTGTTGATATGATTATTCAGAATACTAGAGCAGGAGATTTAACAGATTTAACTTTTACTGTAGCGCGTTCAGATTATGAAAGAGCTATGGATATAGTAAAACAAGTAGCGGAAGAGATAGGTGCGGAAAGGGTAGCAGGAGATCCTCATATAGCCAAAGTATCGATTGTCGGTGTTGGTATGAAGAATCATGCTGGAGTAGCAGCAAAGATGTTTAGGATATTGTCTGAACATGGCATAAACATTCTTATGATTTCTACATCAGAGATTAAGATTTCATGTGTAATAGATGAGAAGTATACAGAGCTTGCAGTAAGAGCTTTGCATGAAGGTTTTGGGTTAGATAGAGATAAATAAATTTTTAAATAGATAATTTTTTAATTACCAAGGCTTAATGCATGTAAATGCATTAAGCCTTTTTATTTTGTATATTTGTGTTGTGTTATAGATGTAGTTGAAATAATTGAAGATATAATTAAAAAGGTTAATTTTAAAGCTTAATTTTAAGCCGTATTGATAACAGATTGATAATACTTAAGGAAGTTATAGTTTCATATACTATGGTCTTTCAGTTACTAGTTGTGATTTTAGTAATGGCTTTTACGGCTGGAATATGATTGTGTGATTTTTTAAGAAAAAAGTTAATGAAATGATTAAAATAATAAATAAGGAAGGGCGGATTTCCCCCTCCCTGTATTTAAATCAATCATACAATAGAAATTTTCTTCTACGCTTTTTAAAACTTTTTATATCTTTTTCTATAATGATCGATATTTCTTTAAAATCTCCACCTGTTTCTAATATCTTTCTTATTTTTTTATTTCCAACTATGAGATCAATAGGCAATTTTTCAAATTCATATTCATATGGTGGTGGGATCCAGAAACATTTCGAGGTTGTTTTTATAATGCTGTATAATATAGCCAATGATAAGGTGTAAGGTCTAAAGCTATTTTTATCTGTTACATGTATTTGAAATCCATAACAATATTGATTGTGCCATTTATTAAATGTAGGTTCAAAGTCTTGTCTTCTTAAGAAAAAGCCATTTTTCTCCCATTCTGGATATAGTTTTATAAATTCATTTAAAAAGGCTTTAGGTTTTAAAAATGGTGCTCCAAATACTTCAAATGGTTTTGTTGTTCCTCTTCCTTCAGAGATATTAGTACCTTCAAATATAACTTGGCCAGGATAAACAAAGGCAGTATCAAGTGTGGGCATATTAGGGGAAGGCCAGATCCATCTAAGTCCTGTTTGATCAAAATACATTGATCTCTTCCAGCCATCCATTTTTATAATATGGAGATCTAAATCTAACTTCTCGTAATACTTAAAATATAGGGCTAGTTCTCCTATAGTCATACCATGACGCATAGGTATTGGTATCAAACCAACAAAAGAGCTTAAAGTTTTATCGAGAAGATTTCCTTCTATAATTTCTCCTCCTATGGGGTTGGGGCGATCTAATACTATAAATGTTATGCCTTTTTTAGCACAAGCTCTCATTGCTAACAACATTGTCCATATATACGTGTAGACCCTGGTACCAACATCTTGAAGATCTACGATAAATATATCGATCAAAGATAGATGCTCATCTTGAGGAATCCTTGTTTTTCCATATAGACTAAAGACTGGCAGATTTGTTTCATCATCTATAATGTCTTGAGTCTCCTTCATGTTATCTTGCTTTTGTGCAAACATGCCATGTTGAGGACTAAACAAACATTTAAGCTTGGCAGGAAAGCTAGAATACAATAAGTTTTTGGTATATATCAGTTTTGAAGTTAATGATGCTTGATGACACAGGAGACCTATTCGTTTATCTTTTACCCAAGAAGGCGGATTAGATATAAATTTTTCTACTCCTAATATTACATTTTTCATAAAAAATAGTGTATTAAAAAATGAAGAAACCTCAAGTTATATATGAAGATAACCATTTACTTGTATTAAATAAACCAGTAGCAATGCCTTGTGTGCCGGATAGAACACGGGATTTGAGTTTATTGGACTGGGCTAAATCATATATAAAAACTAGTAGAAATAAACCAGGGAATGCCTTTGTGGCAGTTGTTCATAGACTAGATCGTCCTGTATCGGGTGTTGTTTGTTTTGCACTTACATCTAAGGCGGCTTCAAGACTTTCTGATCAGCTTAGAAGGCATATCTTTCAAAAAGAGTACATTGCAATTTGTAAAGGGATAGGAAAGGATAAAAGTGGAGAGATTAAGCACTGGGTTTTAAAAGATAGACAAAAAAATCAAGTAATACTTTATGGTGAAAGAAACAGACCTCCTAAGAGCAAGTTAGCATGTACAAAATGGGAGATTTTAGCAGAAAAAGATGGCCTTAGCCTAGTTAAGTTAATCCCTGTAACTGGTAGACCGCATCAGTTAAGGGCTCAAATGGCCTTTTGTAATATGCCTATTTTGGGTGACATTAAGTATGGTTTAGGACCTAGATGTGAAGATGGAGGAATATTTTTACACGCATATAGGTTAAAGATTATTCACCCAACTAAAAAGGAAGAGCTGACATTTTTAGCAAATATCCCTAATAAATTTAGGAATAACTTTAGAGACTGGTTTGTTAAAGATGAAGCATAAAGTTAAGATACCTATAGACGGTGTACTAGATTTACATACTTTTAGGCCAAGTGAAGTAAAGTCTTTGGTCCCATATTATTTAAAGCTTTGTAGAAAAAAGAATATCTTAACCGTCAGAATTATACATGGAAAGGGTAGCGCTACTTTATTACGTACTGTACATTCAATACTTTCTAAATTGGACTATGTAGAAGATTTTGCACTTGCTCCTCAACAGCTTGGTGGTTGGGGTGCAACCCTTGTAAAGCTAAGACCTATTGGCAATAGATTTTAAAAAATAGTCAATTGACAATAAGTATTTTTAGATGTTTATAAATTAATTAATAATAGTGATTGTCTTTATGGGAGCTAGTCTATGAAGGACGAAAGAGGTCTTTATTATTATCCTGTATTGGATAATAAAAATATAAGGATGTATGTTAGATTGAATGTAAAAGATAAAACAATTGAGTTTCGCATGTGGGATGCAAAAGATCCAAGCCTTTGGGAAGAACATGAATGGGTTCCATGGCCAGTAATCCAAGAAGCCGCACAACTTTATAAACGAGAATATAAAAAGGATGATAAAAAGAGACTAGCTCCATTATCTCTTTATGATATAGATATTGCTCTTAGGCTTATTAAGGATGATATAGAAGATAATATGTAAGTAAGTTTTCCTAGAGTTCATTAAAATGAATAAATCTAAACTGAGATAAATATTTGGTAAGTTTTTGTTTAGCATTTTCAGAGATTCTAGGGCAGTCGTCAGGAGTTTTTATACCATCTACTACTAATGAAGCAAATACCATGCAGGTAGGGTATCCACATTCTTGACAATTTATTTTAGGTAGGTGTTTTAAGATCTGAAATAATTGAGGTTTAGGTAATTCTTCATAGCAAGGAGTAATATAAGCTTTTTCTTTTTCTATCCTATTTACTTCTTTTAGTATCCAGTTAATAATTTTCATTCCTTCTTCTTTATCTTTTAAAGCATTTATTGCTATTTTGTCTTCATGGATTGTTAATAGTTTCCCATATAGCTTAAATGTTACAGTAGGAGGATTAGCAGTGTAGGAGTCACCTCCAAGCTCTGCATTTATATAAGGAATCAATTCTGCTATGTTATTATCTAAATATGCGATGCAATGCACCCCTTTATTAAAGGGATTACATTTTGATTTGAATATTTCTAGTTTTGCGATAGAAATTTTTTTCATTATACTTTTAAACTTATGCAAATAAAGAAATAGAAGAATATTTAAATATATTAAATAGCAAATCCATTTTGTCAATTATTTTTTATTATACTGGAATTACAAAATAAAAGCTTACAAGAATTTAAAAAAGCATGAAAAGAGAATTAAGTATCTTTTTCAAAATCTCTATGAGTTACTATAACTTCTTCTCCTAAATCAGTAAGAAGTTCTTTTAGTCTCTCAACTACTGCTACACTTCGATGCCGTCCTCCTGTACAACCAATAGAAATAACTAGGTAGGACTTGCCTTCTTTTTTATAAAATGGAAGGAGAAATTTTAGAAGTTTACATATCTTGTCCATAAACTCTATACTTTCTTTTTGATCTAATACATAAGCTCGTACTCTTGCATCTCTTCCATCTAATTCTTTTAGACTAGGGACAAAATATGGGTTTGCAAGGAAACGTACATCAAAAACTATATTAGATTCTGCAGGCACTCCATATTTAAAACCAAATGATATTATATGAATAACTAATCTATCTAAATATGATCTTGCTCCATAAAGTTCCATTATTTGATGTCTTAATTGATGTACATTAAAATCAGAGGTATCTAATATTCTATCAGCATACTCTCTTATATCTTTAAGCTGTTGACGTTCTAGTTCTATACTTTTTATCAGGGTAGAAGTTTTAGAAATGAGAGGATGCTGTCTTCTTGTTTGATTAAATCTACGTATTAAGACAGTATCTTGAGCATCTAAAAAGAGCACTTCTAAATGAAAATTTTCTTTTTTGACTCTGGAAAATATATCTTGATAAGAATCTAGGAATGATTCTTCTCTTAAATCCATTACAATTGCAAGTTTAAGAGGACTTTTGGTTGTACGTTCTTTAATTTCCAGTAAAGATGGTAGTAGTGCTATAGGAAGATTATCTATACAGTCATAACCTATATCTTCAAAGGCCTTTAGAGCAGTACTTTTTCCAGAGCCTGACATACCTGTTATAACTATAGTTTGAACTTTTTTAGTTCTATATTTTTCTTTTGGGTAATGAGGTGCTTCTTCTTTAATACACGAGTTATAGGAGTTAGCCATAGGCTTCATTAATAATTTGAACTATTTTGTCTGGAGAATCTGCCTCTAAAAGACGCTGTCTTATTTCCGGTGATTTTACTAGTCTAGATACTTGTGCCAAAATTTTTAGATATGTAGTAGCAGCGCCTTCCGGTGCAAGAATTAAAAATATAATGTGTACTGGCCTATTATCAGCAGCTTCAAATGGTACACCTTGCTGACTACGGCCGAAAACTATGATAATTTTATCAAGGTCAATTAGTTTCCCATGGGGAATGGCAATACCATTACCAATTCCTGTAGTCCCCAGACGTTCTCTTTCAATTAAGACATCTACCACCTTATCTAAGTCAAGCTCTGGCCGAATTTCTACAGCTTTTACTGCAAGTTTTCTTAAAACTTCTTCTTTGTTTTCGGCCTTAAGATCACAAATTATGCAATTTTTGTTTATATAGTTTGTAACTTTCACGGGTTCTCTGGCTCTATGAGACCTAATGTCCCATCCTTTCTACGATAGATTACATTTACTGCATTTTGTTCTGCATTAGTAAAGACGAAAAAATCTTGGTTTAAAAGTTCAAACTGAGCAATAGCCTCTTCTACAGACATAGGCTTTGCTTCTATACGTTCTGTTATAATTTTAATCTCTTCTGGATGCTCTTCTATATCAAAAACAGGCTCCTGCACAACTTTATTTGAGCCTGAGGTTTTTCTACTCCTAAGTTTTTCTCTAAATTTTCTTAGTTGTTTTTCAATCTTATCTGATACTAAGTCAATAGCAGAATTTAAATCTCCTTGTACTTCTTTAGCTGCTGCTCGTAATCCATCAACACTTACAACCACTTCTGCACTACAACGATATTTTTCTTTAGATAAAACTACATTTATATCTATAGGCCCATCTGCATATTTTTTCAACTTTTTTAGCCGTTGCTCAACATATTGTTTTAAGCTTTCAGTTGGTTCTCCATCAATGTGTCTAAATGTCACATTTATACGCATTTATAACCTCCGAGAGATTTTTTACATCATAAAGTATTTTTTATAAAAATTATTTTATATTTTTTCATTGTTTCGATTTTTTTATTTAATTTTAGGCCTCTTACGTCTATTAGATGGTAGTATACCTAACATTTCTCTATATTTTGCAACTGTACGTCGAGCAATCTTAATATTATCCTTCGCAAGAATCTCTACAATTTGCTTATCACTATAAGGTTTTGTAGGATCTTCAGACTGTATAAGCTGTTTAATCCTTTCTTTAACGCTTTGTGCAGCAATATCTGCTCCATTTCCATCTCGTCTACTAAGTCCTGTACTAAAGAAAAATTTTAGTTCAAAAATTCCTTGTGGAGTATGCACATATTTGTTGGTTGTAACTCTACTAATTGTGGACTCGTGCATACCAACATCTTCAGCAACATCTCTTAATACTAAAGGCTTTAAGTACGCAATGCCTTTATCTAAAAACTCTCTTTGAAATTTTACAATACTTTTTGTGACTTTATAAATAGTTTTTTGACGTTGATGAATACTTTTTATGAGCCAGATAGCTGACTTTAACTTTTCTTGAATAAACTCTTTTGTATGATTAGGTGCATCGGGATTCTTTAATGTTTCTTTATAATATTGACTAATCTTAAGACGAGGCAAATCTTCCTCATTTAATGTAACAACATAGTCATCATCAACCTTATAAACATATATATCCGGGACAATGTATTGAACATCTTCCGTAGAGTAGGCTCTACCAGGTCGTGGATCTAAATTTGTAATTATCTGTATTGCTGCAGCTACCTCTTCTATAGTAGTTTTGGTGGCTTTAGCAATTGCTTGATAATTGTGTCTTTCAACATAATGTAGATATTTATCTACAATCTTTCGTACTAGCGGATCTTTTATCCCTAAATAATCTAACTGAACCAAAAGGCACTCTCTTAAATCTCTTGCAGCAATACCAACCGGATCGAAAAGTTGGATCTGCTTTAATACCTTTTCTACCTTAGAAATATCACATTTTACTTCTTTAGCAATTTCTTCTAAGCTAATAGCAAGATATCCATTTTGATCTAAGTTCCCTATAATTAGGCAACCAATCTGCCTCTCTAGATCATCCAAACGGCTCATCTGGAGCTGCCAAAGTAGATGCTCTGTAATATCAGTGCCCTTTGATATCATATTCTCGTAGTTGGGCACCTCTTTTTCTTCAAAGGAATATGAAGGAAGAGATGATGACGCTTTATAGTCATCATCCATATATTCAGACCAATCTACTTCCTTTAAAGCTTTATCTTCCCACGGTGTTTGTTCATCTTCAGAGGAAGAAAGTCTTGGGATATTATCCAAATCTAGTCCAGCATCAAGTTCAAGATTTTCACTACTCCTCCATTCTTCCTCTGTAGCCTCTTCTAAAACAGGATTTTGCTCAAGCTCTTGGTTTATAGTTTCAATAAGCTCTATTTTAGAAAGCTGGAGGAGCTTTATAGCCTGTTGCAACTGGGGTGTCATTACCAGTTGCTGACTAAGTTTTAGTTGTTGACGTAATTCAAGAGCCATAATTGCCTATAATGAAAAATCTTCCCCTAAATAAAATTTTCTTGCTAAGTCACTATTTGCTATATGTTCTGGCGTTCCCTGTTCTATAATTTTTCCTTGATTAACAATATAGCCCAAGTCACAGACCGTCAAGGTTTCCCTCACATTATGATCAGATATTAATATACCAAGTCCTCTATCTTTAAGAGTTTTTATAATATTTTGTAAGTCTGAAATCGCCAAAGGATCAACACCTGCAAACGGCTCATCTAATAGTATAAAAAGCGGATCAGTGGCTAGTGCTCTTAATACTTCTACTCTTCTTCGTTCTCCACCAGAAAGACTTTGGGCTGACTGATCTGCAAGATAGCCTATATCCATATCTTCCAATAGTTCCATAGCCTTATCTTTAGCTTCTTTCTTTTTAAGACCTTTGTTTTCTAAAACTAATTCTATATTCTCACTTACTGTAAGATGTCTAAATACAGACGGCTCCTGAGGAAGATATGTAATCCCGCTTCTTGCTCTTTCATGCATAGCAAGTTTTGTAATATCTTTATCGTTTAAGAGCACCTTCCCTTCTGTAGGCTTTATAAGCCCTGCTATCATGTAAAATGTAGTAGTTTTCCCCGCACCATTAGGCCCAAGCAATCCCACTATCTTATGATCACTCACTTCTAAGCTTACATGATCTACTACTATTCTTGATCTGTATATTTTTACTAGTTGGTTTGCTCTTAACGTGGACATATTAACAGTTACTGTATCTTATTAGGATAAATAATAGCTTGTACTCTATGGCCTTTCTTTCCTGTGACGATACTTTTATTTTGTTTTAAATATATAATAATTGTATCTCCAACGATTTTATTTTTATTTTTTATAATAGATGCTTTCCCTTTTAAAATAATAAGATTTTTATCTGTAATAAAAATTGCTTTCTTAGAAAAGGCTAAAACATTTTTCCTTATGATCTTTACATGTCCAGTTGCTAAGATCTCTTTTATTTGCCTTTTAGGTTGTTTATCTTTTACAGAAGATCTTTTGTTTATCTGGTAGATAACTGTCAAGTAGTCTGTTTTAATTGTCATATCTCCTTGCGTGGCTATAACATCTCCACTAAAAATCACTTTGTTTTCCTTATCTAACACGACCATCTTATTACTTGTAATTCTTATCGGCGTATTATTAGAATCTAATTTATTATTTAAGTTTCTATTCTTGTAAGCATAAGCACAACTAAAAGAAATAACATAAGTAAAAGAAAAACAAATTAATAAAAGAAAAATTTTAGGGTATATCCTGTAGTTATATTTTATTTTATGCATTACTATCTTCCCATAGTATTTGATTTTATTATAGAATGTTGATGGTGGACAATTAATCTTTGAGTTTTTAAGTCGTATAACATACCTTTGCCCGTAAGCAATAACCCTTGAGTTTTAATTTTAACAGGTTTATCTGTAAATATCAGATTTTTTTTTGAATTGTAAAACAATAAACTTGTATATAAAATAGTATTTTCTTTTTTTAAGAAAACTTTGCCTTTTAATGTTAATAATCCTTTATTAGTATAAAAAGAACCACTTAGCGCTCGAATATAAATTGGAGGATTATGATTTTTAATAATTGTAGCATTTATGTCTGACAAAGTTAGCAATCCTCTTTTTTGAAACCATCTAGCATTATTAGCTTTTATTTTGCATGCTTCGTTTTTTCTGTCTAAATAATAGGTTATTTGAGATAAGGATATATCAGGTTCTATTTTTTTTAAAGAAATAAAAGCCTTTTCTTTATTACCAAAAAAATTTGTAAATAAGAGTAAAAATAAAAATAATCCTATAGTTACAAACGATATAGCTATAACTGATTGTTTTTGGGAGAGTCGCATTAGTGATGCTATTTTATACTTTTCTCTTTTAGACTATCTCTTATAATTGCTAGTTCCTCTAAAAGAGTTTCTGCCTGTTTTAGAGATAGGCTGTTAGGCCCATCGCAAAGAGCCTTTTCTGGATAGGGGTGTACTTCCATAAATATACCATCTACCCCCACAGCCATTGCAGCTTTTGCTAACGGTGCTACAAATTCTCTTTGTCCAGAAGAACACCCTCCTCCACCTCCTGGAAGTTGTACACTATGGGTCGCATCAAATATAACCAATGCATCAAATCTAGACATAATAACAAGACTTCTCATATCAACAACTAAATTGTTATATCCAAAACAGGAACCTCGTTCTGTCAAAAATATCTTGTTGTTCCCGGCATTTTTGACCTTATCTACTGCATAAACCATATCCCAAGGAGCCATAAATTGTCCTTTTTTGATATTAATAGGTTTGCCAGTACGAGCAGCAGCAATTAAAAGATCTGTTTGTCTGCATAAGAATGCTGGAATTTGAATACAATCTAATACCTGTGATGCAGGAAGTGCTTGATGCGGAGTATGGATGTCAGATATAACAGGCACATCAAGTTCAAGCTTTATCTCCTCAAGCAATCTTAACCCTTTTTCAAGCCCTGGTCCTCTATACGAAGTAATCGATGTCCTATTTGCCTTATCAAAAGAGGCTTTGAACATATAGATAAATCCATATTTTTCTGCTGCCTTCTTTAAAGCTTCGGCAACTGTTAGAGCTATGTCAATATCTTCTTCAAGTACACAAGGGCCAGCAATTAAAAGTGGGGGACCTCCTCTATAAATCTGTTGTCCTTTTATTATGATACAAGGAGTTTTTTTCACTTCGGATTCTTCTTCATTATTTATGCCCATAGTTTGCCCCCTTACTTGTTTTATTTGGATCGTTTGGCCCTATAAGATAGGGCTGCATGAATAAAAGATACAAAAAGTGGATGAGGGCTAAGTGGTCTAGACTTAAACTCCGGATGAAATTGACATCCTATAAACCATGGATGATCAGGTAATTCTATAATCTCAACAAGTTCTCCATTTGGACTTAAGCCAGAAAAACACATTCCTTTTTTTTCAAATAATTCTTTGTAGTCATTATTAAACTCATAACGGTGCCTGTGCCTTTCGTATATCTCCTCGCAACCATAGGCTTCGTAAGCTTTTGTACCTTTTTTAATTTTACATGGATAAGCACCAAGGCGCATTGTACCACCCTTTGCAGTTGTCTCATCCCTAACTTGTTTTTTACCTGTTCTATAGTCATACCACTCTTTCATTAAATATATAACAGGATCCTGTGTGGTACTAGAGAATTCTGTACTATCTGCAAGTTTTAATCCTGCAACATTTCTAGCAAATTCTATAACAGCAAGTTGCATCCCAAGACATATTCCAAAAAATGGAATCTTATTCTCACGTGCAAACTGTATTGCCTCAATTTTACCAGGAATGCCTCTAGAACCAAAACCACCTGGTACTAATATAGCGTCCGCTTTGCTTAACCTTTCCTTTAATTTTTCACCCCTCACCTCTTCAGAATTTACAAAATCAATAACTACTTTAGCGCTATTGGCTACACCACCATGAAATAGTGCCTCGTTTAGGCTCTTGTAAGACTCTTTTAAATTTACATACTTGCCAACCATTGCAATATGAACTTCATATTGAGGTTGGCGAATCTTATCTATCAACTCTTCCCAATCCCTAAGGACTGGAGCTCTAGTCCATATATTTAGACATTCAACAATTTGATCATCAAGACCTTCTTTATGAAACAGAAGTGGCACTTCATAAATACAACCTACATCCTTAGCTGTTATAACTCTGTCTTCATCAACATCACAAAATAGTGCAATCTTAGCCTTAATCTCTTTTGAAAGAGGCTTCTCTGTTCTACAAAGAAGTATATCTGGCTGGATCCCGATTGAACGAAGTTCTTTAACGCTGTGTTGAGTAGGTTTGGTTTTGACCTCTCCAGCAACTTTTATATAGGGTACATAAGTAACATGGATAAATAAGGTATTTTCTCTCCCTAAATCACCTCTTAACTGTCTAATGGCCTCTAAAAAAGGAAGTCCTTCAATATCTCCAACTGTTCCACCTATTTCTATAATAGCTATATCTGCTTCACCTTCTAGTTGTAAGATAGCCTGTTTAATCTCATCTGTTACATGAGGAATTACTTGAACTGTACCACCAAGATAATCCCCCTTTCTCTCTTTTTCTATGACACTATGATATATCCTACCAGAAGTATAGTTATGCCGCTGTCCCATCTTGACCTTAGTATATCGTTCATAGTGTCCAAGATCTAAATCTGTTTCAGCTCCATCATCAGTTACATACACCTCTCCATGTTGAAAAGGATTCATTGTACCAGGATCTACATTTATATATGGATCTAACTTTTGGAAAGTTACTTTAAGACCTCTACTTTCAAGAAGTGCTCCTATAGAGGCAGCGGCTAATCCTTTTCCTAAGGAAGATAGAACACCACCTGTAATAAAAATGTACTTTGTCTTCATTGCCTAACCTTTTTATAACTTTTTGTATTATTTATAAAAAAATAGGGGATCGACTAATTCTATTCCTCCATCTAACAAACTTCTTACTGCTTCTTCAAAGAACTCATCAGGCACCCTAAATAAAAGTACTGCCATTGAAGATGTTCCAACAAATGCATAGGTATATTCTACATTTATATCTTTTTGAGCAAGAATGTGTACTACTTTATAAAAACTTCCTGGCTCATCAGGTACCTTAACAGCAAAAACATCCCTTTCTTTAACAGTAAAACCTCCTGTACTAAGAGCACTTTTTGCTTTCTCTGGGTTATCTACTACAAGACGTAATATCCCAAATTCTGCTGATTCTGCTAAACAAAGTGCTCGTATGTTGATTTTAGAATCTGAAAGGGTCTTTGTTACCTCTTCAAGACGTCCCTTTCTGTTTTCAAGGAATATAGAAAGCTGCTTTACGGCATATTTGCTCATGATACCCCCTTTATATCTTCACGTTTATCTACTATCCTTTTTGCTTTGCCCATGGAACGCTCAAGGGTTTTAGGTTCAACAAGTTTTACCTTTGCATTAATATATAGCTCATTTAACATCTCAGCCTCAAGACGCCTCTTGAGATTTTCTAAGGCACCAATACCATCTGCAAAGGTCTTTTCATCCACTTCTATCCAAACCTCAAGTTTGTCTAAGACACCTTTTTTATCTACCACTATTACATAATTTGGAGTAGTACCTTCAACTTTAGTAAGTACATGTTCTACTTGGGATGGGAATACATTTACACCATTTACTATAAGCATATCATCTGTACGTCCCTTAATTGCACCCATAGTTATCATTGTTCGTCCACATTTACAGGGGATGCGAGTCAAACTAGTAATATCTTTTGTACGATATCTTAATAATGCTAAAGCCTGTTTGGTTATAGGAGTGATTACCAACTCTCCTTCTTCACCATCAGGTAATACTTCACCTGTCTCAGGATCTATTATTTCTGCTATAAAATGATCTTCAAAAATATGAAGATTTCCTTCCTTACAAAGAGCAGCAACACCTGGACCAATAATCTCAGAAAGTCCGTAACACTCTACGTATTGGATTTGCCATGCATTTTTTATAGCATTTCTAAGTCCTTCAGATGCAGGCTCTGCCCCAAAGAATCCTGCCTTTAGTTTGAAATCTTTTGGGATGTCATAACCTTCTTCTATAGCAACTTCATATAAATGAAGAGCAAACGAAGGTGTGCAACAAAGTACTGTTGCACCAAAATCCTTCATCAATAGGAGCTGTCTTTTAGTAAAACCACCACTTGAAGGAACAACAGATGCCCCAACTCGTTCTGCTCCATAATGAAAGCCAAGTCCTCCTGTAAAGAGACCATATCCATAAGCATTGTGTACAACATCTTTAGGTCCTACATCAGCCATTTTAAGAGTTCGTGCCATTACTTCTATCCAGATTTCCATATCATGTCTAGTATAACCCACTACCGTTGGTTTACCTGTGGTACCAGATGAAGAATGGATACGAACTACTTGTTCTAATGGAACAGCAAAGAGTCCAAATGGATAATGATCTCTTAAATCTTGTTTAGTAGTAAACGGTAATCTTTTTAAATCATCTAAAGATTTGATGTCATCTGGAGAAATTTTCTTTTCATCTAATTTATTTTTATAAAATGGTACTAAATGATAAAGTCTTGTAACCGTATCTTTTAAACGTTTTAACTGCAAAGCCTCTATTTCTTCTCTTGATGCACCTTCTATTGGATTCCACATATTTTAAATACTTCCCTCCCCTCAATTTTTAAAACAATAGAATTAAATGGTAGCTGTTTTAATTATACTTGTATCTTGAGATTAATTTAAAACCTATCAGTTGGTCAAGATGAGGAGATTAATTTACAAGAATTTTTTATTATTAGCTTAACTCAGACTAGCTAGTCTTGGGCTAAAGCCATCCGTAATAAAGCATTAATAATAGCTACAGCTATTGTGCTACCACCTTTTCTGCCCAAACATGTAATATATGTAAGGTTAGAATTATAAAGCTTTTGTTTAGACTCTGCTGCCATTACAAAGCCTACAGGCACTCCAATTACTACATCAGGAGAAAAGTGGCTTTGCTTAGTTAGTTCAATAATCTCTAAAAGAGCTGTAGGGGCGTTTCCAATTGCTACAATTCCAATATTAGGTATACTAGCTCCTATATGCATAGCTGCTTGTGAGCGAGTCCAACCATTTTGTGCAGCAAGTTTAGATGACTCTTTTAATTTTATTGGTACATGCACTTTAATCCCAAATCTTTTTAATAATTCCTTGCTAATACCTGCCTCAATCATAGAAACATCAACTAATATATCTTTACCTTGTCTTATTGAGGACAATGCCTTTTCAACTGCTTTGGGGTGGAATTTCATATTGTCTTTAAAATCAAAATCTGCGCTTGCATGTATTACTCGGTATACAATTGGAAGCTCGATAGGAGAAAAAGGCAGTTCCCCTGCTTCCTTTGCTATTATCTGCATACTTTCTCTTTCAATTTTTAAACCTTTTTCCCATTCGGAGCCTAAGAAGGGGGGATTACTCATTTTTCTATTCCTACTCTAGACTTAACACCATTTTGAAAGTAATGTTTTATAGGTCTCATTTCTGTAACTAAATCTGCAAGTTCGATAAGCTCCTGTTTAGCCCATCTTCCTGTTAGAACTAACTCTGTAGATTTAGGTTTGTTTTTTATAAAATTGACAACTTTATCCAATGATATCACATTAAAATGTATTGCAACATTTATTTCATCAAGCACAATAAGATCATAATTTACTACCTGTTGTTTTATAAATTCTAGCCCAGCATTAGCCTTTTCAATCTCTTCTTTACTAGGTTTACCTTTTACAAATTTTCCAACACCAAATTGATGTACTGTAATCTGGGGTTCTAATCTTTTTAGAGTTTTTATTTCACTATATTGTCCATGTTTTAAAAATTGTGTAAATAATACTTTCCAACCAGCTCCAATCGCCCGTATACAAAGTCCAATTGCTGCTGTAGTTTTACCTTTCCCCTCTCCAGTATAAATATGTATATATCGTCTTTCTCTCATAGTTGTTATTTCCCTTTATAATTAAATATCCTTAATAGATTTTATCACAATCATAGGCAATCCTAATGTTCTTTTTACAATACCAAGCAAACCTTTACCTATGGCAGATATTGGTAAAGGTTTTACATTGGGATTATTAATAGGTCCTTTTATTCCTATAGGAATTGTTATAAATGTTCTATTCTTACCTCCTATAATTTCTCCAACTATAGGAATATATTTTAACACAATATCTATTGTTTTGAATGGAGAAACCAATACAGTTAGATCTACATTCCAAGTCTTTATATTGATCCATCCTGTTGCAAATATATTTAATCCTTCTCCTTTTATATATGCTTGTTGTATTTTAAGTTTATTATTAATTACTTGTCCTTTAATATCTAACTTACTATAACCAAAACCTTTCTTATTTAATTTAGGTATTCCTTCTGTGACTAAGTCAGTAAAATTAATAATACTTAAAATTTTAGCTAATGCTGTAAACTTATATATTCTTCCTTGACTAGACCAAATATGTATAGTACCTCTATGCCAACATTTAGGATTACCAAGTAATTTAATATTAATATTTAGATTTCCAGATATCATATCTTGTTTTATTTTTAAACAACTTAAAATATCTTTAAAATTGTTATTTCTATTTTTTATTGTTCTTATCCATAAATAACATGGATGATTATTTGTAGTTTTAATATATGTACATTTTTTCTTATTACATGAATAATAAGATGGATATATACAACCTGATATAGCAAGGTTACATAGCCAAGTATGTTCAATATGTAATTTATTTATTTTAGAATTTGAGATAAAGATTTTACCAGTTAATTCTTTAAATATTATGTATTTATTCTTATTAGAATAATATTTATATCTATTAATATAAAATGATATATCACCAGATAAATTTATATGTTTAGTTTTATTTCTGCTAGTTTTTGATTTTTTATTTTTAGAATAAGTTTTTTTAAGAATTGAATTAAAAGTATTAGAAGTTAAATAGTTAGAACTACATATCAAATGTAATTTTATTTTTTTAGGTAAAATGAATAACTGTCCAGCTAGTTCCAATCGATTTTTATCTGGGAATTTAATAGAAGCGGTATTTATAGATATATAATTAGTATTTCCAGATATAGTTAAATGTCTAAAATAAATTGGTTTATTAAGTCCCCACTTCCAAATTAAATTTTCTGCGGTTAACATACCTAAAAATTTAAGTTTATTTATATTATGAGAAGGATCATATAAAAATGAAAAAGATCCATTAATTTCTCCTTTTAATATCTCATTTTGCTCTAGGATATTATCAATAGAATTTTTACTCAAAATACCATCCCAAAGTAAATCAATAGAGTTATTTATTCTATTTAGTTTTAAAGACATAATTAGTTGTTGATTCAGATTATAATTCTTTATCTTTAAATTATTTACTATGATATATTTTTTTGATATCTCTAATTTTAAATATACATATATATCTTTTTTATTATTAGATTTTTTAATTAATTTTGTAGATAACTTTACATTATTAACATTCCAATCTATATGAAGATTTTTAATATAAAGTGGTACAGAGGGGAAGAAATCATTAGGGATCCAATGCTTATCTTTTATCCAATTTGCAATAACTTGATTTAGAGTACCGGTTATATTTAATGATCCATTTAATTGTAAGTTTTTATTAATACCTTTCCATGCTAAATAACCATTAATTGATATAGGTGTATTATTATCAGTCCCAACTACTTTAATAATATTAAGTTTATGATTTTTAATTTGTATATTACACTCTTTTAAAAATAAATTTCCAGGTAATTTAGGTGAGTTAAATACACAATTGTGTGATATTATTTGAATATTATATAACCATTTTGTTGGAGAAAATAATGGTCCATTAATATGGCATTTTTTAAGTATCATATTGCCTTGAAGATCAGTAATAACTTTATGTAAATTTGCTAATATGTTAGGATAATGCTTTAAATAATCTAAAAAATTTCTAGCTTTTATATTAGCGGATATATTTCTTACAATAATCCATGGTATATGTGATAATACAATAGTACCATTACTATCTAATATGTGTTGATTATCAAAAATTATATTTGTTTTATTCCAGCTAATAATATAATTATTTATAAAAAGACTTAAGTTATTTATTTTAATAGGTAAAAATAAACGTCTATAAGTTAAATTTGCTTGGGCTTTATCTATAACGACTCTATATTTTATATGTTTTAGACTTTCACCTAGATATAATGAGCCGATAGCTCTCCCTTTTATATTAGAAAATAAGGTTAATTCATGTCTAAAATGTTTATTGGGTATAACTCTATTTAATATATCTTTTAACTGTGCTAGATTGCTATTTAATTTTATTTGTAAATGAAATAAATCATTTAATTTACCATGAAGTCCTAAGATTAATAAGCCATTTTTAGCATAATTATCATCTATTTGTCCTGATATATTTTGAGCTATTAAGGCTCCATCTTCTATTTTGATTTTACCTTTAATATTAGTAATATTTAATTTGCCATAAGGTATAAATATTTTAGCATTTTTTATTTTTGCATAAATGTGTAATTTATTAATATTTTTTAAATCTTTTAAGTGTCCATAAAAACTAAAAGCTGCTATCTTGGCTTCTCCAGCTCTTACAATATTACAAACTACCTTTACAATTTTATTTTTATTCCATAAGGCTAGTAATTCTTGTCTTATTGTTGTTAAATCTATATTTTGTCCTAGTAAATTAATAGCATATACTTTGGAACAGTTTTGTGTTGAGCGTATGGTACATATACCCGATAAATTTAATTTTGGATTAGTTAAATAAAGTTTATCTATTGTTAATTTAAGTATATTATCTTTTTTATAGATATTTATTTGTGCTTGTCCACAAGATATATTTAAATATTTATCTTTCTTTTTAAGAACTAAACAGGGAAAATAGCCATTAATTGTTGCTTGAAAGGTTCTATTTGAATTTCCAGAAAAACTACTATTTATATTTAATATTGCCTTTATAGGCATAATAGGTTGTTTATTAATATAAGATAAAAATATCTGATGTGCTTTTAATTGATTAACATTTAATTGTCCGTAATAGTTTTTAGTTTTTAGGTTTATATTAAATTTTAATGCTAAATATTTAGCTGCTGGAGGTATACATTTTATATTTAGAGATAGTTTATTACCTAAATTAGCAGATAAGTTTATATTTTTAAATTTATAAATTCTCTTTATATGATTTATATTAGTAAATAAAGCAACTTCTCCATTATTAATAACTACTTTTTTAGTAGGAAATGATAATTTAGAATTAGATTTAGAACTGATTTTAAATTTTAATATTTTTATATATGGTTGATCAAAAACTACTTTAGAGATTTCAATATGTCCTGAAAATATTTTATTAAAATTAGGATATATAGTAATTTTGGGTATAGTTATATATATTTTTTCTTGTTTATATTGAGTGTTTAATAATTCTATATGTGAAAAAGGTAGCCAAACCCATTTGATATATTGAACTGATATATTAGCATTTAATTTACGTTCGACTTTAGTAATAATTTTTTGTTTTATTAGTTTTATATTTAAAATGTATGGTGCAAACCATACCCCTACACATATAATTGATAACAAAAATAATATAATTGATAAAATAGTAATAAATTTTTTCATATAAAAATATTAATCCGGATGAATATTATATAAGAGCTGTTTTATTAAATTAAACTCATCAAAGTCTTCAAAAGACAAACAATACATTAGTCTAGTTATGCCATGACTTATATAGTTTTTAAACCATATTTTTTTAAATTCTAAAGTAAGCTTAGCAAAAGCTCCTAATGCTTGCATTAGTCTAAAAACAGATAACAATCTAAATTGTCTTTCAAATTCCACCTCTGATATAGAAATATATTGTTTGAGATTTGTAATATAGAACCTTTTTAGTTTATCGACCATTTTTATGGGCATCATAACATATGGATCATGTAAAAGGGAAGCAAGATCATAACATAGGGGGCCTAGCCTCGCACCTTGGAAATCAATAATATAAATTTTATTCCTTTGAAGATTAAATATTATATTCCTAGATTGAAAATCTCTGTGCATTAATCCATAGTAGACTTTTATATTATTTAATTTCATAAACAACTTAGTAACTTCGCTTCTTAAAGCTCGGGTAATATGAAGATTAAAAAATTTATAAATAAGGTATTCTAAAAAATAAAATCCTTCTCGTTCTAAGGCAAAAGAAAAATCATACCTTGTTGTATCAAAACACCAGTTATAATCAAATCCCTTTTCCCCTACTATCTGAAATCTCAATAGTTCTCTAAGAATATTTTTATATAGCTCATAGAAAGTTGTATCCCAATGCCCCTTAGAAGTTACAATCTTTTCAATTAATGTGTCTCCTAGGTCTTCAACTATTAATATTCCTGTTTCTTCATCAAAGTAGTATATCTTAGGAATGTTAATTTTGCGTTTTATTAAGTGGGTTCCTATATTATAAAAGGCTTGAGCCTCTTTAATCCCTTCCTCAGTATGCGCAGGTTTTATCATTATAGCGGGTAAATCTTTAAAATATCCTCTTATGAAGGTCCTAAGAGAACCATCTGGGGTTATTTTAGAAATTGTTTGCCAATACAATAAATCCTTATTCATTTTAATTTTAAAATTCCTATATTAGTTACTAGCATATCTTCTATCTTTTTAAGATTATCATCTATTTTAGTATTAGGCCAAATAACAGAACGTTTAATTTCTAGTAATATCTTATTATTAAATATTACATTATTACCTATACATACCCAGTCTATCAATTTTATTTTATTAGATTTTAATTGTGCAGGAATAAAAATCTTTTTGTTTTTAGATGTTAGTAGAAGTTTGTGGGCATGTAGATAGCCATTTATAGTACCTATATCCTGCCATATATAATTATTAACTAGTTGCGTGATATTTACGCCTTTTATTTTTATTCCATGTCTAATTGCATTAGAAAATATATCTATAATATCACATGGGCTATCCTTGATAAATGATTTAATAAATTCTGGTTCAATTACCATTATACCAGTATATGCTAAACATTTTGGATTGTTTATTCTAAAAGCAATTATCTTATTAGAAGAATTACATAGAATATTGTTAAATTTACTATAATTATGTAGTAATAGTGTAGCTAATACACCATATTTTCTTGATACTTCTATATGATATTTATATAAAAGTATTGGATTGAAGTCTGTTATTATATCAGAATTATAAACTAAAAGAGGGCTATCTTTATTTAATAACCCCAACTTAAAAGCATACTTTAATGCCCCAGCTGTTCCCAAAAGTTGTGGTTCCTTGATTAATGATACGCGCGTATTTGCAAAATTTTTATTGATAAAAGAATAGATATGATCTGAAAGATGATATGTATTTATCACGATATTTGAAAAATAAGGCAGCAGTCTATCTAGAATTCTGCCTAAAATAGGTCTATTTAATATAGGAAAAAGAGGTTTAGGAATGTAATTTGTAAGAGGACGTAGCCTTGTCCCTAGACCTGCAGCCAAAACCATAACCTGGCTTTTTTTAATATTTTTTCTTAATTCCTTTGGCTCACAGGCCAGGGACGCCACTTCGCTTCTTTTTACTTAGCTATGGATCTCTTTTTTTATTTCATTAACTTCTTTTACGCCAGGGACTTCTTCTACAATCTTTTTGGGATTTACTTCATCATCAATATCCTGAAGTCCCTTTTTAAAAGCCCTTAATCCTTTGCCTAGCCCTGCACCAATTTCAGGTAGTTTCTTCCCACCAAATAACAATAAAGCAATAATTAAAATAACCAATAGTTCTTGAGAGCCTAAACCAAACATGATCCCCCTCACTTTTTTATTTCCCAACCTGCCCTATAAAAAAGGGCTGAGGAGGGCCTGCTGTAGTCTCACAGCAGCAATTTGGAACTCCTCTTTATATTATTGAGGAGCTGCATAGCTGTGAAGTCCTGCCAGCAGATAGTTGACTCCAAAATATGTAAATATCACAGAACAAAAACCTATTATTGACAAAATAGCAATTCTTTTTCCACGCCATCCTTTTACAAATCGGGCATGCAAAGCAGTTGCATAAATAAACCATGTAATTAAAGACCAAGTCTCCTTGGGATCCCAGCTCCAGTAAGATCCCCATGCCCTATTTGCCCAGATAGAGCCTGTTATAATACCAATACTCAGCCATAAAAAGCCAAAAATAATAGTCTGATGCATTAAATCATCTAACATTTTCAAAGAAGGTAAAGCCCCTGTTATTCCCTCATCTGGATTAGGAGACTTACTCTTTATTAAATACATTATTGCAAGCCCACAAGCAACTGCAAAAGATGCATATCCTAAAAAACATGTAATAACGTGAGCAAGTAGCCAGTTACTTTGTAGGGCTGGCACAAGAGGTTCTATCTGAGAATTTACATTTGGGTTAAAAGAGGCATAAGCTATTGCAAATGTAGCAAATGGAGTAGCAAAAGCTCCTATTATTCTACTTTTGGTCCTCCACTCTATGACTAGATAAACAGCAATGGTTACCCATGCAAAAAATACTAGAGATTCATATAAATTAGACAAAGGAGCATGTCCATATCCTAATTTATAGGATTCATACCACCTATATCCTAATGCAAAAGTTTGCATTAAAAAACCAATCACAGTTACAGTAGTAGCAACAATACCGAGTCGTTTTGCTTTAAATACCCAATAGGATATATATAGTATTGCTGCTGCCATATAGACAAAAGTGGTAATACTCAGGATATGAGAGCTATCTATATTCATTTTTCGCCTCCTGAGAAGTAACTAATCTTTTCAGAAAGTGTTTCAAAATCTCTTTCAAATCGAAGTTTATTTTTATTAGCTGTACCTGCTAATATTGCTATCTTCTTACCGTTTTCTTCGCCAACCCAAAGCCAAATCCTACGATGACTTGCCCAAAATACTATTAAAAATCCTGCAAGAAGGAGGCTGCAGCCAATCCATACAAGCCAGACTCCAGGGTCCTTTTTGACTTCAAGTCCTGTCATATACCTTTCTGTAACTCCTAAAAGCGAAAGACGATATATATTATTGGTTCTTCTCAGCTCTCGTTGCTCTCCTTGTAATAACCATATGGCAACTGGGGGTTGTCCAGAATCATCTGCCCACCAAAGCTGAGCAGCAGGCACTCCATGTACATCTGGTAGATATCTCATAATCCCTAATGCTACATGTTCCTGAGGCCATGTAATCCTTTCGAATGCGGGTACCTGAAGAATTTTTTGTTGTCCATCTGATGCAACTATTTTTATAGTTATTCTTGGTATTGCTTGATAAGAGGCTTGATAAATTGTTATACCTTTATAAGTAATTGGATGATTTACCCTTAGTACTTTATGAATTACTACTCTTCCGTGGTCTATAATTGATAGATCTGACCTATAGTCTTTAGGTGTACCATTTCTATAATAAGATAGAGTAAATTTATTACATTTTATAGTAAATCCTAAAGGAATTGGTTTGCCTGTTACATCCTGAATACAATGGTTGGTAGCTTCTCCTTCCAATAAAGTAACACTTCCCTTAAAACCTAATAAAATTCCAACAAGAGCTCCTGCAAATATCACTAGGATACTACCATGTAATATATAAAGTCCCCAATAGCTCCATTTTCCTTTCTCTGATAGAACTATCTTTCCATTTTTAAGAGGCTTTTCACTTATACTGCCACCTACTGCTTCTTTAAATTCACTTATCACTTGTTCAGTGCTGATATTTTTAGGCAGAATCACCTGCTTTAAGATGCGCATATGTTTTAGTTTATCTAAAGATATATCTAAATTGTCCCTTTTATATAATCTTAAGGTAATAGGCAATCTCTTAAACGTACATACAACAAGATTTATAGCAAAAAGGACTAAAAGTGTAACATACCACCAAGAGTGATAAGTATCATATAAATGAAGAGCTTTTATAATTTTAAAAAGATTGGGACCATATCTCTCATAGAATTGAAGCGGCTCTTGCTGAGGCAATACAGTACCAATGATAGATGTAATAGCTAGCGTAATAAGTAAAAATATTGCTAGCCTGACCGATGAAAAAAATCTAATAACAGGATTTGATTTTGAATGATTTTGATCTTGTGTCACCATAGCTTCAGGATGTCCGGTTAGGATTTTTTTATTGCTTTTTTAAATATTAATCAGATAGATTATCATAGTAACTATTTTTCTTCTTTATTACTATCATCTATCTGATTTTCATCATCTCCTTTTAGAGATTTTTTAAAATTTCTTATTCCTTTACCTAATCCTTCACCAATTTGGGGGAGCTTACCCGCCCCAAATACAACCAATATAATAAGCAATATAACCAATAATTCTGGCAATCCCAACCCAAACATCCTCAAGCACTCCCCTAATTGTAACCCTTTATGATTAAGGGCTAACAAACTCTACTGTTTGGAAGCCAAGCTGTCAATGTAACTTTTTAAAAAAGTTAACTAGTTTTATAAAAAAATATTTACTATTATTCCATAATAATGTGTTTTTTGAAATAGCCAAAAAAATAACACCTTATTATCAATGTGTCATAATTTTAACAAGACTTGACGCAAAGAAGAGTTCATAGTAGCTAGTGCCCTCAATAAAAAATTAAAAAAGGAGTTTGCAATTTATGGCTAAGGTGTATCCTTTTTGTGGATTAAGATATAACAATCAAAAAATACAAAATATACAAGAATTAATTGCTCCACCCTATGATGTTGTAACAAAATCAATAAGAGATAAATTCCTTTTGGCAAGTCCTTATAATATTTTTCACCTTGAACTTCCCAAAGAAGATAAAAAAAATAATAGAAATAAGTATGAACATGCCTCTGTTTTGTTAAAGCAATGGAGAAAAGAATCTATAATTATAAGAGATCCCCTTCCTTGTATTTATGTATATAATATTGAGTTTAAAGTAGACAATAAGTATTATACTAGACAAGGAATTGTAGCATTGGTTCGGGTAGAGCCGTGGGAAACTCGTATTATAAGGCCTCATGAAAAAACATTTAATAAGGTTACTAACGATAGATTATGTTTATTAGAACATACTAAGACACAATTTAGCCAAGTATTTTTATTATATAAAGGGAATAAAAAAGCAGGAGAAATTCTAAAAGATTATTCAGCTACTCTTCTTTATGAACTTAAAGATTATCTTGGCAATACACATAGACTTTCTTCTATTTCAGATATAGAATGTGCCAAAAGACTACATAATCTGTTTAAAGACCTACCAATGTATATAGCAGATGGTCATCATCGCTATACTACAGCATTAAATTTTAGCCAAAAGATGAAGAAGATATTAGGAGACGAACCTTGGAGAGCTTATAATTATTTAATGGTTTATATGGTAGATGTAGATGATCCTGGGCTACTTGTTCTGCCAACTCACAGAATTGTTTCTCTATCAAATCATGATAATGTTTTAAATGTTATAGCCAAATCAAAGCTATTTTTTGATACAAAAATTCAAGAGGTTTCCAATATAGATCAAATTGGCATAACAAGGATCAAGGAATCCCTTAATAGTTTAAGGGCAAATACCTCGTTTGCAGTATTCTACAAAGAACATGATAAAATAGTTTCAGAAATCTGGACTCTAAAAGACTCTGTATTTGAAGAACTTATTTCTACTATTCCAAAACCTTTAGCTCAATTAGATGTTACAATTTTAAATGAAATAGTATTTTCTAAAATTATTCAATTAGATATTGAAAAAGAACATGATTTATCAAAGATTTCTTTTACTCCAGATGATAATAAATTATTAACTATAAGCGATACTCAATTATTTTTTATGTTAAATGCTACTAAACCAGAAGAAGTATTAAGAGTTTCAGATGAAGGCTTAGTAATGCCTCATAAGTCTACATTTTTTTATCCTAAGATTTTGACAGGCCTTGTTATGAATTCTGTATCCGAAAACGACAAAGTATACCTATAAAGGATAGGAATGGAACAAAGGTATCCAGTATTTGTTTATGGTACACTTAAAAGAGGTTGTTGTAACCATAAACTGTTAAAGGGATTTAAAGGTATTGAAGCCCAAGCTCCAGGGATAGAACTTCATGAAGGCCCAGGCTATCCTTATGCCATAAGAGGAGAGGGGACTACTTTTGGTGAGTTATATTATGTTGATCTTAATACCTTAAAGGAACTAGATGCATTAGAATCTCATCCTGACTATTATAGACGAGAAAAGACAACTGTTATATTACTTCCTAATAACGAACCAATAGATGCATGGATATATCTAAATAATGAAGCAAAGAGGTGGCCTAAAATCAAGAATGGTATATGGAAGTGTTAAGAATCCTTATCAAGATCTGATATATCAAACTGCCTACATACAAGTTTTTTAGATAGATCTTTATAAAAGTTATCTTTGTCGTTATGGTAAATATCTTTTGGTTGGCTTATTTTTATTTCACCTAGTTTTGTAGTTATTGATAATTCTTCAGGGGTATCTATAGACCAAAGAGGATACTTTATACCCGCTAATTTGTGCATAACTATTCCAAGTAATATTAATAAAAAAAGAGCAAGTAAAAAAACTGGTATCTCATACCATTTATTTACATACAATCCCATTGCAGCTAGCATAGAAGTAGAGGCTGCTGGAGGGTGTAAGAGATCACTTAAGACCATAAAAAGTCCAGTAATTCCCATTGAACATGCAATAATTAATATTTCTGCAATAGATAGTCCACTATAATGATTGTTATTTAATATAGAGTCTGGAGAGATCCATTTTAGTGACATAAATAAAACAGTGCCAACTACTGCTCCAAGTAGATGTCCTATTACACAATTTCTTGGAGAGGCCATAGCTTTAGAGGGAGCATAAAATATCAAAAATGTAGTTGGTCCAAGGGCAGGAAATATTTGTGCCCAAGATGTAAAATGGGCTGCTGCTCCCATTATTATCATACTTATAGTACTACTAATTAGCACAAAAAGTGCAGATAAAAATTTAGGGTTCTTTCTAGTTAACAAGTACCAAAATTGTAATCTAAATATTTTTCCAATATGCCAAGAAACTGTATCAAAAAAATCTTCTATCTTTTTTGTAGTTCTTTTATTCATTTTTATTTTATCTCCAAAAGATTTTATCGATAATACAGTTAGAAATTTAGAAATCTTTTAAACTATAATCGACCTAAGAGGTAAAAATTATGATTTTAGCTCGTATAAAGAGATATGCCGCTCTTGCAACAGGAGATTATGAAAAGATATTTTCTGGCATGAAGCTTCCTGTATTACCTCAAGCTGCAATGAAGTTATTAAATGAAATTAAAAAACCAGACTCTTCTATGAAAACAATAGCTGAAATCATAAGTTCGGATCCAGGACTTTCTGCTCATGTCTTAAAGGTTGTAAACTCTGCTCTGTATGCATTACCAAACAAAATTAGTAGTATAATTCAAGGGGCTAATATTTTAGGTATAAAAAAGATAGAGAACATAGCAATATCTTATGCTGTTATGTCATCTGTTAGTGACCCTAAAAAACATGGGTTTAATTTTGATCTTTTTTGGTCTGAATCTATGTACAAGGCTTTATTTGCAAGAAGATGCGCCAAGATACTAGGGCTTCCTACAGAGGATGCCTTTGCAGGAGGACTTCTTCAAGATATAGCCCTTCCAATTTTACTGACTTCATGGTTTGATGTATATAAAAGAGTCTATGATATATGGATCAATTCTAATGAAAGACTTAGCATTATAGAAAAAAAACAACTTTCTTGGACCCACGCACAAGCAGGTGCATGGATTGCCCAAAAATGGGAACTCCCCGATATATTGATATGTTCCATAGGATTACATACAGCAAATATGTCACAACTAAAAAAATTACAACTTATTCCTTCCATTCCTGCTGTTGTGGCTTTATCTAGCTTAATCCCTTCTAAAGATTTAGACATAGATGCTCTAATTCTTTTATCTAATCAAGCAGAGATAATGGGATTTTATTCTTCTCAACTTATAGATATCTTTGAAGAAGTAGATTCTATTTTTCAAGATATAACAACCTGTTTTGGAATAAAAGCTAAAAAAAGATTAGAAATTAGTAAGTTAATAAGAGAACTAAAAAACTAAAAAGATTAATAAACAAAAAATATTTAATTGTTATATTTTTTGGATTTTAAAAGTCTTTTTTTGTTGCGTAAATATATTAATATGTGTAGGTCTTAATGAGGCTAAAAAGCTAAAAATTGTCTAAAAGGGATGAAAAATGGGATTAGATGAACTAAAAAAGAGAGTAGATAAGGCATTAAAGAAGGATCGTCCAGATAGTGTAGTTGTACCTGTAAGGCTAGAAAGAGACAGTACCTTTCATTTTAGGTGTTATCCTGGTATATCTTGTTTTACTAATTGCTGTAGAAATATGAATATTATCTTAACACCTTATGATATTATCCGTATGAAAAATCGATTAGGACTTACTTCTGATGTCTTCTTAAATCTTTATACAGAATTAGAGATTTTAGGAATCACAGGTATTCCTGTTGCCAGACTCAAAATGCTTGAGGAAAAGGATGGAAAGTGTCCTTTTGTAACACCAGATGGATGTCAAATATATACAGATAGACCTGTTTGTTGTCGCTATTATCCAATAGGAATAGCAAGTCTTCGCCAACAAGAAAAGCATGCAGGAGAAGAAGAGGAATTTTTCTTTGTTGTTAAAGAAGAACATTGTAAAGGGTTTGAAGAGCCTACTGAATGGACTGTAGATTCCTGGAGGGCAGATCAAGAAGCAGATCTTTATGACAGGATGAATGCTGGATGGTTAGAGCTTATTTTAAGAAAGCGCTCCTTTGGTGAAGAAACAGAAATGCCACCTAAAGCCCAACAGCTATTCTATATGGTTACTACTAATATGGAGCGTTTTAAACGTTATGTCTTTGAGAGTCGTTTCTTAGATACATATATTGTAAAAGAGAGTGTATTAAAGAAGATTTTAGAAGATGAAGTAGAATTAATGCAGTTTGGTTTTGAGTATTTAAAGGTGGCAATCTTTGGCGCAGAAAGTGATATTATTAAATTAAGAGATGATATACTTAAAAAGACAGTAAAACAGATTATTAAAAGAAGGGAGAAACGTCGTCGTAGGCTTGAAAGGCTTGCAAAAGGAAGAAAACCCTAAATTAGGTCTTCTTTATTAAGAAGAGGCAAATTTGTTCAAGCTCCAGGTTAAAAATCTTTCATATAGTTATTCTGATACTAAGCAATTAATATTTAGTAATTTAAATTGGCAGCTTGAGGGAAGTGGTTTTTATTCTCTCTTTGGTCTATCAGGGTCAGGTAAGACTACTTTTGCACGTCTTATTGAAGGGGATTTAATCCCAAGTTCTGGCGCTATTAAAAGGTCTTCTCAACGGGTACTTTATACATCCAATCTTGAAAGACTTCCTGGTTGGATGAGTATATATGATCACTTTTATAATGTTACACCACCACAAAAACAGGATCTGTTAGAGACACTAATAAAGGATTTTGGAATAGAGCATGTATTAAAGAAGAGATTTCATGATCTTTCACTAGGGCAAAAAAATAGGGTAAATTTTTTAAGATATCTTGTTCAAGAATTTGATTTATTAATAGTAGATGAAGCATTAGCTAATGTAGATGAACCAACTAGGATAAAAATATTAACTATCACAAGAGAGATGTTTAGAGATGTTACTATACTCTATATCTCTCATAATGTATTAGAGGTTATTCGTTTTTCTAAAAAGGTATTTATCTTACCTCAAAGCCATCCAGTAAAACAGTTATTAGAAATTGATGGATTAAATGGTAAAGAAATAGATGAACATAGTCAGGGTAAAATAGTAATAGAGGTACTTAAGAAAGCGACATAATAATTTCTTTAATTTTTTCTATGGTTGCTATAAAGAGACTAATACAATTTATTTTTATTTATTTATTAGGAATAACCATTTTGTGGATAGTAAAGTACAGCTTTCATCTATCTGATTATTTAATTCCTTCTCCTGTTGAACTTTGGCATGAGGCTATTACTAATGGTTTTATATACATAAAAGCGGTAATAGATACCCAAACAGTGGCAATAGAAGGACATTTTCTAGCTATTATTTTGGCAACAGTTGTTGCTTTAATAGGAAGGCTAAGGTCTTGGATTGGCTCTTTTACAAAGATTGCTGCTTATAACTTACAAGCATATCCAATAGTTGCTGTTGCACCTATTATTTTTTTGTTTTTAGGAGATGGACTTGCATCAAGATTACTTATTACTACACTTATTTGTTATTTTCCTTTATTATTAAGTTTTATAGGAATTTTTGCAGAACCCGTTGTCGAGGTAGAACATTTTTTTAAATCAACTCATCGACTCAATTGGAGACTAGAACTTTTGATAAGGACTTATGAGAATCTTGATAAGCTGATTACAGTAATAATAGGTAGTGGTACACTTGCAATGGTAGGCACTATAATAGCAGAATTTTTAGCTGCTACTCATGGGATTGGATATGCAATTAGAAAGGCACTTTATGAGAGCAATCTAGCTAAGATTTTAGTCTGCCTATTTTTAATAGGGCTTAGTTCCTCTTTGTATCTTGCCTTATTAGAGGGTGCTGGCGAATTTTTAAAAAAACATCTTAGTTAATCAATTTAATTATTCCCTTACTTAACTAAAAATTAACAAAATTTTTATTTCAAATTTACTCCATCCTTTTATAACCCCCTTCAAAATATAAAACGAGGAGGTTTAGCAATGCGAAAATTATGGTTGTTTTTGTTGATTGCTCTCACTGCATTTTCTATGTGTGGCGTTGGGCAAGCAGCTCAACGTCTAATTGGTGCAGGAGCAACCTTCCCCTATCCTCTTTATGATAAGTGGTTTAGTATTTACCATCGAGAGACAGGGGTGGAGATTAATTATCAGGCAATAGGTTCTGGAGGAGGTATAAGACAACTTCTTAACAGAATTGTTGATTTTGGTGGTACAGATGCCTTTATGAGTAATGAAGAGTTAAAAAAGGCACCTGCCAAGATACTTCACATTCCTACATGTTTAGGGGCCGTTGTTATTACCTATAATTTGCCCGGCAATCCTACCCTCAAACTTACTCCAAAAGTCATAGCTGATATCTTTCTTGGCAAGATAAAGAAATGGAATGACAAAAGAATAAAAAGATTAAATCCTACGGTAGCTTTACCAGCTATTAATATTGTAGTTGTCCATAGGTCTGAAGGAAGTGGTACTACCTTTATATTCAGTGATTTTCTTACCAAAGTCAGCAAACAATGGGCAAAAAGGGTTGGAAGAGGAAAGGTACTAAATTGGCCTACAGGTCTTGGTGCTAAAGGCAATCCTGGTGTTGCAGGACTCATAAGACAAATTCCTGGTAGCATAGGTTATGTTGAGCTTATTTATGCAAAGAAAAATGGCATGCCTGTAGCACTTATTAGGAATAAGGCAGGGCATTTTATAGCTCCTAGCTTAAAGTCTGTATCTGCTGCTGCAAATGTACATTTACCTGCTGATACCAGAGTTTCTATTACAAATACTTCTGCTCCAAATGGATATCCAATTAGTAGTTTTACCTGGATTATCTTCTATCAAGAACAGCATTATCAAGGTAGATCAAAGGCTAGAGCTATAGCTCTTGCAAAACTACTTTGGTGGATGATCCATAATGGACAAAAATATAATGAATCCCTTCTCTATGGAAGGCTGCCTCACAATGCAGTTAAGTGTGCCGAGAGAATCATTAGGTCTATGACTTATGATGGGCAAAAACTAGTTACCTGGTAGAAAAAAGGAGGACAAAAGGGACATGAAGAGAATTTTAGCTATATTTACCTGTTGTATGTTAGTAGTAGCCTTTGGAGTTGGTATTGTTAATGCTCAAGCTAATAGCAAATATGAATTACCACCTAGTTTAAAGGCATTTGAAGGCCTTTCAATTGGAGGGCTTGCATATATCGATTACAAGGCAGGCAAGAGTGGAAGCCAATATTATAATAAATTTTCATTGACTAGGGGATATATCAATATAAAGAAAAAGATTACTCCTTGGTTAAGCGCAAGGATTACTCCGGATATTCATAGATCTGATAATGGAGATATTACCCTTAGGATTAAATATCTATATGCACGGCTTTATTTTCCTAACTTAGCATTTTTAACTAATAACTTTATAGAAGTTGGTCAGATACATATACCTTGGTTGGATTTTAAAGAGGCAATTAATGGATATCGTTGTCAGGGTACAATGTTACAAGAGAGAAATCATGTTTTTAATTCTGCGGATCAGGGTATAGCGTGGTTTGGTTACTTTGGTGGTAAGATGTCTAAGCAATATCAAGAAAGTGTTGATAAACACTATGCAGGCAAATATGGTAGTTTTGCTATAGGTGTGTACAATGGTGCAGGCTATCATAGTGATGAAGAAAATCACAATAAAGCGATTGAAGGAAGAATTACTATAAGACCCTTACCAAGTGTGCTTCCTGGCTTACAGTTGTCCTACTTTGGTATATATGGAAAAGGAAATGTTGCAGATAATCCACCAGATTGGAGAGTAAATACCTTTTATGTAAGCTATGAGGCACATCTATATACATTTACCTTTACCTATGCAAATGACAAAGGATGTCAAAGTGGTAGCGATGAAAACAATAAGGAAGGTTTTTCTGTGTTTGGTAAGGTTAAGATGCCATTTTATCCTAAGCTTGAATTGATAGCGCGTTTTGATAATTGGGATCCCAATACAGATGCTGTAAATGATGTATCTAATAGGACAATCGTTGGTGTAGGTTATCATCTATATAAGAACAATTTGTTGCTTGTAGATTACGAAAGATTAATACAAGATGGAGGTCCTGATTCATACTTCTTCCAGACTGTGCTTCAAGTAAGTTTCTAATTATAACATCCCAACGCCGCCCAGGTGGATAAAGTTCCTCCTTCTCCTCTCAAAGCCCTTTTATTCACCTGGGCTCCTTTTAGGAGTTTTTATGAAAGCAGTAGAAGTAGAATCTGTAGGAGATTTTGAGGTTGCTAAGATAAGTACAAGATTAGATAAAATGAGTAAACAGAAATCATCTTATCCTTCTGGCTTTAATAAAGACTATTTGTTTGATATTACATTAACAATTATGGCTTCTATAGTTGTTCTATTGGTAGGGGCTATACTTGTAAGTTTGGCAATATATTCCATCCCTGTATTTAAATCAGAAGGCATTTCTTTTCTTTTTCATGACGTATGGAATCCAATAGCAAATCAATTTGGTGCAATGCCATTTTTAGTTGGTACATTATTAACTTCATTCTTAGCATTATTATTTAGTTTGCCATTTTCTATGGCTATAGCACTTTTTCTAGGAGAATATTTTAGTAGTGGCAAGATAGCACTCTTTTTTCAAAATACTACTAGTTTATTAGCTGGTATCCCATCTGTAATTTATGGTTTTTGGGGACTATTTGTATTAGTTCCATTGGTAAGAAAATTAGAAATAAAATTTGGAGTTTTACCTTATGGTGTAGGCGTGTTAACTGCATCTTTAATACTAACAATAATGATTATACCATATGCAGCTTCTGTTGGTCGTGAGGTGATAAGTCTTGTTCCACAAGATTTAAAAGAAGGAGCTTATGCCCTAGGTGCTACACGGTGGGAAGTTATAAAGAATGTTATATTTCCTTATGCTAGATCTGGAATATTTGCTGGTATACTTCTTTCATTAGGTAGAGCAATTGGAGAGACAATGGCTGTTACTATGGTTATAGGTAATAATAATCAGTTTCCTCATAGTCTTTTTGCCCCTGCTAATACTATGGCAAGTGTAATAGCTAATGAATTTACTGAGGCTACTAGTAATATATATTTATCTGCTTTAATAGCTATAGCTCTACTTTTGTTTATAGTTACTACAATAATTAATATTATCGGTAGATATATTATTAAAAAATTAAGTATATAGCTATAGCATATAAATATTTTAAATAAATATTTTTGTAGGAGACTTAGCAATGAATGTACAATATCAAGATAATTCTAATATACGTTTTTTATATAATAAGATTATGAAATATTTTATCTTCTTATTTACATTTGCCTCTATTATACCATTAATACTAATTTTGGCCTACTTAATAAAACAGGGTATCAGTTCTATAAATTGGCAATTTCTTACCCAGCTACCAAAACCAATAGGAGAACAAGGAGGTGGCGTTTTAAATGCGATTATTGGTACTATTATTTTAATAGTTTTATCAACTATTATCTCTGTACCTATAGGGATAAAAGCTGGCATTTACTTATCAGAAGTAAAAACTGGTAAGTTAGCCTATTTACTTAGGTTATCTACTGATATCTTACAGGGCATCCCTTCTATTGTTTTGGGTGTTATAGCATACTTATGGCTTGTAAAACCAATGAAGGCATTTTCTGCACTATCTGGAAGTGTTGCTCTTGCTATTATGATGTTACCTATGATTATTGCCTCTACTGAAGAAACCTTAAAGCTTGTTCCTTATAGTTTAAAAGAGGCTTCATTAGCCTTAGGAGTACCGTATTACAGAACCATTTTAAAGGTTATTTTACCAGCAGGTATGAGTGGCATATTAACAGGCATATTGCTTGGTATAGCTAGAATAGCAGGAGAGACAGCACCTTTGTTATTTACAGCATTTGGAAGTCCATATCTCAATTTTAACCCATTACATCCAATGAATGCACTACCATTAGTTGTGTTTAATTATGCCTCATCTCCATATCCAAACTGGTGGAGACAAGCATGGGGAGCGTCTTTTTTATTAACAATGATGGTATTAGCACTCAATTTAGCTGCAAAAACAGGAGCTAGTAGATGGAAGGTGAAATTTTAACAACAGAAAAACTATGTGCTTTTTACGATAAGCATCAGGTCTTAAGAGATATAAATATTAGAGTGCCTAAACTTAAAGTTACAGCAATTATGGGTCCTTCTGGATGTGGAAAAACTACATTGTTAAGATGTTTTAATAGATTGCATGAATTAAGTGCAGGCGCGCGAATAACAGGTAAGATATGGCTTTCAGGTGTCAATCTTTTATCTTTAAATCCTATAAAGGTTAGACGTAAAGTAGGAATGGTATTTCAGCGTCCCAATCCATTTCCTACAATGAGTATATTCGACAATGTTATAGCAGGATATAAATTGAACAGTATCAGATTAAAGCGTTCAGTAGCAGAAGAAATTGTAGAAAATGCTTTAAAAAAATCGGCATTATGGGATGAGGTTAAGGATGTTCTTCATAGAAGAGGGACATTTTTATCTGGAGGACAACAGCAGAGGCTTTGTATTGCAAGGGCACTTGCTATGAATCCAGAGGTCTTACTGCTAGATGAGCCCACTTCTGCATTAGATCCTAAATCAACCGCACATATTGAGGAGTTGATTGTAGAGTTAAAGGACTCTGTTAGCATAGTAATTGTTACTCACAATATCGGGCAGGCAGGTAGGGTAGCAGACTATACAGCCTTTTTATATTTAGGAGAGCTTGTTGAATTTGGTCCAACAGAGAGACTTTTTACAGCCCCAAAAGATAAAAGGACAGAGGAATATTTAAGTGGAAAGTTTGGTTAATCTAAGAAAATAGGAATAGAACTATGCTAGAAAAAAGACTTTTAGCTTTAAGAAAGCAATTTTGTGATGAAGCTAGTTTTGTACAGGATATGCTTGAGGTGAGTATTACCTCTCTTTTTAAAAAGGATTCAAAATCCCTATTGAGAGTAATAGAACATGATGAGCCCATTGTTAATAATTTAGATATTGAAATTGAAAGGCAATGTACGCAAATTATAGCATTATATCAGCCTGAGGCAAAAAATTTGCGGTTGGTCTTAATGATTTTAAAGGCAAATTACGACCTTGAACGTATTGCTGATCATGCAGTGAATATAGCTCAAAGTAGTTTAGCTATACTTGATTATGACTTAGGGATAGTGCAAGAGGTGGTACATGCTACTGCAGATTGTAGTTTAAATATGTTCAAAGATGCTTTGCATGCCTTTATAAATGAAGAGGATATGTTGGCTCAAAAGGTTTTAGCTAGAGATGATATTGTAGATAATTTAAGAGATAAATGTGTTAAGACACTTGGTAGACTTTTAAAACAAAATCCAGAAAGTAATATCTTATTTGCTCATATACTAAGGATTGTTAGAGCACTTGAAAGAATAGCTGATCTTTCAACAAATATTGCAGAATATACCTTGTTTGTATTAAAAGGTACAATTGTAAAGCACGGTAAAGATGAACAGCTATAATGGTATAAGCTACAATGTTTTTATAGGATATTACTTATGAGTAATAAAACGATTTTTATATTAGATGATGAACCTGATATATGTGAACTAGTTAGTTTACATCTTAAGAAAAATGGATTTTCACCTAAATACTTTTTAACAGCATCAGATTTTTTTGAGGCTTTAGATACTACTAACCCAGATTTACTAATCCTTGATTTAATGTTACCAGATATTGATGGATTAGAGATATGTAGAAAACTAAAGTCCAATGAGCAAACAGCTAGAATTCCTATTATTATGTTAACAGCAAAGACAGATGAAATGGATAGAGTAATTGGATTAGAATTGGGTGCTGATGACTATGTGACTAAACCATTTTCTCCTAGGGAATTAGTTGCAAGAGTAAAAGCTGTCTTAAGAAGGAGTGAACAATATAAGGAAAAGTCTTATATTGATATTGGTGATTGTGTACGTATTGATCCCAATTGTTATGAAGTATTAGTTGATAATAAAAAGATTGATTTGACCCCTACAGAGTTTAAGATATTATTAATTTTGGCTAAACATCCTGGTTGGGTTTTTTCTAGAGATCAATTGCTTGAACAATTGTGGGGTAGCCAAAAGGCAGTTATAGACAGAACCATTGATGTACATATAAAAAATTTAAGAGAGAAGTTAGGTATTGCTGGCAATATTATTAAAAGTGTTCGTGGAGTTGGATATAAATTAGAAAAGATGTGAAGTTACCTATAACTTATAAAAGAGTTTTTTTTAGAATATTAATTGGTTATATCTTTTTAGTTATAATTAGTTTTTTATTGTTTCAACTTATTGATATAACCTCTATAAGATCTAAGTCTTTTATCTTTATAGCATTAATATTTTTTTCGTTTGTATTAGCAATCTTATCAACAAAGTCTATTACTGATTCTATTTTGTCTATTGTTTATGCCATCTTAGCAATAAGAAAGAATAATTTTGATCTCAAGGATTATATTAGTAATAAAGAAAATTTATTCCCAGAATTAGTACAGAATCTAAAATTCTTGGCAGAGGAGATAGAAAAAAAATTAGAATTTTTAAGATTGGAGCAAGAAGAGTTAAATACTATTGTGAACAATATAGAGGCCTCTTTACTGGTAATTGATTTAGAAGGTCGGATAGTATTTGCTAATTCTAGTTTAAAAAGGCTAGTTGATATAAGAGAAATAACTAATAAATTCTATTGGGAGGTTTTTAGGGAAAGAGATATTAATAAGTTTTTTAAATCTTTAATCAAAGATCCTAGAAATTTAATTCATGAACTTGTTATTAAAGGGGTAAAATATTTATGTAGTACAACATATATCCCCAAACGCAAAAGAGTTATATTAATATTTCATGATCTATCTCCTATGGAAGAGGTAAAACGTGTTAAAAAGGATATAGTTGCTAGCGTATCGCATGAATTAAGGACTCCTCTTACTACGATTAAAGGCTATATAGAAACACTTTTGGATGAGGACTTAGAGGAAGATAAAAAGTATTATCTTAAGATAATAGATAAAAATACTAATAGGCTTTGTACTTTAGTTAATGAATTACTTATATTAAGTGAATTAGAAAATAAAAAACAACTAACTAAAACAAATGTAGAAGTCAAAAATTTAATAGATGAAATTAAAGACTTTTTTAACCAAAGATTAGTTGAGAAGGGGTTAAATTTAGAAATACATGTAGATGAAGATATTAAATATATTTATTCTGATGAATTTAAATTACAGCAGTTGTTTATAAATTTAATTGATAATTCTATCAAATACAGTCATAAGGGTACTATCAAAATTTATATAACTAAATTAACCCATGGTGGTGTAAAGATTGTGATTCAAGATGAAGGGATTGGTATTTCTAAAGAACATTTACCTTATATTTTTGAACGATTTTATGTAGTAGATAAATCAAGAAGTAGGCAAACAGGTGGTAGCGGTTTAGGACTTGCCATAGTTAAACATATAGTTAAACTGCATGGTGGTATGATAGAGGTAAAAAGTAAACCTCAACAAGGCACAACATTTACGATATTTCTACCTGAAAGTTATTAACTTAATATTAAACATAAGGTATTTAATTTCTTCTAATTATTAATTAGCAATTGTTGCATTAGAATTTGTATTAGTTGAATTTATAGAGATTTTTGGTTGTTTAGTAGCATTGATGAATATTTTCTTTTTTTGTTGTTCCTTTTCTTTTTTCTTTTTAAGGCGTCTCAGTTTTTCTAGCTTTCTACGGTAACGTCTAGAATTAAGTATTTGATATTTAAAAACTGCACGGTTATGCTGGGCTAATGTACAGGAAAAGTAATGGCTACCGTCATTTTTAGAGACAAAATATAAGTATTTGGTATGTGCTGGATAAAGAACTGCTCTTATCGCACCTATTCCTGGATTAGAGATTGGTCCTGGTGGCAGCCCTTTATGTATATAAGTGTTATAGGGCGTATCTCTTCTTAGATCCCAAATATGTAGTCTTCCGTGTCTCCATATTCCAATAGTCCAAAGACCATAATATACAGTTGGATCAGATTGTAATAACATATGTTTTTTTAATCTATTCCAAAAGACACTAGCGATAATTGGTCGTTCTCTAGGAAGTTCTGCTTCTTTTTCTACAATTGATGCTAATGTAACTACAGTATGTACAGTTAAGCCTAATTCTTTAGTCCTTTTATCAAAGCCTTCTTTATGCCATACCTTCCAAAAGGTATGAACCATAGTAGAGATTATCTTTTTAGCCGTTACCCCTTTTGTAAAATAATAAGTATTAGGGAATAGATAGCCCTCAGCACTCTTTTCATGTAGTCCTAAGGATTCTAAAAACTTTTGATCATGACATAACTTTAGAAATTTTTTTCTAGTAACTAATCCTGCTCGATCTAGTAGCCTAGCGATTTGAAATATATTATAGCCTTCAGGTATGATAATAACATGTTCAAATATTTTCCCTTTTACTAGAATGGTTAATATTTGCTGGGGGAGCATAGAAGGAGAAAGTTCATATTCACCAGCTTTAATTTTATCCAGATCGCCTTTTAGAGTAGCTAATATTCTAAATGCTATAGCAGAACGAATTAGTCCCTTTTCTTGTAATAGATGCGCTACATCAGAAAATGTAGATCCTGGCACTATGGATATAACTACTGGCTTTGCATTTTGTGAAACAGGCTGATGCATATCCTGCCATAATTTATAACCCTCATATCCTATAGCCTCTAACGCTAACACTCCAATTAAAATAAGAACTAAGATCCAACCTGGTTTTTTAGATGAATTTTTTTGTGTCATAATATGATATTAAATTTACAATTGCTAAAATCCTAATTAATTTTCTAAAAGCAAATTAGATATATTTTAATAAACTACAGATAATAAAATGGGATATATTTTTAAATACGTCAACCACTTGGTAGGAAAAGCCATTCACTCCTATAAGCTTCTAGAAGATGGGGATCGCATAATTGTAGCAATTTCTGGAGGGGTTGATAGCCTTTTAACCCTTTGGTTTTTAAATTATTGGCTTAAAAAGGCACCTATATCTTATGAGCTTTTAGCTGTTCATCTTGACATGGGTTTTAAAAATAATGTTTGGCCATACCTTAAAGATTTTCTATTAGGGCAACAAGTTCCTTTCTATTATGAAGAGACTAATTTTGGTTATCTTGCACATAGTAAATTTAATAAATCTGGAAGTCCATGTTTTTTGTGTTCTATGTTGCGTAGAAAGCGTCTTTTTGAAATAGCACATAGATTTGGATTTAATAAAATTGCTCTAGGACATCATCAAGATGACATTATAGAAACATTTTTTATGAATATGTGTTTTTCTGGTGAATTAAGCACAATGGTACCTTATCAGCCAATGTTTAAAGGTTTAATAACAATTATTCGTCCATTAGCATTAGTAGAAAAAGATAAAATAGATAAGTTATCGAAATATCTGAAGTTCTCTATTCCACCTAATCCCTGTCCTTCCTACAAGAACAACCGAAGAGAATTTATAAGGAAATTGTTGTTCTCTTTATATAAAAGAGATCCAAAAATTAAAGGCAACATTATGCATGCTTTAAAAAATGTACGATTAGAATATTTATTATAAAATAAAAAACTCAATAGAATTTAATAGTAATTTAGTAATGTATAAGTGTATAAATTGTAATTTAATTTAATAATTAAAAACAATACTTGGCAAAACTTAGTTTTTTAATTAATTTGTTTAAATGAATTTATGTTGAAAGGGTAGGGAGTGAGTGTAACTTTTATTAGAAAAAAATTTTTTTATGTTAGTTTTTTGTTTTTTATTTTTGAAAGTTTTTATGCTATTGCTTCGGTTAAGCAGACTTCTTGTGATTATAATTTAGTTACCTTTGATTTAATGTACAAGACACAGTTGCCCCCTCAACACTATAGAGCATTATGGGGATTAGCTATTCCTGATATTTCATTAAATAAATTAAGACTAATACCATACAATTTAGCAGATAAAAGTATTAATAATACAATAATTAAAATATTAAATTTGAATCAATTACTTATTAAATATCCAATATCAAATACCTATATAGAAAATAACATTAAATTTATATTAGCAGACCAATTTAAATTATTAAAATCTTTAAAAGATGATAAAGAAAAATTAAAACAATTTAGAGAACAGACAAAAAGATTATTAATGAAATTTTTAAAAGATACAGAATTATATAATAAATATGAAAATTTTATAAAATCATATACATTACATATCAATTTTTATTATTTAACAAAAACTATTACAAATAAAAGTATTAAGAAAGCTCAATTACTACAATCATCATCACCATATCAATCAATTAAATTAACTCCAATTAATAACAATACTCAAATGAAGCAGCAAAATACTAATAGTTCTAATTTTGAAAATGATACATTTATAAATTTCATTATAAATATAATAAAAATAACAAAAGATAATTGGTGGATTATACTAGGTGTTTTGGTTTATATTTATGTTATTTTAATTCTTTTAAAACGTAGATAGCTTATTATAATGAGAATATTTATGAATTTCTATCTTTATCAAACTAATCGGCACAAACAAAATAAAATTATTCTTTATACATTAATTATAATAATACTAATAATTTTATTTTTAGCTAATTGTACTAAGAAACTATCGGTTAAACAATATATTGATGTAGCTAAAGTTCAAATTAATAAAGGAGAATATTTAAAAGCATATTCTAATTTAATAAAAGCTAAATCTCTTGCCCCCAATAATGCAGTTATTTGGTATTATTTAGGTATCATACAGTTGCGTTTAGGTAATATAGACAGAGCTATCAATAATGAAGAAATAGCTTTACAGTTAGATAAAACTAATCCAAGAATTATCGTTAATCTTGGTTATTTATATACTATATCAGGTTATTATAATAAAGCATATATTTTAGCAAAAAAACTAATTAATTCCCAAAATTATAAAATATATGGTTATCTTATATTAGGTAATGTTAAGGCTTTGAAAGGACAAATTTCAAAGGCTAAAAGATTTTTTATAAAAGCTATTAATAAAAATCCAAATAATTATGAAGCCTATTTAGATCTTGCCAATCTATATATTTTAACTGGAGAATACGATTTAGCAGAGACTTGTTATCAGAAAGCTATTGAATTAAATCCGTACTCTCCTTATGTATATTTAGCTATAGCCCATTTTTATATTTTTTTAAAAAAAATTGATGAGGCTGAACATTACTTTAAAAAAGCAATTTCTATGTCTTCAAACAAAAATATTAGGTTAAGATATGAAGTAGCTCTTGGAGATTTTTACTTAAAATTTAAAAAATTTAAAAAAGCATTTACTTTATTTCAGTTATTATTTGATAAATATCAATATTCAAAGCCAGAAATAGTATTAAAATTAGCTTTTAGTGCTATAAATCTGAAGAATTTTGATTTAGCTCAGAAATTGTTAGATAAGTTAAACACAATTATTCCAAATAGTTATTGTGTTGCATACCTACAAGGATTGTTATATTTATGTCAAGGGGATTATGTAGATGCAAGATATCAATTTAATAAATGTCAAAATATAGTAGCTGATGTCAATTCTTTATATATTTTATCTATACTAAAACTTTTAACAGGTTATGAAAAACAATCTATTGCTAAATTAAATCAAGCCTTACAACTTAATCCTGTATCAGCTAAAGTAGAATGGCTTTTGGCTTGCTTATATACACAAAATCATCAGCCCATTCTTGCACTGACCCATTTAATTCATCTTATCGATTCTCCTAAGTATGCTCATTTGGCTCATGATTTGATAGCTATTAATTTAATTATAAGTGGACAAACGATTACTGCTGGTAAGGAATTAAAACTTATAAAATACGCCTATCCTAAAGATAGACTATTACCAGTTTTAGAATTAGCACTGTTATTGAAAAAAAATAAAAGAGACTTCTTGTTTAAAAAAATAGAAAAGCTTTGGCAAAAAGGAACATTACCCTTACCTGCAGTAAGTATATGTCGTTTTTATCCTGAAATATTTAAAGGTCTTAAAAGTCCATTGATGTCTCAAGATTCATATATACTATATGCAACAGCAGCTTGTTTAAATGCTGGAGATGTTAAACTTGCAGATCAACTTATAGATAAGGCTTCAAATCAAGATAGCCCTAGCTGGTTATTTTTAAAGGCATCTATCTTGATTAAAGAAGGTAAATATCAACAATCTCAGATACTTCTTACAGAACTTATACAAAAGCGTCCTAATTATTATATTGTATATGATTTATTAGGTGATACTTATCTTAGAAATAAAAAATATAAACAAGCAGCACAAAGTTATTTACAAGCTCTTAAATATAATCCAGATGATATCAATGCTCTAAATAATAGAGCATGGTGTCTCTTACATCTGTCTCGTCCCAATGCATTAGAAGATGCAAGAGCATTGGCTGAGAAGGCATTAGATTTATCTCCTAAAGATCCTAAGATTATGGACACATTAGGTTGGATATATTATAAACTAAATATGTATAGTGCTGGATTACAGTTGGTAAAACGTGCAAATAGACTTAATCCGAACGATATAACCATAAAAAAGCATTTGCTTGTAATCCTTAAAGATAAAAAGTCATTAGGGACATTTAATTAATAATCTTTAGGAGATAATATGGAAAGTAATATTCAACCTGTTATTTTGGCAGGTGGGGTTGGTTCTAGGCTTTGGCCCCTTTCAAGACAGTTGTATCCAAAACAATTATTTAAGTTGGCAGGCAGTTATACTTTACTTCAACAGACCTATTTACGACTTAAAGATATAGGCTATTTACCATTAATTTTGACAGGTAAAGATCATAAATTTATTATTAGAGATCAACTAATAGAGCTAAATCCTTCTATATATCCCAAGCTAGTTATTGAGCCTGTTGGAAGAAATACAGCACCTGCCTGTATTGTTTCTGCTCTTTATGCAGTAAGACAAGATCCAGATGCAATCCTTTTGATTTGTCCTGCAGATCATTTGATATCTGATAATGAGGACTTTTTAGAAACTGTCCAGACCGGTTTAGAGTTTGCCATAAATGATTATATTGTTACTTTTGGTATAAAACCATATAAACCAGAAACAGCTTATGGATATATAGAGACATCTAAAGATAATCTAGTAAAGCGATTTGTCGAAAAACCTGATTTAGAAACAGCTAAGGAATTTCTTAAGCAGGGTAACTTTTATTGGAATAGTGGTATCTTTTTAATTAAGGCAAAGCATCTTTTAAAAGAAGCAGAACGTCTTGTCCCAGATATGTTTAAAGCTTGTAATGATTCTTTTTCTAAAGCTAAATTAGTAAGTAATGAGATTACAGAAATTCTTCTTGATGAAGAGGATTACAAAAATTGTCCATCAGATTCCATTGATTATGCAATCTTAGAACATTCAGATAAGCTTGCTGTAATACCAGCTAAGTTTTCTTGGAGCGATATTGGTTCTTGGTCTGCTTTATATGAGATATCTGATAAAGATGAAAATCAAAATGTTATAAAGGGAGATGTGTTTAATATAGGTTCTAATGGTTGTTTTGTTAGGGCAGAAGATAGATTAGTTGCTACTGTTGGCTTAGAAGATACAGTAGTAATAGAGACCTCTGATGCGGTTTTGGTAGCTCCATTATCTCGAAGTCAAGAAGTAAAACAAGTAGTTTCTAAATTAAAAGAACAGGGCAGAGAAGAACATCTAGTTCATAAAACTGCTTATAGACCATGGGGTTCTTATACTGTGTTGGAGGAACAAGCTCGTTTTAAGATAAAAAGACTTACTGTTAAACCAGGGGCAAAGCTTTCTCTTCAAATGCATTATCATAGATCTGAACATTGGATAGTTGTTAGAGGTACAGCAAAAGTTACAAGAGATGCTGAAGTTTTTTTATTAAGAGAGAATGAATCAACATTTATATTACCAGGACAAAAGCATCGTTTAGAAAATCCAGGCAAAATTCCTTTAGAGATTATTGAGGTACAAAATGGAAGTTACTTAGGAGAAGATGATATTGTTCGATTTGAAGACACTTATGGACGAGGAAATGAATAAAATAAGATTTAGTGGGGTGAGCGGAGGGACTCGAACCCTCGGCCTCCGGGGCCACAACCCGACGCTCTAACCAACTGAGCTACGCCCACCACACAAATTATTTGTAGCTGCATTTTTTACAGAGCAAACCTCAAAATGTCAAGTAGTTTACATAAATAAGACAGATAAAACTTATTATTTTTCAAATATTGCACTTATAAATTCCTTAGGTTCAAAGGGTTTTAGGTCATCAATACCTTCTCCTATCCCTATAAATCTTATGGGGATTTTTAATTGATTAGTAATACTTACTGCAATTCCGCCTTTAGCTGTACCATCTAATTTAGTAAGAATAAGTCCTGTAACATTTACAGCTTCATGAAACAGTTTGGCTTGAGATAAAGCGTTTTGTCCAGTTGTTGCATCTAAAACAAGAAAGACTTCATGAGGTGCTCCTTCAATCTTACGTGAAGCTACTCTTTTTATCTTTTTTAGTTCCTCCATCAAGTTTACTTTGGTATGAAGTCTTCCCGCAGTATCAACAATAACGACATCTATATTTCTTTTTTTAGCAGCTTCAAGACCATCAAAACATACCGCAGAAGGATCAGAACCAGGACTATGCTTTATAATTGGTACATCTATCTTTTTAGCCCAAGTTTCTAATTGCTCAATAGCAGCAGCTCTAAATGTATCTGAAGCTACTAGCATTACATTTTTACCCTTTGATTTTAAGTAATAAGCTAATTTCGCTATAGTGGTGGTCTTTCCTACTCCATTTACTCCTACTACCAAAATAACAAATGGCGAAGGTTTAAATTCTAAAGGAGGAGCATTTATATCTAGCTTTTCTAAGAGTAGTTTTTTTAGTCTTTCTTTTAATTGTTCAGGTGCTTTGAGTTCAGCTCTATCTACTTCATATCTTAATTGTTCAAATATTTCTTCTACAGTCGCTATACCCATATCTGCTGTAACAAGTATTTCTTCAAGCTCATCAAGTAGTTCTTGGTCTATATAGGCTTTTCTTTTAATTAATTGATCAATTTGTTGAATAAATCCTTGACGGGTTTTACCAAGACGTTCTTTTAATCTGGTTAAGATATTTTGTTCTTGTGTATTGTCTTTTGTTTCTTTTTCAAATGAGTCTTCTTGAATTTTTACTTTACAAGATTCCTCTTTAGAAGATAACCTTTTTTTAAACCAATCCTTTAACATTTTTATATCCTCAAAAATAAATGAAATACTATAATATTAAGTACTTGAAAAGTGTAATAAAACTCTATAAAACAAAAATAACTTGTCAAGTAACTATCAAAAATTTAAAAGAAATATTATCGGGGGGGAATAATGAACAAGTCTGATTTAATAGAAATACTTGCTAAAAGAGGAAACCTTAAAAAGTACGTAGCAGAACATGTTGTGACAGAAGTATTTGCTGCAATGTCTGATGCCTTAGCAGAAGGTGAAGGTATAGAGATTAGAGGGTTTGGTAGCTTTTACGTAAAACAATATGATTCTTATACTGGTAGAAATCCTAAAACAGGAGAAAAGATAGAAGTAAAACCTAAAAAATTACCCCTGTTTAAGATGGGTAAGGAGCTAAAAGAAAAATTACAGGAAAAATTAAAAAAACAATAAATAATTTATTAATCTATTTCTATTAATTGAAATTTAGATTTTATAAAGAGTGCAGCAGTTACTCCTAATTTTTTATAAATTCCGCAGGAGGGACTTTTGGCCTTTAAAAGGCATTTTTTAGGATGAAATATATTTGCTAGTTTTAGGCTCATAAAAGCACCTTTTAAAAATTCTTTTGTTACATCTATCCCTCTATTGTTTTTTACTACAGCTCTACCCAGTAATACATCAAGCCCATCTCCTCCTATTATCTCTGCAGGTGGTCTAGGAGTAGGTAGTCCACCAAGTTGTTCTGGACATATTGGAATTAGTTGATATTTATCATATAGCTGTTGTAGCAAGGGTGTAGGTTTACTTTTACCATCGTATCTGCATTCTATCCCTAGTAGACATGCGCTTATTAAAGCTATATCTTTTTGCATCTTATTAAGCTTAGTCTATATAAACTACAGGTTGTTCGTCGTCTTTTCTCGAATCAATATGGCCTATAATATAGGCTTTTTCATTCATTGCTTTACTCTGAAAGATTATATCCTGCGCACTATCCTCAGGTAAAATTAATACCATTCCAATACCACAGTTAAAGGTTCTAAGCATTTCATCTTCAGATATTTTACCGTGTTCTTGTAGAAAATTGAAAATTGGCTGTCTTGGCCAAGAATTCTTTTTTATAACAGCCTTACAAGCTTTAGGTAAGATACGCGGTATGTTATCAGTAAAACCACCTCCTGTAATATGTACCATTGCTGAGATACGAAACTGTTTTATAAGATGAGCAATTGTATTGGCATATATTTTAGTGGGCGTAAGTAGTATTTCACCTAGTGGTTTATCTCCTATCTCTGATACAACATCCCTTACATCTAATTTTAGTTCTTCAAAAAATATTTTTCTAACAAGTGAAAAACCATTACTGTGAAGGCCTGAAGAGGCTAGTCCTACAATTACATGTCCTACAGCTATTTCTGAGCCATCTATAATACTCTCTCTATCTACAACTCCAACGACAAAACCAGCGAGATCATATTCTCCAGGGCTATATATGCCTGGCATTTCTGCAGTTTCTCCCCCTATCAATGAACAACCTGCTTCTTTACAGCCATTTGCAATACCTTCAATAACTTCTCTTGCTGTAGAGGGTTCTAGACGTCCTGTAGCAAAATAGTCTAAGAAAAATAATGGACTAGCTCCACACACAATAATATCGTTTACACACATAGCAACAAGATCAATCCCAACGCTATTGTGTATACCTGTCATACATGCAATCTTTATCTTAGTGCCCACTCCATCTGTAGATGAGACAAGTACAGGTTCTTTAAATCTATCAATATCAAGAGCAAACATGCCGGCAAAGCCACCTATATGAGTTAACACCCCTCTTTTAAATGTAGATTCAACAAGGGGTTTTATATCTTCTACTAGTTTATTGGCTTGATCTATATTGACACCAGCTTGGGCATAACGTGATTTTTCCACTTCTATCGTCTCCTTTTAAAATAGAGATTTAAGGAACTAAGATTATAATAACATCTTTTGACTATCAATATTTTTAATTTTTTGAAATAATTTTGAACTTTTTATATTGAGGCAAACCCTTAATTCTATTAAAGCTATCTTAGCCATAAGAGAGCAAAAAGACAAGATCAAGAAAAAAGGAGTTAGCTTAAAACGTGATATTACTTGGATTAGATTATCCTATAACAGAAAAGATAAAATGGGCTGAGTCTATTTTTAAAACACATAGAGAATCACTATTACATAATGATACGATTTCTAATATCTTAAAGATTTATAGAGAAAAGATAGACAATACTTGGCGTATTATGAGGGAGACAGGAATTTGTAATATATGTACTAGATGTGCTTTGTTGGAGGGGGGAAGTTGTTGTGGAGACGGTATTGAAGATAAATTTGATGCTCTACTGCTTTTAATAAACCTATTATTTGGCTATAAGTTGCCTCTTAAAAGAGAGATAGAAAATGGCTGTTGGTTTTTAGGAGAAAAAGGCTGTAAGCTTATAGCCAGACAGGTAATATGTGTAAATTATTTATGTAAAAAGATATATAATGAAGTTGAGCCAGAACAGATACATAGACTACAAAGGGCTATCCTAGATGAAACAGAGCAATTATTTATAGTAGAAGAGAAGATGAAGTCTGAGCTTTTAAAATTAGGTATATAGAATCATGAATGTGAATGACCAGCACAAGAAGTGGATGAAAATAGCACTTGAATATGCTAAACAAGCCCTATCTGATGGAGAGTTTCCTGTAGGTTGTATATTAGTCGCAAAAGATAGAGATGAGATTGTTGCTACAGGGATTCGTCAAAATTCAAAAGAGTCAAATTTAAACGAGATAGATCATGCAGAGATATGTGCTATAAAAAATTGGATAATCTCAGGCAAAAAAGGTACAGATGTATGGGCGTATGTTACATTAGAGCCATGTCTTATGTGTCTAGGTGCACTTATAATAAATGGGGTAAAAGGGATCTGTTTTGCATATGAAGATGTTATGGGAGGAGCTACTGGTATATTTTTTAAAGAGCAAAATAGCATGGGACATCCTGAGCTAGATTTAGGATATGAAATAAGAGATCTTTATTTTACTTCTAATCTAAAGATTGTGCCTTGGATCCTTAGAGAGGATAGCCTTAAACTTTTTAAGGAATTTTTTTTAAAGCCAGATAATAAATACTTATCAGATACACTTCTTGCTAGATATACACTTAAAACTGTCTAAGTTAGAAGGGATATTATATGAAGACACAAAAGCGAACAGTAGAATTTAAAGCAGATACAAGGAATCTTTTTTTTCATATACTTACTAAATGTAACTTAAGATGTAAGCACTGTTATATAAACCCGGAACAACATGGGACTCAAACTTTAGATGAGGCTACGATTAAATCATGGTTGAAATTATTTATAAAGAGTGGAGATGAGGCAGGAAAGACAAATGTAATATTTCTTGGAGGCGAGCCTACTCTTAATCCTAATTTGGCTGCAGGGATAAAATTTGCTAGAAGTCTTGGCTATGGTTCTATAACTGTAGATACAAATGGTTATTTATTCCATGATATTCTAAATAAAGTAACTCCTGAAGATGTAGATTTTTTTAGTTTTAGTTTGGATGGTTCCTCTCCAGAAGTAAATGATCCTATAAGAGGAAAAGGTGTATTTGATGTCTGTACGAAAGGGATAAGAGAGGCAAAAGCGAGAGGTTTTTATGTAAGCTTGATTTATACAGTAAGTCGCATGAATATTTTAGATCTAAAGAATATGCCTGCACTTATATCAGAATTAGATATTGATAGATTTTTTATTCAAGTTATAGGGATAAGAGGTAACTCTGCTGCACATCAACAACAAGCACCTTTACAGTTAACAAAACAAGAATGGCAACAGGTTGTTCCAGTTGTTGCTCATGAAGTAGCAAGACAAGGTATTCCAGTTGTTTACCCAAAGGTATTTCTGGAAAAAGAAGAAGAGTTTAAATGTGCTGCAATTGTAGCAGATAACTATTTTGTTTTTCCAAATGGCAGAGTATATAAGTGCCCTCTATGTGAAGATTTTCCTATTCATAGTTTTGAAATTCGAGATGGGCTTTTAAAGAAAAGACCCCCTATTACAGAGATGGACCTTTGCCAGTTAGATATTCCTGAAGGGTGTGTTTTAAATAAGATACTTCAACCTGGTAATATTGAATATAATCCTGATGGAACCCCTAGACATAAAATAGCTTGTTGTATGTTAAAGGAGGAGGTAACAAATATCTAAAAGCTGACCGCTCCTAGCACTCATTGAGCCAGTCTCAGAAGTTTTGAGGAGCAAAGAGCTTATCCACGTTAACATGGTGTGATATAATGCCTTCTTTAAAAAGTATTTTTTCTGTTTGTTCCCACGCCTTTTTATTTATCCAACCAATTTCATGCCTACCAGGAGGGGTTACTAGTTGTTGAGTTGCTTGAAGCTGCTGTAATATGATGGCTGTTGGAGTTTGTTTGTCATAATCATGTACAATCTGAGCTGCTTCTTCAATATTTTGAAAATATAATGCTTCAGACCAACCTCTTAATACTGCCTGAGTAAACTTTTTTACTATATCTGGATGAGCTAAAAAGAATTTCTTTGACGTTATAAGAGAGTTAGCAACAAATTTTATTCCAAACTTATCAGGATTAAAAAATCCTGCATTGTGTCCCCCATTTTTTATCTTTTGGGCAAGCACTATACCTTGGGTGTTTCTATAGACAGGCCAAAGATCGACCCGGCCTTTCCAAAATGGCATCATATCATAGGTAATAGCATATAGGTTTACTTGTTTTTTTGAGATCTTATATCTTTTTAGAAGTGCGTTCATTATAAATTCATCATTTCCCCCATAGGTAATTCCTATTGTTTTCCCAATAAGGTCCTTTGGGCTATTAATCTTTTCTTTATCTGCAAAGTATATCCATTGAAGAGGATTTTTTTGAAAAATTTGTGCAAGCACTACAAGTTGTGCACCTTGAGAGGCAGCTCTTATAACTTGATCAGCAGAAGCTACTGCAAATTGTGCTCTCCCAAGCAATAGATCTTGAATGGCATTTTGTTGTATACCACCTTCTTTTATAGTGACCTTAAGTCCTCTATCGTAAAATAATCCACGTGCTTGTGCCCAAAGAGGTCCAGCAAAACTAGCATTGTATAGCCATTTTAACCTAAGAGTTACAGGGAAAAAGTGTTTGTTTTTATGTGTACAAGAACAGAGGAAAAAGACTATAAATATGATAGTTAACACTCTTAATAGTTTTTTCATATAAAATTACTCCCAAATAGATACTCGTAATATTTATTCTACAATTTATTAAAAACTTCAATATTATTTAGAGTAGGTCATTGGGTTTTCCAATGTATATGATATCTCCTCCTTCTGGTCCTGCTCCAGGTCCCATTTCTATAAGCCAGTCAGAATTTAATATTGCTCTTTTAGAGTTTTCAGCCATGATAATTGTATTTCCTGCTTGTACAAGCCTATCTAATACCTTTATGATCTTTTCTTGGTCTAATGGATGGAGACCTCTAAAGGGTTCATCTAATAAGTATATCCCCTTGTTTTTATTTAATAACTCTCGTGCTAATCTTAGCCTTTGTGCTTCACCACCAGATAGACTTGATGCACTCTGTCCTAGTTTAAGATAACCAAGACCTACTTGTTTTAGTATCATCAGAGGATCTCTTATAGCAGGGATTCTTGAAAATATTTTTATAGCATGATCTACAGATAATTCTAAACACTCTGTAATCGATAGCCCTCTATATTTTACAGATAGAACTTCTTTAGAAAATCTTTTCCCAAAACATACATCACATCTTAATTTAACAGATGGCAGGTGTTTTAGTTCAATAGTTAAATAACCAAGTCCTTTACATCTTTCACATCGTCCTCCTTTTTTACTTAAGGAAAAATGGGATGCCTTTAATCCACGTTGTCTTGCTTCGGGGACTCTTGCATACAATCTTCTTATTTGATCATAAATCTTGATATAGGTTACAGGCATAGATAAGGAACTTTTTACTAGCTCTGTTTGATCAAGACATACTATTTTATATTCACTTACTACATTAGACATATTTAAATTTTCTTTAATAGCCTTTAACAATAGAGTTTTTCCAGAGCCAGAAATACCATGAATACAAGTAATGGCATTAAATGGTATTGTTATATGTATATCTTTTTTATTTATTGGAGACAATTTTATTGACTTAATCTCTATAAAATTAGTAAGTTTTTGTCTTTCCCTAATGATACTTATTTGTTTTTTTGACAAAAATGGTGCTGTTACGGAGTTTGGATTATTCTTAATCTCCTCAGGGGTACCAATGGCTATTATTCGCCCTCCTTTTTCTCCAGCACTAGGGCCCATATCAATTATAAAATCTGCATTAGATATTACATCTAGGTTATGTTCTATTAAAATAATACTATTCCCTGACTCCTTTAATTTTTTTAGATTGATGATAAGTTTTTCTATTTCTTTGTTATGTAGCCCCAGAGCAGGCTCATCCATAATATATAAAATACCGGTTAAAGATTTAGAAAGTGTTGCTATTAGGGAGAGTTTTCTAATTTCTCCAGCTGCTAATCTAGGTTGATTTTGTCCTAATTTTATATAACCAAGCCCCATTTGAATTATATTATCTATTTTTTTTAGGAGTACATCTACTATGTGCATGGCTAATTTTTTAGGATTGGGAGCTAGGTTAATATCTATTTTAGGGATAATGGATGGGTTTAGTTTTAATAATTTTGAAAGATCATTGTTTAAAAAGCTAATCAATAAGGCTTGTAATTCTTTAAAATTTAGAGATAGGATATCTGCTATAGTTAGTCCCCACAGATATACACTCCTTGCAGTTGAACTTAGTCCTGTTCCATTGCAAGCATTACACGGTGTTTGATTTATAAATGATTTCCCATGACATTTGGGACAGCTTCCAATTTTTGAAAAAGGAGAAAACATTTCAGGATAAGGCTTAGAAAAATTTATATTACATGTAGGGCATATTAATTCTTCACAAAACTCAAAAGATTGTTGGGTTGGAGTTAATTGAAGTATACGAACGCATCCATTGCCTTTTAAGAGGGCTAGGCGGAGTGAGTCCAGTAAACGTTTTTCTATACCTTCCTTTAAGATCAATCTATCTATTACTATTTCAAGTTTACTATTTTGGGGGATAGACTTTGCTAGAGCATCTTGGGTTAAAATTATTTCATCATTTAATCTTATCCTAGAAAATCCATTTTTAAGTAGATATCTTAGACTATCCTTTGTTGAATTCTTAGGAGGTAGTGGAGCTAATAATATTATTTTACTATTTTTATCAAGCATTAAGATTTCATTGGCCATTTGGTCAATAGAAAGAGAAGTTATTATACGTCCACATTTAGGACATTTTATATATCCACAATATGCCCATAAAGTTCTTATTTCATCTAGTATACCTGCAAGAGATGCAGCTGTTAGGTAGGGTTTTTTTAATAGTAATCCTTCATAAGAGAGAGTTATTGCAGGAGGTAAGTTTTCTATACTAGATACTTCTGGGCGTTCAATACTTTGGGCTACATCCTCTGGTGTTAGGCCTAGGGCATCTAAATATCGGTATTTAGATTCCTTATAAATGCAATCTATTGCTAAGGAACTTTTTCCAGAACCTGATACCCCAGTTATTACAACTATAGATTCTAAGGGTATATCAACGTCTATATTTTTAAGGTTATGTTGTTTGGCCCCTTTAATTTTTAAAGTTTTTATTACTTTTGACATAATAAAAATTATAGATTGAAATTTTATCAATATCTGTTAAGAATTATTACTCTCTTAGATATAGAGTATTTATAACACAAATACAAACTAACTAACGGAAGCGGATAGGGCCTGGTGGCCCTCCCGGACTTCAAATCCGGTGTACTAGGTGAAGAGCCTAGTGGGTGGGTTCGATTCCCATGCGCTTCCGCCATTTTTTTATTTTATCTTTGGTCGACAAAATTTACGAGTTAATTCCTTAGCCTTTCGACGTTTTTTTCCGCTTCTTGCTTAAGTTATTTCAATGATATATGCCAAAAGTCATATAATTTCCAATAGTTATTTTAATAAAATGAAAAGTATAAATCTTGGCATAATAAGTGCAATATTTAAATTACAAATGATTCTAAGGCAATAAAAGGGAAATAGTTATGAAAAGCTTTATAGCGATATTAACCCTTTTGATATTTCTAGCTTCTTGTGCACCGCCTCAGACCAATACTCAAAAGGGTGCTATTTATGGTACGGCAGCTGGTGCAGCAGTAGGTGCTATAGTAGGTCAAGCAATAGGGCATGATACTAAAGGCACTCTTGAAGGCGCAGCAATTGGTGCAGCAATTGGAGGCTTAACAGGAAGTGGTGTTGGATACTATATGGATAAACAAGAGCAAGAATTAAGGCAGGCTCTTGCTAATTCTAGAGAGGCAAGTATTAGAAGAGAAGGCAATATCCTTCAGGTAACAATGTTAGGAGATTTCCTGTTTGATTTAAATTCTGCTCAATTGCATCCTGCTGCATATGAAGATCTCAAAAGGATTGCAAGAGTTTTAAAAGAATATCCGCAGACTAAGATTAAAGTAGAAGGTTTTACAGATAGTACAGGAACAGAAAGCTATAACTTATGGTTATCTCAGAGGAGGGCAGATACAGTTAAAAATGCATTAATTAATCTGGGAGTTTCTCCAAGTAGGATTATTGCAATTGGTTATGGTGAGGCAAGACCACGAGCTAGCAATGCAACTCCTACAGGAAGACAGCTTAATCGTAGGGTAGAAATATATATAATCCCAACCGGCTCAGGTTAAGATGTAAATGTAAAAAGTCCCAAAGTCCTCTTAACCCCCCAATAGTCCTTGCCGGGGCCCTTCCCTCCGTGGTCCGTCCCCCCGGTCCTCCACCGCGGAAGCCCCGGCAAAGGGCCCTTCTTTTTTGAATAAAGAAGTTTTTATTTTCTCCTCTAAACTGATAAACTTTTTTGTAGTACAATAATTTATAAAGTATAGGGTCTCCGGGTTTCTAAAAGTTCGAAGGGGGAAATATGCGTGATACTCTAGCAATAATCCTAGCAGGAGGAGTTGGAAGCCGCCTAAACATCCTTGTCAAACATAGAGCAAAGCCAGCCGTACCTTTTGGGGGTATCTATAGAATTATAGATTTTGCTCTTTCAAATGCTATGAATTCAGGACTTACTCAAGCTGCTGTACTTACTCAGTATAAACCCCTTTCTCTTATGAAACACATAGGGACAGGTGAAGCGTGGGATTTTGTTGGACGAACAAGAGGAGTTAAAATTTTACCTCCAAGAACAGGAGAAAAGGAATCTGATTGGTATAAAGGAACTGCAGATGCTGTGAGACAGAATCTAGATTATCTTGAGGCTAGACCTTCTAAACAAACTCTTATCTTATCTGGTGATCACGTCTATTATATGGACTACAGAGACATGGTTAATCACCACAGACGTTCTGGAGCTAAGGTAACAGTTGCAATGATGAAAGTTGACTGGAGCCAGACTCATCATTTTGGTATTGCTATTGTAGATGAAAATCAAAAAATAATAGACTGGGAAGAAAAGCCTAAGAATGCCAAAAGTAACTTAGCATCCATGGGGATATATGTATTTGATACAGAATATCTTATAGATTCTCTACGTAAAACAACTGAAGTAGATTTTGGACATCATATTTTGCCAAAAGCAATGGCAGATGGAGAGCTTTATGCTTATTTATTTAAGGGTTATTGGAGAGATGTGGGTACTATTCAGGCATATTGGGATGCTAATATGGATCTTTTAAGACCAGAAGAAAGTGGTCTTATGCCTCAAGCATGGGGAGTTGTAACAAACGTAGAGGCAGAGGAGCTACCTTATGATCGACCCCCTATAAATGTATCACCTACGAGTGAATTAATAGCTTCTTCTGTTGCGCCAGGTTGTATTATAAAGGGAAGGGTATGTCATTGTGTATTGTCTCCAGGTGTAGTAGTTGAAGAAGGAGCTGTGGTTGAAGACAGTGTACTTATGCATGATACTGTAGTAGAGTCTGGAGCAGTAGTTAGAAGGGTAATAGCAGATAAGTTGGTAAGGATTGGTAGGTCTTCAATCGTTGGCTTTGGTGATCCAAATATTAAAAATATACATCACCCTAAACATCTTTATACAGGACTTACATTAATAGGGAAGTGGTCTCATATTCCCGATGGTGCAAGGGTTGGTACTAATTGTATTATAGCTCCTAAAATAACAGATAGTGATTGGCCTGCTAATAAAAGACTAGCAGATGGACAATCCTTGGGGATAGAATAAAGCTAACAGAGGGCTCTTTTGTGTTTAAAGGACATGGTGGTGCATGGTATAGTTTAAGCCAAGGTAGTGATGTATTAGATTTTAGTAGCAATGTAAATCCATTAGGACCTCCAGTTGGGATATGGCCACTTATAAGGTCAAAACTTGATACGTTAAGAAGGCTTCCAGAGATTGATGCTGATTCTTTAAAACAGGGTCTTGCTCAAAAATTTAAAGTTAAAAAAGAAAACATCTTAATTGCATCAGGTACAAGTGAATTTATATATTTGATGCCTTTTATCTTTAATCCTTCTTGTGTAGCAATGCCTATACCTACCTATGCAGACTATCAGAGTTCTTCTATTGCGGCAGGAATTAAAGTATATCCTCTTGGAAGATGGAGGATTTTTCCAGATGAAACCAATTGCTTTCCGGAAAAGATGAAAGAGATTGTCCCTAAAAGCCTTATTTATATATGTAATCCTAATAATCCTACAGGGGAATTTATATCTCCAGAAATATTAACCTCAATAGTTTCTTATAACAAAGATTCTATATGGATTGTAGATGAATCCTATATAGAATTTATTGGTGATGATAGGCTTTGTTCTCTTATTTCAGGGCAGATGCCTTCTAATCTTATTGTTTTAAGATCGTTTTCAAAGATATATGGACTGCCCGGATTAAGATTAGGAGCCCTTTTTGCAGATAAAAGATTGGTAAATAAGATAGAAGTATTCCTTAGGCCGTGGGCTGTTAGTTCTATAGCCATAGAAGCAGGTAAAGAATTATTAACCTATGAATTTTATGTAAAAAGTGTTAGAGAATTTTGTCAAAATCAAAAAGAATTTTTATTAAGGTCCTTAGAACTCCATCCCTTCTTAACTCCTATAGCAAAAGATGCCCATTTTTTTTTAGTACGTGTAAAAGATCCATGGACTGTTAAATTGCTTTGCGAAAGGCTACGTTCTTTTAATATTCTTGTTAGGGATTGTTCTAATTTTATAGGACTTTCAAATGAATTTATAAGAATAAGCCCTGGCACCAAAGATGATAATCAAAAGCTTATTAAGATACTTTTTTCTTTAATAAATTCTAAATTGTAATTAAGCTTTAATACCATTCTTTTTAAGCATTTCCTCAATGAAATCTACTATATAATCTCTTTGTTCTTTATTGGCATAGGATATACATTTACATCTTATCTTATTTCTACTACGTACTAAAAATTCAAATCTAACATCTCTTCTTCTAAGTTCTATACCAACACAATGAGGTTGACATTCTTTATGCTGTTTTTGTAATTTACTACATATATCTTTAGGGATATGTAACCAATACATACCATCTAATCCTGCGGATTCACAATATTTATCTAGATAATCTTTTATGCGTTTTTGTTCTTCAGGGGTTAGTTGATCTACAACATATTGTCTCATTATATTGCTCCCTAGTCTGATTTAGTTGTTGCAATTATTTCTTCAGCAGTTGTTATACCTTTTATAATCAATTCATATCCATGTTCAAACATTGTTTTATATCTTTAAAAAGTTTTACTTCCATCTCAATAAGTATAAGTCTTGCTGCTACAGTAGGAGTATTATATGTAGTGTAGAAATTACCAAATGTCCAGTTAATGCTGCTTCGACTGCTGCTTTTGCAGTTTCTTGATCTCTTATCTATTCCACTGTTATGGTCTCTGGATCTTGTCTTAAAATAGTATACCTAGAGGTATTACAAATTATCTAGTTTAAACATCTGACACGTTTTTTCTAAAATCCTTAATACAGCTTTTTCTCCATTTACTGATAGTATTATAGGAACTCGTATGTCTATATCTCCATTGCCAATTTTAGGATAAATCCTTCCATCTTGAGGTTTTCTAGCCTCAGTAATGTTAAGGTTAAGGTCTTAAATAATTGCAACATATGCAATACTAGTTCTTATATTTTTAGGGGATTTTTATAAGTAATTAGTTGTCCATCTATTTTAAATTCCTAACAACAAAGTTATTATTTTGTCTTTTAAGTGCATATCACTGGCACAAAAATACTGGTACTTGTTGATCAACTTCTACAATGAAATCTGTTCTATTCGGGAATTGATTGTATATATTCAAAAGTTCTTCTTGTAAATTCATCACTGAATCCTTTAGTCTTTATCAATTTTGATCCTAATTGGTGATATATTATCTAAATGTACATCCCTTTGAGGAAACGCAATAACTATATTAGCTTTTCTAAATAATTCATCTATTTTAAATCTAACTTCACTTGCTATTATATCTCTTTCAAGTATCTTTTTTAAACTAATCCAAAAGTATAATTTAAATATAAGAGCATTGTCTCCAAAATCTTTAAATATTACAAGAGGTTCAGGATGCTTTAAGGTGTTTTCGCATTGTTTTACCGCCTCTATTAGTAACTTTTGTACCTGTTTTACAGGAGATCCATAAGCAACACCTACATCAATGCTAATCCTTATACGTCTATCAGAAAGGGTCCAGTTCGTTATATTCTTTTCAAGAAAAGATGAATTAGGGACTAAGATGTGAATATTTCCTATTGTTCTGATTCGAGTACACCTTGCACCTATTTCTTCAACAATACCTGCCTTGCCCTCTATTTCAATGATATCACCTATACTAATAGGACGTTCTGCCATCATGATAAATCCACTTATAAAATTATTGATGAGATTTTGAGCTCCAAAGCCGATCCCGATTGCTAATGCACCACCTAAAAATGCAAATGCCTCAAGAGGGATGTGAACGATCTTAAGTGCTAACAACACGACCATCATAACTAAGGTATAAAAAGTAATTTTCTCTATAGCAGATATGGTCGTGTCTTCTAATTGAGTGGAGTTAATAAGATGTATACGTAGTTTTCTTACAGAATATTTTGCGCCTAGTATTCCTAAGATAAAAACTATAATAGAAATTATTAGTTTTTTTACAGTTACAGCATTGTTATCAATAGTCCAAATTGAAAAATTAAGAAATTTATCTATAGTAGAAGTTATAGTTAATATTGTCTTTTCAATATTAGTCTGGCTAAGTTTATAATCGATTTGATTAAGCAATTTTTGTTCCAACGCTATTGTTTTAAACAGATATATTATATATTCTATTTTAGTTTTAGCTTTTAATTTTAGAGCTTTTTCTAATGAAATTAGTCTATATTCTACTTGTGGAGTTAAATTAGATGTATGTAATTGATTATCTATTAATGCAAGTTGTGATTGTAAATTGATTTGATAGTTTTGTTGGATATTTAAAATTTTATTTAGATTATTAATATCTTGTTTAATATTATGTTTTAAAATTAAAAGTTTTTTTATTGTTAATTTATTATTTAATAGTTTGTATCGTTCTATCCATATTTGTTTCTGTTTATCTAGAAGTTTTAATATTTCTTCATATTGTTGAAGCATTAATTGTGTTGTCTTTAACCAAGTCTCTTTTGTTTGAATTTGTGTTGATATAAATTCTTTATTTTTGTTAAAATGTAATTTTTCAATAGTTAACTTCCATAGTTTTTCTTCTTTTTGTTGGGTTTCTAGTAATTGATTTATTTTTTCTTTTATTTTCAATTTTTGAGCATTTATATTTTGTATTTGTTTATCTAAATCATTTTTGTCAAAATATAGATGTTTTCTTACCCAATTTACTTGAGATTGTAAAACTTTTTTATTAATTTTTAAAATTTTTAAATTTAATTTTAAATTATTTAATCTAATTCTTAAAATATTAGCATTTAAATTTTGTATAATATTATTTAGATTATTTAGATTATTATTTTTGTAATTAAATATTATAAGATTTTTAGTATATTTTAGTTGATTTAATAAATTTTTAGTCAATTTTATATCTAATTTTAAGGTCTCAATCTCTTGATTTAATCTAGAGATTTGGTCAATTAGGCTATCATAAAAAGATAAATTATATGGAGGCTGTTTAGATGGTTTTATAATATTATTATTTTTAAGTTTGTTATTTAATATTTTTAATTCTTGTTTTAATGTATATTGTTTTTTTACTAATTCTAGTAGATTTTGATATAATTGTTTTATAAATATTAACTTTGATATATTAATATTTTTTGTTTTTGTATATTTAGTTTTATGAATAATTTTGTTAATATTATTAATAACTTGTTGTATTTTAGTAGCATTTAATACAAACTGATTACTATTATTATGATCACTTGATATGGAAGTTTTATTTCCTGTTCTAGGAAAGAAAGTCTGAATATTATTACTAGGTAATTGTGAAAATGCTTTATTATTACACAATAGAACGGATAAAATTACAATTAGTGAAAAGATATACACAATAGAATGGTTTCTATATTTATATAGGGATATTAGCATAAAATTGCTTTAGCATCTCTATAGGCATTTGACTCTGCCAGTGTCCAGTCAACTCAGCTAAAATCCACGCTCCCAAAAAGACACTTAATATCATAACAGGAACCAACCATAATGGCATCTTTTTTTTACCTAGTAGTTTTAATTGTAAGCAGTCTTTTACTGGGCAGGTCTCTATGCATTTTAGACAGCCATAGCATTCAGGAGTATGTATACTTGCCTTATCAAAGATATCTATACAGGCCGGACAAGCCAATTTACATTTTTTACATTTTATACATAAGCTTTCATCTCTTTTTATTGTTAAAGGACTAAAATATGCTAAGATACCCAACAGTGCTCCATAAGGACATAAATACTTACACCAGAAGTTTCTTATAGTAATAGAAAGTATGGCTAATAAACCAAGGACAATTAATGTAAGTTTAGAGGGATGCAAAAAGAATGCTAACATCCTAGCATCTACAGATATATTATAAGGACTATTTATAAATTGCCTTACAGCAATAATATTCATTTGCCAAAATATCATATATACAAAGAAAGCTAATCCTAAATATTTTATAGGTCTTAGAATTAAATCTAACCATTTAGGAAGACATATAGCTAGCCCGAGTTTATTACCTATTTTTTCTAATATGTTAGAAATAAAACCAACAGGGCATATCCAGCCACAAAATCCTTTTCTAAATAAAAATGCTATAAGCATTGCTGTTAAAAGTATAGTCAAGCCTGCAGGATGAATCTTGGCATATTGTCCTGAATATATAAATATTCTAAAAGAGGCTAAAGCACTTATTGGTAAAAATGCCTCAACAGAAGGAGGTCTAGGAACCAAGGTGTTAGATTTTCCTGTAGCCCAAAGACAAAATAAGTAAAATCTGTAACCAATAAACAGGCAATAAATAGAAAATAACAATCTAATAATATCTCTTATTGATTGAATACTAATTACTTTTAAATATTTATTCATTTATTGTACCCCCATACAGATGATAAAGGCTAATAATCGTTGGATATAAAATAGGAAAGTTGGTTTGCTTTCAATTGTAAATTTATAAAGTGAAAAATACTATTATAAAGTAACATAATCATTTTTGAATTGAATTTATAAATAATGGGCTATCTTAATCCAATAAATTTAAGTAAAAGTTCTATTCTATTTCTACTGACAGGGATATGTTGTTGGCTTTCAGTAACAATGAAATATTTATTATCTATCTTTTTTAGGTTTTTTATATGTTTTAGATTTACTATAAAACTTTTATGACTTCTTAAAAATTGATTTGATATTAGTCTTTTTTCAATTTCTCCTAATCTTAAAGGACTTAAGTGAAACTTGTTTTTATAAAAAACTTCTGTATAGTTTCCTGTAGCTTTAAAGTATTCTATATCTTCTATAGTCAATAATAAAAAGTTATCAGTATCATATACAGGTATTTTTACTATAGAATTTTCACTGTTTGTTAATATGTTTGTTATATCATGTAATAATGCTATAAATAGATTATTACATTTTCCATATAATACTAATACTTTAGATATTATAATTAGTTCTTTATTGTTCTGTTTATATATCTTTATTAGATGACTTCCACCTTTAGGATTTTTGATAGCTTGTTGAGTTAGTTGTTTTATTTTTAGAAATGCCTTTGGAGGATGTATTATGGATAAATCTAGATTAAATAAACTCTCATCATCCAACCCAATTTGGAACATATCATGGACAGTTTTGTTGAAACATGTAATTTGATAATCTTTATCAAATATTAGGATGCCTGTTTCAAGATTTTGTTTTAGCATTTCTATAGTTAAGTAAGAATTCATGTTTACCTCTAATTAGCATTTAAAGAACAAAAACATAATCTCAAAAGTACATATTGCAAACAAATAAAATTAATGTAATAAAAAGGTCCTATTTTTTTACAATGTAACGTAATATAAAAATTTTTTTACTTAAAATATATTCTTTTACTTTTTTAGATCGAGAAATATAGTAGTAAGCCAAAGAGAATATGCTACTGTTGAAAGGAATATATAGAGACATGAAGGTTAAGAACAATAATCACCTCCATTTAAATTCTTCTACTCAATGTCTTTCTAATTTTAGAAGTCCTAAGCTATCTCAAGAACTTTTAGATCTTATTTCTAAGACATTGACTAAAAAGATCAAAATTATGGAAGTATGTGGTACACATACAGTTTCTATATTTAGACATGGTATTAGAGAGTTGTTGCCGCGTAGAATAAGGCTGATTTCTGGTCCAGGTTGTCCTGTATGTGTAACTTCTCCAGGAGAAATAGATGTTTTTATATCTTTAGCCAATAGAAAAGATGTAATTATTGCTACATTTGGTGATATGATTAGGGTCCCTGGACCAAGTGGTTCCTTAGCCCGGGCTAGGGCAAAAGGGGCAAAAGTTGAAGTAGTTTATTCTCCTATGGATGCGTTAAAGCTTGCCCAAAAAGAGCCTTCATATACTGTAGTCTTTCTGGCAATAGGCTTTGAGACTACTGCTCCTACTGTAGCTGCTACTATAAAAGTAGCTCATAAGCAAAATATAAGAAATTTTACTATATATTGCGCACATAAGCTGATGCCACCAGCATTAGAAGCTTTATTCTCAGATCCTAGTACAGATGTGGATGGGCTTTTGTGTCCAGGGCATGTCAGTGCAATTATTGGGGCTGGGGCATATAAAGATTTATCAGAAAAATATAAACTCCCTTGTGTGGTTAGTGGATTTGAGCCAGCAGATATACTTTATGCTATTTATCTTTTAGCTAAACAAACTGCGTCTGGTGAAGCAAAGGTGGACAATGCTTATCCTAGAGCTGTTTCATGGGAAGGGAATAAAAAGGCTATAGAGACTATATATGAAGTATTTGAACCAGTAGATACTAAGTGGAGGGGATTAGGTTTAATTCCCAATAGTGGACTTAAATTACGGCAACAGTGGGCAGATTTTGATGCAGTTAATAGACTCAATATAAAGATAGAAGATATTAGTGATCCTCCAGGATGTCTATGTGGTAAGATACTAAAAGGTGTTGCAACACCACCAGATTGTAAATTATTTGGTACTAGTTGTACTCCACTTACTCCTATTGGGCCTTGTATGGTGTCTACTGAGGGTACATGTGCTGCTTACTATAGATATGGGGAGAAGTAATTATGAAAGAAAAAGAACAAAAATATATTTTACTGGATCATGGAAGTGGAGGACTTGCAACACAACAATTGGTTTCAGAACTATTTTTACCATATCTTAGAAATCCATACCTGGAGAAATTAGAAGATAGTGCTGAGTTAACCTTAGCAAATGGACAGATTGCGTTTACTACGGATACTTATGTAGTAGATCCCATATTTTTCCCTGGTGGAGATATTGGTTCTTTGGCAGTTTATGGAACTGTTAATGATCTTTGTGTGAAAGGGGCTAGTCCTCTTTATATAAGTTTGGCTTTAGTTTTAGAGGAAGGTCTTAAAATAGATCACCTAAAAAAGATAATAGCATCTATTGCCAATGCTGCAAAATGTTGCAATGTGAAGGTTGTAACAGGTGATACTAAGGTTGTTCCTAAAGGAAAAGCAGATAAAATTTTTATAAATACTTCTGGTATTGGATTATTGTCAGATTTTCGCTTTTCTCCATTAAATATAGCAGTTGGTGATGTAATAATTGTATCAGGTAGCTTAGGGGATCATGGTGTCACCATACTTACGCAAAGAGAAGGGCTTTCTATAGATACTAATTTAAAAAGTGACTCTCAACCACTACATAAATTAATAGATAAGGTTGTAAAAGATTTGGGAAATAAGGTCCATGCTATGCGAGATCCGACAAGAGGTGGTCTTGCCACTTGCCTTTGCGAGATGTCTCAAGCCGCTAATGTAGAAATAGAATTAGATGAAGCTAGCTTACCAATAAGGCAAGAAGTTGAGGCTGCATGTGAAGTTTTAGGGCTTGATCCTCTCTATTTGGCAAATGAAGGTAAGGCAGTATTTTTTGTTGATTCTAATTATGCACAAAGGGCTTTAGAGATAATAAGGGATTTTTCTATAGGAAAAGATGCTAACATTATTGGAAGAGTTATAGATAAGGGATCTTCTAGAGTATTGTTAAAGACTTTAATTGGAGGCAAAAGAATAATAGAACCTTTAAGTGGTGAGCCTCTTCCTAGAATATGCTAAATATTTTTTATAAGCTTTTAGCCTTAGGATTTATTACCCTACCCATAAACAGAATAGTATTAGTAGGTTTATGAATTATAAAAAATATAAATGGATGGTTCACTTTAAGGGTAATAGGCATAAATACACATTTTAATTTATAAATAACAGCGGTAGCACCTGCAGCTTCTGTACCTTTTTCGTTAACATCTATGTATGCCTGATGTATTATCTTTCTTATCTTTAGATTTTTTTTGCCTGTAATTGCTGAAAAATTAGCTTTATTTGTAAAAGCATCTGTCATACCAAGTTTATATAATATGGTCTTTAAGTGATAAGTATTCTTTAGTTTGAATTTTGGAATATAAAGATTTATTTTTGTTGTATGTAATTCATGTAAATATTTGTATAAATTATTTAGTGTTAAGTTATTAATAATTTCATCAATCTTATTTATTTGATTTGGTAAAATTATAATCATAGCTATTTTATTTGTTGAGTAAGGTAATTCAATGATTTGGAATTTATTAGTTTTTAAATATTTAAAGTTATTTATTTGATGCATCATTTTTATATTAACATAATGTATCGAATTAATATAAAATTTTTGTATTTTAGTCTGCAGTTTATCAAATTTTGATGCCCAACTACCTTTAAAATAGACAGCATTAGTTAAAATTAAGCGAGTTAGATAATCAATATCAGATTTAGTAATTAATTTTTTTATTTTATTACGTGTTTTTTTAGATATCCAATAATTAATCCTTTTAACAACATTATCCTTATTTTTTATAAAATCTACATTAAATATTTGACTATCATAGTATTGAAATAGGATCCTTTTAAAGGATGGTAGGATGTAAAAATCTCTTTGTATCCACATAGCATTTGCTATGTAGAGTTCACATTTATTATGAATTGAAGTTTTAAGCTGATTTAATAATCTATTAAAATATATAGGTAAGTCTTGTTGTTTTACACTAATGTACAAAACTTTTTGCATTTGTAGTTTGGTATTACCTTCTGCACCATTATATGCCATACATAGAGCAGTATATATACTAATAGGAGAAAAGAATACATTTACATTATTTGGATTTATTATTAAGCTTTTATATAATTTAAAAGCAAAATTATTATTACTATTTACTATAGTATTAACATTAAAGGGCTGTCTTTTATCTTTAGGAAAAGAATTTAAGGAGTTCGATTTCGATAACGATTTACATGAATTAAGTAGTAACAATATATATAAAATTAACAGTAATTTCTGTAAAAATTTCATTTTATTTGTTATTTACCCAGACAAAATCTACTAAAAATAGTCTCTAATAGTTCATCTTTACTACTTTCTCCAGTTATTGATTTTATATTATCTATAGCCTGGTTTAGCTCAATAGCTGCTAATTCTGGGAGTCCATTATTTATATGCAATATAGCATTTTGTGTTGCAGTCATACAAGAAGAAAGTGCATTCTTATGTCTATGTTCAAGTAATATTTCTGGGGGGCTAGCCTCTATATTTTTCCCTAAAACCTCTCTGATAATTAATTCACATAATTGGTCAACTCCCATTCCTGTTTTAGCCGATATAGATATATAGATGGGTTTTAAATTAAGTGCTTTTTCAATGGATAAAATGATATTTTTTTCTAATTGATGAATTTTTTTTTGATCTATCAGATCTTTTTTATTAAGTACTACTATACAATTTAACTCCTTGATTTTTTCTCCAATTATGAGATCTTCTTGAGTGAGTCCTTTTTTAAGGTCTATAAGCCAAAGTACTATATCTGCCCTATTAAGCTCTTTTTGAACCCTTTTTACCCCTATCTCCTCTACTGGGTCTGTTGTATCTCTTAAGCCAGCTGTATCTATAAATGTAAGAGGAATTCCATTAATGATAATAGACTCATATATTACATCTCTAGTTGTTCCAGGTATTTCAGTAACAATTGCTCGTTCTTCATTTAAGATTTCATTTAAAAGGGATGACTTGCCGACATTAGGTTGTCCACATATCACAACTCTTAAACCTTCTTGATATATTCTTGAATTTTTTGCTCGTTTTAATAGAGATTTTATAGGTGTGATGACTTGATTTTTTAGTTTCTCTGTAATGTTTGCTTCAGATTCGATCTCTTGTATCTCATCAGGGAAATCTATAGCTACTTCAATGGCTGCTAAGGCATTTAGCAATTCTTGTTTTATAGGTATGAGCTTAGAAGATAGTTTACCTTCAAGCAGATTCAGTGCTGATTTCCTTTGTATCTCAGTTTTTGCAGTGGAGAGTTTAAGTACTGCTTCAGCTTGTGCTAAATCTATACGTCCACCCAAGAACGCCCTTTTAGTGAATTCACCAGGTTCAGCTAGTCTTGCTCCATGGTTTAGTACAGTTTCTAATATTGCTTTTAGTACTGCAGGCCCACTATGACTTTGGATTTCTATAATATCTTGGGTTGTATAACTGTGAGGTGCTTTCATAAATGTACATAAAACTTCGTCTATTTTTTCCCCGTTAGGATCTATTATCCAGCCATAATATAGTTTATGGGATTTAGGATAATCTTGTTCTAAGATTGTTTTAGCAGGTTTAAAAATTTTATGGAATATAGGAAGGCTAAGGGGCCCGCTTACTTTTACAATCCCTATTGCACCGGGCCCCATAGGTGTTGCAATCGCAGCAATGGTATCAGAATCACTGAATTTTAATTTCACGATTAGTATCTTCTTCTACGATGATGAGGTCTTGTATTTCTTCTATGATAGTGCTGTTGTCTTCTTATTGGAGTTATTATTACTTTTTTAAGCTCTCCATCACCTATGCTTTTAGTTCTTACACCAGGGAAATTTCTTAGTGCTAGATGTACAGTCCTTCTATCTCTTGGACCCATGGGATTCATGACAACAGCTCTACCCGTTCTTTTTGCCTTTGAAGCATTTCTTTTAGCGATTTGACTTAAGGATTGTTCTCTTTTTGCCCTATAGCCTGCAGCATCTACTGTAAGTCTTATTACACAACCTGCACGTCTTACTAAAATACGACGTACCATGTACTCAATAGCATCTAAGGTCTGTCCTTCTTTACCAATTATAAGGGACATATCTGCCCCTGTTAGCTCAATAGCAATCCTATCTGGATAGTGTTTAAGTTCTATCTCTGGTTCAAACCCTGCCTTTTGCATCAAGTCCGTAATAATCTGACGAGCCATTTCTGCCTGTTCCTCAGTTACTTGTGTAGCTGTAGGAATTCCTTCTTCTTCAATGTCATCAGGGTCTTCTTGATCAAGCTCAAAGTTTGAGTTGTTATAGCTTTCCTCAGAGGTTTCTGGTTCTTGAACGTCAGGAGGATTTGTATTGGAATTTTCTGAGATTTCAGAGTCTTGTTGGACTTTTTTGGGAGCAGTAATGTTAGGCGTTACTCCTTGGCGAGGTTTAGCCTTTATTTTTGCCTTTCTTCCTCCTAATCCAAATAGTCCTGTAGATCCCCTTGTTAGAATTTCTATATCTAGGTCATCTTGAGATAAGCCAAAGTAGTTACAAGCATCTTCTATAGCTTTTTCAACTGTTTTACCTTCAAATTCCATAAATCCGTTTTCACTATTTGTTGTTATGGTTTCGACATTTATCCCTTCCATTAATTTCCTCCAACCTGATCTAATCAGTAAATTTATTGATGTAATACTGTTGAATGATAGACAAGATGTTGTTTACTAACCAATAAAGCACTAAACCTGATGGAAAGTTAACAAACATTACAGTAAATACTACAGGCAAAACTAGCATCATCTTTGATTGCATAGGGTCCAGAGAAGAAGGACTCATCTTTTGTTGTACAAACATTGAAACACCCATAAGTAAAGTTAATACTGGAATTCCTCCTAACAAGGGGATGTGTACCCCTGGTATCATTAATCGGTCAGGGGCAGAAAGATCATTTATCCAAAGACAAAATGGAGCATGACGCAACTCTATTGCCTGTAATAAGACCTTATAAAGAGCAAAAAAGACAGGTATTTGAAGTAACATTGGGAGACAGCCCCCCAATGGATTGATTTTATAGGTTTTATATAACCTCATTAATTCCTTATTAAGACGTTCTTTGTCATCTTTATATTTTTCTTGGAGTTTTTTAAGCTTAGGTTGCAATTTTTGCATAGTCTTCATCGATTTTTGGCCTTTATGCGTTAAGGGCCAGAACAGTATCTTTATAATGATAGTTAAAACTATTATGGAGATACCATAATTATGGAAGTATTTATTAAAAAATTTAAGTACATATAGCAAAGGTTTAGCTATTGGATCAAACCAACCAAAATTTACTGCTTCAGCAAGATGATGATGAAGGGCTTTTAGCCTATCTATTTCTTTAGGGCCAAAGTATATACCAAACTTCATTGAATCTAAACTGATAGTTTTATTACCAGCAAGAGCAGGAGTTATAGCTGAACATATAAGGCCCTGTTTATTAAGTCTTGCCATTTTTAATGCCCAATTAATTTTTTGGTCTAATGGAATTATAGCAGATAAAAAGTATCCATCATCATATCCCATCCAATCTACAGGGCCTGTAAAAGTTTTAGAATCTCCTGGATGTTTTAATTTTATCTGTTCTAGGTCTCCATTTGTACAATAGGCAGGTCCAACAAATATATAATGTCTTTCATGTAGAGGTTCATTGTATAAAGTAAGATGAGTAACAGCAGTTACTGGTTTTCCTTTTTTTAGAATTTTTATATCTAAATCAACCCAATAAGTATTCTCATGGAAAGTAAATATTTTTTCAATAGTTATATTATCACCTAAATTTAAATTAAAATATATGTTATCTTCTTGTTTATTTTTTGTTAAAGTTATTTGTGTTTTATTTGCATTAAATATTTTGTTAGATAGATCTAGTTTTGTTTTTCGGCCTAATATTAATCCTAGTGGTAAATAAGGAGGTCTTACTTTTATAATATTTAGAGGAGGGCTTTTGGGATTAACTGTAGTACGATACTTTTTTAGGAAACATTTTTCTATTCTAGCACCATCTTCTGTAAGAATCATGCGATATAAATTAGTATTTACTACTATCTTTTTAGCAGTTTTATCTAAATGAGTTGATAAGGAATTCTTTAATTTACTAGTATTAAAAGAATTAGTTATTTTTTTTTCTTTTTTAAAAGTAGCTTCTTTAGTCTTTTTAAAATTCTTATTTGTTTTTGTTATAGCTTCTCTTTTAATAGAATTTTTAGGTTGTGTAGAGCTTACAAAAAACTGAAATGCTACTAATACCAATATAGATAATGCTACTGCAAGTAGAGTGCGTTCCTCCATCGTCTTACGATATCCTTTCTTATTTTCAATTAATTTAGAGATTAAGGGACAGGATCAAAACCACCTGGATGTCCTGGATGACATTTAAGAATTCTTTTTATAGTTAGGATGCCACCCTTTATAGGCCCATAGCGCTTTATTGCTATAATGGCATACTGGGAACATGTTGGATAAAAACGGCATCTCCTTCCTAATATTGGAGAGAGAATCTTTTGATACATTTTAATAAATATTATTAGAATAATTTCTATTATTTCTGTTATAAAAGTAAAAGAAGCTGTTACCAATTCTAGCTTACATAACATGATTATTGGTTTTGATTTTGTCTATGGCTAATTAGAGCTTGTTTATAAGAATTCTCTATCTCATACCATTTTAAAGTAACAATAGGCATTTTTAAAATCATTATAATATCATAACCACCTAATAACTCTTTATGTTTTCTAAATAATTCTCTAGCTCTTCTTTTAGCCTTATTTCTGATGACAGCCTTTCCTAATTTCTTACGTCCTGCACTAATACCTAATCTTGGATATCCAAGACTATTAGGTACAAGAATTAACGTAGCCCATTTTAGGTAAATTCTTTTTCCTTTTTTATATACCTTACTAAATTCTTTACTATTTTTTAATCTATGTTTAGGGCGAAAATCCTGTTTATGTTTAATTGTAGTTCCCTTACAAAGCGCTATGGGCTTTTTTGATTCCTATCCCTCTTTTTATACAGCTATTCTTTTACGTCCTTTGGCTCTACGTCTACTTAAGACTTTTCTTCCTGCTTTTGTACTCATTCTTTTCCTGAAGCCATGAGTTCTTTTACGTTTTAAATTGCTAGGTTGAAAAGTGCGTTTCATTTATTTACTCCTTGCTATTTTAAGGTGATTATGTTCATAGTGTTTCTAACAAACATAGCGTTATGTATATCGAACTCAATAGATTAGTTTGATAACCATACCATCGCGTTAATGTCAAGAAGTGCTTTAAAAATTTTTAAATTATTCTCCGAATTCAATTATAGACAGCTAATTAATAAATTTAACATATAAATTTTTTGATTTTTTTCAAATATTATTTCAAATATTTTTTACTTAAGTTTTAATCAATTCTTGCCAAAGGCTTATCCTTTTGGTAGGTTGCTTTGGTTTAGAAGTTGGATGTAAGTTTAAAATGTTTGGAGTAGAGTTAAGAAATCTAAATCTTAATAAAACTTAAAAAGGGGTTTAAGCCAGATGGTACTTGGTTCAGTTTTTGGCTGGTTTTCTTCTGATTTGGCAATAGATTTAGGTACTGCTAATACTCTTGTATATGTAAAGGGACAGGGTATTGTTCTTCGTGAACCTTCTGTTGTGGCTGTGAGAAAGGATGTAAGAGCAAATAAAGTTTTGGCTGTTGGTACTGAAGCAAAGAGAATGTTAGGAAAAACCCCCGGCAATATAGTTGCAATTCGTCCTATGAAAGATGGTGTTATAGCTGATTTTGAAGTTACTGAGGCTATGCTTAGATATTTTATAAGAAAGGTTCATAATCGTAGAACACTTGTTAGGCCTAGAATTATTATAAGTGTACCTTCTGGGATAACGCAGGTAGAAAAGCGTGCGGTGAGAGAATCTGCTGAATCTGCTGGAGCAAGAGAGGTTTATTTAATAGAAGAACCTATGGCGGCAGCTATTGGAGCAGGTCTTCCTATTACTGAACCTACAGCTAATATGGTAGTAGATATTGGTGGAGGAACGACAGAAGTAGCTGTAATTTCTTTAGCTGGCATAGTGTATTCTAAATCAGTTAGAGTTGCTGGCGATAAAATGGATCAAGCTATATTACAACATATTAAAAGACGTTATAATTTACTTATTGGGGAACATTCGGCAGAGAATATAAAGATGACTCTGGCAGATATTATGCCCGAGCCACCTTATGAGGAGATGCAGATAAAAGGACGAGATCTTGTTTCTGGAGTCCCAAAGACTATTACAATTGATTCTAAAGAGATTAGGGAAGCAATAAGTGAACAGATTGATACAATAGTTGAAACCGTTAAGATAGCTCTGGAACAGACTCCACCTGAGCTAGCAGCAGATATTGTGGATAAAGGGATAGTTCTTACTGGTGGTGGAGCACTACTTAAAAATTTAGATAAGCTCTTAAGAGAGGAGACTTCTCTTCCTATTATAATTGCAGATGATCCTCTTTCTTCTGTAGTATTAGGTTCAGGAAAGGCTTTAGATAATCTTGATATTTTAAAAGAGGTGGCTATTTCATAATATTTAAATTTTATGGTAGCTACAAGGTCAAAAGTAAGTGAAATATCCTTTCCGTAAGAATCAAGGAAATTGGAGTAGATGGAGTAAAATAATATTAGTAGTAGTTGTGGTTTTATTGGTGTTTTTAGCCACAGGTCCTTTCAGAGAAAAGCCTGGAATACTTCCAGGCATTTCTATATTAACTGAAGTTAATGCTGTTTTTGAATCTATTCTTTCATATCCTGCTCAATGGCTTTCTTCTCTTGTTCATCCTTCAATTTATGGAAGGGGTAATCCCGAAATTTTAGCTCTAAAACATAGAATTATAGCTTTAGAAAAAGAGCTTGCACATTATAGAGAGGTTGAGATAGAAAATCTAGAATTAAGGCATATGCTCAATTTAAAAAGGCATACAAGATTAAATATTTTAATAGCTAAAGTAATAGCTGAAGACGGTATCCCTTGGATAAAAAGTATGATTTTAGATAAAGGTAGTAGCGATGGTGTTACGGAGATGGATCCTGTGTTAGTAGGAAGGGATAATTCAGAAGATGGTGGCCTTGTGGCAGGGGAGGTTGTTGATGTAACCTTACATACAAGTAGATTGCTTTTAATTACTGATTATGATTGTCGCATTGCAGCTATTGATCAGCGTTCTAGAGTAAGGGGGATATTGGTTGGTCAAGGACATGGGATATGTTCTTTTAATTTTGTACAAAATGGTAAAGATATAAAAATTGGTGATGTAATTGTAACTTCTGGTTTAGATGGAATTTTTCCAAAAGGATTCTTATTAGGTATAGTAGTTTCTGTTTCTCCTAGTGCTAATCATGGATTATTTCAGAAGATTATTGTTAAACCTTTTGTAGAGTTAAATTATATAAATTGGGTAGGTATAGTATTAGAAACAAAAAGTATCCATTAAGTTATGAAGGAATTTATTTTATTAATAGTAATTGGATACATACTTTTATTACTTGATGTAACTATATTTGCATCGATACAATTTAGTTATTTTCGTATTGAAGGTATTATACCATTAGTAATATGGTATGGTTTAAAATGTAAAAACTTTGAACCTATTATTGTAGTTATTATTTTAGCTCTTATTGCCGGAACATTTACATATGCTTCTACTAGTGTATGGATTTTATGTTTATGTATTGGCTATATATTAGCTTACTATATCTATAGTCAAATTAGTAATCTTGCTTGGTATCAACATATTTTATTATTGTGGTTTATTACATCTGTGATGGTTGTTATATTAATGTTTGGTACAGATGCTACTGATTTAATTTGGCCATATGGTATAACAGAAGCTTTTATTTTAGCTATTTTCTGTCCTTTATGGTTTTATTTTTTTGATTTTTTATTTGAAATTTTTCTTTTAAAAGAAGAAAAGTAAAAAAAGTGAGACAAGTGATATTCTAGTTTTTTGCACTTATTGTACTTATCAAATGGATTTAAAAAACATATTACATAAATTATTTCATAAATTATTTCATGAAGAAGTATTTTTAACTCCTAGAGAACTTGCACGACAGAGGCAGTATTTTATTCAAGCAAATAGGATATTTTTATCTCTTATCACCATTGCAATGGCATTTATTGTGGGAAGGCTTTGGTATATTCAGATTCATGAATATAACTATTATTGTGAACAAGCTAGTAAACACAGAATAAGAATTATTAAACTCAAACCTCCAAGAGGAAAGATATTAGATAGATATGGACGAGTTATTGCAGGAAATAGTCCCCGATTTAATCTTTGTATTATTAGACAGGAGGCAAGTGGACATATCCCAGAACTATTGATGAAAATATCTAAAATTACAGGAACACCAGAATACAAATTAAAACAAAATTTACTTAAAGGAGAAGATACTCCAGTTTATAAGCCTATTGTGTTATTAAGTGATATTTCTTGGGATATATTAGCAAAAGTAGAAGCTAGGCTTTATGAAATGCCAGGTGTTACAATTACAGTTGACTCACAAAGGAAATATCCATTGGGAAGTCTTGCTCCACATCTTATTGGATACTTAAGAGAAGCTTCTGTCACAGATTTAAAAATATTTAGTGATCTAGATCCTGGAGATTTGGTTGGTAAGAGAGGAGTAGAAAGAAAATTTCAAAATCTTTTAGCAGGTAAGCCAGGATATAAAAAGATAGAGGTTAATGCAGTAGATAGATTTGTTAAAGTTCTAAGTGTTAAACCTCCTGTTCCAGGAGATAATATCTATTTAACTATTGATGCAGATCTCCAACGTACAGCCCAAGATGCCTTTAAGGGTAAGTTGGGAGCTATTGTTGTGCTTGATCCTAGAAATGGTCAGATTTTAGCCTTTTATAGTAGTCCAGGAATAAATCTTAACTGGTTTTCTAAAAAACTTACTAAGAAGATAGTTTCATTCCTATACAATAAGGATACTCATCCTTTTATGGATAGAGTAATACAGGGGTGTTATGCTCCGGGTTCTATTTTTAAAATAGTAGTTGCGGCTGCTGGACTTCAAACAGGTGCAATAACTCCTTCAACAATATTTTATTGTCCTGGTTACTTACGACTTGGAAGGAGGATATTTAGGTGTTGGGATTGGAGGGGACATGGTAAAGTAAATCTTTATAAGGGCATTGTACAGTCTTGTGATGTATATTTTTATCATATAGGGTTGTTGTTAGGTCCTGATAAGATAGCAAAATTTGCTCATTATTTTGGATTTGGAGAAAAGACAGGGATTGATTTAACAGGAGAAGCTACAGGGCTTATCCCTACTCCTGAATGGAAGCTTAGAAGATGGCAACAAAAGTGGCAAGACGGAGATACACTTAATATGGCTATAGGACAAGGGTTTGTTTTGGTTACACCAATTCAAGCTGCTAGGATGATAAGTGCAGTAGCTAATCCCAAAGGATTGGTTTTAAAACCTCAGTACATATATAAGATAAAAGATTGGCAGGGTAAAACGATAGACTCTTTTAAGACTATTGTTCAATGGCGTTTACCTGTAAAAAGAAGGTATTTAAATGAAATTCGGAAAGCACTTGAAGGCGTGGTAGAAGATAAACACGGTACTGGTTGGAGATGTAAGATTAAAGGGTTAAAGGTCTGCGGTAAGACTGGTACAGCTCAAGTAATAAAGCAGTCTAAAAGGACAAAAGAAAAAAAGCTTGAGTGGAAATATAGAGACCATGCCTGGTTTGTTGCTTATGCTCCTGCTAATAATCCACAGATAGCAGTTGCTGTTTTGGTAGAACACGGTGGCCATGGTGGTTCTGCTGCTGCTCCTATAGCAAAAAAGATATTTGAGTGTTGGCTTAAACTCCAACATCCAAGACCAGAATTGCAATCCCCTATGATTACCTCTCGTTTTAACATTAAAGTAGCTAGATTAAATTGATATGAGGTTTAGATAGTGGGAGAAGATATTAAATTTTATTTATCTAAAATAGATTGGCTGCTTTTATTTTTTTTATCTGGTATTTTATTAGCAGGATTTTTAACTGTTAAAAGTGTTAGTAGTATTATAGGGGCTAGTTTAGCAAACAAACAGCTGTTGTGGTATAGTTTTGGTTTTATTTCAATGTTTGTTTTAGCTTTTTTAATAGATTATCGCAGTCTGAAAAGGATAGGAAGATTTTTTTATGTAATTTGTATTTTTTTATTAATCTTAGTAATGGTTGTTTCTCATGGTAAAGTACATAGATGGATACATTTAGGTTTTTTTAGCATACAGCCATCTGAGTTTACTAAGCTGGCTATTATTGTATTATTATCCGATTTCTTTTCTACACGCATAAAAGAACGTTATACTTTAAGAGATATATTTTTAATTGGTTGTATTTTGGCTGTGCCGCTTTGGTTAATAAAAAAACAACCAGACCTAGGAACAGCAGCTTTAATTGCTATTGTGAGTGCAACTATTATAGTTTTTGCTAGGTTAAGTTTAAAAACTATTATTGTAATAATAATTTCTATTATAGTGGCATTTCCTATATTTTATCGTTCTATGCTGCCTTATCAAAGACAGAGATTAGAGGCCTTTTTACATCCAGATAAATATAGACAACAAGGTGGTTATCATATTAATGAGTCTAAGATAGCTGTAGGTACAGGGGGCAAGTGGGGGCAGGGATTTAAGCATGGAGTACAGGTACACTTACGATTTTTACCAGAATCCCATACAGACTTTGCTTTTGCAACTTTTGCAGAAGAATGGGGTTTTTGGGGATGTTGTTTATTAATAATATGTTATTTAGGTGTATTTTGGCGGGGATTGATGATATCTAAAAATGCTCGAGACAGATTTGGAACTTTTTTAGCTTTCGGAATAACTGCCCTTTTATTTTGGCAAACTTTTATAAATATGATTATGGTATTAGGATGGGCTCCTGTTGTAGGTATTCCTCTTCCATTAGTAAGTTATGGTGGCTCTTCTGTTTTAGTGACGTTAAGCTGTGTAGGGATACTGCTAAATATATATAGGCATCATAAAGAGTCTTCTGCTCGCTTTATTGAATAAAATTTTATTTTTTTGCCAAGAAGAGACAATTTATTGATATCATTTTTAAAAATGGGTCTATTTAATACTTAAAATGTATGTTTAGCAGTATTTTGTACTAATTTAAAAGATAGTTACGTTTTTGTGGTGAAAAAATTTTTTTAATTTTTTTTATAAAAAAAGCTATAAAATCATATTAAAAGGCATTGACAGTAGAAGTTAAATAAGGTAAAAGCTAGAGCAAGTTTTGATGAATGGAGATTCATTAGTGTAGAAGTGTAAAAAAACAATGGGATGCGTTATTAGTTAAGTGTAGGAGGGGCGCTTTAAATGATAACTTTAAATATTACTTTGTGGATTGAAGTAGTTTTGGCTTTGATCCTAATGTTTGTTTTAAATGTTGTTCTTTATAAACCTATTCGTCGTATTCTTGAAGAAAGAGAAAAAAAGTTAGAAGAGCTTCGTTCTGAAGCAGAAAAATATGAGAGAAATGCAGAGGCACTAGTTGAGAATTTTAATCGTAAGCTCGCGGAGGCGCGTGCTAAGGGTCAAGCAGAAAGAGAAAAGTTTAAGGAAGAGGCTAGGGCGAAGGAGAGAGAGATTATAGAGGCTAGCACAAAAGAAGCAGAACAAGAGAAAAATCAGAGCCTTGGTCAATTAAAAGAGCAAATTGAAGCGGCACGTAAAGAATTGAAAGAAAAAGTTGAGGCGTTTGCCCTTGAAATAGCACAAAAGCTTCTTGGGAGGGCTATATAATGTGTAACAGGGAGAAGGGCTGGGTTGGTATAATTGTTGCGTTGTGTTTTGTGGTTGGATTTTGTTTTTGTTCTCATATTGAGATGGCTCGTGCAGTTACAATAGCGCATGCACAAGAGGTGGTAGCACAGAAGGCTCCGTCTGCGGTTGCTGTTAAAGCTGAAGTTAAAGATCCTCCAGAGGCAAAGGCTGCTGAGCATGAGTCTGCAGAAGGTGAAGAGGAAGGGATTCATATTTCTCATGCTCAGGTTATGGATTTTATATGGAGATGTTTGAATTTTGCTCTTTTAGTTATTATTTTGGTTAAATTTTTGAAGGATCCTATTAGGGATTTTTTGAGGGGACGTACAGAGTCTATTAAGAAAGAGTTTGATGAATTAGAAGAGCAGCGTAAAGAAGCAGAAAGAAAATATGAAGAGTATCGCCAGAAGCTGGCGGATATGGATAAAGAAGCTGAACGAATTTTGCAGGCATTTATAAAACAAGGTGAAGCAGAAAAGGAAAAGATTATTGCTCAGGCGCATGAAACAGCTGAAAGGATAAAGGCGCAAGCAAAATTTTATGTCCAGCAAGAGCTTGCTAAGGCTAGAGAGCAGCTTAAGGCCGAGGTTACTGAAATGGCTGTTAAGCTTGCTGAAGATATTATTCGTAAAAACATTACAGAGCAGGATCATCATAGGCTTATAGCCGAATACCTTGAAAGGGTGGTGCAGAAAAATTGATTAGTACAATAGTAGCCAGAAGATACGCAAAGGCCCTTTATACGGTAGCCAAAGAGGAAGGTAAGCAGGAGGCATATGCAAAGATATTGGAGAGCGTGATCCAGCTCTTAAAAGAGAGTCCAGAGATTGAAGAGGCTCTCTTGAGTCCTATGTTGCCTCCGGATGTTAAGCATAGGGTGGTGGAGGAGCTTATTAAGGCTTATGAAATGGATGAGAGCATGTCTAATTTTCTTAAGCTCCTCGTGGAACGCAGGCGGATTGGGTACCTGCGGGTTATTGCTGAAGCCTTCCGTAGTCTTTGGGAAGAAGAAATGGGATTGGTGCGTGCAATTGTATGTACGGCTATCCCTATGCCTTCGGACCTAGAAGAAAAGTTGAAAGAGGTCTTGAAGGAGCTTACAGGTAAAAAAGTGGTGTTGGAGCTACGACAAGATCCAGATATTATTGGTGGAGTCGTAGCCCACATTGGTGATATGGTTTTAGATGGTAGTATAAGGAGTCAGCTACAGGGCTTCAAAGAATCCATAGGGAGGGGTGAGCTGGGATAATGGCACAGATAAAAGCATCAGAAATCAGTGACATAATAAAGAAGCAGATTCAGGAGTATGAGAAGAGCATTGACCTTGCAGAAACCGGCATGGTCCTCTCCGTTGGTGACAATGTCGCCAGGGTTTACGGGGTACGCAATTGTATGGCCATGGAGCTCTTAGAGTTCCCGAATGGTATCATGGGTATTGCCCTAAACCTCGAGGAGGACAACGTCGGTGTCGCAGTTATGGGGCGATGCGAGTACATTAAAGAGGGTGATATTGTAAAACGTACAGGGAAAATTGCTCAGGTGCCTGTTGGTGAGGCGCTTTTAGGGCGTGTTGTTGACACCCTCGGTAACCCAATTGACGGTAAGGGGCCAATTGAGGCCAAAGAGTATCGTCGTATTGAAATGAAGGCTCCTGGTGTCACCGATAGAAAACCAGTTCACGAGCCCTGCTATACAGGTCTTAAGGCTATTGATGCCATGACTCCTGTTGGTAGAGGGCAGCGTGAGCTTATTATTGGTGACCGTCAGATTGGTAAGACAGCGGTTTGTGTTGATGCTATTTTGGCACAAAAAAATACAGATGTATATTGTATTTATGTTGCAATTGGTCAGAAGCAGTCAACAGTTGCATTGGTTGTTGAGGCTTTAAGGCGTTATGGAGCGCTTGAGTATACAACCGTTGTTGCTGCAAGTGCAAGTGAACCCGCATCACTTCAGTATTTGGCAGCATTCTCTGGTTGTGCAATGGGTGAATATTTCCGTGATAATGGTAAGCATGCCCTAATTATTTATGACGACCTTTCAAAGCAGGCTGTTGCTTATCGTGAGATGTCCCTGCTTTTGAGACGTCCACCAGGACGTGAGGCATATCCTGGAGATATTTTCTATAATCACTCCCGTTTGCTTGAACGTGCAGCTAAGCTAAATGATGAGTTAGGTGCAGGAAGCCTTACAGCACTTCCAATTATTGAAACCCAGCAGGGTGACGTCTCTGCATATATTCCTACAAACGTTATTTCAATTACAGATGGTCAGGTTTATCTAGAACCAAGCTTATTCTTTGCTGGTATTAGACCTGCAATTAACGTTGGTTTGTCAGTTTCTCGAGTTGGCGGTGCTGCACAGGTTAAGGCAATGAAGCAGGTCGCAGGAACTTTACGTTTGGACCTTGCTCAGTATAGAGAGCTTGCAGCATTTGCTCAGTTTGGTAGTGATCTTGATAAGGCTACACAGCAACAGCTTAGACGTGGTGAGAGACTTGTTGAGATTCTAAAGCAGCCTCAGTATCATCCATTACCAATGGAGAAACAGGTTTTAATTATTTACGCCGGTACAAGAGGCCATCTTGATGAGCTTCCTGTTGGGGTGCTTCAGGAATTTGAGAGAGAGTTATATGAATTTGTAGAAAATAAACATCCTGATGTATTTCAGGAGCTCAGAGATAAACAGGCTATAGATGATGCATTAGATAAGAAGATGGCTTCCACAATTCAGGAATTTATTAAAGAGTTTAAGGCAACTCATAACCTATAAAAAAGGGAAGGGTTAATCTGCCATGCCATCACTAAAAGACATAAAACTTAAGATTGCCGGCGTAAAGAAGACGGAGCAGATCACCAAGGCCATGAATATGGTTGCGGCTGCTAAGCTCCGTGGTGCGCAGGCCAGGATGGAGGATTTCCGTCCTTATGCGGAGAAGTTTGCCGCAGTAATGAAAGAGTTGGCAGGTACAGCAAATCCTGATGCCTTCCCTCTTATGGCCAAGCGCGAAGTAAAAAAGGTCTTGGTGGTCTTAGTTACATCAGATAGAGGATTATGTGGTGCTTTTAATGCCAATCTTATAAATGCAGCAGAGAAATTTTTAAGAGAGAGGATATCTCAAGGACAAAGTGCTGCACTTTATTGTGTAGGTCGAAAAGGAGAGTCTTTCTTTAGAAAGAGTGATTATGAAGTGGTGGGCAAGCTAGTAGATATTATGGCAAATGTACAAATGTTTAATGCCCGCCAGGTTGGCCAAGAGGTTATTCATCTATTTTTAGAAGAAGAGGTAGATGAAGTCCAACTTCTTTATGGCCGGTTTATAAATGTTGTTACTCAAAGGCCTACATTTGAACGACTGCTTCCAATTACAGCATCCCTCGGGGAGGAGGAAGAGGAGGAAGTAGAAGAGGAAAAAGGTGTAAAGGCTGCCTACATTTATGAGCCAGAACCAGAGGCTATATTAAATACATTAATGCCAATGTATGTAAATGTTCAAATTCTTCATGGAATGCTTGAGACAGCGGCAAGTGAACAGGCAGCTAGGATGACAGCAATGGATAACGCCACAAAGGCGTGTTCAGATATGATTCATAATTTAACACTAGCCTTTAATAAGGCTAGACAGGCCGCTATTACTAAGGAATTGATGGATATTGTTGGCGGTGCAGAGGCATTAAAAGGATAAATAACCTTGTATAAAAATTTGCCACGCCAATCATATTAAGTGGCGTTAAGGGAGGATTAGATAGATATGGCTAATGAGAGCGGAGGAAATATTGGTAAGGTTGCACAGGTCGTAGGACCAGTTGTCGACGTGGAGTTTCCCCCTGGCCAACTTCCAGCTATTTTAAATGGACTATTGGTCACCAACCCTGCTATTGATGATACAGAGGACAACCTTGTTTTAGAGGTTGCTCAGCACCTTGGTGACAATATGGTCCGTTGTATTGCAATGGATACTACAGATGGTTTAGTAAGGGGGATGCCAGTTAAAGATACAGGTGCTCCTATTAAGATACCTGTTGGAGAGCCTACTCTTGGCCGTATTATGAATGTGGTTGGAAGACCTGTTGATGGATTAGGAGAGTTAAAATCTGATACCTATTATCCAATTCACCGTCCAGCTCCAGCATTTGTCGAACAGGATACTACAGTTCAAGTTCTTGAAACAGGTATTAAAGTTATCGATTTGTTAGTCCCATTCCCTAGAGGTGGTAAAATGGGGCTATTCGGAGGAGCAGGTTGTGGTAAGACCGTTATCATGATGGAGATGGTTCACAACATTGCTATGGAGCACGGCGGTATTTCAGTATTCTGTGGTGCAGGTGAAAGAACAAGGGAAGGAACCGACCTATACCTAGAAATGAAAGAGTCTGGGGTTTTGCCAAGGGCTGCTCTAATTTATGGTCAGATGACAGAGCCGCCTGGTGCAAGAGCAAGAATTGGTCTTACAGGTCTTACTGCAGCAGAGTATTTCCGTGATGAAAAAGGTCAGGACGTGCTCTTCTTTATTGATAATATCTTTCGTTTTACACAGGCAGGTTCTGAGGTGTCAGCGCTTTTAGGTCGTATTCCATCAGCAGTTGGTTATCAGCCAACACTTGCTACAGACCTAGGTGCTTTACAGGAACGTATTACTTCTACTACTAAGGGTTCTATTACAGCAGTTGAGTGTGTTTATGTGCCTGCAGACGACTTGACAGACCCTGCACCAGCAACTACATTCGCTCACTTAGATGGTACAGTCGTTCTTTCACGTCAGATTGCAGAGCTAGGTATTTATCCTGCAGTCGATCCATTGGATTCTACTTCAAGAATCTTGGATCCTAACGTACTTGGTGAAGAACACTATCAGGTAGCACGTCAGGTTCAGCAAACACTACAGAAATATAAAGATCTTCAGGATATTATTGCAATTCTTGGTATGGATGAGTTATCTGATGAAGATAAATTGACAGTTCAGAGAGCTAGGAAGATCCAGAGATTCTTATCCCAGCCATTCCACGTAGCAGAGACCTTTACAGGTCTACCAGGTAAATACGTAAAGGTTGAGGATACAGTAAGAGGCTTTAAAGAGATATTAGAAGGAAAGCATGATGATCTTCCTGAGCAGGCCTTCTATATGGTTGGTACAATTGAAGAGGCAGTAGAAAAGGCTCAAAAGAGTTAATAAGAGATAGTTAAATAACAAAAAAGGCTTATAGCCAAGGTACTTTTTAGATACCTGAGGAAGGGACCATGGCAAACAAGATAATGCTAGAGATAGTTACGCCGAGCAAATTGGTGGTCAGTGAAGAAGTAGATTTGGCTACTTTACCGGGAGAAGAGGGTGTTTTCGGCGTGATGGCAAATCATGCTCCGCTCCTATCTTCTTTAAAGATTGGGGAGCTCCACTATAAGAATGATAATCAAACTGTTTATATGGCAATAAGTGGTGGTTTTTGTGAAGTATCCAACAACAGACTTACTGTTCTTGCTGAAGCAGCTGAAAGGGCTGAAGAAATAGATGTAGAGAGGGCCCTTAAGGCAAAGGAACGTGCAGAGAGAAGGCTTCAGCAGGCAGCTTCACAAAAGGAAGACATAGATGTTGCGCGTGCTCAAGCTGCTTTAATGAGAGCTATAACTAGGCTAAAGGTGGCTCAAGAGTATAAAGGAGCTGCATAGCTTAGAACTTTACCATTAGATAAAATTGCTTATAATAAAAAGCGGGGCTTATAGTATGTGAGTCCCGCTTTTTTTATGTTTAAGTTCGTTTTTTTTAGGGGTTTTTTATGGATATCAACTGTTCAATAATTGTTCTTGCTGCAGGGCTTGGAACTAGAATGAAGAGTCGTCTTCCTAAGGTTTTGCATAGGCTTCTTGGAAAACCATTGATTTATTATGTATTGGATACTGTTTTTTTGCTTAATCCTTCACAATGTATAGTTGTTACTGGTTATAGACATGAAGAAGTAGAATCCGCTCTTATAAATTACAAAGTAAAATTTGCTCTACAAAAAGAGCAACTTGGTACAGGACATGCAGTAATGTGTACAAAAGAATTTTTTAAAGATCAAACTGGAATTGTATTAATTGTATGTGGAGATACCCCTTTTTTGCGCTTTGAAACTCTTAAACGTTTAATTAGTTCACATCTTGAGTGTAAGAATAGTGTAAGTGTTCTTACTGCATATTTAAAAGATCCTTTTGGTTATGGACGTATTGTTAGAGATAAGAATGGTGATTTTTTAAAGATTGTTGAGGAAAAGGATGCATCTAAAGATATTAAAGAGATAAAAGAGGTAAATACAGGAGTATATGTCTGTAATGTAGAGTTTTTATTTTCTGCTTTAAGCAAGATAAAACCAGATAATGTTCAATCTGAGTACTATTTAACAGATATTGTTGAGGTAGCTAGAGAAGAGAATGTTAAAGTAGGTTCTTTTATGTATGCAGATCCAGATGAAATCTTAGGAATTAATACAAGAGTGCAACTTGCTGAACTTGAAAATTTATTATTACATAAACTCCGTAAAAAGTGGATGTTAGAAGGTGTTACGTTTATTATGCCTGAGACAACATATATTGAGCCAGATGTTGTATTTTCAAATGATGTTATTGTTGAACCCCATTGTATCATAAAGGGAAAGACTAAAATAGGTAAGGGAGTTAAGATAGGGGCCTTTTCTTTGATTAAAGATGTATGTATTAATGATAATGAAGTTATAGCCCCTTATGCTGTTTTAACCAATTAATATCTTCCTTTCTTATCCCTGGCCTTGTAAGTGCAAAATCATATTTTACTGGATCAGTAGGAGATATCTTTTTAAATGCCTCTGTTATTTCTAAAGCGGTTTTGATATCAGAAGTTTTGCGGGAAGTTAGTCCTAACTTATATGCAATCTTATGCATATGAGTATCAACAGGTACTACAAGTTTTGAGCAAAGGTTTTGATCCCATCCTCCAGGATCAACCGCATCTTTTCTAACCATCCATCTTAAAAATAGATTTGCTCTTTTACAAGCACTTCCATTTTCAGGAATAGGTAATAGAAATTTAAGCTCATTGCCTGAAGCTTTTTTTAGTTCTTTAAAGAATTTTGAGAGTCCTGGTAATATTGTTTTATCATTTGGTAGAACTTTTTGTTCAAAGCATTCTTTTAATGAACCATAATTTAAAATAATCTTTTTTATACCTAATAGCAAAGAGCAAATATCTTGGGTATCTGTAAACCTATATTTAAAGTTTTTAAATACCTCTTTGTAATGATCAAAATTGTTATCTACTACAAAGGTGAAAGGAGACGGATTTAATTTAGAAAATATGAAATCCAATGCTTTTAAAATAGAATAGACCCTACCATATGCTAATGATGAGGCAATAAGTGCTGTTATCTCTCTATCCTTTAAATCATAATAATCATATAAAAATTCTAAGGGATCAGGATGTACAAATTTTTTATGGTTATAGTGTTTATAAAGTCTTTCTAAATATGTTTTTAGGTTTTTTAGTTCCATAAATAAAATAAAAGGGGGGCATACCCCCCTTCTCTTTTAGTCAAGCAATGTTTAATCTTACAGTTCTAATGCAAGAGCATGAGTTACTCCATCTTGTTGTTTTAGGAGTTCAAGCGCTTCATCTGTTACAGGTTCATCTGTTGTTAATAAAATGACATTTCGATGATGACCTTCATCTTGCCCAACCTGCATTCTTGCAATATTTATATTTTTTTCACCAAGTGTTGTCCCAATTCTACCTATTACACCAGGGCGATCTTCGTTGTATATAAGAAGCATGTGTCCTTGTGGCACTGCTTCTAGTCTAAAGTTATTTATTCTGACTAGTCTGGGTTCTTTTTTGCCAAATATTGTTCCAGATATAGTGTTAGAGTCTTCTGTAGTTTTAACTGTAACAGTTAACAGATTAGTAAAGTCTTTAGCAGTTTTACTTTTTGATATAGAGACCTTTATCCCTCTTTCTTCGGCTAATATTGGGGCATTTACAAAGTTGACATCTTCTTTAAGCACAGGGGCTAAAAGACCTTTTAGAATAGATACTGTAACTGGTGCTACATCAAGTTCGGCTACATCACCTTGATATTCAATCTGTACTTCTTCTACTGGCCCTTTTGCAATTTGTGCTTGGAAGGAGCCAATCTTTTCTCCAAGATGTAAAAATGGACCAAGTTGTGCTAGCACTTCGCTACTTACTGAAGGTACATTTACTGCGTTTTTGACTATACCTTTAGTTAAGTAGTCAGCAATTTGTCTTGCAACAGCTACAGCAACATTCTCTTGTGCCTCTCTTGTTGATGCTCCAAGATGAGGTGTGCAGATAAAATTATTTAACTCAAATAGTGGATTATCGCCTGGAGGTTCTGTTTCAAAAACATCTAATGCAGCACCTGCAAGTTTTCCATTTTTGAGTGCTTCATATAGGTCTTTCTCATTTACAATACCACCTCGGGCACAGTTTATAAGCATTGCCCCTGGTTTCATTTTTTCTAGCAGTTCTTGATTTATCAGTCCTTTTGTTTCTTTTGTAAGAGGGGTATGGATTGAGATATAATCTGCCTCAGCCAATAGAGAATCTAAGTCTTTTAATTCTACGCCTATCTGTTCTGCTGCCTCTGGTCTAATATGAGGATCAAAGGCAATAACCTTCATTTTTAATCCACGGGCAAGTTTTGCAACAATACTTCCAATCCGCCCTATTCCTATAATACCTAGAGTCTTTCCTGCAACCTCTCTACCCTGGAACTTTTTTTTCTCCCATTTCCCTGCCTTAAGAGATGCAGTTGCCTGGGGTATATGCCTTGTAAGGGCTAGCATCATAGCAATAGTATGTTCTGCAGCAGAGTTCGTATTCCCCCCAGGGGTATTCATTACTACAATACCCCTTTTGTTACAGGCAGGTATATCTACATTATCAAGTCCTGTGCCTGCCCTTCCAACGACCTTTAGTTTAGGAGCTGCATCAATTAATTCTTTGGTGACTTTGGTACCACTTCTTATTATAAGTCCATCTGCATCCCTTACCACCTCTTTTAATTCATCTGGAGACAGCCCTATATGCTCTTCCACCTTTATTCCAGCTGCCTCTAGTATTTCGATGCCCTCGTGGGCAATTGGATCTGTTACCAAGACCTTGATTGCAACCATTTTTATATACGTCCCCTTTCTTTTAAAGATATTAGCTTAAATCCTTTGTTATCTTAATCTTCATGAGCAGCAAAATATGCCTGTGCTGCAGCAACAGATTTCCCAAATTCTACATCATGTCCTAGTCTTTTTAGTGCTCTTTCTATTGCACTAAGTGCTACAATCATATCCCACTGATCTAGATGTCCCATATGTGATATTCTAAAGATCTTACCTTTTAGCTGAGCTTGTCCACCTGCAATTGTAATCCCAAAGTCTTCTCTTAAAATTTTTACTACATCTTGTCCACTTATACCATCTGGTGCCTTTACAACAGTAATTGATTCTGATGGCACTTTTGAAAATATCTCAAGTCCCATAGCTGTTATACCAGCTCTTGTTGCTTCAGCTAAGATCTTATGATGTTTAAAAAGCTTTTCATGTCCTAATCTTTTCCAGTCTTTTAATACCTCTCCTAATCCAATTATAAGAGAAACAGCCGAGGTAAATGCAGTAGTCTTTTTATCTAGTGCTTTCTTTTCTTTTAATAGATTAAAGTAATAACGAGGACACTTAGACTTATTAATGAAATTCCAAGCCTTTTGGCTAACACTTAACATAGAAAGTCCAGGAGGAAGTCCAAAGGCTTTTTGCGAGCCAGAGACGACTATATCAAGGCCCCACGCATCTGTTTCTATATTATAAACTCCTATTGCACTAATAGCATCTACTACAAAACAGATATCTTTGTCCTTAAGTAATTCGCCTATTTCTTTTATAGGATGTTTTACTCCAGTAGAGGTTTCATGAGCTTGTATAAAGACAGCCTTTGCTTCAGGATGTTCTTTAATTGCTTTTTCTATATCTTCTACCTTTACTGCTTCTCCCCATGTAATATCTATGTTGATTGGAGTAATTCCATTTGTTTCGCAAAGTTCTGCCCATCTTTCTCCAAATTTACCAGCTCTTACTACTATCGCAGTATCACCAGGAGATAACAAATTTACTACAGACGCTTCCATTGCCCCTGTGCCAGAAGAAGCGAGTATGAATACATCATTTTGGGTTTTAAATAACCATTTTAGGTCTTGTCTTACTTCAGTAAGAATTTCAGAAAACTGGGGGCTTCTGTGATGCATAATAGGTTCTGCCATTTTTAGCAGCACCTCAGGTGCTGCTGCTGTTGGCCCTGGGGCCATGATATAGCGCTTTTGCATATTATTAATCCTCCTTAAATACTAGTACAAAATAAAAAATCCACACATTAAGATGTGCGTATTCCTTATCTTAAAAATAGATTCTTATGTCAAGGGAAACATTAAAATATTTATTCAAAAAACATTATATTAAATTTTTATTAAGGTGTTAAGCTTACTCTATTAATATTGTTTTGGTCCATTAAAAGCATTAATAGTCTATCTACTCCAAGTGCCATGCCAGCACATTGAGGCATATTTTTAAGTTCATTTAGAAATTTTTTAGGCAAAGCAGGGGGTTTTCTCCCTTTTTGTTTCATCTTTTTTATCTCTTCTAAGAACCTATTTTTTTGTTCTCCTGGATCTGTTAATTCAGAAAAGCCATTTGCAAGTTCAATCCCTGCTATATAGAGTTCAACCCGTTCTGCATAGCATGGGTCGCTGTTTTTTAGCTTTGATAGGCTGGCCATTGAACTAGGCCAATCATATAGAAATACAGGTTTATTCTTAGGAAGATTTGGTTCTATCTTACTTACAAGATCAATATCAAACTTAAGTGGATCAGGATTCTTATTTAGTTGCCATCCCGCATATTTTAAAAAGGCATCTTTTAGTTTTAAACGTATAAATGGGCTACTAATATCTATTTTATATCCTTGGTAAGGGATATAAGGATTGTTATTTTGATCTACTAAGTTAAAGGCTCTTGCACAAGAAGCTAATAGTCTTTCACATTCATCCATTAGATCTTTATAGTTTTTCCCAATGCTATACCACTCTAAGAGAGTGAATTCTGTTAGGTGCACTCTTGAGTATTCATCTGCTCTAAAAACAGGACTTAATTGAAAAATACCTTTTATATTTTGGCAATTTGATTTGTTTAGTCTTGAAATAATGCGTTTTAGATATAGTTCTGGTGAAGTAATAAGTTTCCCTTGCTCTTGTCCTTTTTCATTTATAGCACATAGGTAATTTATATTTTCTTCAGGTGCAATTTCATCTACAAGAAGAGGGCTTTGGACTTCTAAAAAGCCCTCTTCATGAAAAAATGCTCGAATGATCCTATAGATTAGGTCCCTTTTTTTTAAGACTTCTAATAGATTAAAGTCTTCTTTATGATCATCGTGCATATTTTTTATCTTTTATTTACCCGTTCTACATACTCACCTGTTCTGGTGTCAACTTTTAGTACATCCCCTTCTTCTACAAATAAGGGTACTTGTAGTGTATAGCCTGTTTCTAATGTTACAGGTTTTGTTGCACCTGTTGCTGTATCACCTTTTACCCCGGGTAGGGCTTCTACCACTTTTAACTCTACAAAAGTAGGCAGGCTTATATCTATAGGCATACCTTTAAAAAAGAGTACATCTACTTCCATATTATCCAGTAAAAAGTTTTTAGCTTCTCCTACTTGTTCTTCTGTAAGAGTAACTTGGTCATATGTTTCCATATTCATAAAGTGGTAGCCTTCTCCATCTTTATAAAGGTATTGCATATGGACTTCTTCTAGGTTAGCAGGTTCAAATTTATCTCCGGATCTATAAGTACGATCCATGGTATAGCCTGTAATCATATTTTTTAATTTACATCTATACAGAGCCTGCCCTTTTCCCGGTTTTGAAAATTGAAATTCTGTGATAATGTAAGGTTCACCATCAATTTGGATCTTTAGGCCTTTTCTGAGGTCTGAAGAATCGTACACAGCTTTTTCTCCTTTTATTTTTTATTTTTTTGTTTCAAGATATTGATTTATTTCATAAGTAGTGTATGAGTTGCCAAAGTTCAACACCTGTTTTAGTAAAAAAATCAATTTATAAGGTGGTGATATAAAGCTATGGATTACAAAGATACACTTAATCTACCAAAAACCAAGTTTCCTATGAAGGCTAACTTAGTTCAAAAAGAACCTAAGATGTTAGATTTTTGGGAAGATATCGATCTCTACAACAAGTTAAGAGAGATTAGTAAGGGTAAAGATAAGTTTATACTCCATGATGGTCCTCCTTATGCAAATGGCCATATTCATTTAGGCCATACTGTTAATAAGGTATTAAAGGATATCATTGTTAAATCTAGACAAATGATGGATTTAGATTCTCCTTATGTACCAGGCTGGGATTGTCATGGACTTCCTATTGAACACAATGTAGAGAAAGAATTAGGTCCTAAAAAGAAAGAGTTATCTCTTGTTGAAATAAGAAAACGGTGCAGAAAATATGCACAAAAGTTTATAAAACTACAAAAGGAAGAGTTTAAACGGCTTGGTGTTATAGGAGATTGGGAACACCCATATCTTACAATGACCTATGCTTATGAAGCAGAGATAGCCCGTCAATTTTGTAATATATTTTTAAGGGGCTATGTTATAAAGAAAAAACGTCCTGTGCACTGGTGTCCTAATTGTGCAACAGCATTAGCTGAGGCTGAGCTTGAGTATAAAGAGCATAAGTCACCTTCAATATTTGTAAGATTTCCTGTTACAGATGAGCTTAATAAAAAGCTTGAAGATATTGTTGGTTCTAGCTTGGATGCTAATGTCTACTGTATAATTTGGACCACTACTCCATGGACTTTACCTGCCAATTTAGCAGTAGCTATGCATCCAGACTTTGACTATGTAGTTTGTGAACTCGAGTTAGATGGTAAAAAGGAATACTGGATTGTTGCTGAAGGAAGACTTCTTGCAACTCTTTCTAGTGTTGGACTAGAACAACAAGATTGTAAAATACTTGCTACTTTTAATGCTACTCAACTGGAAGGATTTGAACTCTTACATCCCTTCATAGATAGAAAGAGCCGAATCATTATTGCTGATTATGTAACCTTAGATGCAGGAACAGGTTGTGTTCATACTGCTCCAGGCCATGGTGAAGAAGACTATGAAAGTGGTCTGCGTTATGGGTTAGATATTTATTCCCCTGTGGATGATTATGGTCGTTTTACAAAAGATGTAGAATACTTTAGTGGTATGAATGTATTTGAAGCTAATCCTCATGTGATATCTCTTCTGAAAGAAAAGGGAATGCTTGTATGTGAGCAAGAGATATCCCATAGCTATCCATTTTGTTGGAGATGTAGAAAACCGCTTATATTCAGGGCTACTCCTCAGTGGTTTATTTCAATGGAAGTAAATGATCTTAGGAAAAAGGCCCTTGATGCAATAAATAAGGTAAAGTGGATACCCTCTTGGGGCAAGAATAGGATTGAATCCATGGTTTCATTAAGGCCTGATTGGTGTATTTCGAGACAACGAGCATGGGGTGTCCCAATTACAGTGTTTTTATGTAGGGAGTGTGGAGAGCCATATCTTAACAAAGAGATTGCAGATAAGATTGTAGAGCTCTTTGAAGAAAAAGGGGCAGATGCTTGGTTTGAGTTAGATCCAAAGGAATTTTTAGGAGGTATTGCTTGTCCTCACTGTGGTAGCAAAGAGTTTTTAAAAGAGACAGATATATTAGATGTTTGGTTTGATTCTGGAGTAAGTCATGCTGCTGTTCTTGAACATAGACAGGAGTTGAGATGGCCTGCTACTCTTTATTTAGAAGGCAGTGACCAACACAGAGGTTGGTTCCAGAGTTCTCTTTTAACAAGTGTTGCTCTAAAAGGTGAAGCTCCTTATGAACAAGTCCTTACCCATGGTTTTGTTGTAGATTCTAAGGGTAGAAAGATGTCTAAGTCTTTGGGTAATGTTATCCCGCCTGATAAGGTTATAAAACGCTATGGTGCAGAGATATTAAGACTTTGGGTATCTGCAGAGGATTATAGAGACGATATTAAGATCTCAGATGAAATACTTAGACGCCTTACAGATGCCTATAGAAAGATAAGGAATACAATTCGTTATCTTTTAGGTAATATATATGACTTTGATCCAAAAACTGAGATGTTAGATATAAACTCACTTGAGGGTTTAGACCGTTGGGCACTTTCAAGGCTTTTAAAACTTATAAAAGAGGTAAAACAGGCCTATGAAAACTATGAGTTTCATATTGTTTATCACAGGATTCAGAATTTCTGTACAGTAGATATGAGTGCACTTTATCTTGATATCATAAAAGACAGGCTTTACTGTGAGCTAAGAGATGGTAGATCCAGAAAATCTGCTCAATCTAGCCTTTATATAATTGCAAGAGATCTGTTAAGGCTTCTTGCTCCGATCCTTTCCTTTACAAGTGAGGAAGCATGGAGATTTTTACCAGGAGTAGATGAAGGTAGTAGTGTATTTTTAAATACATTTCCTAAAGAATTTGAGGATCCTCTTAGTGAAGAAGAGAAACAAGATTGGCAAAAGCTTTTTGATATACGTTATGAACTTACAAAACCCCTTGAAGAAGCAAGAAAAGAGAAGAGAATCGGACTTGCTTTAGATGCCCTTTTACTCATTAATGTCCCAGACTCTGACAGAGACTGGTATGAAAGACATATAGATATTTTAAGAACTGTTACAATAGTGTCTCAACTAGAGATAGTAGATGAATTTTATGATAAGGATAGCCCTGTGTGGGAGAGTGAAGAGATAGCAGGACTTAAAGCCCAAGTTTTAAAGGCAAAAGGTGAGAAATGTCAGCGGTGTTGGCAGTGGAGTGAAGATGTAGGTGATAAGAGAGAGGGTGTATGTGGAAGGTGTGCAAGGGTCCTTTCTGAAATGGGTTTATAGTGATTTAAAGGGATATGAGTTAAAGTGAGTTGGTCCTTTACACCATGGCTTAGAAAGGTAACAAAACCCTTTTTATTACCTATTGCAAAGGGGCTAGGCAAGCTTGGCTTTAGCCCCAATGCAATTACTATTTTAGGACTTTTAAGCTATGGAGCTATAGGAGTTGTATTGGCATTTGGTTATAGATTTATTGCTGGTTTGATGCTTGTTATTTTGGGACCTCTTGATGCCTTAGATGGACTTCTTGCTAGAGAGAGAAACCAAGTAAGTAAGTTTGGTGCATTTTTAGATTCTAATGTAGATAGGTTTGCTGAGTTTTTTCTTTTTTTCGGTCTTCTTTATTATCTCTTTCATTTTAGACATGCCTCTTTTAAAGAGGCTGCACTTGTATTAACTGCAATGACAGGTTCTCTTTTGGTAAGTTATGCAAGGGCTAGGGCTGAGGCTTTAGAGTTTTCTTGTACTGTTGGGCTTATGACTAGGGTTGAAAGGCTTATTCTATTTGGGGCTGGTCTGCTTTTTAATATTATTATTCCTGTACTTTGGGTTTTGGCAATTTTTACTCCTATTACAGCAATCCACCGTATAATTCATGTATATAAGCAATATAAAGATCAAGAAAAAGGCTAAATATGTCAGGTACCTTATTTGTAGTTTCTACTCCTATAGGGAATTTAGATGATATTACTTTTAGGGCATTAAAGATATTAAAAGAAGTAGATATTATTGCTGCAGAAGATACTAGAAGGACAAGGGCTCTCTTATCTCATTTTGATATCCATACAAAACTTATAAGTTATCACCAACACAACGAATCAAAAAGGGCTAATGAATTAATAGCTCTTTTAAAAGATGGTAGAGACATTGCTGTGGTTACAGATGCTGGGACCCCAGGAATTTCTGATCCAGGAAGAGTCTTAGTTGAAAAGGCATTTTTGAATGATATAAAGGTTTGTCCAATCCCAGGAGCAAGTGCAGTTACTACGGCTCTAAGTGTATGTCCTTTTTTGTATGATAGATATCTATTTTATGGATTCCTACCTAGTAAAAAAGGAGAATTAAAAAAGGCATTAAATAATCTAAAAGATAGAAGAGAGGTCCTAGTTTTTTTTATAAGTCCTCATAAAATAAATATTATTTTTGAAGTATTATGTAGTTTTTTTTCTGCCAGAAGGGCCCTTTTAGCAAGGGAACTTACAAAAGTATATGAAACAATTGTGGTAGATGAGATATGTAATATCTTTAACAAGATAAAAAATGGGCTTGAGATAAAAGGAGAAGTTACACTTATAATAGAAGGCAATAGAGAAGATAAAGATATGTTTACAGATTTAGCTAGGTTAGAATCTCATAATATATTTTTGTTATTAGAAATTTTATTTAAAAAGGGCTTAAGCTCTAAAGATATAGTAGAGCTATTAACTGAAGTCTTTAATCTTAAAAAGAAAATGGCATATAATTTAGTAAATAGGTTTAGGGAAGATGAAAGATAACATTGTCGCAATAATTCCTGCTCGTTATGGTTCAAGTAGGCTTCCAGGTAAAGTCCTTTTAGAGATTGCAGGCAAGCCTCTTATTCAACATGTTTATGAACGTGCTAAAGAGATAGAGATCTTTAAAGATGTATTTGTTGCCACAGATCATGAAAAGGTAATAGATGTAATCAAAGGAATTGGTGGAGATGCGATTTTAACATCTAAAAGTCATCCTTCAGGTACAGATAGGCTTGCTGAGGCTGCAAGAATTCTTAGTCTGTCTAAAGATACGATAGTTTTTAATATTCAAGGAGATCAACCTCTTGTTTCAAAAGATGTAATAAATGAGATTATAAGGCTTATTATCAATGACCATGAAATACATATGGCAACTGCTGCATGTAAACTTGATTCAAAAGATATAGAAAATCCTAATAGAGTAAAGGTAGTGGTGGATTTTAGAAATAGGGCATTATATTTCTCTCGTTCCCCAATACCTTATGACAGAGATAAAAAAGGTGCAGTTAATTGTTTACGTCATTTAGGTTTATATGTTTATAGGAATGATTTTTTGCAGAAATTTGTCACCCTTTCTCAAGGTAGATTAGAACAGATTGAAAAATTGGAGCAATTAAGAGCACTTGAACATGGTTATAAGATTGGGGTTGCAATAGTAAAAGATGCCCCTTTAGATGTTGATACAAGAGAGGATTTTTTGCTTATAAAGAGGATATTAGAGGGCTGAAATAGCCTTTTTAATGGATATTCTTTTTCCTAGAAATCTTGTAGCAACTTCTTTTGTTACAGAGCTTATATCAGATAGATAAAACTGATGTAATGGCTGTGCTTTTATATTGGTGGGATTAAAACTATTTTGTTTTTTTAGATAGTCCTTTATCTTTTTGGCCACTTCTGATGAAGAATCTATAACTTTTACCCTTTTCCCAATCTTTTGTTGTATTATATCTTTTAAAAGTGGATAATGTGTACATCCAAGTATAAGGGTGTCTATCTGTTGTTGTTTTAAGGGGCGTAAATATTTTTTTACAATCATTTTGGTCTCACGAGCCTTGAGCCAACCTTCTTCTACAAGTGGTACTAAAAGGGGGCAGGGTTGTCCTATGACCTTAAAATTTTTATTATATTGATGAATCATTTTTTCATATATTTTGCTTTCTATTGTAGCTCTTGTGCCAATTACTCCTATTTTCCCTTTTGTAGTGATTTTTACAACAAGTTCTACTGCAGGGCTTATGACTTCAAATACAGGTATATTAAAACGTTTTCTAAGTTCTTGAGGGGCTACACTAGAGGCACTATTACATGCTACAACAATTATTGTTGCCCCTTTTGAGATTAAAAATTTTGTGTTTTCAATACTGTAGCGTAATATTGTATCTGGTCCTTTTATTCCGTAAGGAGTTCTTGCTGTATCGCCGAAATATATTAAAGGTATATCTGGTATTTGGGCGATTAGTTCTTTTACAACAGTAAGTCCACCTACACCAGAGTCAAATACGCCTATAGATTGATGTTGGTTTTGCATAATGTATCCAGTCATTTAGTAATTGTGTTTTAGTTGTTGCATTTAGTAAACAAAATTAAGTATAAATAATTGTGTAATGTATTAAGTTCTAGTATTTGGGTAATAGTCTTATTTATTTAAATTAAGCTGTCTAATCAAAGTGGAGGTTAATTTAACATGGAAGTATCTAAAATGCATCAAACTAATAGTAATGTAAAGGTAGATCTCATAGATGACATCCCCCCAGGTGAAAAGGTTAATACTAAAATTCAGTCCTTAGGGGAGCCTAAAATAGACTCTCCTCTTATAGAAACTAAAAATGAATATTTTATTAGTGATAATGACAGGGTTTTAGTAAAGATATCTTTAGAGGCATTAAAAGAGTATATAGAAAAAGGGGAAGAACCCGAGAGTTTTGAACTAGCAGGTCCAAGACGCAAGATCTATTTTGATCCAACTAAACTACGTTGTGCAATCGTTACATGTGGTGGGCTTTGTCCTGGAATAAATGATGTTATAAGAGCAATAGTGATGACACTTTATTATGGATATGGAGTAAAGTCTATATTTGGGATTCGTTATGGATTAAGGGGGTTTATTCCTAAATATAAGCTTCCTGTAATGGATCTTACACCACAGGCAGTAGAGAGAATTCATGAATATGGTGGCACAATTCTTTCTTCTTCTAGAGGGCCTCAACCAACAGATGAGATAGTTGATGCACTTGAGAGAATGCATGTAAGTATTTTATTTATCATTGGTGGTGATGGTACTTTTAGGGCTGGTGCTAAGATAGTAGAGGAGATAAATAAAAGAAGACTAAAGATAGCAGTTGTTGCAGTACCAAAGACTATAGATAACGATATATATCTAGTTTCAAAGACCTTTGGATTTGATACTGCAGTAGATATGGCATGTCAGGCAATACGTTGTGCACATACAGAGGCAATAGGTGCTCCTAATGGAATAGGACTTGTAAAAGTAATGGGTAGACACTCAGGGTTTATTGCAGCAGCAGCTACTACTGCTCTTAGAGAAGTGAATTTTTGTTTGATACCAGAGGCAGATTTTGATCTTGAGGGTGAAAATGGGCTTTTGGCTTCGCTTGAAAGGCGTCTTAAGGCCAGAGGACATGCAGTGATTGTGGTGGCAGAAGGTGCAGGGCAACGCTATGTAATGGGAGATCACATAGAAAGAGATGAGTCTGGAAATATTAAGCTTGGTGATATAGGTGTATTTTTGCGGGATACATTTAAAAAATACTTTAAGTCAAAAGGTATGGATGCATACGTTAGATATATTGATCCTAGTTATATTATAAGGAGTGTACCTGCTAATGTAGATGATCGACTTTATTGTGGAGTATTAGGACAAAATGCAGTTCATGCTGCAATGGCTGGGAAAACGGCTATGATGGTTAGTCTTTGGAATGATAAATACGTACATGTTCCTATTACTGAAGCAATAAAAAGACGTAAACAGGTTAATTTAAATAGTAGATTTTGGCTTAATGTGTTAGAATCTACTGGACAAAGTTCGTTAAAAAATAAGTAATAAGTAAAAAATCGGGGAGAGATTTGGAGATGTCAATTGTTAAAAATCAAAGGATAGTAAAATTAATTATTGCATTTATAATATCTAGTCTTCTTTTATGTGGTTGTGCCAGTAAAGAAGAAAAAAAGGCCAATTTTTTTCAAAAAGGCCTAAGTTACTATAAGCAAGGGCAGTATTCTAAGGCTATTATAGAGTTTAAAAATGTATTAAAGATTGATCCTAAATATGCTCCAGCCCTCTATAAAATAGGGCAGTGTTTTTTAAAGGTTGGAGATTTAAGAGATGCTTATGTAGCATTTATCAAGACCTTAGATGTTAATCCAAAAAACCAAGATGCAAGGTTAAAGCTCGCTCAATTACTTTTTGTTGCTAGAAATCTTAAAAAGGCTCAAAAGCATTTAGACATCTTATTAAAAGAAAATCCTAACAACATAGATGCCCTTTTGCTTCAGGGGGTTATCTATTTACAAAAGAATAAATTAGATAAGGCCCAACAGGTATATAATAAGGTTCTTAAGATAGACCCCCACAATGCAAAGGCTTATCTTGCACTGGCTAACATATATGATCGAAGAGGTAATAAGGATCTAGCGATAAAAACTATAGAAAAGGTTATAAATTTTACTAAGGCAGGGCAAGATCATGATATTGCTATAGTTACTTTGGCTCAACTCTATGAAAAATATAGGATGTTAGATAAGGCGGAAGCTACTTTTAAAAATTTTATAAAAAACAATCCTAATAATCTAACAAGCTATTTATTGTTGGCTCAATTTTACATTAGAGAGTTAAAGTTTAAAGATGCAAAAAATATTTTAGATAATGCACAAAAGAAATTTCCTAATGATGTTAGAGTGTATAAACAATTTGCGCTGTTGTATCAACGTAAAGGAAATATAAAAAAGGTTCTTTCCTATCTTAAGAAGGCAGAGTCTTTAGATCCAAAAGATCTTTCTATTAAGTCTTGGATGGCATCAATTGAATATGATCTAAACCACATAGATAAGGCAGAAAAATTAGTTGATCAAGTCTTAAATCAACAAAATGATCAAGTACAAGCTCTATTAATAAAGGCTAAGATATTGCTTAGAAAAGGCAAACCAGCTCAGGCAGAAAAGATATTAACCAGAATAATTACAGCCTTTCCTAATTTTTTACAGGCTAGATACTATAGGGCTGTTGCAAGAATGGCAATGGCAAAGCCTGCTCTTGCAATGGAAGATTTAAGACAAGTTATTAAATATATGCCCAATTTTTTAAAGGCTAGATTTTTAATGTGTAGGGCTGCTATAGTTCTTGGAGATTATGATACCTTAGGGAATCAGACTTCATATATATTAAAGCTCAAACCCAATAGTGCAAGGGCGCTTACTCTTCATGCCATATATTTACTAAAGAAGAAACAAAAGACCCAGGCAATAAAAGAGCTTAAAAAAGCTATAAAGTTTGCACCAGAGATTCCAACTCCTAAATATATATTGGCAAATATATATTTATCTGAGAAGAAGTTTAACCTAGCTAAGAAACTGTTTAAGGATATCCTTGACTCCTATCCAAATCATTATCCTGCTTTAAGTGGATATGTCATAGTGTGTTTAATCCAACATAAGCTCAAAGAGGCTCTAAAATTATGTGAAGAGTTAGATAAAAGAGTGCCTGATAACCCTGGTATATTACTTACTGAAGCTAAGCTATTGGCATTACTGAGAAATTTTGATAAGGCTGAAAAATTATTTAGAAAGGTTATAAAGATTAATCCAAAGATCCCTGAGGCATATGTAGATCTTTCAAAGATATATATAGCCCAAGGTAAGGCAGAGCAAGCAATAGAGCAGTTTAAAAAGCTAATAGAGCAACATCCTACTATGGTTTCTGCTTATACTGCAATTGGTAGTATAGAGCAGGCTCTAGGACATATAGACAAGGCAATAAGCTGGTATAAAAAGGCTTTAAATATAAAACAAGATTTTGTTCCTGCCTTAAATAATCTTGCATGGCTTCTTGCTACCCAAAAGAATGATCTTGAATCCGCTTTTATATATGCACAAAAGGCAAAGGCAAAGGCGCCTAAAGATCCTGCGGTACTTGATACTGTTGGCTGGATTCTTACACTAAAAAAGCAATACATACTTGCACTTCCTAATTTTAGATTGGCCTTAAAGACAGTGCCTCACCAACCAAGCATTTTATATCATGAGGCAGTTGCTCTAAAAGGACTTGGTAAAAAGAAAGAAGCTATAGAGGTATTAAAAGAAGCCCTTAAATATAGTAAAAATTTTCCAGATAAAAAGAGTGCCGAAGCTTTATTAAAAGAGTTAGAAAAGTGATGGCAACAAAAGAAAATGGTTCTTTTTTAAAGATCCAGCAACAAAAGTTGCTGGATCTTTGTTCTATGGATAGAGAGGAGTTAGAGGAATTTTTTAAAGAGTTAGGAGAGCCCTCTTTTAGAGGAAGGCAGCTTTTTAGGTGGCTATGGAAGCCATTTATCTATGATTTTTCTCAGATGTCAGATCTTTCTCTTTCCTCAAGAGATAGACTAGAAAAAATCGCATTTTTATATCGTTTAGCGCCTAAGAAGGTTTTAAGATCAATAGATGGTACAGTAAAGATTGCTTGGAAGCTTAAAGATGGCAATATCATTGAGTCTGTTTTTATCCCAGAAGAGAAAAGAAGGACTATATGTGTTTCTACACAGGTTGGCTGTGGGGTTGGATGCAAATTTTGTAATACTGCTAGAATGGGATTTATTAGGAATTTAACTGTTTCAGAGATATGCCTCCAAATTTTAGGATTTATTGAGTGGTTGAGAAAGGAAAATCCAGAAGGGCTTCCGGTTAGGAATATTGTTTTTATGGGTATGGGGGAGCCTCTTTTAAATTATGAAAACCTACTTAAAGCTATATCAATATTAACTGATGATTTGGGACTCAATTTTTCTACACGTAAGATAACTGTTTCTACATGTGGAATAGTACCTAAGATTAGACAATTAGGAAAAGATACAAATGTAAAATTGGCAGTATCTTTACATGCTCCAGACAATGATACTAGATCTAGATTAATGCCAATAAATAAAAAATATCCTTTAGAACAGTTAATAGATGCCCTAAAGGACTATCCTGTTTCACCTAGAAAAAGAATTACCTTGGAATATTTATTAATTTATGGTATAAATGATTCAGAAACTCATGCTAGGTTGCTTGCTAAATTGTTGAGAAATATAAAATGTAAGATAAATCTTATTCCTTATAATGAAACTGGAGAGAAAGATAAATTTAAGGCCCCCCGAGAGGAAGATATTTTGCGATTTCAAAAGGTCTTAATAGAAGAACACTATACAGCGACAGTTAGAAAGAGTCGGGGGAGAGATATTGATGCTGCATGTGGACAGCTCTTTGTTACCCTTTCGTCCCATAAAAAATCATAGTGGAAAAAGATTTCCATGGTTAGTGGAAAAAGATTTCCATTTACAATGGAAAAAATTTTCCACCTTTAAAAAATTTTTAAAAAATTTTGTTCAAAAGCTTTAAAGATAAACTAAAAAACAGAAAAAAGGATGGCATATTTATTGCTCCTTATAAAAAACGCTATTAAACAGAAAAAAATGGAGTCTTAGGATATAAAAGGAGGTGGTACTGAATGAGGTAAAAGGAGCATTTTTGAGGGTTGGAGGACGGTTTGGAAGAATTTGGATGCTTTTAAACAGAATAAAATTTTTAAGAAAGGAGATAAAAATGAAGCGGATAGGAATTATAACATTATTTGCTGCGCTCTTTTGCTTTATAGTATCAAGTGCAGCTATGGCGTATAGCTTATTGGGAGTTGCACCTGTAGCTCCTAATACGTCTATTACTTTTCAGTTTTATGATTATGAGTTTTGGGTTGATTCTAATGCCAATCATAATTTAGATTATGGCGATAAAATTTATGGGGTATATAAAATAAATAGTATAGTTATAGGTGGTACTTCTTATGGTTTAGGAAGTCAATTTTTAGGTGGTAACTTTACTTATACTGTTGTAAATCCTCCTGCAGGTACAGTATCAACATCTTATGTTGCTTTTAAAGATGCAATGAATCTTTATTATAACCCAAATGCCCCGGTGGATTTTAATGGTATAGGTTGGTTGGGGAATAATGATATATCAGATTATATAACTTATGCTGGATCAACTACTCCAACTGTTAAGTTGGCTACATTTGTTCCTACAAATGCTACAGCTAATGCTACATTTTTAACAGGATATAGTTCTGCTGACACAAGTTGGGTTTCTGGGTTAACATTAGCCTCAATGAATGTTAATCTTACTACACAAGGTCCTACACTCTTTGGTCCTGTATTAAATGCTGCATTTGCAGATGATTGGTCTATGAATTCTTATTTAAAGTATCCTCCTACAATAAGTCCGCCACTTAGTACTACACCAACTTATCAGACTACTTTAACCTCTGGGAATTTTACCTTTGTGTCCTCAGATCCAATTGCAGTAACCTTTTTACATCCTGTTCCCGAGCCAGCAACCATTATGCTTCTTGGTGCAGGACTTCTTGGTTTAGGAAGTTGGGGTAGAAAGAAGACCAAAAAAGACAGAGAGAGCTAAAAATGAGGCAATATAGAAAATAATTAGTCGTCCTCCAAACAAAAAGGCGAGCTTAAAAGCTCGCCTTTTTATTTTGCTTCTTTTTATAGTCAGTTTTTTAAGATAAATTAATCAATCATATTATAAAAACTATCCCTTTGTACAGGATCTCTACCTGCCTGTTTAATTAGATATTCAATTTCTGATCGAGTCATTGCTTGAGCAGTTTCTGCACCAGCCATGTGGGTAATCTTTTCTTCCATAATTGTTCCATCAAAGTCATCTGCACCAAATGAAAGAGCAATTTGTGCTATCTTGGGCCCTAGCATTATCCAATATGCCTTTATGTGATCAAAATTATCAAGCATTAATCGTGATATTGCTACCATTTTAAGATCATCAATACCACCTGTTTGGTATGGAACCTTTTTCCCAAGAGCAGTATTTTTAGGATGGAAACAAAGTGGAATAAAACAGAGAAATCCTCCCGTTTCATCTTGTGCTTTTCTTAATGCATCTAGATGTTCAATACGTTCTTCATATGTTTCTATGTGTCCGTATAGCATCGTAGCATTTGTTCTTATTCCTAATTTATGAGCAGTTTTGGCAATCTCTATCCATTTTTTACCAGGAATCTTTTTAGGGCATAATTTCTTTCTGATGCGATCACTAAATACCTCTGCCCCACCACCAGGCATAGAGTCCAATCCTGCATTGATGAGATCTTTTAGAGTGCTTTCTATGTCTTTATTACCTATAGAAGCTATATGAGCAATTTCAACACATGTATATGCCTTTAAATGGAGTTCAGGTCTAACAGATTTTATAGCTCTTAGAAGATCAAGATAGTAATTATATGGTAGCTCTGGATGTAACCCACCTACTATATGTACTTCTTTTATAGGTTCATTTGCCTTCTCTTTTATCTTTTCTACAGCTTGTTCAATAGTCATTTCATATGCTTTGGGATCTCCCTTTCTTTTCCCAAAAGCACAAAAAGTACATAAATTAATACAAATATTTGAATAATTTATATGCTGATTATAAACATAGTATGCTTTATTATCATTTTTTCTTTCTCTAACTATATTTGCCAAAAAACCTAGTACAGATATATTTTTACACTTAAAAAGTCTTAGACCATCTTCTATACTGATACGTTTATTATTGATTACTTTATCGTAAATATCTGTTAGCCCTTCTTTTGCTATTGCTTTTAACATAACTAAGCCTCTCACCTATTATAAATTTTTTATATTAAAAACTAGTTCTTTCACCTTTTCTATCTCTTCTAGGGTATTAAATTTACTTAGACTAAACCTTATAGTACCTTTTGCATAGTCATTTTTTATCCCCATTGCCCTTAATACATGTGATATGTTTGCATGGTCACCATGACATGCAGCTCCAGCTCCAACCATAATACCATTTTGATCAAACATTGATACAATATCTTGCGCGCTTTTATCTTTAAAAGAGACACTTAAGGTATTGGGAAGTCTAGGAGCATCTTCTCCATTAATTTTAAACTCTATATCTAGTTCTTTTATAGCTTGTTCTAGATTATTTTTTAATTCTAATACATGTTGACTGTCTTTTGATAGATTAGTTTTGGCAACTTGACACGCTGTACCAAGAGAGATTATCCCTGGGACATTTTCTGTACCAGATCTTATCCCTCTTTCTTGTCCTCCTCCTATAATAAATGGATGAATATCTAGCCCTTTTCTTATAAATAAAGCACCTATTCCTTTTAGGGCATGAAATTTATGTCCTGATATAGAAAGCATATCAATATTTAATTCTTTTAAGTCTATTGATATCTTTCCAGCAGCTTGTACAGCATCAGTGTGCATTAAGACACCTTTTTGTTTTACAATATCTATTATTTCATAAATGGGCATTATTACCCCAGTTTCATTGTTGGCTAGCATTATAGAGACTAAGGTCGTTTGTTCATTTACTTCTTCAGCCAATTGGTCTAAATTTAATATCCCCTTTTTATCAACATCAATAATACTTACTTTGTGTCCTTTTCTTCTTAAATAAAGAGCAGCTTCTAACACAGCAGGATGTTCTACAGCACTTATTACTAGGTGTCCAGTTTTCCCCTTTTCTTCTAATCTTATAAAAGGAGAGAATATGGCAGTATTATCAGATTCTGTTCCTCCTGAAGTAAATATGATTTCATCAGGAGCACAGTTTAGCATCTTTGCTACATATTCTCTTGCCTGTTCAATATAACTTTTAGCAAGTTTTCCTAAAGAGTGGGGGCTAGATGGGTTAGCCCATATATTTTTTATACAATTTGTTACTTCCTCAACTACTAATGGATCTGGTTTAGTAGTGGCGTTATTGTCAAGATATATTGATTTCATATTAAGACTCCAGTTCTTTTAGGAATTTTTTTATTTTATGTTTTAATGTTTGTATATCTTTATCATTAGTTATTATCCAGGTAGACAATTTTTTCTTTTTCTCATCTGGTAACTGAGATTTTATAAAAGAAAGAGCTTTAGAGCTACTCATATTTCTATATTGTTTAATCCTTTCAATGCGTTTTTTAATAGGAGCAGTTACTAGCAGTACATGAGGAAAAAATTTATCCCATCCCGCCTCAAAGAGTAATGGTACCTCAACAAATATGTAAGAATCATAGTCATTTTCTCTAAGTGCTTGTATTTTTCTTTTTACTTCATTTAGTATTAGAGGATGTAATATGTCTTCTAGTTTATTTTTTAGTTGAGGATTGGTTAGTATTAATTCTTTTATTTTATCTTTGTTTAAGGTTTTATCCTTTAAAAGAATACTAGGTCCAAATAATTTTATTATTTTAGTGTATGCAGATCCATTAGGTTGGCTGATTTCTCTTGTAATTTCATCTGTATCTATTATATAAAATCCGTTTTCTTTTAATATCTTACATGCAGTTGATTTGCCAGAACCAATACCACCTGTTACTGCAATAGTTTTTTCAAACCTTTTCATTTGATATTCCTAAAGGTAAAACTTAAAGAATTTTGTTAAAAAATTAAATAAAATATAACAAAATTTGAAGTTTTTTAGTAATTATTGTTGCATAATATTTTTATAACTCTTTAAAATACTTAAATATTTTGTTTTGGCATCTATGGTGCATATAAAGTTTAAGTTGGACTAATTTATATTAACTTTTAGAATAGTGTCCAACTTTCTTAATTTACTATCAAGTTTTTTAATGTGAATCCGAAAAAAATGTAAGACAAAATCTTTTTGTATTTGAAAATAACTCCATATAGGAGGACAAAAAAACATGATTAAATTGTTTAAGAGGATAGTATTTTTTATCTTAGTACTTACTACAGTTTTTTATTTTGTTCCTTGTTATGCTTTTGCATCTAGTTCGGGTTCATATTCAAATACTGTAGAGAGTGCTAAATTGCCATTTAAGACAGAGATTTTACATATTAGTGGACGAATAACAGATCCTCATGGAGAAGGTGTCCCTGATGCAGAGGTTGAAGTATTAATAAATGGAAAGGTACATCCTGTTGAGTTAGTAGGGCACAAACATGCCTCAGCTAGATATTGTATTACTGCACCTGATGGAACCTATCAGGCTAACTTAAAGGTAAAAGCTGGTGTATTAGAACATGCAAAGATTGCAATTCATATATTTAAACCAAGTTTTGAACGAAAAACTATACCTGTTCCAGAAAGTCGGATTGCCTCTAAGGGTCCCTTTCATATGGCATCTGTAGATGTAACACTTAAGCGTACATTAGGACCTGCCTTCTGGATTGCAACGGTAATTTTTATCTTAGCCTATATCTTGATTTCTTTTGAGCTTCTTCATAGAACCTTGGCTGCAATGCTTGGTGCATCTTTAATGCTTGCTATTACCTATACATTAGGAAGTATTGACCCTGTATATCATATAATGAGTTACAAAAGTGCTATAGAATCCATTGATATGAACGTTATTTTTCTGTTAATGGGTATGATGATAATTGTTGGCGTGCTTAAGCATACTGGAGTATTTCAGTGGTGTGCTTATAAATCGTATCAGTTAGCAAAAGGAAATGTCTTTTTACTCTCATGTATCTTGATGACTTTTACAGCCGTTACATCTGCATTTTTAGATAATGTTACTACTATGCTTCTTTTAACTCCTGTTACTATCGAAATAGCCTTATCACTAGATATATCCCCTTTGGCTTTGTTAATACCTGAGGTATTAGCATCAAATATTGGTGGTACAGCAACTCTTATTGGAGATCCACCTAATATTATGATAGGCTCTTATGCCGGTCTAAGTTTTTTACAGTTTGTCGAAAACTTAGCTCCTGTAGTAATATTATCTCTTATAATACTTTATGCTCAATCCAAATTGATATATGGAAAGACTTATAAAAAGGCTAAGGTGGATGATATTGATAAATTTATAGCAAAACTTAGAGAGGAATATCAAATTACTGATTCAATGCTGTTAACAGTAGGCCTTATAGTTATGGCTATAGTTATAGCACTATTTTTAACCCATAGTATATGGCATATGGAAGTATGCATTGCTGCTTTGTTTGGTGCATCTGTATTATTTACCTATGGTATAGTTACTAAAAAGGTGGATCTAACAGAACTTATAGAAAAAGATATTGAATGGACGACTTTGTTATTCTTTATATTTTTATTCATATTAGTTGGAGCAGTTGAACAAACTGGTCTCTTATCTTTAATAGCTGATTGGGTAAAAGACCTGTCTCATGGAAATCTTACAGTGGCTATTTGTTTAATCCTTTGGGTGTCAGCAATTATGAGTGCATTTATTGACAATATACCTTTTACAGCTACTATGCTTCCAATAGTTGCCTATCTTACTAAAGTGATTCCAGGTGCTCAATCTGGTGTTCTTTGGTGGGCACTTGCCTTTGGTGCGTGTTTTGGTGGAAATGGTACTATGATAGGTGCAAGTGCTAATGTTGTTACTATGGGTATAGCAGAATCTGCAGGTTATTCAATGAAATTTTTCGATTTTATGAAGGTAGCCTTTTTATATATGGTATTAAGTGTAGCAATTGCAAATGTATGGCTGTTGATCTTTTATTAAAAAGGAGAGGACTATATGAAAAGAGAGGATATTTTAACTAGTTTTTTGATTCCTATCGATGGAAGTGAATGTTCTAAAAAGGCACTTTGTTTCTCTGGTACCTTACTGGCTTCAATTGGACAAAGGTGCAGATCAATAACACTTTTAAATGTGTTAGCAGGTGGCTACTTAAGTGAGCATCTTTCCAATATAGATATAAGGGCAGAACATCTTATCGATTCAGATCAGTTTAAAAAGATAAAAGAAGAGCATGCTAAAAGACAAATTATGCCTATATTAGATGAAGCTGCACAAAAGCTTTTGGATATGGGGGTTCAGGATAATATTGAAAAGTTAATCATAGATGGAGATCCTGCAGATCAGATTGCAAGGATAGCAAGAGAAAGAAATTTTTCAACAATTATTATAGGAAGGAGAGGACTTAGCCCATTTAAGGAGTTATTTTTTGGAAGCGTTACAGATTCTCTTTTACATAGAGATTTAGAGACAAGTATTTACGTGATAGGGAATAATCAAGCTCATATTCCTCCTTGTCCTCCAAGGAGAGTTCTTGTTGCTATTGATGGTTCTGCGCCAAGCATGGCTGCTCTTGAAGAGGCAGCAGTGTTATCGCATACTTTAAAGGATTATGTGGAAAGTTTTATCATGCTTCATGTTATCAATCTTGCAAGATATGCTGAACATATAGAAAATGGTATGAAGCCAGAAGCTGAGGCAAATTCTATATTAACAGAAGCAGAGGAGAAGATAGTAGATTTAGGAGTAGATCCTAAGATTGTTGAGACAGTAATTAGATATGGACGTCCTGTAGAGACCATATGTAATGAGATTTTAGATAGGGGGATAGATTTATTATTTGTTGGTAGAAGTGGTAGAAGTAGGATTGAAGAGATAGTACTTGGTAGTGTTAGTAGAGGGGTGCTTCATAGGTGTCATGGCCCTATTATTGCGGTAATTGGTAGAGATCCTGATAAGGCAAAATAAAAGAAAATAAAAAAGGGGCGATAGATCGCCCCTTTTTTATTTCAAATCCAATTTAGATTTTTTAATATCTACCTGTATTTTGATTATCATGTAAGAATTTAGGCCATGGAGTATTAGCTAATCCTTTACAGTCAGAGTAAATAGCATAGAAATAGCCATCTCCTGATCCTATATAGATAGTTCCATCATTTCCAATTGCAGGAGATGAGTTAGTAATCCAAGACTTTGTTTTTATTTTCCATAATACTTTCCCCTGAGGACTAAGTGCATATAAATAATTATCACAGGATCCAACATAAATGGTTCCATCAGATCCAATTGCAGGAGTAGAATCTATATCATCTCCTGTATTAAATTTCCATTTAAGTTTTCCATCAGGAGTAAATGCATATAAATAATCATCCATTGACCCAACATAAATGGTTCCATCAGGTCCTATCACAGGTGAGGAATATACATCTTCTCCTGTTTTATAATTCCATTTAAGACTACCATCTGGATTAATAGCATAGAGGTAGTCATCGCTAGAGCCCACATAAATAGTTCCATCAGGTCCAATTGCAGGTGATGATTCTACTTCTTCCCAATCACCAGTTTTAAATTTCCATTTAAGACTACCATCTGGATTAATAGCATAGAGGTAGTCATCGCTAGAGCCCACATAAATAGTTCCATCAGGTCCAATTGCAGGTGATGAATCTACATATCCTCCTGTATTAAATTTCCATTTAAGGTTTCCATTTGGGCTTATAGCATATACAAAACCATCTCTGGAGCCAACATAGATAGTGCCATTTTTAGCAATCGCTGGTGACGAAGCTACATCTCCATCGGTTTTAAATTTCCATTTAAGACTACCATCTGGATTAATGGCATAGAGGTATTTATCACGACAGCCAACATAGATAATACCTCTTATATTAATAGCAGGTGAGGAGTCTACATCTCCATCGGTTTTAAATTTCCATTTAAGAGTACCATCTGGATTAATAGCATAGAGGTAGTCATCGCTAGAGCCCACATAAATAGTTCCATCAGGTCCAATTGCAGGTGATGACCAAATTTCATCGCCTGTTTTGAACTTCCATTTAATTGTTCCTGGTTTAGCTGCTAGTGCACTACTTATTGAAAATAATAAGAAGGCACCAACTAAATACCAGACTCTATGTTTTACTTTTAGCCACTTTTTCATACTAGGTCCTCCTACTTAATAGAGTCTTTTTATTTATTAAGTTTTGATAATGAAAAGTTAAAATCTTCTTTGTTATTTCACCTCCTTTTTATATTTTTCTCATAAGACTAAAATTAAAAATTGTTTATCTTTTTCATAAAATCTCTAGGTATATATTAGAGGTTAATATTAAAGTCAATAACTAAATTCTAAATAATTTGTAACTTCTTATAGGTATAACTTAATAATTTATTGAATATTGTTATGTATCTATGTGTACATATATAAAATTAACAAAAAATTGTAAAAATAAATGGTTAATTATTAATAAGTTATTAAGTATTAAAGAAATTAAACATATACCAAACTTTCCTCTTGACAATTCTTAATATGTTTTTTAATTTAAGTTACTATAATGGCTATTTGTGTATCTTCTTTTAGAAGTAGTTATATTTAATTGCTTATAAATTTTGTTGGTTTTATATGGTTTTATATTTTGTATTAACTCATGATAATTAACTGATTGACTTTTTGTTTGTTATTGTTTAGATGTTAGTTTTATTTTTAATCTTTCCTTTCTGTTTTTAAAAAGATTTTATAAAGAGGTCTTTTATGTGTCCAAAAACAGAAAGAGAAAGATTTTTTCTTTTTATACTGGGATATTACATTAATTATATTTTTCTCTGGTGCAAAAAACAGTTAATATATTAATTATATTATTATTAATTGTTAAGGTGTTATATTATGAGAGAACATATAGAAATTGCAAGTATCATAAAAGAACAATTACTAAAGTTTGCTCCCCTTTTAGATAAGGGGTTATTAGATGAGGAAGCCCTAGAAAAATTAGTTCGTAAATCCATTGCAGATTCTATTTTTTTAGAGGATCTTTTATTGGCTATAGGAGTTCCTAAGTATGAGATACTATATTGTTTATCAAGTTACTATAACTTGCCAACTATAGAATATGATGATCTTTTAATGTTGGATGAGGAATACCTTGTAAAGTTAGATTTGGAAAAATGTAAAAAACATTTGTACTTTCCTCTTTATATATCTCACAATAAGGCAACTGTAGTATGTTATGATCCAGAGGATCCACAAATATTTATGGGGTTAAAGGAAGATTTAGGAATTGACACCATAATAAAAAAGATAATTGCAGTTCCTTCTGATGTTACGTTGTTGGTAGAGAACAATCAGGACGTAATACATAATTTCCCAGATTTTTCTAATAGAACAGTTTTAGCTAAGTTACGTACTTATTTAGCTAATTGTAGGACATCATTATCGCAATTAAGGACTGCAATTGCACAAGGTAGAACAGGGCTTGCTTTTATTCGTACCGGGTTTTGTTTTATAGCTATAGCTCTTTTGGCATATAGATTATTTGGTCTAAATTATTTTTTGGTTATCCCAGAGCTTTTATTACTAGGTGTGGGACTTTTTTCTATATTTGATGGTTTTAAATGGTATATCCCCGCTAGAGCACTTTGTAAGAATTTACCAAAATATAAATTTACTAAACCAACATTTGGAACTACTGTTTTAAAACTTGAAAGTGCAGGGGAAATACCAGCCTTAAAACGCGTGGGGCCTATAGAAGGAGCAAAAGAGCTATTAGATAAGTGGGAAGATTTAACTTCTGTAATTAGAAGAAGATTTTTCTCGATTGTACGTACAGATCTAGCAGAAGAGAGAACTAAGCTTGCTTATTCTCGTACGATCATGGCTGCAGCACGTACAGGATTAGCCTTTGCACGTACAGGTATAGCTTTTATTGGTTTAGGAGTGGGATTAATAAGACATTTTCATTTAGGAAGGTGGACTCCTTTTGATATAGGATTAATTGTTCTTGGTACTCTAATGAGTTTAGAAGGGCTTTATTGGCATATTCCAGGTATAAAGGCTTGCAAAGAGATAATGCAGTATATTAGGGAGATAGAACATATTTCTTTTTGGAATAAAATACTTTTTAGTTCTAGGACTCTTGATACTCAAAATAATATTTTAACACCTCTTCCTTTAGATAAATCTTTAGTGCCAGGAATACTAGGTTCAACTGGGCTTTCATTACAAAGGATTATTAATGCAGAAGAAAGGAATATTAGGTCTAGACTTCGTACTATAATGGCTATCTCAAGGACTGGTATGGCTATTATTAGAACAGGAGCAAAGGTATTTTCTATAGGGTTAGGATTATTAGTTTATTTTGGAATTCGTCAACATATGTGGACGGCTTTTGATGCATCTTTAGTAATTAGTGGATTAGCTATATTGGTGCTTGGTTTTTATTTATTTATTCCTGCAGATAGATTTGTAGTTAGAGCTTCAAAAGAGTTTAAGGATTTTGAGATTCTTATGCCTGATTATGGCAAGCCAAAATCTTTATGGAAGAGATTGATTATCTACCATGAAGGGGTTTAGTTATGTCAAATGAAATAGCTAATGTAAATTATGAATTAACAATAAAAGAGGAAGTAAAAAAGTTCGAGTCTCTAGTCAGAAGAGGACTTCTTGGAGAAGAGGATCTCAATGCTGCTGCAGAAGCTGCACTTCATAGAGATAAAGATTTACAATATATTTTGAGATATGAATATAAGATCTCTAGTAGAAAACTTTTAGAGTCTTTATCGAATTATTATAAGTGTCCTTGGATAGAATATGATGAAAGGATGCTTATACCACCAGAATTATTATATGGATTAGATAGTGAAAAGCTTTGTGTAAGTCTTTGGTTCCCTGTTGCACGGCTTGGTTCAAGAATTATTATAGCTGCATGTAATCCTAAGGATGAATTTGTAAGGGAAGAAATAGAAAAATTTTTTAATACCAAAGAATATACAATATGTGTAGCTTTATCTGAGGATATTCAGGCTCTTATTCAAGATTTTTTATGTGGTCCTCCGGACAATATCATGGGTAAAGAACGCACAGGGCTTTCATATTGGCGCAATACAATGGCTGAATGGAGGACTAGGTTAGCAGGTTATCGTACTAATTTTGCAAAAGTTAGAACTTATTTTAGCTTACAAAGAAAAGGGTTAGGACTTATTGCTATTGCTAGGCTTTTAATGGGGATGAATAAATATCCTAATTTAATTCCTATTTATTGGTCTATGATAGTATTAGGGCTAATTCTAGTGATTGCTGGTTTTTATAGTTATATCATGATAAAACATTCTCGTATGACCCCTCCTGATCATAGAAAAATGCTAGAAATTACTGCAGCTACTTTAATGTTTCTCAAAAATTATCAATACTTCCAAAAAAAAGAAATAGATACTCCTGTTTATACATTTACTTTAGCACATCTTTTTGAATCCCTAAAAAATCATTGTGTATTTATAGCTTCTTCTTTAGATAATAAAATTCGTTCTGCTTTGTCTCATGAAAGAACAGCTCTTGCTGCTAGACGTACTATAGCTGCTTGTTTTAGAACAGTATATGCGAGAGGGAGAACAGGTTTATCATTTATGAGGTCTGGAGTAGCTTTTATTAGTTTAGGGTTAGGATTAATGGTGCATTTTGGATTAGGAGTATTAAGTATTTTGGATGTATTTATAATATTGGTTGGTATTTGGATGCTTATTGATGGTATTAAAAATTATTTACCAGTTAGAAAAGAACAGTCAGCCCTTGCTAAATAAATTAAAAAAATAAGTATTAAGGATTGGATTTTTTATTTAAAAGACTTATGGGTATTCCTCCATTATATAAGGTTATCATTTCCTTAAAAGAAAGAGTGGAAAATATTGATTTTATTTTAGGAGGACAGAGAATCGAAATATTCCAATCTAAGAAATTTTTTTCTATATGTTTTCTTAGCCTTTTATAAAAGGCAGAGTCTATATTTAGCCTTTTACCATAAGGGGGATTAGTTATAATAAATCCGCTGGAGTAGACTGGAATTGTTTTGAAAAAGTTTTGTTGTTTAAAAGTAATTATATTGTTTACTTTTGCATTTTGTGCATTACTGATGGCACAGTTAATAGCTTTTTCTGATATATCACTTCCAATTATTTTGGGTTGCCTATTAAATGGTTGTTTTTGTCGTTCTATAGCATAGAAGAGTTCTTCATCAAAATTTTTCCAATCCATAAATGCAAATTTCCGATTTAATCCAGGAGCAATATTTAAAGCAATAAGAGCTGCTTCAATTAATATAGTTCCTGAACCACAAAAAGGATCCCACAAGATCTCTTTATAATCCCAGTTTGATAAATATACTATTGCTGCGGCAATTGTTTCTCGAATAGGGGCTTTTACTTTTTGAGTATGATACCACCTTTCATGAAGATGTGCTCCAGAGCTATCTATACTTATCGTACAATTATTATCAATTATTCTTACATAGATTATTTGAGTATTATCTAGTTTTTCACTAGGTTTTAAAAGATATATCTTATATCCAAGACGTTTTTCTATTGCAAAAATAATCTGTTGTGCAATAGTTTTCCCATGATATACTTTAGTTTTTTTACAAGTCGTTTTTATAATAATTGTATTTGTTTTGTTTAAATATATCTCCCAAGGATAACTAATTAATTTTTTAATGATTTTTTTAAAATTATTAATATAAAATGATTTTATTCGGATAAGTATTCTGTTAGCACATCTTAGCCATAGGTTAAGTCTGTATAGATCCAATATATTACCTCTTACATATACTCCTCCCTCATTTGATATAAAACATTTTAATCCAAGATTTTGAATCTCTTTTGCAACAATAGGTTCTAATTTAGGTAAACATTGAACAAAGAAATTAAATTTTGATTTTAATTTTATATTATTTTTATTTTCTATTTTATGTATCATAATCTTATAATAATTTTATTTGCCTTAAAAAAATTCTTAATACAAAATTTTAATGTACTGTACTTTACTTTTATATGTCTAAATAACACAATAATCAAAAATATGTTTATTGTTTCATTTTTAAACATTTGTTTCATGAAAAAAAATGAAATGATTTCAAATAGTTAAATATATTATGTTTATTTCTGAAACACTTAATAAAGTTTATCAAAATGCTTAAAATGAATTAAAATTCATAAAAAGATTAATAATTACAAATAGTTATAATGTTTGGAATATTTTTTGCGAGAAAAAAATTAAAAACTAGAAGGGAGGGATTAGATGTTTTAAGTGGTCTCAAGATCAATTTTATCCCGCAATTTATAAGATTGCGGTTTCTAATAATAGATTGTGTTAACCTAAAAACACAAATATAGGAGGAGGAGATGAAAGAGGCCAACAACCCCAAAAAGACAAAATTGAAGACGACTCTTAGAGTGATAGGTGTAATTTTATTGGTGTGCCTAGCTATCGCAGAGTTAGCTTGGGCTAAAAATGTAGCAAGTTCTTCTGAGCTTGCAAAGGGTGATCCTTGGTGGATGTGGCCAGCCATTTTATTTGTTTTCACTTTTACAATTGGTCTCATTGCACCTGTATCAGGTGTGGGTGGAGGTGTTTTATTTGTTCCTATTACAACAGCTTTTTTCCCGTTTAGTGTTGACTTTATTAGAGGTACAGGACTTGTTATGGCAATGTGTTCTGCTATTTCTTCCACTCCTACACTTGCCAAAAAGGGGCTTGCTAGCCTTAAAGTAATGGCTCCAGTTGTTGTTGTGTCTATGGCTTTTTCAATTATAGGTGGTATTGTAGGATTATGGATCACAAACGCATTTCCATCAGGTAAATATTACATAGATATCGCATTAGGTATTATTTTGTGGTTCATCTTTTATGTAATGCTTACCTCCAAAAAAGTCGAGTTTCCTGAAGTAACACATATAGATAATTTTTCTAGGAAGCTTGAGATGAAAGGTGAATGGTATGAGCCTAACTTAGGAGAGGTTGTAGAATATCATACTACTCGTTTCTTTGCAGGTCTTCCTACCTTTGCATTTGTTGGATTTATTGCAGGTATGTTTGGACTTGGTGCAGGTTGGGCAAACGTGCCAGTTTTAAACTTAATTATGGGTGCGCCTATTAAAGTGGCTACTTCTACTAGTATGATGATTATTACCTTAAACGATGCTGCTGCTGCTTGGGTATACCTCTCTAAAGGGGCAATGCTTCCACTTATCGTTGTCCCATCTGTTGTTGGTATTAGTATTGGGGCAAGGATTGGTGCAAAGCTTGCTGTAAAAGCAAAACCAAAGGTTGTTAGATATCTTGTTATGGCAATTATGCTTGGAGCAGGAATCTTGGATGTTATTAAGGGGTTAGGTGGATTACATATTATTCCTAAGATTTTATAAAAAGGAGGGATGTTACCATGGCAGAAGAATATAAAATTCAAAATCCAGAGATGAATGTTGCTTTTGCAAATACTATGAATATAGCATTTTATATCTCTTTAGTAGTATTATTAGGTGCAGGCTTTGCCTATTTGTTTGGGATACATCAATTTACAGATCCCATTCACGTAGCTAAATATTGGGGGCAGTCTGCTAGTTATTTCTGGTTACATGAAAAAGGTCTTGCTCCTAATGGGTATGGTTATTTTTTACATCACATCCATTATATGGACTGTCTGTCCATTTTTGGGATTGCTTGTGTGGCTATGGTTCCATTTATTAGTTTAATAGCTGCTTTTTTTAAAGCTGATGGGGCATATAAGTTTATAATTTTAATACTTATGGCAGAATTCTTATTTGCAATATTTAAACCCTACATAATGCATGTAGCTGGAGAATGACAGAGCTAATTAAAAAGACGCAGCCACAAGCCACTACATACTAGGTCCTTCTACTTAGTAGGGTCCTCTGAATAAGTTGTAGCTCTGGTTCGTGCGAAAAAGATTTTGTCCTAATCTCCTGTGCTCTGAAAGCTCCTTCTCCCTTCGCGCTAAATTCAGAGGGCCCTCTTTTTATGTATTTCTTTATTAAAAGAAATTCTTAAAATATTTCATATCCTATCTTTTTAATGTTTTCCCTTTTATTGCACTAAAATTAAAATATGTTAAAATATATTAAACTTAGATTTTATATATTTTAATTCTTTATGGAAAAGTACGCTCCAGATTTCTCTTCAATAGAAACTTCGGATAGTCTTAAAGACTGGGTTTCTCCTTCTACTATAAAGGGTAAATTAGTAATTAGCTTTATTTTACTTATAATTGCTACAGGTATTTGTAATACTATCTCATTATTTTCTATATCAACCTTACAGGAAAATATAAATATACTAAAATATATCTATAAAGCTAACCAATTAATTTTATTATTAGAATATAATAAAAAAAAGAATTCTAAAATTATTTTGAATTCTAAAATTACTTTTGATAATAAAGACAATAAAGAAATAAGTAAAAAATTAATAATATGTCTCTCACGTTTAATAAAATCAGAAAAAATTAGCTCTACTTTACTACAACAACTTAAAATTTATATTAAACAATTAAAAAATAATAATATAAATAATAATACTTTACATAAGATATCAACAATTTTAAAAGATTTATCTATAAAAACTGAAAACGAAGCTACTTTTAGTAAAAGATTAACTCTATGGTTTATGATATATTTACCACCAGTATATATATTTGCTAGCGCTTTGCTTGCTATATGGGTAATTGCACCTTTAGAAAGGATACGTAAAAGTGTTTCTACTATTATGGAAGGTGAAAGCACTACTTTACCTATAGAAAGTGCAGCAAATTGTAAAGAATGTGCAGAATTAGTTTATGCAATTAATAAAATGTTACATGCACTAGAATGTAAACATCATCAACTTATTCAATCAGAAAAAATGGCTGCACTTGGACGAGTGACTGCTTCTATAGCTCACGAGATCAACAATCCTCTTAATAATATACTGCTTAGTGCAGACCTTCTATTAGAGGAACAAGATATTCCACCAGAAACTGAGGAAGTATTAAAAGATATTGTAACTCAAACAGTTAGAGCAAGAAAAATTGTACGTCATCTTTTAGAGTTTTCTAGAGCAGGAAAACCAACAGCAAAAGCCCAAATTGATTTAATAGGATTAATAAATGAAACATTAAATATGCTAAGACAACAGTTAAAAATGGGAAAGATTAAAGTATTTAAAGAGTTGCCGAATAGTTTTGTATGTATAGAGGGTAACCCTACTCAGTTGCAACAAGTGCTTGTAAATATTATTCTTAATAGTATAGAAGCTATGGATGCTGGTGGACAGTTGATGATTCGCCTTGAGAAGACTTCTACCGAGGCTATTATTAAAATAGCTGATACAGGACCTGGAATTCCACCTGAGGTTGCAGATCATATATTTGATCCTTTTTATACAACTAAAACAAAGGGAACCGGATTAGGACTCTCAGTTAGTTATGGTATAGTAAAAGAACATGATGGAGATATAAGATTAGAAAGTGAACCAGGGAAAGGGGCAGTTTTTTATATTCATTTACCATTGGCTCCTAAATATCAGGGGTAATCAGGGATAGTTTGGGGTATTAGGCTGCAAGGATTTTTTTTAATGGTACAAGAAAACAATACCTCTAAAAAGATTATAATAATTGATGACGAGCTTGTTACTGTAAGACGTCTAGTTCAAGCCTTAAAAAAGGCTAATTATGATGTAGAAGGATTTGTTTCTGCCCATAAGGCCCTTGAAAGAATACAGAAATCCCCTCCTGAAGTAGTGGTTACTGATGTTAGACTTGGAGAAATGGATGGCATTAAACTTATGGAAGAGATAAAATCCATTGCTCCAGAAACAGCTGTTATAATAATTACAGGTTATGCTTCTATAAGTCATGCAGTAGAAGCGACCAAAAAGGGTGCATTTCACTATTTAGCAAAACCTTTTAGGCTAGTTGAGTTAAAGAATCAAATACAAAAGGCCATAGCACATATAGAAGAGAAAAAGAGAAAAGATCAAATAGAATATAAATTAAAACATAGTTCTCGTTTTGGTGAGATTATTGGTGTCTCGCCTGCAATGAAACGCGTGTTTAAAACAATAGTTCAGATTGCACAGGTAGATTGCAATGTATTTATTCAAGGAGAGAGTGGTACAGGTAAAGAACTAGTAGCTCGCGCATTACATGCGAATAGCCCAAGGGCATCGAAACCTTTTATATCTTTTAATTGTGGAGCATTTACAGAAGAGCTTGTAACAAATGAGCTCTTTGGACATGAAAAAGGTGCCTTTACTGGTGCAGTCTCTACTAAAATTGGGCTTTTAGAGGCAGCAAATGGTGGTACAGTGTTTTTTGATGAGATTGGAGAGATGCCACTTTCTATGCAAGTAAAACTTCTTCGTGTAATACAAGAACGTAGTTTTAGAAGAGTAGGTGGGATTGAACCAATACATTTAGATGTACGTTTTATAGCTGCTACCAATAGAGATATTAAAAAGATGGTAGAAGAAGGGAAGTTTAGACAGGATTTGTTTTACCGTTTAAAGGTAGTAATGATTGAATTGCCTCCTTTAAGAAATCGTCCAGAGGATATTCCGTCACTAGCAATGCATTTTGCAGCTAAGGCTGCTAAAAAGTTCGGTAAAAAGCCTCCTAATGTTTTAGAGGAATTTATAGAACCATTAAAATCTTATTCTTTCCCTGGAAATGTTAGAGAATTAGAACATATTATTGAGAGGGCTGTAGCACTTACACAAGACGATACCTTAAAGGCATCTGATTTACCACCTGAGATTTTAGCAGAAATTAATAGAAAAAATGAAATATTAACCCAGAAAGATAAAGAAGAACAAGTTAGACCACTTAAGAGTCTTGAAAGAGACTATATTTATGACGTCTATAGAAAGACCGGTTTCAACCAAACAGAAACTGCAAGAATCCTTGGTATATCACGCACAACTCTCTGGAGAAGATTGAGACATTTTAACTTGTTACATAATAAGCAAGGGGATGATTCAAATTAGTTTTGTTTTATTTCTACCCTCCATTTAGTTCCTTCTGGAGTATCCTCAAGGATGATTCCTTTTTGTAGTAAGTCATTCCTTATTTTATCTGCCTGTTTCCAATCCTTTTTAGCTCTAGCTTTATTTCTTTTTTCTATAACTTCATCTAATTCTTTAATAGTTAACCCTTGTTTATTTAAGAAAGCTATATTTCTTTCATATATGAATTGTTGTGGATCTTTTTTAACAAGTCCTAATATATTTGATAATTCAGTAAGATTTTGGACTCCCTTTTCAAGGATTGGGATATAAAGTAAAGAGGGCTTCTTCTGATAGGAATCTATAACCTTATTTAAGGCTTTTACTCCTTCAAATAGATATCCAAGAGCCTTAGCAGTATTAAAGTCATCATCCATTGCAGATAAAAATTTTTCTTTTAATCCAGCAATTAAATTTTCTGCATTTTTTGCTTCATCTGAGATTGGTCTTTGTTTTTTTATCTTTTTATTCATTAATTCTTTTGCTGTAGCAACACATGTATAGAGTCTCATTATGGCGGATTCTGCTTCTAAAAGAGCTTCTTTAGAAAAATCTAAAGGGCTTCTATAGTGTTTAGATAATAAAAATAGTCTTAATGCCTCTGGAGTGTACTCTTCTAATAGATCTTTTATAGTGATAAAATTGCCCAAAGATTTGGACATCTTATCCCCTTTTATAGTGACAAAGCCATTGTGCATCCAGAAACGTACAAATTCTTTGCCTGTTGCTGCTTCTGATTGAGCTCTTTCATTTTCATGATGAGGGAATATAAGATCTAATCCACCACCATGTATATCTAAGGTGGCTCCTAGATATTTCATACTCATAGCAGAGCATTCTATATGCCAACCAGGTCTGCCTTCTCCCCATGGGCTTTGCCATGATGGTTCTCCTGGTTTACTTGCCTTCCATAATGTAAAATCCATAGGATCTTTTTTCTTTTTATCTACTGCTATTCTAGCTCCTGCCCTTAATTGTTTTATATCTCTTTTAGAAAGTGCTCCATAACTTTTAAACTTCCTTACAGAAAAAAGGACATCTCCATCAGCTACATATGCAAATCCTTTATCTATAAGTTGTTGGACAAGTTCTATGATCTCTTTAATATGTTCTGTAGCCTTTGGTTCTATATCTGCTCTTAGTACTCCTAGTGCATCCATGTCCTCATAAAAATGTCTTATTTCTCTTTCAGATAATTCTTTACAACTTATTCCTTCTTCATTAGCCCGTTTTATAATTTTATCATCTATATCTGTAAAGTTTCTAACAAAGGTAACCTTATATCCTAAAAATCTTAGGTATCTAACAACCGCATCAAAAACAACAGCAGATCTGGCATGTCCTATATGGCATCTATCGTATGCAGTAATTCCACAGACATATATGCCAATTTTCCCTTGGTTAAGAGGGTTAAACACCTCTTTTTTTTGAGTAAAAGAGTTATAAATCTTTAACCCCATTTTTATTTCCTTTCTTTAGGAGATATAAATTTTTCTAAATTTAACATAGATATAAGCAAATGCAAAATGATACCAGCTTATATCTTCTTATATTTACTATAAGCTTTTATTCTTAAGCTCTTTTGCGTTCAAGAATCTCCTTTTAAAACCGATAACAGGATAGAAATAGATATTAATTTTAACCTACAGGATAAAAAAACGGTAAAAGAATTATGGATATAAGTACCGTTGGTGGCTTAGTTTTAGGTTTTGTTTTGATTATTGCTTCCATCATGATGGGAGGTAGTCTTGGTGCTTTTATTGATATACCCTCTGTCATGATTGTTGTAGGTGGTACTGTAGCTACAATATTTATACGTTATACATTTGCTGAGGTATTTAATACCATTAATGTTGCAATGAAGGCATTTTTTGTAAAGCTTCAGCCTCCTGAAGATATCATTAAGGAACTAGTTACCTTATCTAATATTGCAAGGAAAGAGGGGTTGTTAAAGCTTGAAAAACAGCCTATAAGTGATCCCTTTTTGAAAAAGGCTATTATGTATTGCGTAGATGGCCATGATGCAGATTTTATACAGGAAGTTCTAGAAAAGGAGATAGATTTAACCCTTGACAGACACAGTCTTGGACAAAGTGTTTTTAAGTCTATGGGTGACGCTGCTCCTGCCTTTGGAATGATTGGAACCCTTGTGGGGCTAGTTAATATGTTGGGTAATATGAAAGATCCTTCTACAATTGGTCCATCTATGGCTGTTGCACTTTTAACTACTCTCTATGGAGCAGTTATCGCTAACCTAGTAAGCCTACCAATTGCAGATAAGTTGAAATTAAGGAGTCAACAAGAGGAGCTTAATAAAAAGCTTATTGTTGAGGGGGTGTTAGGATTACAAAAAGGACTTAACCCAAGAGTACTTGAAGAGCTTTTAAAGACATTTTTGCCACCTAAAAAGAGAGGTAGTAGCGAGTAGTAGGAGTAAGTTATGGGGAAAAAGGAAGAATGTGAAGCTGGTGCACCTTTATGGATGCTTACATTTGGAGATATGATGTCCTTATTGCTTTGTTTCTTTGTTTTATTGCTTTCTTTTTCTACAATGGATCCAGCTATGTATAAAGAGGTTTCAGGTTCTTTAAAACAAGCTTTTGGAGTTCAAAGAAAAGATATTGTATATGATATGCCTAAGGGAGTAGATATAATTTCTAGAATATTTAATCCTGTTTTTTCTGTAGATGTAATATTAGAAAAGATTAAGTCTGCAATAAAGTTGGAATTAATAAAAGGTGAGATACAAGTAGAGGTAAAAAATAATAAGGTTGTTCTTAGGATGAAAGATAACCTTACCTTTGCTCCTGGTAGTGCCAAGCTTACTCTAAAAGCAAAAATGATCCTAAATAAGTTGATTCCAGTTATAAAGACAGTCCCTGGCGATATTATGGTTGCAGGGTATACGGATAATGTCCCGATTCATAATGATAAGTATCCTTCTAATTGGAGTCTTTCTGCTGCAAGAGCAGCTGCTGTTGTAAATTATTTTGTCTCAAAAGGTCATATTAATCCCAATAGGATTGCTGCTGTTGGATATGGAGCTAGCCGTCCTCTTGTTCCAAATGATACTCCAGAGCATCGGGCAATGAATAGGAGAGTGGAGATTATATTTTTACAACCAACTCATCCAGAGGATCTTAATACAAAACCTGTGACACAAAAGGGACTTAAGTATCAAGAACCTATACCTCCTATTCAATAAAAAGAGTTTACTTGGAGGCTTTTATGACTAAAAAAGAGCATGATAGACGTAGCCATATTAGGATAAAAGATCAAATCTTATTAGAGTACAAAGAAATATCTGCTGAAGAATTAAGAGAAACTTTAAATGCATATAAAGAAGGTACTAAAGTACCATGGAGTCAATGTAATCATCCTTATTTTTCACAAAGTTTACATGGAGCACTAAAAAGACTTAAAGAAAAAGATGAAAATTTAGGAAAGGTTTTAGAATTAATTGATCAAAAGTTAGATTTAATTTTAAATTTATTAGATTCTTCTCGCAAAGAAGAATGTCCCGGCAAGCTTTATAAAGTAGATATTAGCGCTATGGGACTTGCTTTTTTATCTAAGGAACCTTTAAAAGTTGGGCAATATCTTGACTTAACAATAGGTCTGCTGCCTGCAAAAATATTTATAAACTGTTTTGGTAAAGTTATTCGATGCTCACAATATGAAGATTTGTACAAAATAGCTGTAAAATTCGTTTGGATTTCAGAGGCAGATCAAGATAAATTAATAGAACATATATTCCAACGCCAAGTATTACAACTTAGATTACGAAGAGAGATAAAAGAACAACAAGAGGCTCAAGAAGCTATAAAGAATGAAGAAATATTACCAACTTCTAAAGAATAAATTAGTTTTATTCTATTAGATGTGCTACTAGATCATATATGTGTGAGTCTGTAATCTTTACATTTTTTATTTGACCTATTTCTGTATGCCCTTGGTTGATATAAGTAACGCCATCTATATCTGGAGCTTGGAAGAATGTTCTTGCCTGTAGCAATAAAGGTGTCTCTTCACTATACCCCTCTATGATTGCAGGCAGTTGCTTGCCAATATATGCTGCATTTAGTTCTTTTGCTATTTGTGCCTGGATATCCATAAGGATATCTTTTCTTTCTTGAGCAATCTCTGGTTTAACTTTATCCTGTAATCTAAAAGAAGGAGCATCTTCTTCGTCAACATATGTAAAGCAACCCAAGTTAAGAAACCTTTGTTCCTTTATAAATTCTATAAGTTCTTTAAATTCTTCTTCAGTTTCTCCAGGGAATCCTACCATTACAGTAGTTCTTAATGCTATATCTGGTATTATTTCTCGTATTTGTTTGAATAATTCATAGAGGAATTTTTTATCATATCCACGTTTCATAGCATTTAATATGTTAGTGTTTACATGTTGAATTGGTATATCTAAATACTTTAGTATCCTATCGTGCCTAGAAATAGTCTCTAAAAGTTTTCTGCTTACTGATTTAGGATTTAGATACATAAGTCGTATCCATTCTATAGAGGTCTCTTTTATGAGTGTCTCTAAAAGATCAGATAGGTCAACTCCTTTATCTCTATAGGCTGTTAAGTCTTGAGCAATAAGTATTAATTCTTTTACCCCTTTTTCTTCTAACCAAAGAGCTTCTTTTAAGATATCATTTATTTCTCTATTTCTTAAAGGCCCTCTTATCTTTGGAATTAGACAGTAAGAACATTTATTAGAACAGCCTTCAGAGATCTTTAGATATGTAGTGGCAGATATATTATATCTTGGATGAAATACAGGAATTTCTCTTTTAGAAGAGATCTGATTCTTGTTATTTTGGGTTTGAAAAAGCCTTTTTCCTATTTCCCAAGGTGCCTCTGTACCAAAAAATATATCTACTTCAGGTACTTCTTTTATTAATTCTTCTTTGTAACGTTGGGGTAGGCACCCCATAACAATCAATTTTTGATGTGATTCCATATCATTTGCAATCTCAAGTATAGTTTCTATAGATTCCTTAACAGCAGGTTCTATAAAAGAGCATGTATTTATAATTATAAGTTCCGCCTCTTTTATTTTAGAGACAAGTTGTATAGTCTTTATTTTATCTATAGAAAAAAGAGCAACTTCTAAATCAACTCTATTTTTAGGGCATCCAAGACAAACAGCAAATATCTTTAACTTAGAGGAAGTATTATCCATACCTATCTGTTAGCTAAATATGTGGCAGATTTTAGTTGATTAGCTATATCTAAGATTGTTTTTGCATATGGACGGCTATAATTATATTGTAAGATGACCTTTAGTTTTTTTCGTTTGTTAAGATTGTTTTGCCAACCAAAATATTTTAGATAATTTGCCATACTTGCTACTGCATCATCTACATCAAATAGATTAACTTTTCCATCCTTGTCTTCATCTACTCCAAATTTTATGGCATTAGAGGGCATAAATTGGCAAAGCCCAATAGCGCCAAATATGGAGCCTTTTATCTTAAGAGGATTTAGATCGTTCATCTTAGCATAGTCAATAAGGCACTTTAATTCATTATATGCCCATGAAGATTTTACTCGTGCAAAGTGTTTAAGTCGTCTTAAGTCAATATGTTTAAGATCTTTTTTAGGAATATATTTTAAGACTAACTTAAAGTTTTTAGTTGCTGCCATACTTGCTAGCATATTAAATGCAGACACCCTTCCTATATGACGTCCAAGATCTGTTTCTACAAGTAAGATCGCGGTTATTATTTGGGGAGGAACTCCATATTTTTTGTATATTTTAAAGAGTAATTTTTTGTGTTTTACCATCCAGTTTTTAGCTCTATTTATCCTTTTGAGCCTATAGAATTTTTTATATTCTACCATTACTTCTTTATGGGTTAGTTTTCTGGGAAGTGCTCGTGGGTCAAAATGTACAAGTGGTGAGGAAAATAATTTTTTTATATATTTAGGATTTTCTCCATCTTTTATAAGTGCTTTTATTATGCCATTCCATATAGGTGCTGGGCTATCTATTGGCTGTTTTAAAGCAAAGACATCTACTGTAAAAAAAAGATACAATATCCCTATGCTAACTATACAAGTTAATATCTTTTTATTCATAATAACAATCCGTATATTTTTATAAAATTAGTCTTGAAATAGATCTCCAAGACTACCTAATATAGAGCCCTCACCCACTGAAGAGCTACCCGGCTCTTGAGGTGCTGATGCAAGTATCCTCCCTGCAAGTCTTGAAAATGGCAAAGATTGTAGCCATACATGTCCAGGCCCCCTTAAGGTGGCAAAAAAGAAACCTTCACCACCAAAAAGGGCACTTTTTACATTTCCTACATATTCAATATCATATGATACACTATTCGTTAAAGCTACAAGACAACCCGTATCTATCCGCAAGATTTCTCCAGCTGCCAAATCTTTTTCTATAATAGTACCACCTGCATGGACAAAAGTGAGTCCATCTCCAGAGAGGCGTTCCATAATAAAACCTTCACCACCAAAAAGAGCTACCCCTATCTTCTTTTGAAATGCTATATCAATTGCTACTCCCTTTGCTGCACATAAGAATGCATCCTTTTGGCATATAATCTCCCCATTATAATCTTTTAGATCTAAAGGGATAATCTTCCCGGGATAAGGGGCTGCAAATGCAACATGGGACTTTTTATTCCCTTTGTTGGTAAATATGGTACAAAAGAGACTTTCTCCTGTGAGTAATCTCTTACCTGCTCCTATAAGTTTACCTAAAATGCCACCTGCCTCTGATGAGGCACTACCGTCTCCAAAGACTGTCTCCATTGAAATATCTTCTTCCATATACATCATAGCCCCAGCTTCTGCCACAGCACTTTCTCCAGGGTCTAATTCTACTTCCACAAACTGCATTTCATTTCCATAGATAGTATAGTCTATTACATCTGCTTTAAATCGCCTTGAAGGAGCAGGAGGAGCAGGTGGAAGATTTACATTTGGACTTTCAGGAGGACATGTTCTTGAAAATTCATCTACTTCACAAAGCCTTTTCCAGGAATCAAAACCTGCCTTCCAGATATGGGTATTTTCTGTAATAACACCTTTTGTAAGGAGATCTTGTATCTCTTCTTTTGTATATGGTCCCAAGGTCTTACCATCTTGGGCAATATACCATTCTTTCATTCCTGCCTCCTTTTTACCTAATTAGCTTCTATTATTTTTACCCATACTTTCCTGCTTCTAGGCCCATCAAATTCACAGAAAAATATCTTTTGCCATGTACCAAGTCTAAGTTTTCCTGATTCAATTATAACGTTTACTGAAGAGCCCATAATTGATGTCTTAATGTGGGCTGGAGAATTACCTTCCATGTGGTGATAGTCAAACTTCCATGGGATAATAGTATTTAGTACAGCAAGGATATCTCTACATACTGCAGGATCTGCCCCTTCATTTATAGTTATTCCAGAGGTAGTATGAGGTACATATACTACTACGAGCCCATCTCTTATTCCACTTTCATCAACTAGGGCTTGGATCTTAGCAGTAATGTCTATCATCTGGGTTTGTGCACTAGTTTCTACAGATATTATCTTCATAAAAAGACCTCCTAAGTTATATATCAACCTAAGGAGAAAATATCATAAATAAAAATTTATTTAAAGAAAGAACTAAAGAAGATTAAAGTTTAACTGAGGAGATCTCTACATTTTTGGCAGAAAAATTTGTTGGGAGAGTTGTTTTTTAAAGGGGCACCGCATCTAAGACAAAATCCAGAAGCTGTTATTGTTTTTTCTTTATCAGGGCAGGGAATCCCTTTAAAGAGTTCGTGGTCTTTAACTTGTAATATACTTTCTACTTGTCTATCAATTTCAATTTGATACCTTGCAGCTTCTTCTATAGTAGCCTTTTGTTGAAAGAGCTTGTCTTCAAGACTACACAGTTCTGGAGTATAAGATAAAAAAGAATCGTTTAGTTCAATTGATAACAATAATTGCTCTCCTTTTTTAAGATTATATAGATGTTTCCCAATAATAGGATTTACTCTTATATTCCAATTACCCATTTGGGATAATGCATCTAGCGCACAAGAGATACAACCTGCCTCTATTACACCCCCTTCTTTTGGAAGGATACGCCTTGCAATCTTTCCTATCCTAAATCCAACAGCTAAATCAGGACACAGATGCCCATGCCTTTCAGAAATAAGTTGTAGTTCTAATTCAACAAGTAACATTCTTTTCATCTTCTCAAACTCCAAAAGTTCTGTTTCATTTAAAACTCTAAAGGATACCCACCACCAGCACTTTTTATCTTTTAAGGGACGACGCGATAGGCAATATATCTGTTGATCCTCTGTAATCACTAAATATGAAAAACAATCAAGGTCTATCGAATCTTTAGCCTTTTCTATTATTTCGACAATTTTAAGCTTTACTGTAGGGCTAAACCAAAATGCTAAAGGTTCACATACATTTTTTATGCACTTAACCCTAACAAAACGATTTAACCATTTGATCTGTTGGTGATATACTGCCCGTAAAATTTTGTTGTAGTGCATAAACATTTTGTAACATAAATTTTAAAATAATGCTACAAAAAAGGAGTAAAAATTGGATGTCTCAAACCTAAATCAAATACTTACTAGTTATGCTCACATAGGAACTTATCTTATTTGGTATCTCCTTTTATTAGCTATCCTATTAGGATCGATGAGTTTTTATCTCATTGTAAGTCCATCAAGAGGGGTTGAAAGGAACACCTTTTTGGTGATGTGTCTTTTAACTCTTGGGTTATTATTTGGATTTATCCTAATATGTTGGTTTAATTTTGAGATATATAAAACTATAACTTTAAAATTACCAAATGAGTTTGTTAACATGATAAATACCTGGATAAAACAGATGTCTTTTCGTTCAAAGATGTCTATCCCTTTATATAATCCTCTTAATCCTCCGCGTTATAAGCTCCCCCCTTGGCTAGAAGAAGAACGATATTGTTTTTGGTTCCTTTGTTTTGGAATTATGTCGCTTGTTGCATGGTGGCGTACAAATTCTGCTGTGATAAGAAGGGTTCTTGAGGTCTTATATTGTGATCAAGTACTTATTTTAACCCTTGTCTTTACTACCTTTGTAAACCCTCTTCCAAACTTTGTGGCAGAGATTAAACCTTGGCTTACCACAACTATTCCAATGGCTAAAGTAGAGTTATTTGTAAAACTATATCCACGCCTGGTCTTTTATTACAATGCCCCTTATATGTGGGGACATCCCCCTCTATTATTTATTTCTTATGCAGCCTTGACAGTATTTTTTGCAGCATGTGTATCTATGCTTGTAAAAAATGATCCAGAATCAGAATATACTGCCTATAGTTATGCAAAACCAGCTTACTTATGTCTAACAGTTGGAATGCTTTTGGGATTACCTTGGGCATTAGAGGCATGGGGACCTAATTGGTGGTGGGATCCAAAGATTGCAAGTTCTATAATGATGTGGGTTGTGTTTTCTACCTATCTACATGCAAGGCTATATCTTTCAAGAAAGGGTATGTGGAAGTTTGTGGCATGGCTAGGTATCTTATGTTTTATAGCGATGGTATTTACTTATCTAGCTTCATACTTGTTCCCTGGAGAACACTCATTTTAGCCATATTAATAGGAGTTTATTATGGACAATATAAAGAGAAACTATGATTTTTGGTTAACTATTGCATCTGTATTTGTACTTTTTTTGATTGCGATACTCTGTACTGCTAGTATGTTTTATTTTAAATGGGCACAAATACAAAATCTACCTGCTGAGCTTAAGGTCCAATATGAGTATCATATGAATGAGCTTGCCTCTCCACTCCTTATAGCCCTGTTAGTACTTTTGGGACTTTGTATCCCAAAAAGGATACTAAATTTTAAGGCATTAATAGGTTTCTCTTTTGCTGTCTTACTTGGTGCAGCTATAGTTTGGATAATATATGATTGGAGGGCTGCGCTTTTAGTAGTTCTTTCTAGTGCCATTTTAGTCCAGACAGTAGTCTTTTGGCTGACACTTATTGGTAAGAAACTACATTTTAGGCATGAAGGTTATTTAAAACGTCTAGGTTCATGTTTTATACATCTTGGACTGCTATTAATATGTCTAGACATATTACTTCTAAGTCCACTAGGTTTTTTAAAAGTTTTATTTTGGACTAGCTCTTTTATGGTAATTATAGGACTTGTTTTGTGTTTTTATGCAGACATACTAATCCCTAAAGCTATAAAAAATATGAGATAAAACAAAATCAAAAATATATAACAAGTTATTAAAGGTTATTAGAGATTAGTTTATAACATTTATCTTTAATAATGTTATAGATAATCTCTTTTTCATAGTTATCTTTTTCAATAATATTTTTACTTGCTTTCAAAATAGCGGTTCTAAGTTTAAGTGTGCGCGTCATATTAGTGGCCTTTAAAAGTCGTTGCCTTAAAACTTCTTTAGAAACACCTTCATCCTTGCCAAGAGGCCCAAGCTTTTTTATCTGATTTGTAAAGTCTGTTATTATCTTTACAAATCTAGAGCCTTCTGCTGCAGAAGCCCATTCAATCAGGAACCTATTCTTATTTACACCAATATATTCTAACATTACATGTACAAAGCCAGCACTTATTAGAGCATGATAATTGCCAGTCTGATAATGACACTCACCTAGGTGACATCCGCCTACAAATACTCCATCTGCACCACTTGCCAATGCTTCTAAAGGAAATGAAGGATCAAGTCTTCCTGTACACATTATTCTGATTACCCTTAAGTTGGGTGGATATTGAAATCTAGCAACACCCGCAGAGTCTGCTGCAGTATAACAACACCAATTACATAAAAAGCCTAAAATGTTAGGTTCAAATCCCTCAGATTTCATGGTTTATATCTCCAGTTTTTCTTTTTTTATGTCCTCAGTTTGAAAGGCTTTTATCTGTGCAGTAATTGCCTGATATGTAAACCTTCCCATATCTATAGCAAGAGCTGGACATCTAGCTGCACAAATACCACATCCCTTACAAGATGCTGCTATTGTTTGGGCCTTTTTTCTTTTTCCGACCTTTACCATTTGTATTGCCTTATAAGGACAAAACTCTACACAAACTCCACATCCTATGCATTTTTCTTGATTAACATTAGATACAATGGGTTCAGGTATGATCTTGCCTTTTGAGAGTGGTTGACACGCCCTTGCAGCGGCAGCTTGTGCCTGTGAGATTGCTTCATCTATAGTTTTAGGAGAATGTGCCAATCCGCATACATATATTCCATCAACTGCAAGGTCTACAGGTCTTAGTTTGACATGTGCTTCTAAAAAGAAGCCATCTTTAGTTAAAGGTACCTTTAAAATACGGGCTAAGTCTTTTACATCTGAAGGTACAATACCAACTGATAATACCAATAAGTCAGGAGAAATTTTAATTGTATCTTTTAAAATGGAGTCCTTAATATATAAGGATATAGCGTTATTTTCTTTTACTACTTTAGGATATTGCTCTTTTTTATATCTAATAAAGGTAATTCCCTTTTGGCGTGCTAGTCTATAGTCATCTTCTGAAAAACCATAGGTTCTTATATCTCTATATAGTATATAAATCGATGCTTTTGGATTTATATCTTTTATTCTAAGGGCATTTTTTATTGCTTGTATACAACAAACCCTACTACAATAAGATAGATTTTGTCCTCTTGAACCAACACATTGTATCATTACGAGTGTATTTAATTTTTTTATGACTTCTTGGTTTTTATCTAATATATTTTCTAAATCAAGTTGTGTAATTACTTGTTTAGATTGTCCATATAAGTATTCGTTTGGTATATATTGTTTACCTCCTGTTGCAATAATTATAACACCATGTTCTATTGTAATTATAGAATTATTTTGAGTATTTATAGATTCTATTTTAGAAGTAAAGTTACCAATATAACCATTTACATCCACTATATTTGATTTTGTATATACGGTAATTAACGGATGGTTAGTTATCTTTTTGATTAAAGATTTAACATATTTCCGGGGATCATTGCCTAAACGGTCAGAAGTAATCTTTAGTGCTTGACCGCCTAGTTGCTCTTCTCTTTCTACTAAAGTAACCTTATAACCCTGTTCTGCTATAAAAAGGGCGGCATTCATGCCACTTATCCCACCACCAATTACAAGGGCAGAGGGAATTACTTTTATTTCTCTCTCTTTAAGTGGGCTTAAAAATATTGCCTTTGCTACAGCCATTCGTACTAAGTCTTTTGCTTTTTGAGTAGCAGCATGAGGTTGGTGCATATGTACCCATGAACATTGATCTCTTATATTTGCCATTTCAAATAATGATCTATTTAATCCAGCCTCTCTTAAAGTAGCTTGGAACAAAGGCTCATGCGTTCTAGGAGTACATGCAGCAACTACTATCCTATTAAGCTTATGTTCCTTTATCTTTTCTATAATGCGCTTTTGAGCATCTTGAGAACAGCTATACATGTTATCAGTTGCATATACAACAAAGGGGAGCTTAGCTGCATAATCTCTTACTGCCTCTACATTTACAACCCCACCAATATTTATCCCGCAGTGGCATATAAATACACCTATTCTTGGTTCTTCTTTGGATATATCTTGTTCTGGTGGATATTTGATATGTACAATCTCTTTGTGTCTCCTTTGTTTTAATATACTAGAGCTAAGGGCAGAGGCAGCGCTAGCTTGTGTTACGCTATCTGGAATGTCTTTTGGGCCTTGAAATGCTCCTATTACAAAGACTCCGGGTCTTGAAGTCTCTAATGGAGCATAAAGACTTGTATCAGCAAAGTTATATTTATTAAGAGAGATATTACATGCCCTTGCTAATTCCTCAGCATTATCTGGAGCATTAAGTCCTACAGATAGGACTATCATATCAAACAAGGAGGCACATGGGTTATTATTTTCATCTACATATGTAATCAAAAACTTATCTTCTACTTTTGTGATTTTATTGGGCCTAGCCCTTATAATTTTAAGCTTCTTTTCTCTTGTTGCCCTTATTCTTGCTTCATCAAATCCTTTGCCATGTGTCCTTACATCCATCATAAAAAGTGTTACTTTAAGCTCTGGGTCATGTTCTTTTGCCATAGTTGCTTCTTTAATGGCATACATGCAACAAACAGAAGAGCAATAATTATGAAAGCAAGAGTTATCTCTAGAACCAATACATTGGATAAAGGCAATTGTTTTGGGGTGTTTGCTATCACTTGGCCTTACAATTTCACCACCTGTTGGACCGCTAGCACACATAAGGCGTTCGAATTCGTAGGAGGTGACAATATCTTCATATCTTCCCCAGCCAAATCTTTCTAAAATATCTCGTGGCATCCTACCAACACCAGGTGCTAAGATGACTGTACCAACATTTAAAACAATCTCTGTGTCTTTTTGGTCAAAGTGAATGGCTTTGGTTGGACATACAGTTGAACAGATGTTGCAAAGCTTATAGTTTAGATAAAAACATGCATTAGGATCTATATAATATGAAGTCGGTACAGCTTGAGCATAGTCTATATGAGCTGCTTTTGTTATAGAAAGGCATTCATTATATCTGTCTCCAATAATGCTTGGGCAATATATGCTGCACTGTCCACATCCAGAGCAGGTATTTTCATCTATATATCTAGGCTTTTTTAAAAGACGGGCAGAAAAATTTCCTGCTACCCCCTTTAGCTCTACCAGCTTTGTGTTTGTAAGTATCTTTATGTTTGGGTTTCTACCAGCTTCAACAAGTTTAGGTGCTAATATACAAAGAGAACAGTCATTGGTAGGAAATGTTTTATCAAGTAGTGCCATGATGCCGCCTATAGCACCACTTTTTTCAACTAGAGTTACTGAAAATCCCAATTCTGTTAAATCAAGGGCGGCTTGGACCCCTGAAACACCTCCTCCAACTATAAGTACAGAAGAACTTTCTTTTTTCCTTGATAGATTTAAAGAGTTTTTGGTTTGTATAGCCATTGCTTCCTCCCCTCTAGGCTTGGCTACTATTTATCTTTGAGCCAAGCCTAAAAAGGAGGAATTAACTAGATTGGAATTTTAGGTAGGCTTGGCCAAAGATAAATAGGCATTAGCGTATGATTATGTGACTCTACCAGAGTCACACGCCTAGTCTTTATTCAGTTTAATTTGTTTAAATAACACCTTTCCATTTTTAGTCCTTTTTGAATACTTAAGTGTCTTCTCTTTTACTTATTTAAATACAAAACCTTCTTATATGTCAAATTTATATCAAACCATAAAAAATTGCCTATAAAAGTTAGGCATTAAAGAGACTTGGTTTAATTTAGAGATCAATTGAACCATTTTTTAAATTCTTTTTTCTTAATACGATTGTTTTTATCTACAAATACTAGTGTGGAACCTCCAGATTTAAACTCTTTTTCATCCACAAGTGCATAAGATGCAATGATTATTAGATCTCCAGGAGCCCCCTTTCTAGCTGCTGCACCATTTAATCCTACCACTCCAGAACCAGCTTCTCCTTCTATAACATAGGTGTCAAACCTTTCTCCATTGGAGATGTTATATATACTAACTCGCTCATAAGGGAATATTTGAGCTTGTTCCATAAGATCTTTATCAATTGTAATACTTCCTTCATAATCAAGCTCTGCGTGAGTAACTCTTACCCTATGTATCTTTGATTTTAAGATGTGCCTTAACATAATACTACTACCTTTTATGATGGGATATTTATTATGCTGTTGTCTATTAATCTAGTTTTACCTACCCATACAGCAAGAGCGATTAGGGTCTTATGTTTTATTGTTTTGTCGTATGGGGTTAGGGTATCAGGATCTCCTAAAAATATGTACTCAAGTTTAGTAAGTGGATAGGAATTTATTAATTCTTTTATTTCCTGCCTTATCTTTGAAGAAGATCTTTCTCCTTTTTCTATAAGTGCCTTTGCATGTATTAAAGCCTTATAAAGTGAAAGGGCGCTTTCTCTCTCTTTAAGAGAAAGATATGTGTTCCTTGAACTCATTGCAAGTCCATCTTCTTCTCTAACAATTGGATGCCCTACAATTTCTATTGGCATATTAAGGTCTTGGACCATCTTTTTTATTACAAGAAGTTGTTGATAGTCTTTTTGTCCAAACACTGCGATATCTGGCTGCACAATATTAAACAATTTTGTAACTACAGTTGCTACACCTCTAAAGTGTCCAGGACGAAATTCTCCACAAAGGCCTTGACTAAGCTTCTCTACATTGACCCATGTTTGAAAATCAGGGCTGTACATATCTGATGCTTCTGGTGCAAATATGAGATCTACTCCTACATTCTTAGCAAGTCTTATATCTCTGTTAAGGTCTCGTGGGTATCTAGCAAGGTCTTCATTAGGTCCAAATTGAGTAGGGTTAACAAATATAGAGACCACTACTTTATCTGTGAGCCTTTTGGCCTCTTCCATAAGCGCGAGATGTCCTTTATGGAAATATCCCATTGTTGGTACAAAGCCTATCTTATAGCCTTTATCTCGCCAGGATTTAATTATATCTCTTGTTTCTTTTATACTATTTACTACTTTAATCATCTTGGTCTTTGTCGAGCTTTTTAACATCAAGATATTGATCAAGGCTTACAGATGCATTTTTTAAAGCACACATCTTTCCACACATCGAACAACCCTTATCACTAGGTGGAACTCGTTCTGCAATAATCTTTTTGGCATCTTCTGGGAATAGGAGATTCTTAAATTGTTTATCCCATTTAAAGTCCCTTCTATAGATACTTAGCTTTTTATCTATTTGATCGGCTTTTCCTTTTAATTTTACAATATCTCCAATATGTGCGGCAAGCCTTGCACATTTTACTCCAATTTCTACATCTTGTTCATTAGGAAGAGCTAGGTGTTCTGCTGGAGTAATATAACATATTAAATCTGCTCCATACATTGCAGAGTGAGCTGCACCAATAGAGGCAGTAACATGATCAAGTCCTGCTCCAATGTCAGTCGGTAGTGGACCTAACATATAATAAGGTGCATTTGAGGACATCTTTTTTTGTAATATGATATTTGCCTCTATTTCATCTAGTGGGACATGTCCAGGTCCTTCTACCATGGATTGACAATTCATATTGCGTGCTAGCTCACAGAGTTCACAGTTTATAACAAGCTCTGCCATCTGCGCTCTATCCAGAGAATCATGGATAGCTCCTGCTCTTATCCCATTTCCCAAAGAGAGTATAGTATCATATTTACTTAGTATATTACATACCCTGTCAAACTGTTCATAAAGAGGATTTTCTCTATTATGTTTGATCATCCATTGTATCATCAAACTACCACCCTTTGAACATAAGCCTCCATAGCGGTAGCCTTGTTTTTTTAGCCTTTCTAGGGTGTAGAGATTTACTCCGCAGTGAATTGCCATAAAGGCAATGCCATCTGCACATTGTCTTTCAATTAAGTCAAACAATTCTTCTGGATCCATCTTTAATGGATCGCCATATTTTTTAGCAGCATCACAAAATGCCTGATAAAGTGGGACATTTCCAACAGGTAGATCCACTGCCTCTATAATTGCCTTTCTTATTTTATCTAGATCACCTGCTGCAGAGAGCTCCATTAGGGTATCTGCCCCTGTCTTTTGGGCAATCTTTGCCTTTCTTATTTCAAGATCAAGATCACATATCTCACTTGATGTCCCAATAGAGGCATTAATCTTTGTACGAAGCCCCCTCCCAATACCAACAGTTCTGGCATTTTGGCCTTTTCCTTTAACTATTATGATCTCACCTGATAAGATCCTATCTCTTATAAGAGATTCATCTAAGCCTTCTTGTCTAGCTACTTCTTTTACTTCTTTTGTAATAAGTCCTTTTTTAGCTTCTATTAGTTGATTGTAGGTACTCATCAAAAAATCCTTGTCATGGTAAAATATTCTTGGTAACAAATTTAGATCGATTTTGTTTATTTTATTTAACTCACTTTTATTAAAAGTGCTATAGTCTAAAAGTAAAGGTTAAAAACTAAAAAAATAAATTTTTTAAAAGAAGAGCACCCTATGACTATTAAAGAATTAGCAAGAAAGAATCCAGAGGCAGAGATTTTTCAAAGATTGGCCAAAGAAGAAGGAATTAGTGCCCAAAGGCTTGCAGAACTTGTTTGCAAGGGTCAGGTTGTTATTCCATATAACAAACACGTACACCTTGATAAGCCTATGGCTATTGGCAAAGGGGTGTGTACAAAAGTAAATGCCAATATAGGTACGTCTAAAGACCATCCTGATCTTGAGTTTGAGCTTAAAAAGTTAGAGGTTGTATTAAAAGCAGGTACTCATACAGTAATGGATCTATCTACAGGTGGTCCTTTAAAAGAGATACGTCAAGAGATTAGAAAGAATTGCCCTGTGCCGTTGGGGACTGTACCAATATATCAGGCTGCAATAGAGACGGTTGAGCGACGGAAAAAGTCTATATGCGAGATGACTGTAGATGATCTATTTCGAGTTATAGAAGAGCAGGCACAAGAAGGTGTTGATTTTATGACACTTCACTGTGGACTTACTCTCGAAGGTGTAAAGAGACTGAAAAATAAGCCTAGAATAATGGGAGTTGTTAGTCGTGGTGGCTCTTTTATTATGGAGTGGATGCTTTATAACAACAAGGAAAATCCACTTTATGAACACTTTGATGATATCCTTGCTATTGCAAGGGAACATGAAGTTACTTTAAGTCTAGGAGATGGATTAAGACCGGGGTGTCTTTTGGATGCAACAGATGGAGCACAGGTACATGAATTGATAATATTGGGTGAGCTTACTAAAAGGGCATGGGAAAAGGGTGTTCAGGTGATGATAGAAGGCCCAGGGCACATGCCCCTAGATCAGATTGAAGCAAATGTAGTCTTACAAAAAAAGTTGTGTTATGAGGCACCATTTTATGTTTTAGGACCTCTTGTTACAGATATTGCTCCGGGTTACGATCATATTGTTGGAGCAATAGGAGGGGCAATTGCAGCATCAGCAGGAGTTGATTTTTTGTGCTACATAACACCTGCTGAGCACTTAAAGCTTCCTTCTTTAGAGGATGCCAAAGAGGGGGTTATTGCTTCTTTAATTGCTGCTCATGCTGCAGATATAGTAAAAGGTGTCCCTGGTGCTATAGAAAAAGATATAGAAATGGCAAGGGCAAGACATAAGCTTGATTGGAAAAGGCAAATAGAGCTCTCTTTAGATCCTGAAAAGGCCCGTCTTTATAGAGAAGAGGCGGGGTATAAGGGATCTGCTTGCACAATGTGTGGTGAATACTGTGCAATAAAGACCTATAAAAGAGCTATGAAAATAGCTACAGGTTCTGAGGAATAAAAGATTGGGGTATTAAGGTGTTAAGACTTTTAAGTATAGCAGGTTCAGATTCTGGTGGTGGTGCAGGTATTCAACAGGATTTAAGAGTTTTTACTGCACTTGGTGCCTATGGTGCAACAGTTATTACATCTGTTACATCTCAAAATACTCAAGGGGTTTTTAATAGATATGACCTTCCAGGGGAGCATATTCTTTCTCAATTAAGAGTTGTTCTTGAAGATATAAGGCCTCATGGGATTAAAATTGGTATGCTTGGAGCAAACGCTCCTATTAAGGATATGGCAGAGCTTATTTCTAAGTGGAGGCAGGAGCAAGAAGGGGCTATTTTAGTTATAGATCCCATATTTTCTGCTAAAGATGGTACAGATCTTTGCTCTAGTGAGGTGTTCTTGGCGGCAAAGGAGATGTTGTTTCCTTTGGCAGATGTTGTTTGTCCTAATTTCCATGAGCTAGAGATATTGTTTAATAGAAAATTTTCTAATCTTGATGAAATAATAAGAGTTGCTCCAGATATTTTAGAAGAATTTTGTGCAAAGTATGTAATTGTAAAAGGAGGGCATATCCCTGGAGCAGTATCTAGTGATATAGTAATTTCTACAGATAAAGTAGATGTGTTGAGATCAACAGAGATAAAAAGTAGAGGAACACATGGTACAGGCTGTGTTTATTCTTCAGCACTTTTATTTTATCTATTTAAGTATATTGCAGATATAAAAGAGGCAGCACTTAGTGCAAAGCGGTTTGTAGAGTTAGGTCTTAGATGTTTTGAAGAAATAGGAAAGGGGACATTCCCCTTAAATTCTCTTGCATATTTAAGGAATAAGGTTGAAAGATTTGATGTATTAGTTGAGCTTGAAGAGGCATGGCAAGTACTTTCTAGTAAAAAGTGTGCTTCACTTGTGCCAGAGGTGCAGATGAATATATGTTATGCACTTCCTTGTGCACAGATCCCAGAAGATTGTGCAGCTTTTCCCGGAAGGCTTGTGCGTTATAAAGAGGGCATAGCTAGGATTTCTGGTCCTTGGTTTGGGGCATCAAGTCATATGGCAAGGACTGTTCTTACAGCTATGAAGTATAATCCTAAGAAACGATGTGCAATGAATATAAAACTTAATGTTGAGTTTATAGAAAGGGCAGAAGAGTTTGGTTATAAGATAGGTTCTTTTTCTAGAAAAGATGAACCAGAGCATATAAAACAAAAAGAGGGTTCTACAATAAGTTGGGGGGTTTCAAAGGTTATTGAAGAAATGAAGCTGGTTCCAGATATTATATATGATGTAGGAGATTTTGGTAAAGAGCCTATGATACGAATCATTGGAGATCGACCTTTAGATGTAGTTAAGAAGGCGCTTAGGATAGGAGGAATAACTGAATAATGTTAATAAGCGCTAAAGAGATAGAAGATGAAGTTGCACGTTCTTTGGATAGTTCATGTAAGGATTTGCCTGAGGATATATTAAATGCTTTAGTTAAGGCAAGAGAGGAAGAAACAGGACTTCCAAGGATTATTTTTGATATTTTGATTGAAAATGCCATTCTTGCCCATAAGAGCCGCCTTCCAATTTGTCAAGATACTGGGATAGATGTAGTTTTGGTTGAGATTGGTAAAGATACCAAGATAGAGGGTGACTTAATTACTGCTATAAATAAGGGAATTTCTAAGGGCACTAAGGAGGGATTTTTACGGGCATCTGTATGTGATCCTATAACTCGTAAGAATACAGGAGATAATACCCCAGGAGTTATCCATATAGATATAGTAAAAGGAGATATGCTTTCAATAAAGATACTACCTAAGGGGTGTGGTAGTGAGAATATGAGTACATTAAAGATGTTATCTCCTTCTTCTGGGGTAGAGGGAATTATAGATTTTGTAGTATCTCATGTAAAAAGTGCAGGGCCTAATCCGTGTCCACCAGGGATTGTAGGTGTAGGGATTGGTGGGACTATGGATAAGGCTGCTTTTTTATCCAAAAAGGCTATCTTGAGACCTATTGGTGTTTACAGTGATAGAGCTGATGTTCGAGAGATTGAAAGGGCTATTTTTGAGAGGATAAATGCATTAGGTATTGGGCCTCTTGGATTTGGCGGTAAGAATAGCTGTTTTTGGGTAGCGGTTGAGGTTTATCCATGTCATATTGCAAGTCTTCCTGTTTCAGTAAATATTCAGTGTCATGCTGCTAGGATGTCTGAAATTTTATGGAAGGATGGAAAGCTATTTAAGAAGATTCTAAAAGATGACGATTACTTTTCTAAGCTGGATAATTCTAATGCTACACTAGGTTTTAAGAATGTTAAACATATAGAGCTTCCATTTAAAGATGAAGATTTAAAAGATTTAAGGGCGGGAGATTGTGTATTTTTATCAGGGCACGTGCTTACAGGGCGAGATCAGACCCATAAAAGGATTATGGAAGAGCTTAGAAAAGGGAATAGGCTTCCTTTTTCTCTTGAGAATGAGACCATATACTATGTAGGGCCAACTCCTGCACCTGATGGATGTGTAATAGGTTCTTGCGGACCTACTACAAGTTATAGAATGGATGCATATATGCCTACAATGCTTGATCTTGGTGTAAGGGCTACTATAGGGAAGGGAAAGAGATCTAAAGCTGTTATAGAAGAGATGAAAAGGCATGGAGCCATTTATCTTGCAACTATTGGTGGAGCTGGGGCTTATCTGTCAAGGTGTATAAAAAAGGCAGAGGTTTTAGCTTTTGAAGATTTAGGACCTGAAGCACTATTTAAACTTGAGGTTAATGATTTCCCTGCAATTGTAATAAATGATATAGAGGGTAGAGATTTTTATGAAAGTACTTTAAAAAATTTTTGAATAACTTAAAAAAATGAATGAATTCTCAGCCAGAAAATTAAATTTATGCATAAAATTTTTTGATCTTTACTTGACAAAGTGATAAAAATTTTGCTAATAAAGAAAACCATAATTAGAAGTAGTGTGTCACAGGTTAACAAGTCTTTAAGTGGTTAAAGATGAAGTGAATCTACATTCACAAAAGGGAGAGGAAATAATTATTTTTAAAATTTTGAAAAAGGGGCTTATAGGGATGAAAAAGGGAAATTTGTTCACGTTAAGATCTTTGTTGTTTTTGTTGATTTTGACTCTAATTCCATATGCATCATGGGCAGCTAATCCTTCTTATAAACTTAAACCTCTTAAGAGAGCACCACTTAAAAACAGTGATTGCATAAAGTGTCATCCTAAAGAAGTTGCAATGATTGATGAATATGGTGGGAGACATAAGACAGCTGTTACTTGTCTAGACTGTCATACTGAACACCCACCGTGGGGAAAACATGCTATCCCTAAATGTTCTATGTGTCATCATGGACGTTCACACTTTAAGTTAAAGAATTGTTTGGGATGTCATAGAAATCCTCATGAGCCACTTAATATTCACTTTGGTAGAAATGTTACAAAGGCATGTGTAACTTGTCACCATAAAGAGTATGAGCAGTTGCAAGATCATCCAAGTAAACATACAAAACTTGCTTGTACATATTGTCATACTTACCATGGTGAGATACCACCTTGTTTAAGGTGTCATAAGCCACATAGAAAAGGTCAAACTATGAAGGCATGTGTCATGTGTCACCCTGCACATATGCCACTTGTAATACAATATCCTAGCACAGTACCAAATGCATATTGTATATGTTGTCATCCAAAGATTGGTGCGATGTTGGCTAAGACAAAGACAAAGCATCATGATTTAGCATGTGTCTATTGCCATAGAGGACATCATGGTTATATACCAAAGTGTCAATCTTGCCATGGCAATCCACATGCTAAGGCAATGCCTATGACAAAGAAACTTAAGTGCTTGTATTGTCATAATGATGCACATAATTTAATTAAGTAAAAAAGTGCGTTGCATCCCTGTATAGAAGATGCGGGGATGCAACGCTTGGGTAAAGATTTAATAACATTAAAAAAACAAAAAATAAAAGGTAAGGGATAAGAGCTATGAAGAGAGTGAGGGAGTCTAACAAATTAGCGCTTTTGTGTGGGTTGCTTAGTTGGTTGTTGGTTGTGTTTGGTTTTGGGTGTGTACAAAAGACTGTACATCAACCCCCGACAGCACAGGCTAATAAGCCTGTGGTAAAAAAAGCTACTACAACAAAGGTATCAAAGGCTAATAAAAAGACTAAAAAAGTAGCTAAAGCTACTACTAAGGCTAAAAAAGTTGTAGTAGCACAAAAAACTACAGGGCATAAAAATCTTTATGCAGTTACACCTAAACCACTTACTTTAACAGATTGTATTCGTTGTCATAAAGCAGAATTTGAAGATCTTAAATATCATGGAGCAAAGCATCAGACAGTAAGTTGTACAGCATGTCATACTAAGTTCCATTGCTATAATCCGTTAAAGCATAATTATAAACAAATAATGCCTAAATGTTCTCAGTGTCACCATAATCCCCATGGTACAAATCCAGCAGTAAAGGACTGTTCTGCATGTCACCAGAATCCACATGAACCACTTATATCTTTACCAAAACCTGCTAAGATGGCAAATCAATGTAAGATTTGTCATGCTAATATAGCAGCAGCAATGAAGAAACATCCAAGTGCTCATGCTCAGTTACAGTGTTCTGATTGTCACTCCAAGTATCATGGAAGAATACCTAATTGTTCTGAATGTCACCAGAACCACAGTCCTCTTGTAAAGATGGGGACAAAGGAGTGCTTGGTATGTCACCCAGTACATACACCTCTTATGATAAGTTATCCATGCAACAAGAATATGAACGCTGTCTGTGCTGGTTGTCATAGTAAAGAGTATAATCAGCTTAAGAGACATCATACAAAACACTCCGATCTTGCATGTGCACAGTGTCATCCACACCATGCAATGTATCTAAAGTGTCGTCAGTGTCATGGATTCCCACATGGTAAGGCTCTTGCTAAGAAGTTCCCCAATTGCCAGACTTGTCATGGTAGTCCACATAACTTAAATGCAGTAAGTGCTCCATAGTAGATCTATAAGTTACTTTATGTGAACAAAAAGGGCGTTCTTTTGAACGCCCTTTTTTATTAAGGAAAGTTAAATAAAGAAGAAAAAAGGATTTGATTTATGAAGTATTTGGCCTACGGTTCTAATATGCATCCTGTGCGTTTAAAATTAAGAATTCCTTCTGCAAAATTTTATAAAGTTATATCTCTCAAAAAATATAAACTTAAATTTCATAAACTTGGTAAAGATGGATCAGGAAAGTGTAATATATTTTTTACTGGCAATAAAAAAGATAAAATATATGGGATTATTTATGATATTAAAGACCTAGAGATAAAATATTTAGATAGATTTGAAATAGGGTATGAGAAGAAATTTTTATATTTAGAAGAGATTAAAGAAGAAATATTTTTCTATTCTGCACTAAAAAAATTTATTAATGAATCATTAAGACCTTACGATTGGTATAAAAACTTTGTTTTGGAAGGGGCTAAATATTTTAATTTACCTAAAGAATATATAAGAATGATTGAAAGGGTTGATTCAGTGAAAGATTTTGATTTTGATAGAACTCAACAAATGCAAGAGATTCTTGAGCAAATTAAAAAGGCTGATCATTTGTCATGATCAGCCCTTTTTAATTTGTTTTAATTTTTAAATTTTATTTTCTTTTATGACATTTCATGCAGCTAGTGGGGCCACCCATCTTTTTATGGCAGCCAATACAAGCTTTATGACAAACTTTCTTCATTGTATTAAATGCTTCTGGCATACTTTTGTTGTTAGGATTATGACATTTAGAACATTTTTGCATACCCTTATGGTGACATTTAGTGCAGCTTTTAACTTTCTTTTGATGTGCCCAATGGTTAAATGTAACATTACCCATTGAAGCTTTTAAGACAACAGTTTTAGGACCTGCACCTGCGTTAGCAGAGCCGGCTACAGCAAAAGTAAATAATACAGCAGCCAGCACAGACAACAACCTTTTCATTAGTTAATACCCTCCTTTCGTTTAATTAGTACCTACACAGCATAATAAATAGTTATGCAAAATTCTTACCCTCCCTAATAAATATGAACACCAATTCATTCTTATACAAAACTACACGAAATATTATAAAGTTGTCAACTAGATTTTTGTTAGAATTTTGGCTTAGTTTTTTTAAGTTTTAACAATAGTTAGCTTTAATTTTAGTTGTTTTATTTTTAGTAGTAGCTTTATAATATTAATATTATAGAATTTTCAATTAATTTCTAATTAAAAAATTCTAAAACGACTTTACAAAATTTGTATATCGTTGGTATGATGATTCAGCTATAAACTGACTGAATTTGCCTACTAAAACTTTAGTTTTTTAAATTTGCTCTGTGAGGAATTTTCTTTTATATGCTAAGGAGAATTAGAGAAAATGAAAGTAAAAATTATTTTTGATCCAGATATACCAGTTAATTTAAAACCCTATATAAAACAGGCAATAGAAGAAGCTATAGAGGAGCCATGCGAGTGTGGTTGTGATGAGGTCTATGCTTCTATGCAAAGTGAAAACAATATAGATGTTAAATGTTATGACTGTGGTACCAGTTATTTTGAATTGGAAATAGAAGAGGTAGAAGTAGAAGAAATACCAGAAAAATCTACGACTGCAGTAGATTCAAAAGAAAAATGATTTATTTTATTCTTAAATGTTAAAATATATGAAGATATTTAAGCTATTAGGAGGTGACAATTTCTTATGGCGAAGATAAAAATCGCTGTTGTGGGGGTTGGAAATTGCTTTTCCTCCTTATTGCAAGGGATCAACTACTATAGGAATAAGTCTCCAGAAGATGTTATAGGATTAATGCATTGGAATTTAGGTGGCTATTTACCTAGTGATATAGAAGTAGTAGCTGCCTTTGATATAGATAAAAGAAAAGTTGGTAAAGATGTTTCAGAGGCTATTTTTGCTCCTCCTAATTGTACTACAGTTTTTTGTCCAAATGTTGAGCCAACAGGTGTTAAGGTTACAATGGGACGTATATTAGATGGTTTTTCTGAACACATGGCAGATTATCCTGATGATCAAACCTTTATATTAGCAGATGAGAAAGAATCTAGTAAAGAAGAAATTGTAAATATTTTAAAAACAAGTGGTGCTCATATATTATTAAATTATTTACCTGTTGGATCAGAAAAAGCGACTAGATTTTATGCTGAGTGTGCTTTAGATGCAGGTGTTGGTTTTATAAATAATATGCCAGTTTTTATTGCTAGTGATCCTGTTTGGGCAAAACGTTTTGAAGAACGAGGCATTCCTATCATTGGAGATGATATAAAAAGTCAACTTGGTGCTACTATTACTCATAGAGTTTTAGCAAATTTGTTTAGAAATAGAGGTGTAAAATTAGATAGAACTTATCAACTTAATACAGGTGGTAATACAGACTTTTTAAATATGTTAAATAGGCATAGACTTGCCTCAAAAAAACGTTCTAAAACAGAGGCAGTGCAAGCTGTATTGGATCAACCATTAGATCCTAAGAATATCCATATTGGGCCTAGTGATTATGTAGCATGGCAAAAAGATAATAAAATTGCCTTCATACGTATGGAAGGGCGTCTTTTTGGAGATGTTCCAATGCATCTTGAACTACGTTTATCTGTAGAAGATTCTCCTAATTCTGCAGGAGTTGCTATAGATGCTATAAGATGTTGTAAGTTGGCTATAGATAGAAAAATTGGTGGTGTTCTTATATCTCCTTCTGCTTATTTTATGAAGCATCCTCCCAAACAATTTACAGATGATGAAGCATTTCGTATGACAGAAGATTTTATAGCTGCTAAAAGATCTAATTAAAAAGTAACCCCTTGACTACTCCTTTCCTGTGCTTAACTTAAAGGTACAAAATTAATCAATTAAATCAATTTAAAATTAAATACTACAATAGAGTGTTTAATAAAAACAATAGATATAAGGAGGGGGAAAATGCTGTGGTTTGATTTCGCAGATTCCATATGGAATGAGTTTGACAAAATGCAAAGAGAAATAGAAGAGTTATTTGATCTAACTGCACCGTTAAGTGACATAAGGAGTGTATCAAGAGGTACTTTTCCAGTAATTAATGTAGGAGAAACTCCAGAGAATGTAATTGTGTATATATTAGCACCAGGTATTGATCCATCTAAAATGGATTTAACAATTGAAAAGAATATATTAACTATAACTGCTGAACGAGATACTACAAAAGATATAGGTGATAATATATCTGTTGATGGATATCATAGGAGAGAACGTATTAGTGGTAAGTTTAAACGTATAATCTCTTTACCTGAAACTGTAGATGCAAATAATGTACAAGCACAATATAAAAATGGCATTATTATAGTAACAATAGGTAAAAAAGAAGAAGAAAAAAGTAAAAAGATTGAAGTGGCTATAGAATAATATAGTCTAGGTAAGGAGGTAAAAAATGGCTGACGAAAGAAAAGATATTGTGAAAAGAGAAGATACTAATATAGCAAAAGAGGTGGCTAAAAAGACAAGAGCATTAGTTCCACCTGTAGATATATATGAAGATAGTGAGAAGATAGTATTACTAGCAGATATGCCTGGAGTTTCTAAAGATGGGTTAGATATACAAATAGAGAAGAATATATTAAGTATTAAAGGAAAGATTGAGAATATTGTCCCAGAGGATGCAAAACCAATCTATGTAGAATTTGGCGGTAATGAATATGCAAGATCTTTTACAATTGGCCCTGAGGTAGATATAAATAAGATTCAGGCCAATCTAAATGCAGGTGTATTAAAACTTATTTTACCAAAGGCTGAGGAAGTAAAACCCAAGAAGATAGAGATTCAGGTAGCCTAAGAAATAAAGGATTAAAAAATAAAAAAGCCCTGTTAAATGCAGGGCTTTTTTTATTTAGGCAATAAGCGAGTAATTAATATTTCATAGTTTTCATCATCTGTAGAAAGATTTATCTTTTTTACGCCTATTTGATAATCCTTTTCACAAAGAGGTAAAAATTTAGCAAGGCTTTTTCGTCTTATATCATGTGTCATATAGATTGTTCCATTAGGTTTTAGATATTTTTTAAAAACATCTAAAAGTGGTACAAAAAAACTCTCATGAAAGAGTACTTCAGAGGCAATGATAGTATCAAATTGTCCTAATTCCTTGGGTTTTAACCAGTCTAGTAGTTCTAAACGAATATTAGACAAGCAATTATTTATGCAGGCTGATACACGAACAAAATCTAAAATTTCATCTTTATAGTCTGTAATAGTAACTTTGTGTCCAAATGATGCTGCAACCATCCCTGCAACTCCAAGTCCTGCGCCTAATTCAAGCATTTGTTTACCTGGCTCAACAGGGAGCGTTGCTACTAGATTTGCTAATATAACCTCTGCCTCCCATATTTTAACCCAAAAAGGAAACTCTAGGCTATTTGCAAAGATATCTTTTCCTGCTATTAATGGTTCAATGTCCTTTATGTGTAATACTTTGAATTTTTTTCCTCGAACAGCTACTTCTTCAAATTCGAGACTATATCTATTTTGTAACTTATTAAAAGTTTCTTCTACAGGTTTTGGTATTAGTGTTTCTTGAAGTTTCATAGTACCCTCTTTTAATAGAGTCAATTTTAATTATTTTAGCATCTTATTTCTTTTTTTTCATCGATATTAAATAATAAAAAACTCTTGAATTAATAAAGTTCTCATATTAATGTTATACATCATTAAGAGCGGGGCGTGGCGCAGCCTGGTAGCGCATCTGCTTTGGGAGCAGAGGGTCGGGGGTTCAAATCCCTCCGCCCCGACCATTTTTTATTTCTTAATTTTTCCTATCTAATATCCCTTTAGAACGAGAATTTATTGCCTTTATTTTTTTTAAACTCCCTTAAAAGAAAAAACTTGTTATTTTAGATTTTTGTCTTTATAAAAGTAACACATTTTTTGTTGTGTTAAATTTTTTATTAATTTATTAATAGGGTATTTTGTCATGCATTTATGGTATACTGAATATCAAACAGATAATATCGGACTTAGCTTTAAGATTAAAGAAACCCTTTTTGTTGGTAGATCTAAATATCAAGATATTGCGGTGTTGGATACTTTTGAGTTTGGTAGATTGTTAGTATTAGATGGGTTGGTAATGACTACTGAAAGAGATGAATTTATATATCATGAATTAATAACTCATCCCGCATTGTTCACTCATAGGTGCGCTAAAAATGTACTTGTAATTGGAGGAGGAGATGGGGGCAGTATTCGAGAGATTATAAAGCATGATAATATAAAGGAAGCAGTATTATGTGAAATAGATCCGATAGTGGTAGAGGTTAGTAAAAGATATTTACCCAGTCTTTCAAGTGAATTAGAAAATCCAAAGGTTAAGATTGTATATAAAGATGGGATCAATTTTGTTTCTAACTTTCGTAGTTATTTTGATATAATAATTGTTGATTCTACAGATCCAATTGGGCCAGCCAAGGGGTTATTTGGCTTGTCTTTTTATAGGGATTGCTTTGCTGCTCTTAAAGACGAAGGAATTCTAATATGTCAAAGTGAGTCTCCTATCTATCATCTTGATCTTATACAGGAGATCCAGACAAATTTAAAAAGAGTAGACTTTCCTATAGTAAAATTTTATTATGGTATCATTCCAACTTATCCTAGTGGCATGTGGAGTTGGGCTTTTGCAAGTAAAAAGTTCGATCCTTTAAGGGATATTCAAGAAGAAAAAATAAAAAATAGGAAATTTTTAACAAAATATTACAACCTAGGAATTCATAAGGCTATTTTTAATTTGCCATCTTTTTTTAAGAAAGGGTTAGGTTGAAAAAGGGGGGGAAGCTTTAAAATAAAAGCTTCCCCCTGGGCGCGTGTAGTAAGGGCTCTACGACACCAAGCTAAAAATTTTATTATAATGGTTTTAATTCCACAAATTTAAGTGCATGTGTTGCACATTTTGTGACACATGCTGGTTTTAATCCTGCATCTATTCTATCCTTACAATAATCACATTTTACAGCTTTGTTGGTTGCAGGATTAAGCTGTGGTATATTCCAAGGACAAGCCTTTTGACAAACCATACATCCAATACATTTTTCTTCTTCTATAAATACAATACCATCTTCTCTCTTTTGCATTGCCCCAGTAGGACATGCCTTTACACATTCAGGATCTTCACAATGATAACAGGATCTAAAGTGAAATTCTGTTCTTGGTATTCCTTTTATTTCTTTTAAAGGTTCATGACTTATTTCACATAATATTGGGCCAACAGGTAAATTTTTGTTGACCTTACAATGTATTTCACAGCCATGACAGCCTATACACCTTTTTTGATCTAGATATATTAGATACTTGTTCAAAGCTCTACCCTCCGCTTTGCATTTCTTACACTCTTTTTAATAGTGACAAATTTTTCACAAAGACATAATCCACCACCTGCAGGATCGGTTTTACTTAATAGACCTCTTTGTAATTTTTGGTCACTAGCTCCTGCAAGGTATGCTCTGGTTTGTACAGGTACTTCTCTACCAAAACCATGGGTCATGTAAACAGCTTCAGGATGTATAAATTCTGTTACTCTTGCTCTAATTACTGCCTTTTTACCTTCTGATATAACATCAACCCAATCCCCATCTTTTATATCTAATCTGGCAGCAATACGTTTGTTTATCCAGATGGTATTCTCTGGCATTAGTTCATTTAAGAGAGGATTATTTATTGTATGTCCATGGGTATGCACAGCGGTTCTGCCAAAGACAAGTCTAAACTGTCCTTTTGGTGGTTTTTGAGGACTTTCATAAGGTTTTAAAGAAGGCAGTCCTTGTTCAGTTAATACTTGACTTATAAATTCTATTTTACCAGAAGGGGTTTTAAATTTACCCTCAAGATTATTTCTGTCATAAAAGACTGGTTTATCTGTAAGTGGTATAAATCCTTTTTCTTCAAAGTCTTTTATACTATAGCCAGTTGGTTCAAGTTGCCAAGCCCACATTTCTTCTGCTGTATTGAAAGGAAAATAGTGGCCAATGTCGAGCCTATCTGCTAACCCTTTAAATATCTCCCAACATGCTTTTGTATCTAATCTAGGTTCTATAGCTCTTTGTCTTATTATGAATCTCGGTTTGGGTCCTTTTTGAGTAGCAATTGGATTTTCTCGTTCAAGATAAGTTGATTCTGGCAGTATTACATCACTATACCAGCCAAATTCGCTATAGTGCACGTCTATAGAAACCAATAACTCAACATTTTCCAACGCTTCTTTTTGAGATTCTGGATCAGGAAAACAATTAAACGGATCGTGTCTATAGCATATTAATGCCTTAATGGGATAAGGTTTCTCTGTACGCATTGCTTCATAAAATAGATGGAAGATACCAGGTCCTTTATCCCAATGCTTATATTTATCTCCTACAAGATCTGCTCTTATGGCTTTAGGTTTAGGTATCTGAGCATCAAAACTTCTTAATCCTTTTTTGCCACAATCACCTGGTCCCTTAGAAAATATTTGTCCACCTTCAACTTCTATATTGCCCATTAGTACATTTAAAATTTGGAGAGCTCTACTTGCATAGAAAGAATCATGATATCTGGATAACATCCAACCAGGATGGAATATTACTTTTGGCCTATCTTCATTTATTTCTTTTACAAAGGCCTTGATGGCATTTGGTTTTACGCCACATTCTTTTGCAGCCCATTCAGCTGTATATGGTTCAATGAAAGAGCACAGTTCATCAAAACCAATAACGTATTTTTTTACGAATTCTTTATCATAAGCCTCTTGCTTTAAAACTTCATTAATCATACCCAATGCTAAGGCATAATCAGTACCAGGTCTGACCATAAAAAATCTTGTTGCTTTTACCCCTGTAATAGTTTGTCTTACATCTACATAAGTGAGTCTTCCACCCGCATCAAGCATATCCATAACTTGATTCGCTTCTGCAAGACGCAATGCCTCAAAGAGATTTCTTCCAAAAAGAATTAAGTGTTTGCAATTTTTAATATCATAAGCAAATCCCTTTCTTCCAAGTCCATATATACTTTTAGCTGCATGATGGACATTTCTTCCACATGCACTATCATGATTTGAGAAGTTGGGAGAACCTATTGCATGAATAAATGCCTTAAATAAATCTGCAAATGGCCCCCCTCTACAGCTAAGCATTATACTTTCTGGTCCATACTTTTCTTTTATTGCCTTTAATTTATTAGCTACGTAATCAAAGGCTTCTTCCCATGTCACAAGTTTCCAGTTTCCTGAGCCACGAGGGCCTGTTCTTATTAGTGGCCCATGAGGTCTTTCATCATCTTCAACTAGTGCGTGCCCTGCAGAGCCTTTTGCACAAAGGGCCCCTTTTAATATATGTGGATTTCCTTCTATCCATTTTATTTTGCCATTTTCAACTTCTACTCGTATGGGGCAACGCACTGAACACATCCCACACATACTCCATACGGTTTTTGTCATGTTCCCTCCTATTTGGTATTGCCTTTGGCAATCTTGAAATCTCCATAAGGAGATTTTTTAGTTTTTCGGATTGTTGAATTTATAATTCTTTTTATTAAAAATACTCCTATGTAACCTATAAAAAACGTTAAAGGTGTAGAAAGTCCATGTAAGTGCAAAGGATTATTGGGTAATTTTAATAGAAATATAGATCCGTTGATTTCTATAAGTTTTTCTGGAGTAAATATACAACTTAACCAATAAAGAGTTAAAAATATTGGTAGTAAGTATGTAAGACCAAAATGAGCAAATTTTACTGAGATAAATTTGTTATATTCTTCATCTATTTCTTCATCTGAAGTTTCATAAAGTAACTTTTTAATCTTCCAATCATCTATTTGTCTTATTCCTTCTTCTATTTTTTTCTTTTTAACAAAGAGTTTCCTAAAGGCTTCCTCTTTTTCTTGTGTTCTAAGTAGTTTTTTTATTCCCATAGATAACAACCCAACAAGTATACCTACTACTAATACCTGCTCAAATGGATTAAAACCGGCCTCGGAAAGAGGCCTGAGGATTATCACCTCAAGCCCCTTTCCTATAGCCAACGCTACAGGGGTTAGGATGTGAAGCCAGATCCAGTTGAGCAGATCTGTTATGGGTGCACTGAGACTCGGCATTTTCTTATCTCATAAACCATAAGAGTTTTGTATATTTCATGAATACGATGATAAGAGCAAGTGCCAAGAGTCTTTTTAAGAAAATCTCTGGTAGGCGCTTCTGTATTCTTGGTCCAACCATACCACCACAGATAGCGCCTCCAGCAATACAAGCAGCCATTAGCCAATCAGGAGAATAACCAAGTAGTATGTATTTTGCGATGCCACCAACAGAGGTTGCAAAGGTCCCTGTTAAGGCAATTGGAACAGCCAAATACATAGGATAACCCATTAAAGAGGTCATAAATGGCATGAACATAAAGCCACCACCTACTCCAAAGGAGGCAGCTATCATTCCCATCAAAACTCCACCTATAAACATTGCTAAAGGACGTGCAACAAAGGTTTCACCCCAGAATCTCATGTCAAATTTTATTAGATTGAACTTATCAAATTCAACCTTCCCAAGTTCTGCCGCTTTACCTGTTTTCTTAGCCTCTTCAATAGCTTTATTAAATTTTTGTACAATTGCCTTGAGCGCTTTTTTCTTTTCAATAGTGCTTGGTAAGCTTTCATGGAACAATTTGATACCTATTAATAAACACAATATTCCAAGATAGAACTTATACGCCTTCATTGGTAGGTATTTAGCAGAAAGCGTGGGTCCTAAGAAGAATGCCCCCAGAAATATTCCAAGAGCAAAAAATAGTGCAAGTGGCCATGCAAATCTCTTGTCTTTAAAGTAGTTTATCAACCCAGAAATAGGTGAACAGAGTGTTAAAAATAAATTAGTTGGTTTTACAGTATTTGCAGCATTAATACCAATTGGTCCACGCGTACCAATGACTGTGATTTGAAAAGCTGCGGTGAAAAGCCCTCCTGCTGCACCCATAATAACAAATAACACACCAATCAAGAACGCACCCAAAAAGACTATTAAAGGACTTATATAGGTATTAGCTGTTTTAAAGAAGAATCCTGCCTTTAAAACTTTATATGTTCCAACTTTCTGGCCATTTACATATACAGCCATAGTGGTGTTAGGTGCTATATTTTTATAAGGTGTTAGTGTAACTTTAAATTGGCCTGTCTTTTTATCTAAATTAATATGGACACCTTTATTCCATGCTTCAGGTTGTTTTTGGTAATCTGTTAAGATCATTCTTGCATTACCACCACCAATTGGTTTTTCTTTTGTGATGGTGTTAATGCCAAATTTGTTTTCATGGGTATATCTTAAAAAAGCCCACTGTTTTTGTGTGGTAATTGGGCCTAGCATCGTTTTTAATTCATTAGGTATTTGATTCCATTTTTTGATTTTGTTAACTCGTACAGCAAATTTAAAAGGTGGAAATGCAAAGGGTCCTTTTGTTTGTCCTTTATAAACTTGTTCTGGTGTCGCAAACTTTTCTGGCTGAGTAGTTACTAAATAATAAATAGGTGGAATTGCTGTATCACCAAAGAGTTTAGTAAGCTTTGCTCTTTCTTCAGAGCCAGGAGCATCTGCAGGTTTAAAGAGTTTATTTGTGCAAACTACTACATAAAGGTCATGACCTGGTTGAATCTTACCTGTAATAGTAATTGGACTTCCTGACTTATATGCAGGTTTGCCTATTTTAGCTACTACTTCAGCTGATACTTTTGTGCCTACGACAAAGCATAGGACAAAAGCAAAGAGCGCAGCGAATGCCAGAAAAAGATTCCCTGGCATTCTAATCCGTTGTTTAAGCTTTCCCATAACTTATCCTCCCGTAATTATTTAATAAATTTGACAGTTTTGGCCCTTATTTATGGCTAGCCAAGGGAAAGGGCCTAACCCCGATGTTTATTGGATACGCAAGGATAATGCCAATAGTTAAGTGAACTCTTAATTACTAAAAACTCTAATTTAAGTAGGTAACTGAGGAGTTTTTTATGGATTATGACTTGTTGAGGTGCAGCACTATTGTTGCAGTGCAACAAAAAAGTATATCGGAACAATTGTTCTTGATCTTTAAAATTTAGCAATTAACTTTGGAACTAAATTATGTTACTGTTGAATTTAAAAAAGGGAGGTAAATATGGTGACAGAAGAATTATTACCTGAAGGTGAAAAAATAAGAAAGGCTGTTAAGTGGATATCTGAAGAAACACAACTTCATCCAGAGAAGAGTAGAAAAGAGATCGTGCTTGAGGCAGAAAGGATTTTTGATTTGTCTCCTAAAGATTGTGAGTTTTTACAAAGAAAGTTTTTAGAGGAAGATTCATAATTATTAAACAATTTTTATTTTTTATGAAAATTAATAATTGTGAAATCTTTAATTAACCTTTTTATAGTTACCTTTCCCAATTCAAAAGTCACTACTTATGTATTTTTACCACCTCTAGTGACTTTCATTCTTGCCTTTTTTGGTGCTATGGCAGGAGTTACTGGAGCGTTTTTATTACTGCCCTTTCAAATGAGTATATTAGGTTATACTAGTGCAGGAGTAAGTGCTACTAATTTTTTATATAATGTGGTTGCAATCCCCGGGACAGTATATCGTTATACAAAAGAGCGGAGGATGAATTGGCCTCTAGCTTTTTCTATTATTATTGGTTGTCTTCCAGGGATAATAATAGGTTATTGGTTAAGAATTACAATCTTTTCAACTCCTAAAAACTTTAAACCTTTTGTTGGAATTGTCCTTTTATACCTAGCATGGCGTATGTATAAATCATTAAAAAACAATACAGTAAAAAGACTATCTTTACCATCTCAACAAGCAGTTATAAAGACAATATCCTTTAGTCTAAAGGAAGCTAATTATAGTTTTGATAATAAGATTTATTCCTTTAGTCCTATAGTAATTATAGCTATTTCTTTTATTGTAGGAATAATTGGTGGAGCTTATGGCATAGGTGGTGGAGCCATAATGGCTCCATTTTTTATAACCGTCTTAGATCTTCCAGTGCACAGTATTGCTGGTGCAAGCCTCTTTGGTACTTTAGTAAGTTCTATTGTAGGTGTAGTTATATATCAACTAGGAATTGGTTCATCTGGTGTAACAACTCATCCTGATTATCTTTTAGGATTATTATTTGGTCTTGGAGGACTTATAGGAGGCTACTTTGGAGCTAAAATGCAACGGAAAATACCAGATAGGCCCATTAAACTGGGCCTTTTATTGGTATTAGTATATGTCTCATTTAAATATCTCTATCCAGTAATCTTTAAATAGAAGTTTAACTTATAGACCTAGCTTCTTTAACTCTTCTATAATACGTTTTTGTTGTGATGAAAGCTTTTTAGGTACCTTTATTAAAATACGTACAAATTGATCACCTCTTACATTGGTTTTGTGGGGATCAAACAATCCCTTTCCTCTAATTCTCAATTTTTGTCCACAACTAGTACCTGCTGGTACTTTTACTTTTATCCGGGTTCCATCAATAGTTGGTACTTCAACTTGCGTTCCAAGACATGCTTCAGAAAAGGATATCTCTTTATCAACTATAATATCTATTCCATCTGGTTTAAATACATCATCAGGTACAACTTTAAGCTTTAAATAAAGATCTCCTCGTCCACCTGGTCCATAATGTCCTTTACCTGCAATCCTTAATTTTTTACCAGGAGCCGTTCCTGCAGGTATTCTAACACTTATTTTCTCTTGGCTACCTGAAGAGCTAAGTGAAATAAGCTTTTGACTTCCATGCATTAACTCTTTTGGAGTTACAGGAAGATCTAAAACAATGTCTTCACCTTTTTGACTAGTTTGTTGATATTGATAAAAATTAGAATTACACCTTCTAGATCTCCCACAGCTTCCTCCATAATTTGTATATCCGCTACTATAACTATAGTCAGAGCCTGTGTTAAATATTTCTCTAAATATTTCGTCAAAAGACATAGACCCTGTATGCGAACTTCCTCCGGTAAAGAAGACCCGGCTAAAGAAATCCCCGCCTATACCTGCATCCCTAAATACACTAGAGAAGTCAAAGTTTCTAAATATATCCTCTTGTGAGAATCTATTATGAAATTCAGTTGACCCAAATGTATCATATTGTTTTCTCTTTTCCGGATCACTTAAAACAGCATAAGCCTCATTTATTTCTTTAAACTTTTCTTCTGCTGCTTTATTACCTTTATTTTTGTCTGGATGATATTTTAACGCCAGTTTTCTATAAGCCTTTTTTATCTCTTCTTGACTGGCGTTTCGTGACACACCAAGGATTTTATAGTAATCTTTACCTGCCATTTGGCTACTCCTTTGAGACTAAAATTGGCATAATTATTGCCTTTGCTATCAATTCGAAAATAATAATTAGTAATAACTTGTCAAGTTTTATGAGAGATGATGCATGAGTGAATCATATATAACAACAACTAAAAAAGCAGCTATTTTTTTCCCTTCTAGTCCTCTAGATACTAAAAAGTTGGGACCTGCTATAGAAGAACTAAGAGATAAAAATATTATTGTTGATGTTAATTTCAATCTAGATGTCTCAAAGGGGTCGGTGCCATATCTATGGGGTAGTGATCAAGATAGAGCAGAAATATTTAGACAACTTCTATGTAGAAAGGATATAGACATTATCTGGTGTGTAAGAGGTGGTTATGGTGCCTCAAGATGGCTTGATATATTTGATTGGAAGATATTAGACAATATTACTAGTTACCATGATATCATTGGATTTAGTGATTGTACGTTTTTCTTTTCAAAGCTCCTTAACTATGGCTTTATGCCTATCCATGGACCGCTTCTTAGCACTTTTTTTAGTACATCTGATGAGTCTAAAGATGCCATTTTAAAATTGATACACCTAGGTATACCACCATATCTTTATGGTAAAACCCTTATCCGAGGTAAAGCTAGAGGAATGATAATAGGAGGTAATCTAACATGTCTTTGTCATTTAATTGGTACACCTCATGAACCACCATGGGATGGAGCCATTCTTTTAATAGAAGATCACCATGAGGCACTCTATAGAATTGACAGAATGATTACACATCTTCTCTCATCAAAAAGATTGAATAGATTAACAGGCATAGTTGTTGGCCATATTTTAAATATTGGGTTGTATGAAGAGCTTTTACCTAAATTATTAATGGAGAGACTAAAGGGCCTTTCTATTCCTATTGCCTTTAAGTTTCCAGTTGGTCATCACAAAGACAATTTCCCAGTTGTACTAGGCAAACAATATGAATTAGATGCAACTCAAGATATTGCAATATTAAAACCTATTTCATAATATTGGTTAGTACATGAACTTTGGCTAGATGTTCTAGATATTCCATATATTCAATAGCCTTTTCAAGACTTTGGGCATAAGAGACTGCCCCATGTTTTGAAAGTATTATTGTACAGGCATTAGGGGCTACAGATGCTACTGCCTCAGCAAGTTCTTTACTGCCTGGTGGAAAATATTGAATGACAGGTATTCGTTTTAAAAAAAGAGAAGTCTCAACAAGTAAATTTGGATCTAATTCTTTCCCTGAAAGATTTACAGAAAGAGTCCAAGGTGGATGTGCATGTACTATTGCATTTATCTCTTTACAGTTTTTATAAATAGCAAGATGCATTGGAAGTTCACTAGTTGGTTTACCACCATCTAAAACCTTACCATCTATACCTACAGTGACTATCTCTTGAGGTGATATTAATGCCTTATGCCTGCCACTTGGAGTAAGAAATACTTTATCATCAACTCTTATGCTAATGTTTCCACTTGCACCACACACTAACCCTATAGAGTGTAATAAGTGGCAGGCATTGGCGATCTTTTCTTTTATTTCTAATACAAAAGACATTAATGTTCTTTCTTAGATATAGCTTCTTTTTTTATACGGTCTAAGGTATTGCTGAGACAAGAGATAACATTTTCTCTTATGTCTCCGCATACGGCCAAAAGCATCATATCTTCTCCTATTTTAAGATCTCCTTCTCGGATTACAACACGTACATCAATAATACCTTTCATAGAAAGGGCTTCATTTATTATCTGTTTTAGTTTTTCTATATCTACAGCTGTTCTAATTTGTGTAATTGGTAACCCGTTTCGTGAAAAGGCTCTTACAATACCATTGTGTAAAAGAATCATTCCTGCTTTTTTAATTTTAGGACTAGACTTTATTTGCTCTAATATATAAGAGGGGTCCAAAAACGTACACTCAGCGGCATTATATATTGTAACTTTATCATTATTCCCCTTATCCAAAGTCTTTTCCCTTCTTTTGATTTTTTTATTTATTTGCTATTTACGTTTGATTTATTTATTAGATTTATTGAAAGTGTTTTAGCTTTTTGTGCTGCAATTTTGTCTTCTATTTGTGAAAGTTCATATCTTATAAAACCAGTATCTGGTGCATCTGGCCTTAAAGATAAATAGCTATTTAGAGCACTTTGTGCTTTATTGTACCTCCCAAGTTTAAAGGCTACACGTCCTAAATCCCTATATGCTATAACTTCATATCCATGATGTCTAATACTTACCGTTTGGTACTCAGCCATTGCTTCTTTGAAATCTTTAAGGGATTCATCTACATATCCTAATCCAATCATTGCACTATCTTTTAGAACCGAGCTTTTAGAAAAATCATCTACAGCCTTTTTATAGGCATCTTTTGCCTTTTTAAACATTCCTAGCTCTCTATATGCTGATCCCAATAGAAGCTGTGCCTGGTGTCCAGCATCAGTATGAGGTTCTTGCTCAACAATTTGCTCTAATGCAACAACCCTTTGATCTGGGTTTTTTATCATCATAGCTAATCCCAGCTTAGTAGCACTTACCTCTTTTACATGTCTAAAATAGGCTTGAGCACCTATGATAACAAAGATTGTTATGATAAAAGACACAATTAATATTATAGTTTGTTTACCATATTTTTTAATATAATCTTGTGCCCATAAAGGCACACCTTCCATAATTTCTTCTTTTGCTTGTTCTAATATAGGTTTTGGTTCTTCTTTATTCACTCTTAGCTTACCTCTCTTATCCAAGCTTTTTATTTAAAAAAATCTTTCCACTTAAAAATAAGTGGTTCAGCATCTTCTTTTAAGATAGCAGCATCTACTACTTGTCCAATAAATAAAGTATGATCTCCTGCATCAACACTACTTACTACCTCACACTCTACATATGCACTAGCACCTTCTAGTATAGGAGAACCTTTTAGAGCATTTGTATAGTTTATCCCTTTAAATTTGTCTTCTTTTCTACCACTTACAAAACCAAATCTCTTGGCAAGCTCTACATGATCTTTTGATAGGGTGTTTATACAAAAAAAGCCTGCCTCTTGAATGAGGCTATGAGTATAACGCGCAGGAGCAATGGAGACAACCACTAGTTTAGGTTTAAAAGAGACTTGTGTTACCCATGCTGCAGTCATACCGTTTATACGTTCTCCACTTCTTACAGTAATGATATAAACTCCTGTTGGAATTGCCTTGCTTAATAGTTCTTGCATATTACCCCCCCAATAAACCTTTAATTGTTTTCATAGAACCACTTTCTATAAAGAGGCCAGTCATACCTGCGCCCTAAGCTATACAAAAATTGGAATACGTGCATAGGCCCATAAGAGAAGGATGCCCTTGATCCATATAAATAAAGACGCCACATCCTTACAAATTCTTCACCCATCATCTCTTTTATTTTATCTAGTGAAGCTTCAAAGCGTTTTATCCAATGAGATAGCGTCATAGCATAGTGGATTCTAAAATCTTCTAGATCAACAAAGTCAAAACCATAGTTGTCTGCAGCCTCTACTACTTCTCCTAATGCAGGTATATAACCACCTGGGAATATATATTTCTTAAGCCAGGTATCAAGCTCTTCTGGTTGCATTCTACCTATCGTATGAAGAACCATAATACCTTTATCTTTTAATAGTTTTCTGCTCTCATCAAAAAACACTGGAATGTTTTCTCTTCCTACATGTTCAAACATACCTACAGATACAATTCTGTCATAGGCTCCCTTTTCCTTTTGGCTTGTCTCTCTATAATCTTCTAATCTTACCTCAACTCTTCCCTGAAGCCCTTCTTCTTTAATACGTTCATTTGCTAATTCATATTGTTGTTTAGAAAGTGTAAGTCCCACAGCCAATACTCCATATTTTTTAGCAGCTTCTATTACAAGGGAACCCCATCCGCAACCAATATCAAGCAGTCTTTGTCCAGATTTAAGTCTTAGTTTGTTTAAAATATGGTGGATTTTATTTAATTGAGCTGTTTCTAAGTCGTCTTTTTCTGATTTAAAAAATGCACAGGAATAATTTAATCCTTTATCAAGCCAAAGCTTATAAAATTCATTTCCTTTATCATAGTGATATTGAACATCCTTTTTTGTTTGTTTTAAACCTTGCCCAAACTTTTGTTTTATATTGATCCAGCCAATCTTTGCCTTTTGTTTTACAGAGAGTTTACCTGATAAATCATAAAGGTAGAACAGCTTAAGGAGAGCATCTAAATCTCCTTCTATTTCTATATCCCCCCTCATATATCCTTCGCCAAATCCCATACCTGGATCAGCTAAAAGTGCATCAAATGACTTTGGATCTTTAAATTTTATGGTGAACTGGGGAGCACCTTTACCTATTGAGACACTTTTTCCCTCTTCCCATAGTTCAATTTTAGCGCTTACAGGTATGTCCTCTGATGAAAATATGGCAGATATCATCTCTAGAGCCTTTTGAGTATCCACGGCTAAACCCCCTTTCATATTCTAAGAACAATAAAATTATTCTTTTGTGCCCCCAATCTCTTCCAACCCAGTGTTATTTAGAGTATTTTTAAGTTAGAAACAAACAACTTAAGGACTAATGCTATGATTTGTGAAAAACAATTCAAAATATTATCTGAGTTTCCAGATAAAGAACTTAAAGATTTTGGTGAAACCCGCCTAATAACACTAAAAGATAAAATAAATAATAAAGCATTAGAGACATTCTTTTCATTAAAAGGGGTAAAGCCAGCCCTTTTATTTAGCGACTTTTTATATAAAAACCTACTAATTAATCCTGAGTTGTTAGAGCAACTTTTAACTGCTTTAAATGTCAAAGAACCTTCTCCTTATTATTTTTATAATATGCATCTTGATACAATTATTCAAAGGGTTTTAGAGGAAAAAAATTTTTTAGCTGAATTAAGAAAGATCAGAAATTATGAGATGTCTAAGATTTGTTTAAGAGATTTGTGTGCTTTAAATGTTAACTTCTCTGAGGTTGTAACAGAAATAAGCGAGGTTGCTAGATTTCTTATAGTCTTATGCATAAACTGGTTAAAGAATGACCTGCGTAAGCAGTTTGGGATCCCCAGAAGAAAAGATGGAAGTCCATTAGAGCTTATCACTGTATGTATGGGCAAGTTGGGCGGCAATGAACTAAATTTTTCATCAGATGTAGACCTTGTCTTTTTGTTCCCAGAACAAGGAGTAAGTGATGGTAAGAAAAAGATTAGTGCCGGTGAATTTTTCACAATCCTTGTAAGACGTTTAATCCAATTCTTATCTGCTAAAACAAAACATGGTTTTTGTCTGAGGGTTGATACTAGACTTCGTCCTTTTGGAGAAAGCGGCCCCCTTGTTATGGATTTAAACGCTCTTGAAGACTACTTTTTAATCTATGGACGTGATTGGGAAAGATTTGCTTGGACTAAGGCAAGAGCTATTACTGGGTTAGCACAAGATATAGCTACTCTTAATTCTATTGTTACCCCGTTTGTCTACAGAAAATATCTAGATTTTAGTGTATTTGATTCTCTAAGAGAGATGAAAGAGATGATATTTAAACAAGTAAAGAAAAAGGGGGTAAAAGACAATATTAAGCTTGGTGCAGGTGGAATTAGACAGATTGAGTTTATCGTACAGGCTATAGCATTAGTTAGAGGTGGTAAAGATAAAGCCATAAGAGTCAAAAATCTCCTACAGACCTTAAAAGTTATAAAAGAAAAGGGGTACTTACCATCGTCCGTGGTAAAAGAGCTTGGTGAGTCTTATATATTTTTAAGGACCTTAGAAAATAGATTACAAGAACGTTCAGATCAGCAGACTCATATACTCCCAAGGGATGAAAAACAGCTTAAGCTTCTTGCCTATTCTATGGGTTATGAAGATATAAAAGTCTTTAAAGAAGAATTAGATAGATATAGGCAGCTTATACAAAGACATTTTTCACATCTATTTGAACAAAAAAAGATAGCTTATATCTCTAAAGAGTTAGATAAAATTAAAGATATCTGGGAAGCTAACCTACCTAAGGATAGTAGCATTTGTATTCTTAACTCTTTGGGCTTTAGAGATCCTAAAAGGGCCTTAGATTTGATTAATGCTCATAGATCATCAAGGGCAACCCAGTCTTTAGGGAATATAGGGCAGAAAAGACTTAAAGAGCTCTTCCCTTTTTTACTAAAAGAGATCTCAACTCATAGAGAACCTGAAAAAGTGCTTTTAAGAGTGCTATCTGTTATTGAATCAATACAAAAGAGAACTAGTTACCTTGTACTTTTAAGAGAAAATCCTGATGCACTTAAGTATTTTGTAAGACTTGTTGGAACTAGTCCTTGGGTTGCTGAACAGATAAAGAAACATCCTGTTTTAATAGATGAACTAATTGATATAAGATCTTTATATACAATAGAAGATGTTGCCAGTCTTAAGAAACAGTTAGATATACGCCTTAAGTCTATAGATATAGAAGATACAGAGTCTTTGATGAATGAACTTAGACTCTTTAAGCATTCTCACACACTTAGGATCGCAGCTTCACACCTTGCAGGACTCTCTAAGTCTCTTAAGACTTCTTTGGCATTAACTAATTTGGCGCAGGTTATTATTGAGAAGGTCTTTGAGCTATGTTTTTACAACATGATCTCAAGGTATGGTACTCCAGTTTGGTCATTTTATGGAGCACAAAGGACTAGTTACAACAATAGATTAGGGGGTTTTTTAGTAATAGGATATGGTAAATTAGGAGGAAAGGAGCTTTCTTTTGCATCTGATTTAGATCTTGTATTCTTACATACTGGGATAAAAAGGGGATATACCAAAGGTGCCTATTCACTTGACAATGCTAGTTATTTCCCACGTCTTGGGCAACGTATAATACAGATGTTATCTTTAAATACCTCCTTTGGAAGACTTTATGAAGTTGACATGAGGTTAAGGCCAAGTGGAGAAGCTGGAGTCCTTGTAAGTCAAGCTCATAGTTTTAGAAAATACCAACTCTTTAGCGCTTGGACATGGGAACATCAGGCCCTATTTAGGGCAAGACCAATATGTGGAGATCCTCAAATAAGAAGATTTTTTAAACGTACTAGATGGATAGTTCTTAGACTACCAAGAGATATAGAAAGGACAAGACTCGAAATTATAGATATGAAACAAAGGCTAAAGGCTATCCATATTAAAGATAGAGATAGATTTCACATAAAATATTCTGATGGGGGGCTTTTAGACATAGAGTTTTTTGCGCAGTTTATAGCTATTTCATTCTCTTATAAAAATGCTGATCTTATCAGTTCTAGTTCTACTTTAGAGGTGTTAAGACACTGCGTTTCAATTGGTTTTTCATACAAAGATATGGAAATACTTATTGAGGCATATAAGCACTTAATAGATATGTACCATAACAAAAGTTTATTGGGTGAAAAACCTATAATTTCTAACATTCCTAATTGTTGTAAAAAAGCAATGTTAGTATTGAATAAGTATAACTTTTTATAATACTTAAAGGAGCTAGTCATTTTTACTTTTTATATTGCATTTCTTTTTAGGATACTTACTATTTAATCAAACTAAATCCTTACCTAAAAAATTACCTAATGCCTTTAACTAACCAGGATTTTATCAAATGGCGTTTTGACCTTATTAAGTGGTTTAGTTTCATTTTTGCTTTGCTAAGGAGGTTAAAGCGTCATGAGAATAGCACAGGTTGCTCCCTTATATGAAAGTGTTCCCCCTAAACTCTACGGTGGTACAGAAAGGGTAGTGTCTTATTTAACAGAAGAACTTGTTAAAATGGGGCATGAGGTAAGTCTTTTTGCAAGTAGTGACTCAAATACCAAAGCTAAGTTATGTGGAGTTAGCCAAAGAGCCTTAAGATTAGACAGCAGTGTAAAAGACCCTCTTGCACATCATATCCTTTTATTAGAAAGGGTTTTAAAAGAGGCAGATAAATTTGACATAATACATTTTCACATAGATTATATCCATTTTCCATGTGTAAGAAGGATTGATACTGCCCATGTAACCACATTACATGGCAGATTAGATATACCAGATCTAAAACCTCTATATGAAGAGTTTAAGGATATTCCTTTGGTGTCTATATCAAACTATCAAAGGCATCCTCTTTCATTTGCAAGATGGGTAGGTACTGTCTATCATGGTTTACCAGAGGACTTATATACTCCTAAGTTTAGTCCTGGCTCTTATCTAGCATTTTTAGGTAGGATTAGTCCAGAAAAACGACCTGATAGGGCTATTGAGATTGCTAAAAGGGCAGGTATACCTTTAAAGATTGCTGCTAAAGTCGATAAAGCTGATAGAGACTATTATGACAATTGTATAAAGCCTCTTTTAGATCATCCATTAATTGAGTTTATTGGAGAGGTTGGAGATAGAGAAAAGAATGAATTTTTAGCAAACGCGTTGGGGCTTTTATTCCCAATTGATTGGCCTGAGCCATTTGGACTTGTTATGATTGAGGCATTTGCATGTGGTACTCCAGTTATTGCTTATCCACATGGTTCTGTGCCAGAAGTAATGGTTGATGGTGTAACAGGATTTATAGTTCAAGATATCAAAGAAGCTGTTGAGGCAGTAAAAAGACTAACCTTTATAGATCGAAGAAGGTGTAGAAAGATCTTTGAGGAAAGATTTTCTGCAAAGAGAATGGCAATGGATTATCTTAAAATATATGAGGAATTAATCTACGCAAAGATAGAACCACGTATTGCTGCATAGTTTTAGGGAGATAAGGTGAATAAAGAAAAAGAGGTCAAAAAATTAAAGGAAATAATCCAAATAGATGAACATTATTATGTAAAAGCTACATCTACCCGGGTGGATGATCGCACCCGGGTACTAAAACATGGGGATACATTTGCTGTTTTTGATAGATTTGGTGATATTCAATCAATTGGTAGAGTAGAGCATGGAATATATCATTTTGACACCCGGTATCTATCTAAATATGAGCTGAAGATAAATAATTTGCGTCCACTTTTGTTAAATTCTACTGTTAGAGAGGATAATAGCCTGCTTACTGTTGATCTTACGAATCCTGAGTTAAAAGATGAAAGAGGAAGCCTCATCTCTCAAGGTAGTATTCATATATTTAGGGCCAAACTTTTATGGGAGGGTGCTCATTACGAGCATATAAGAGTTACAAATTATTCAGATAAAAAGACCAGTCTTGTATTAAGCTTTGAGGTAGGAGCAGATTTTGCAGACATTTTTGAAGTAAGAGGTACAAACAGAGAAAGGCGTGGTCGCTATTTCTCACCGCAAATCCTTAAGAATGGAGTTTTATTTAAATACATAGGCTTAGATAATATAGAACGAGTTACAAGACTTATATCAGATCCTAATCCAGATAAAATTTTAGATGATTTGATAGCTTTTTATATAACTTTAGAACCTCATGGTAAAAAAGATCTATATCTAAAACTTTGTTGTGAGCTAAGGGATTCACATTGCCAAAGTTCACCAGAGATATCTTTAGGATTATATCAAAGTGCCTTTACTGGCATGACCTTTTCCATAAGAAAGGGGCGTCTAAAGCAAGCCCAGATAGTCACCTCAAATGAACAGTTTAACAATTGGATAAATAGAGCCAGTGCAGATCTTCATATGTTGATTACAGAAACCCCTTATGGACCATATCCTTATGCAGGGGTTCCTTGGTTTAGCACAGCATTTGGAAGAGATGGGATAATTACAGCATTAGAGTGCCTATGGATGAATCCAGCTTTAGCTCGGGGGGTATTAAACTTTTTAGCTAAAACACAGGCAAAAGAGCTAGACCCTGAACATGAGGCAGAGCCAGGGAAAATACTTCATGAACTTAGACAAGGGGAGATGGCAATTTGTAATGAAGTGCCTTTTGGTCGCTACTATGGGACAATAGATGCGACCCCACTTTTTATTATTTTAGCAAGTGCATATTTTAAAAGAACAGGAGATATAGATTTTATACGTTCTATTTGGGAAAATATACTTTTAGCTCTTGATTGGATAGACAATTATGGAGACAAAGATGGTGATGGATTTATTGAGTATCTACGCTCTGGAGAGAAAGGGCTTGTAAATCAAGGATGGAAGGACTCAGGTGATTCTGTATTTCATGAAGATGGAAGTCTTGCTAAAGGTCCTATAGCTCTTTGTGAGGTACAAGGATATTGTTATGCTGCCAAGATTGGAGCAGCTCATCTTGCAAAGGTTTTAGGTGAACTTGCTTTAGCTGATAGACTTGAAAAAGAGGCAAAAGAGCTTAAAAAACGCTTTAATGAAATCTTTTGGTGTGAGGATATATCAACTTACGGACTTTGCTTAGATGGTCAAAAAAGGCTGTGTAAGGTAAAGACATCAAATGCTGGGCACTTATTGTTTTCCAACATAGCAGAGGAAGAACAAGCCCGTATAGTTGCAAAGACACTTCTTTCTAAAGAATTTTTCTCTGGATGGGGGATAAGGACTGTAGCAGAAGATGAAGTTAGATATAATCCAATGTCTTATCATAATGGTTCGGTGTGGCCTCATGATAATGCCTTAATTGCATTAGGATTTTCTCAATATGGGTTTAAACACATGGCATTGGAGATTTTAAATGGATTGTTTCAAGCCTCTACTTTTATGGATTTAAATAGACTGCCTGAACTTTTCTGTGGATTTGTAAAAAGACCTGGAGAGGGTCCTACTCTGTATCCTGTAGCTTGTCTTCCTCAAGCATGGGCAAGTGCTACAGTATTTTGTTTATTACAGGCTGTATTAGGACTTAGTTTTTCAAGGAAAAGGCCTCAAATTCGCTTTAATCATCCTATATTACCAGATTATCTTGAATGGGTTGAGATAAAAAATCTAGAGGTTGCATCTGAGACAGTAGATTTTGTCTTAACAAGACATGCCCAAAATGTGAGTATAAATGTCCTAAAAAAGACGAGGAATGTAGAAATTGCAGTGATACACTAGTGGAACTATATATCCTTTCCAACTTTCCATAGTAAGCTATGTATTTGGGGTCTTAGTTTTTTCATCCTTTCTTGGCTATCATGTAATGGACTGATAGTCCTATTTGTTAGTAGGCTAACTCCTATAGCATTTTTAAGATCTAACCAAAAGGATGTACCAGTAAAACCAAGGTGTCCTACACTGGTTAAAGAAAAATGTTCTCCAGCACTTGAGCATCTAGGGGATTTAGTATCAAAACCAAGAGCCCATGTACCTAAGTGAGGAAGACTAGGAGTGAAAAATCTGTGTAAGAGATCTTTAGGAAAGCCTTTTAATTCAAGTTCTCCTATATATATTAAAAATAATGTTTGTAAAAGTTTTAGTATATCCTTTGTACAACCAAAAAGTCCTGCATGTCCGCTTATGCCATTTAAAAATCTTGCATTAGGATCATTAATCATAGGTGCTTTACTGTCTTTTACTGAAATGACTATTTGATGGTTAGTGGGTATGTCATAGAAAAAAAATGTATTTTTTAACTTTAGTGGTTCTATTACAAGCTCTTTAACGCATTTATTAAATGGTTTTTTACAAATAGATTCAACAACATGGGCAAGTACAATATAGCCAAGGTCACTATATATTTGTTTTTTTAATGGCTGGCAATTAATCTGGCTGTTTAATATCTCTTTAGCACATATCCCTAATATGTCTGAATTATTATTTATAAAAAGATCACTACATATTTCACATAAATCACAGTAAGCATTTAACCCACTTACATGGCATAGTAACATCCAAATAGCTATATCTTCTTTAAGATTTTGGAAAAAACGAGATAACTTATCTTCTAGTGATATTTCATTTTGGGCAATTAGATGCAAGATGCACAGAGCTGTAAAAGGTTTTGTTAAAGAAGCAAGGTCAAATAGGCTGTATTCATCTATTTTTTTGGCATCTTTTAGAAACGAAGTATTGCCAAGATTAAAAAAGATAAAATTATCTGGATACCTAAATACCCCAGCACTTACGCCAGAAAATAATCGTTTCTCTAGTGAACTATAAAATAACTTGTAGAGTCTAAGTTGATGATTTTCAATCACTTTTATGTTCTTGTTCAAATCGTTTCTTAGCATTTTCTAACCATTCAAGGAAAAATGCTAAGAATAAAGCAAAAAATAATCCAGAAAAGATAGCAACAGGTATAAGTATCTTTGGTTTTGGCCAATAAGGTTTTTGAGGAACTATTGCATCTACAGCTAGTTTTACTGCTTGTAGATTTTTTAGTTCTGCCTGAGCTTGAATAATTTTATCTTTACAATCTTGTATAGATAATTCAATTTGTAAGGGATCTATTTTAATGCTAGAATTATTTATTAATTCTTTATTATTAAAAATTTTTTCTTTTAATTTTGTAAGATTTCCAATTTGTTGTTTTAATATAGATATAGTTTCTAATAGTTGGGTCTTTTGGGTATTAATTTCATTAATTACTTCTGGTTGATTGTTTATGTAATTCAGTAGACTATTTTCTATTTTATTAATTATTGAAGGATTTGTTATTTTTAGTTGAATTATTACTAAATCTTTTTGTCCTCTAGGGATGGTCGCTTGTATTTTTTTTATAGCTTGTATATTTTTAATTTTTAATTGTGAAGATAATATATTATAGTTTTTGTCTTTTATTAAATTTGATATACTATCAATATACATTTTTACCTGAAATGGTGAAATAATATTAGTTTGCAAAACAAAATTAGTTTTATAAATATTGGGAGTAATAAAGATATATAATGTTAGTATAGTTAAAACAAAAAAAGTTATTATTACAATTAATTTTTTACGTTTTTTTAGCACTAACCATTGTTGATATATATTTATTTCATCATCTTGATATATTATAATCTCTTTTTTTGAGTCTAACATAATATTATAGCACCTTTTACATTTTATTTATTTTTTACCCACCATTTTTTTTGAAGGCTTAACTTTTTAACTACTATTTGAGGTAATAGTAAATAATGATAGCCTAAATTGTATCCTAAATATTTCAGGATAGTCCTAGTTATAAATTCTGGCAACAAATGATAATAATTATTTTTTAATAAAAATTTGATTTCAGACAATATATA
>Ga0256914_1000023_pt1:0-162500 | contig 167371 bp, 142 predicted proteins | sample HulkmetaG_FD_191571 | JGI IMG/M metagenome (GOLD analysis project Ga0256914, IMG submission 191571) | Hydrothermal chimney microbial communities from Main Endeavour vent field at the Juan de Fuca Ridge, Pacific Ocean - Hulk | ecosystem: Environmental > Aquatic > Marine > Hydrothermal...
AACACCCGCGAACGAAGGAACCGCCCGCCGGGATCCGGCGGGCGGCCTGCATTTCAACGGACTGGAGCGGGCGACGGGTCTCGAACCCGCGACCCTCAGCTTGGGAAGCTGATGCTCTACCGACTGAGCTACGCCCGCTCCTTCGCGGGACGGCGCGTCCCACGGCGGCGAAGGGTAGCGTCCCTCCCGGCGGGGTGCAAGGCCCGCGTCAGCCCCCGGCGCCTCCCGGGGGCTGGACGACGAGGACTGTGAGAGAGCCGTCCCCCTCGCGGCGCCAGAGGAGCCGGCCCCCACCCTCCTCCTCCCGGGGGACGAAGCGATACACGCGGCCGCCGGTTCCCGGCAGGGGCGGCACGTCCGCGAGGGAGCCGGCCGCGAGCAGGTCGACAAGCCGTTCGGCGGCGGCGCGCCGCTCTCCGCCGAGGGCCCGCAGCTCCCGGGCGGCGGCCGCCAGGAGGCGCACGCGGGGACCGTCGGGCCGGACCGGCCGCCAGGCCCGGGGAACCTCCCCGGCCGAGGCGGCGATCGCCCGGAAGATCGCGCGGAGATCCTCCCGGTCCCGGTCCCGATCGGCAGCGGACCCCGACTCCCCTCGCCCCTCCGGCGCCCCGGGGCGGCAACCCTCCGCGGACACGGTCCGATCGTCCGCCGCGGCCCCACCATCGGCCCGGGGCGTGGCCGGATCGTCCTCCCCGGGGGCCGCCGGCCCACCCTGCCCGCCGGCCTGCGGCCCGGCAGCGGAAACCGGCCCGATCTCTCCCTCCGCCGCCACCGCCTTCTCCCCGCCAAGGGGGGGCGGAACCGTGGAGGTACCGGGCCACGCTCCCGCCATCCCCGCTCCTTCCCGCGTCGAGCCCGCGGCCACCCCGACGGGCAGCACCAGCGCCAGCGGCCGGCCCCGGCGGTGGACCAGCAGCGTCTCCCCGCCCCACGCGACCCGGTTGAGCCACTCGGCGAGATCGTCCCGCAGCTCGGTCACCGCGACCCGGACCGGCGACTGCCCGGCGGACCCGTTCGTGTCGTACGTGCCGCCCATCCCTGCGCGTCCGTCCCGCACGCCCGTTCCGTCCATCCCGTCCGCTCCGCGCGGACCCGCCCGATCGTCCCCTCCGTACGGTTCGTCCTTCCCCGGGGAAAACGTGGGTCCCGGGCCGGGTACCGTCCAGTTCCCGTCGCGTGCCGGAGATTCCGATGGTGGCCTCGATCGAGCGAGTGCGAATGGCCGACTCGCGGCCGACACTCGTCCCCGGAGGCTCCGCTGCGCCGTGGTCGCCCGACGTGGACTCGCTCGCCCTCCAGGCCGGAACCGGCCGGGGATCTTCGCCACGCCATGGCGGCCAGCCGGCCGGGGCTGGAGCGAAGGTTCACCGGAAGCCGAAGAGAACTTGCCGGAAATGCAAGCACCGGAGGCGAAGGTTGAGCGCATATTGAGGGTGAGGGGCCAAGTTCGCAAGGCCCCTGCAGCCACGGTCCTCCCGTGCAACGAACCCGGCTCCTGGCGGCCCGAACGCTTGCATTTTCGCGGACTTGGCCGCGTTTCCTTGCACCAGGAGGCCCGAAAGTCGGGCTGCTTGCACCGGGGCCCCCACGATGCTTCCCCGTGCGACGACGTCGCACCAGCCGGCGAGGACGCGCCGCCGAGCCGGTGCCCGGACGACGGGGTCCCCTTCCCGGCCCCCGCAGTGGCGTGGCGAAGCACCCCGGAAACAAAGACGAGGCAAAAGCCGGGCATCCGGCATCCCGCGAAGCGAGCTCGAAAGGGGTTGCGATGCCGGCGGGGGCGCCGATCGTCGGGGCGGCAGGCGACGGCACCCGGAAGCTCCGCTACACCGCGGCCGGGCGCGGCGGTCAGCCCTTGATGACGGCGAGGGGCCGAAGCCGCGCCACCGGGCGCGCCAGGCCGGCCCCCGCCACGGCCCGGACGACGTGGGCGACGTCCTTGTACGCCTCGGGAATCTCCTCGAGGACCGTGTTCCGACCGGACGCCCGCAGGACGATCCCCCGGTCTTCCATCTCCCGGACCACCGCGCGCCCCCGGGCGGACTTCTTCGCCGCCGCCCGGGAGAGCACCCGGCCGGCCCCGTGGCACGCGGACCCGAACGCCTCCGCCGACCCGGCCTCCCCGGCCAGCACGTACGAGTAGCGCCCCATGTCGCCGGGGATCAGCACCGGCTGGCCGATCGCCCGGTAACGGTCCGGGAGCGCCGGGTGGCCCGGCCCGAAGGCCCGGGTCGCCCCCTTCCGGTGGACGCACAGCTCCCGCTCTTCCCGGTCGACCACGTGGCGCTCGATCTTCGCGATGTTGTGGCAGACGTCCCAGGTGGTCCGGATGCCGTGCTCCCGGGGGGAGTAGCCCAGGGCCCGCTCGAACGTCTCCCGGACCCAGTGGGCCATCAGTTGCCGGTTGACGAAGGCGAAGTTGGCCGCGGCCCCCATCGCCCCCAGGTAGGCCCGTCCCTCGGGAGAGCGGACCGGCGCGCAGCAGAGCTGGCGGTCCGGGAGGTCGATCCCGTACTTCTGCGCCGCCCGGAGCATCACCCGGATGAAGTCGTCGCAGACCTGGTAGCCGAGGCCCCGGGAACCGGAGTGGATCGAGACCGTCACCAGCCCCTCCCGCAGCCCCATGGCCTCGGCGGCCGGCACGTCGTACACCTCCTCGACGACCTGGACCTCGAGGAAGTGGTTCCCCGACCCGAGGGTCCCGAGCTGGGAGCGCCCGCGCTGCAGGGCCCGGGCCGACACCTCGGAGGGCTCCGCCCAGGGGATCGCTCCCCCCTCCTCCACGTTCTCCCGGTCGTTCCCGGTCGCGAAACCCCGCGAGACCGCCCAGCCGATCCCGTCCCGCATCACCCGGCGCAGCTCCTGGTCGGTGAGCCGCAGGTCCTTGCGCGACGAGCCGACCCCGGAGGGAACGTTCCGGAAGAGGGCATCGGCCAGCTCCCGGAGCCGGGGGGCGATCTCCTCCCGGGGGAGGTTCGTGGCGAGGAGCCGGACGCCGCAGTTGATGTCGTACCCGACGCCCCCCGGGGAGATCACCCCCTCGTCCATGTCGAAGGCGGCCACCCCCCCGATCGGGAAGCCGTAGCCCCAGTGGATGTCCGGCATCGCGATCGAGCGCCCCACGATCCCGGGGAGGGTCGCCACGTTCGCCACCTGTTCCGGGGCCCGGTCCCGCTCGATCGACGGCAGCAGCTCCTCGTCCGCGTAGACCAGGCCCTCCACCCGCATCCGGCCCCGCCGAGGGATCCGCCACCGGAAGTCGTCGACCTTCTCGAGGCGCACGTTCATCGCCGCATCCCTCCCCGTTCCAGCGGTTCAGACGTCGAAGAGCACGCGGGCCACCCACCGGCCCGGGGCCTCCTCCCGGACCTCGAGCATGTGGTAGGTCACGGCCTTGATCTCGAGGTCGAAGCGGTGCCGGGCCGGGTCGACCGGCTCGCCCCGGACCCGGGCCACGAGGCGCCACCCCTCCGGCCCCCCCGCGCACTCCCGCACGTCGAACTCCCCGTAGACCTTCCCCTCGGCCCCGGCCCGGGAGAGCAGTTCTCCCAGCCAGGCCGCGAGGAGCGTCTCCCGGTCCGGGGCCTCCACCCGGACCTCCTCCGCGGTTCCGCGGGGCGTCACAGTCTCGAGATCCACCATCGCGTCGAACATCGCGGCCGCCGCCCGCTCGAAGAGTGCCGGGAGGCTCCCCGCGCGGACGACGATCCCCGTGTCCGCCGTGTGCTCGAGGACCTCCCAGGGAACCTTCCCGCGGGTCATCGCCGCCCCTTCCGGCCGCCTCGCCGGGCCGTTTTTGCTTTCGCCTTCGCCTTCGTTCGCCGGCCGCCCTTCCTGCGAGCCCCGCGCGCCCGCCGCACCGCCACCGTCGGCTCCACCGGGGCGAAGTCCACCGTGTGGCGCAGCAGGTCGACCCGCTCGACCAGCACCCGGATCCTCCCTCCCAGGCGGAACGTGACGCCGCTGTCCGCCCCCCGCAGCACTCGCCGGCGCGCATCGTAGCGGAAGTACTCCTCCCCGAGCCGCTTGATCGGAACGATCCCCTCGACCCACGGGTCCTCGATCGTGATCGTCAGCCCGTGGGGCCCCACGTCCACGATGTGGCCCTCGAACTCGTCCCCCAGCCGCTCCGCCATGTAGGCCGCCATCTTCCAGGCGATCGACTCCCGCTCGGCGGCTTCCGCTTCCCGCTCGAGGCGCGAGCACTCCCGCGCGAGCTCCGGCAGGGACGCCACCCGGTCCTCCCGCTCTCCCGGGCTCTCCTTCGGGCCCCGCCGCAGGCGGCGCAGCGCCCGGTGGACCACCAGGTCCGGGTAGCGGCGAATCGGGGACGTGAAGTGGCAGTAGCGGCGCAGGGCAAGGCCGAAGTGGCCGAGGCACTCCGCGTCGTAGCGGGCGAGGGCCATCGTGCGCAGGACCATCCGCGTGACGAACGGCTCTTCCGGCTTTCCCTTCGCCAGCTCCGTCAGGGCGGCCAGGTCCTTCGGGCGGATCGACTCGTACGGCTCCGGGACCGTGTAGCCGAGGCCGTCCAGCGCTTCCGCCAGCTTCGCCACCCGCACCGGGTCGGGGCGCTCGTGGACGCGGTACAGGGCCGGCTCCCGCTTCCGGCGCAGCTCGGTGGCGACGACCTCGTTGGCCGCCAGCATGAACTCCTCGATCAGCCGGTGGGCCAGGTTCCGCTCCCGCGCGACGATCCGCTCGGTCTCCCCGGTCAGGGAGAGCACCAGCTCCGGTTCCGGGAGGTCGAAGTCGATCGCTCCCCGCCGGCGGCGCCTCTCGGCGAGGATCCGGGCCAGCTCCCCGGCGGCCTCCAGCATCGGGAGCACGGCCCGGTACCTTCGCCGCAGGCCGGGGTCCCCGTCCTCCAGCATCGCGGCGACCTCGGTGTACGTGAGACGCGCCCGGGATCGGATCACCCCGTCGTGGAAGCGGGCGTCGATCACCTTTCCCGCCCGGTCGTAGTCGATCGTCACCCCCTGCGTCAGGCGCAGCTCGCGCGGCCGCAGGGAACAGAGGTCGTTCGAGAGCCGCTCGGGAAGCATCGGCACCACCCGGCCCGGGAAGTAGACGCTGGTCCCCCGCCGCAGGGCCTCGCGGTCGGTCTCAGAGCCCTCCGGGACGAAGAACGACACGTCGGCGATGTGGACCGAGAGGCGGTAGCCCCCCCCCGGCAACCGCGCCACGCAGATCGCGTCGTCGAAGTCCTTCGCGGTCTCGCCGTCGATCGTCACCACCGGGTCCCCGGTGAAGTCCTCCCGGTCGGCCAGGGGCCAGTCCCGGGGATCGCCCGGCAGCGCCTCGACCTCGGCCACGACCTCCGGCGGGAAGTCCGGCTCGAGGGCGTACTTGCGGATCAGCACCTCGACGTCGATCCCCGGCTCGTCCGGGAACCCGAGCCGCTCGACCACCTTCCCGCGGGCGCAGCGGCCCGAACCGTCGGGAAGCTCCTCGAGCTCGACGGTGACGATCTCCCCGGCCCTGGCCTTCCGGGTCCCGTCGCGCGGAACGAGCACCTCGCACTCGAACCCGGCGTCGAGCGGCTGGACCAGGCCGCCCCCCGAGGCGGTCGGGTGGAACACGCCGGGCACCCGCAGCGATTTTCGCTCCACCACCCGGACGATCCGCCCTTCCCGGCGCCCGTCCGGCTTGACGTCGGTTACCTGCACGGCGACCACGTCCCCGGAGAGCGCCCCGTCCTGGGCTCCCGGCGGAATGAAGACGTCCGTGGTCTCCCCGGGGTCGTCCGGCACCACGAACCCGAAGCCGGCCGGGTGGCGCGTGTACCGCCCGACGACGTCCCCGAGCACCTTCCGGGCCCCGTACCGCCGCCCCCGGAGCAGGACGAGGCGCCCTTCCCCGGCCAGCTTCCGCAGGAGCCGCCGGAACGACGACCTCCGGCGGGTCGGCACCCGGAGCGCCTCGACCAGCTCCCGGGCGGTCATCGCTCCGCCGGGGTGTTCGACCAGGACCCGCTCGATCTCCTCCGGGCTCGGCAGTCGGCTCGGCATCGCTGTCCCTCCTTCCGTTCCATTGTCCCAGAAACTCCCCCGCCCGCCCGCGCCGTTTCCGTACCGGCGCGGGGTATCCTTCTCCGGCCGTCGGCGCACCTCGCCCCGCGGGCAACGGGGCCCGACGGCACCGGAGGATTCCCCTTGGCGAGGAAACCCGCAGCCCGAACGAGCTCCCCGCCGCCCCCCGTCGCGGGTCGGTCCCGGGCCACCCTGCTGGTCGCGGTCCTCTTCGCCGCGTCGGGCGCGGCAGCGCTGGTCGACGAGGTCCTCTGGACCCGGTGGCTCACCCTCTCCCTGGGGGCCTCTTCCCGGGCGGTCGTCCTCGTGCTCGCCGTTTTCATGGGCGGCATCGGCCTCGGCTCGTACCTCGCCGGGAGGGTCGGCGATCGTGCCCTGCGGCGGGTGCTTCTCCTGTTCGCCGGGGCGGAGGCCCTGGTCGGCGCGTGGGCGTTCCTCTCCGCCCCCCTGCTCGGGCGCTGGCTCCCGGGCCTCGCCGCCACCCTCGGCCGGGCGACCGGCTCGGGGAGCCTGCCCGTCCCCCTGCGGGGGCTCCTCGCCGCCGCCGCCCTGCTGCTGCCCACCCTGGCGATGGGAGCCTCGCTTCCCTGGCTCGTCCGCTTCGTCACCGGGACCGGGCTCCTGCCCGGCCGGGCGACCGGCCGGCTCTACGCCCTGAACACCCTGGGCGGCGCCGCCGGGGCCTGGCTCGCGACCTTCGCCCTGGTGCCCCGGTTCGGCCTCACCGGAACGGTCCTCCTCGCCGGGACGACCAGCCTCCTGGTCGCCGCCGCCAGCCTCGCCCTCGCCCGCACGATCCCGCCGGGCGCGAGCGAACCGCCGGGAGGGGTCGGCTCCGCCCCGGAGCCGCCGGACGGGCCCGGCGCGCCCGACCCGGCCCGCCTCCTCCTTGCCGCCTCGCTCGGCTTCGGGGCGAGCGGGCTCGTCGGCCTCGCCCTCGAGGTGACGACCCACCGGGTCCTCGCGGTCCTCGCCGGGTCGTCGGTCTACGCCTTCACCGTGATGCTGGCCGCGTTCCTCCTCGGGATCGGGCTCGGTTCCCTCGCTGCCGGCCGTCTCGCCGATCGGACCCGCCACCCGGCCCTCGGCCTCGCCGTCACCCTCGGCGGTCTCGGCCTCGGGGCGGGCCTGCTTCCGCTCCTGCTCCGGGAGGGGACCTGGACCACCCTCGGGCGGATCCTCGGGGCCCCGCTGCGGGGCAACCCGTTCGCGGCGGAGATGGGGGCGGCGGTCGGGGTCCTCCTGCTCCCGACGGTGATGCTCGGCGCCGCGGTCCCGTTCGTCGGGCGGATGGCCGGCCTCGTGCCCGGTCGGATCGCCCGCCGCTTCGGGCTCGCCTACGCGCTGAACACGGCGGGCGCAGTGACCGGCTCGGCCCTCGCCGGCCTCGTCCTCGTCCCGCACCTCGGCACGGCCCGATCGTTCACGCTCCTCGCCGTGCTCGCCGGCCTCGCCGGGGTCGCGGTCGCCGTCGCCGGGCTGCCGCCCGGCCCCCGGGCGAAGGGAATCCTCGCGGCGGGTCTCCTCGCCGCGATCGGGGCCGGGGCGGGTCTTTCCGCCGACCCGGTCCGGGAGGCGATGCTCGGCCGCTTCCGGGGCGCCGACCTGCTGGTCTTCCGGGAAGGCCCGGTCCAGACGATCGCGGTCACCCGGGAGAGCAACGACCAGCAGCTCACGTTCCTGCGCCTCGTCACGAACCGGACCAGCCTGACCGGCACCCACTTCTATGCGCAGCGATACATGCGCCTCCTCGGGCACCTGCCCGCCCTCTACGCGACGGCCCCCCCGGAGCGGGCCCTGGTCATCTGCCTCGGGACCGGGATGACGGCGGGCGCCGTCGCGACCTGGCCGGGGATCCGCGAGCTGGGCATCGCCGAGATCTCGCCCGAGGTGGTCGACGTCGCGGACCTCTTCCGGGACGTGTCCGGGAACGTGCTCGATGACCCCCGGACCCGGCTCCACGTCGAGGACGGCCGGGAGGTGCTCCTCGCCTCCGCCGGTGGCTGGGACCTGGTCACCCTGGAGCCGCCGCCGCCGCGGGACGCGGGGGTCGTCTCGCTCTACTCCGTCGACTTCTACCGGCTCTGCCGGGCGCGCCTCGCCCCCGGCGGGGTCGTCGCCCAGTGGATCCCGCTCCATTCCCAGTCCCCCGGGGAAATCCGGATGCTGGTGCGGGCGTTCCTGGACGGCTTCCCCCACGTGCTCGGGATCCTCCCGGTGGAACGGGACCTCCTGCTCCTCGGCTCCGGGCGCCCCCTGCAACCGGACCCCGCCGAGCTGGCCCGGCGGATGGCCCTGCCGGGCGTCGCCGCCTCCCTCGCCGGGATCGGCTTCGAGGGGCCGCCCGCCCTGCTCGCCACCGTGGTCGCCGACCGCGAGGCCCTGGCCCGCTTCGCGGGGAACGCGCCGACGGTCACCGACGACCGCCCGATCGTCGAGTACTTCGCCCCGTTCGGGAGGCGCCCGCGACCGGGGCCAGTGGACGCCCTCGTCGCCTCCCCGCCGCCCCTCGCCGACCTCCTGGGCGGCCCGGCCCCGGCCGGGTGGCGCGAGACGTTCGACCGGGCCCGCCGCGCCCTCCTGGCCCTCCACCGCAGCGCCTGGGCCTGGGAGCGCGGGAACGGCCGCGAGGGCCGGCGACTCGCCGACGAGGCGTTCCGGCTGCGCCCCGACGACCCGTGGGTGCTCTGGTCGACCGGGCTCTCCGACGCCCACCTCGCCCGCCTGCGGGCCGAGGCGGAGCGCGCCGGGACGGCCCCCGCGTGGCGCAGGCTCGCCGGACGCCTCGCCCGCCGGGGTCGCCTCGACGAGGCCGAGGCCGCCTACCGCCGGGCCCTCGAGCTGGACCCGGACGACCCGGAAACGCTCCTTCGCTTCGCCTCGTTCCTCGGCGACCTGCGCGGACGGGTCCCCGAGGCGCGCCGCCTCCTGCGGCGGTTTCTCGAGGTGGCTCCCCGCCACCCGGCCGCTCCCGCCGTTCGTCGCCTCCTCGGCGCCCGCTGACGGAGAGCGGCTAGTCTTCCCCGCGGACGATCGCGAGGCCGAGCTCGGCGAGCTGCGCCGGGTCGACCGGGGAGGGAGCATCGGTGAGGGGGCAGCTCGCCGAGGTGGTCTTCGGGAAGGCGATCACGTCCCGGATCGACTCCCGCCCGAGCAGCAGCGCCACCAGCCGGTCGAGCCCGAGGGCGAGCCCCCCGTGGGGCGGGGCCCCGAAGCGGAGGGCGTCGAGGAGGAACCCGAACCGTTCACGGGCCTCCTCCTCGTCGATGCCGAGGGCGCGGAAGACCCGCTGCTGGACCTCCGGGCGGTGGATTCGGATCGACCCGCCGCCGATCTCGACCCCGTCGAGGACGACGTCGTACGCCCGGGCCCGGACCTTCCCCGGGTCGGTCTCCAGGAGGTCCAGGTCGGCCGGCTCGGGAGACGTGAACGGGTGGTGGCAGGCGAACCAGCGTCCTTCCTCGTCGTCCCACTCGAGGAGCGGGAAGTCGACGACCCAGCAGAACGCGTGGCGCCCCGCGGGGACGAGCCCCTCCTCCCGGGCGATCTCGACCCGCAGTTCGCCGAGCACCCGGCGAACCATCCCGACGTCGCCGGCGACGACCAGCGCCGCATCCCCCTCGCCGGCACCGCAGAGCGCCGCGACCCGGCGGGCCCCCTCCTCGCCCAGCGCCTTCAGGGCCGGGCTCTTCATCCCCTCGGCGGTCCAGCGGAACCAGACGAGGCCCCCGGCCCCCAGCTCCTTCGCCCGGGCGGTCAGGCCGTCGAACCGCTTGCGGGACCAGGCGCCGCCTCCTGGAACCGCGATTCCCCGGACGACCCCGCCCGCCTCCACCGCGCCGCGAAAGACGACGAAGGGGCTCTCCGCCACGTCGGCCGTCAGGTCGGCGATCTCCATCCCGAACCGCAGGTCCGGCCGGTCGACCCCGTAGCGGTCCATCGCCTCCCGCCAGGGGATCCGCGGGAAGGGCGTCTCGATCTCCCAGCCGGCCACCGACGCCGCCGCGGCGATCACCTTCTCGGTGACCGCCTGGACGTCCTCCGGCGAGGCGAACGACATCTCGAGGTCCACCTGGGTGAACTCCGGCTGCCGGTCGGCGCGGAGGTCCTCGTCCCGGAAGCAGCGCGCGACCTGGTAGTACCGCTCGATGCCCGAGACCATCAGGAGCTGCTTGAAGAGCTGCGGGGACTGGGGGAGCGCGTAGAACCGCCCCGGCTGGACCCGGGAGGGGACCAGGTAGTCCCGCGCCCCCTCCGGGGTCGAGCGCGTCAGGATCGGCGTCTCGACCTCCCAGAAGCCCTCGGCGTGGAGGGCTTCCCGGATCGCGCGGGTCACCTCGTGGCGCACCCGGAGCGCCTCCTGCATCGGCTCCCGCCGCAGGTCGAGGAAGCGCCAGCGCAGGCGCGTCTCCTCGTGGGGCAACTGGGCGCCGGCCGGCTGGAGGGGCAGCTCGTCGGTCCCGGCGAGCACCTCGAGGGTCTCCGCCCGCACCTCGATCCTCCCGGTCTTCATCCCGGGATTGACGGTCTCGTCCGACCGGGGGATCACCTCCCCCTCGACCCGGACGACGGACTCCGGCCGCAGGGAGGAGGCGATTGCGTGGATCTCCCCCGCCTCCGGGTGAAAGACGACCTGGACGATGCCGGAGCGGTCCCGCACCTGCAGGAAGACGAGGCCGCCGAAGTCCCGGCGGCGGTGGACCCAGCCGAGGAGCAGGACCCTGCGGCCGGCATCGGGAAGGTCGAGTTCGCCGCAGGGAACGCGGCGGGCGAGATCGGTGTCCATCGGGCGGTTCCTCCTCGGTAAGGGGCGCCGCCCATTCTGCCCGATCCCGGGGGACAAGAAAACGCGGCGCCCCGCGGGCGCCGCGGCGTTCCGCCCGATGCGTTCCGGAGACGTCCCGGGCGGGTCGTTCTCCCGGAGGAACGCCGGGGGGGCCGGAGAAGGCCTCCGCGCGCCGTCAGGCGGCGTGGATCTTCTTCTCCTTCCCCTCGGTGAGCTGGATCGGGACCCGTCGCGGCAGGACCTTCTCGCTGACCGGCAGGTTCAGCTCGAGGATGCCGTCGTGGTAACGGGCCTCGATCTTGTCCGGCTCGACCCCCTCGGGCAGCCGGAACCTCCGCTCGAACCGGCCCTCGCCCATCTCGCGGACGATCCAGGTCCGGCCCTCCTCCTGCCGCTCCTCCTCGCGGTGGAAGACGCGGCGGCCACGGAGGATCAGCTGGTCGTCCTGGACCAGCACCTCGACGTCGTCCGGGTTGACGCCGGGCAGCTCGGCCCGCAGGTGGAGCCGATCCTTCTCGACCCAGGCGTCGATGGGCGGGTAGCCGACCCAGAGCGGGAGGTCCTCATGCTCGGCCGAGCCGGCGGTCAGCTGCCGCTCCGCGGGGAGCCCGCGGCCCGCCGCGAGGGTGCGGTTCGCCCGCCGGAACGTCTCCTCGATCTCCCGCTGCATCGTGCGGAACGTGTTCATCACGTCGTCGAAGAGATCCGTCATCGGCCACAGCATGGTTCCTCACCTCCTTTCGCACCGGGTTGGCCCGGCCGCGGGGGCCGTGCCCGACGGGCCCGCCAGGGAGGGAGCGGCCGCCGGGTCGTGCCCGCGCGGGCGGACCGGCCGGCCGGGGCGTCGCCCCTTCCGGCCGCGCATTTCCATGGCATCCCGGTCCCCGGTTGTCAAGAAAACGTTCCCACGTTTTCCACGTCAACGGGCCGGGTCCCGCAACGCGCTCCCGCGACCCTGCCGCCATGCCTTCCCGAGCCGCGCTATCCTCCCAGGCATGCGTCGTTCCGTCGCCGTCGCCGCCGCCCTCGCCACGGCCGCCGCCGCGGCCGCCCTGGCCGTCGCCCCGGCTCCGGGCGAGGGCCCCCTCTTCCGGCGCCAGGCGCCGCCCCCGCCCCGCGTGCAGGCGGAGCTCGCCTGGGAGATCGTCCTTCCCGGTGCCCCGGACGGGGAGCTGCTCGTCGTCGACCCCGCCGGGGCCCCGGTTCCGCCGGGCACGTGCGGTCCCTGCACCCCCGCCGAGGCGGACGGAAACGCCACGGCTTCGCCTCGCGGCGGCGATGGCCTCCTCGTCCTCGTGCCCCTCCCCGGCGCGGTCGAGGCCCGGCGCCCGGCGGACGGCTCCCTGGCGTGGCGGGCGGACGGCTTCGACGGTGCCGGCCTCGCGGCCGCGGCACCGGTGCCCACCCCGCGCGGCCCGGCCCTCGCCTGGGCGGGTCCCGGGCGGGACGGGCACGGCTCCTTCGCCCTGCTCGCCCTGGCCGACGGGAGCCCGGTCGTCCTGCGGAAACTGGAGGGCAGGCCGGTCGGCCCCCCCCTGCCCCTCCCGGGGTCCTCTCCTCCCCGCTGGCTCGTCCCCCTCGCGGAAGGCGTCGTCGAGCTGCTCGACGCCGCGGGGCGGCCCCTCGAGCGGACGGTCCTCCCGGGGGAGATCCGCCCGCCCCTCCTCCTGGTCGCCGGATGGCCGGCGGCGATCGTGGGCGACTCGCGGCGCCTCCTCCCGGTCGGCCGCCCCGCCCCCCGGCGGGCGCCGGAGCGGTTCGATCCCCGGGCCGTGGCCGCCTGCCCGGGAGGGGGTCTCTTCACCGCGCGGGGCCGGGAGGTCACGCGCTGGCGCTGCCGCCGCCTCCGCCGCGGTGGTTTCCGCTGCCGCCGCCGCTGGACCCAGGTGCTCGGCGGAAGGGTGCTGGCCCCGCCGCTGGTCCTCGGGGAAATCCTCGTCGTCGGTTCCCTGGACACCCATGTCTACGCTTTCCTGCGTCGGAACGGGCACCTGCTCTGGCGCCGCTCCATCGGTCACCGGGTCGCCTCCCCGGTCCTGCACCTCGTCTCGAACCGGGAAGACCTCCTCGTCGTCCTCCCGGAGGCGACCCCGGAAGCCCGGTTCCTGCGCGCCTCCGACGGGGAACCGGCGGGGACCCTGGCCGGGCCCGGGGAGGCGGTCTTCCTCCGGGGGGGCGCTCTCGCCGGGAACCGGCTGCTCGTCCCCGTGCGGCATCCTCCCTACCGGGAAACCCGGCTCGCCTGCTGGGTGATCCGCGTTCTCCCGCCCGGGGAGGGAGGAGCGGGCGGAAACAACGGCGGAAGCCTTGCGCCCGCGGGGGAGCAACCTTAGGATGTCCGCGTTCCGACCGGTGCCGAAGTGGCGGAACTGGCAGACGCGCATGGTTCAGGTCCATGTGGGCGCAAGCCCGTGCGAGTTCGAGTCTCGCCTTCGGCACCATTTCCTCGCGAGCCCGGCGCCCCGCCCCGCGCGGGGCGTTTTCCTTCTCCTTCCCGGAGTCCCCGATGGCCGCGCGTCCTGAACCGGGCCGCCTGCTCGTGGTCGCCACCCCGATCGGCAACCTGGGGGACATGTCGCCGCGGGCGCGGGAGGCGCTCGCCGGCGCGGACCTGGTCGCCGCGGAGGACACGCGGCGGACGGGCACGCTGCTTCACGCCCTCGGCATCGAGGCGCCGGCACTCGTCTCCTGCCACCGGTTCAACGAGGCTGCCCGGGTCGAGGAGATCCTCGCCCGCCTCCGGGAAGGAGCAACCGTCGCCCTGGTGACCGACGGCGGGACACCGGCGATCTCCGACCCGGGCTGGCGCCTGGTCGCCGCCGCCCACCGGGCGGGGATCCGGGTCTCCCCGGTCCCCGGTCCCGCCGCCCTCGTCGCGGCTCTCTCGGCCTCCGGGTTGCCCGCCGACCGGTTCCGGTTCGCCGGGTTCCTGCCGTCCCGGGCGAGCGCACGGCGCCGCCGGCTCGAGGAGCTCGCCCCCGAGCCGGACACGCTGGTCTTCCAGGAGGCTCCGCACCGGCTCGCCGCCTCCCTCGCCGACCTGGCCGAGATCCTCGGGGCGAACCGGGAGGCCGTCCTCTGCCGGGAGCTGACCAAGCTCCACGAGGAAGTCCGGCGGACCTCCCTCGGCGAACTCGCCCGGGAGATCGCCGCCCGGGCCCGGGTACGCGGCGAGGTCGTCCTGGTGGTCGCCGGCAGCGGAGCGGACACCCCGGTGCCCGGCGGCGAGGGAGACGTTCCGCTCCTCGCCGCCTTCGCCCGGGCCCTCGCCCGGGAGGACGGTGACCCGCGGCGGGCCCTGCGCGTCCTCGCCCGGGAGACCGGCCGTCCCCGGGCGGAGCTGGCGGCTGCGCTCCGGCGGCTGGGAGCGCTGCCGGAGGTCGCCGGCTAGTCGAACAACCGGGGCTGAAATCCCAGCACGTCCCGTACCGGGGCATACCGTCGCCGGTGCTCCGGCGAGGGCCCGAGCCGGCGCAACGCCGCCAGGTGCTCGGACGTGCCGTAACCCTTGTTGCGCGCGAACCCGTAGCCGGGGTAGCGCCGGTCCAGCTCCCGCATCCGGGCGTCCCGGTGGGTCTTGGCGAGCAGGCTCGCGGCGGCGATGGCGAGGTGCTTCCCGTCCCCGCCGACGACCGGTTCCTGGGGAACGCCGAGGCCCGGGATCCGCCGGGCGTCGACCAGGACGTAGTCCGGGGGGGGATCGAGCGCGACGATCGCCCGGTACATGCCGCGCAGCGCCGCCCGGTAGGGCCCGACCTCGTCGACCTCGGAGGCCGGCACCTCGGCGACCGACCAGGCGACCGCCACCCGTCGCACCCGGTCCGCCCACCGTTCCCGCTCTCCCTCGGCGAGACGCTTCGAGTCGTCCACGCCGGGGAGGCGTGCGCCCGCGGGCAGGATGACCGCCGCGGCGACCAGCGGGCCGGCGAGCGGACCGGCCCCGGCCTCGTCGACCCCCGCGATCCGGGCGTAGCCCGCCCGGCGCAGCTCCCTCTCCCGGGAACGCAGCGCCTCGCGGCGGGACCGGCTCGGCATCGGGCTCATCGGCGGGATTCTATAATCCCCCGTCGTCCCGCCAGGGGACGCGGGAAGGAGACCCGGGTGGACCATCGGATCGAGGGACTCTTCGTCACGCTCGAGGGGATCGAGGGCGCGGGCAAGTCGACCCAGGCGCGGCTCCTCGCCCGGGCCGTGGAGACGGCGGGCCACCGGGTGGCGCTGACCTGGGAACCGGGAGGCGGGGGCCGCGTCGGCGCGGAACTGCGGGCGCTGCTCAAGGACCCGGACGTCTGGCGCCACCTGGGTCTCGCCGAGATCTGGCTCTACGCGGCGGACCGCGCTCACCACGTCGAGTCGGTGGTCCTCCCCGCCCTCGCCGACGGCGCGGTCGTCGTCTGCGACCGCTACGTGGACTCCACCCGGGCCTACCAGGGATACGGGCGCGGGCGTCCCCTGGGGCTGATCGACGCCCTGCACCGGCACCCACCCCTCGACCTCGTCCCCCGGCGGACGATCCTCCTCGACCTGCCGGTGGAAGTGGCCCTCGCCCGCGCCCGGGGCCGGGGAACGACCGACGCCCCCGGCTACGACGACGAGGACGTCGCGTTCTTCGAGCGCGTCCGCGCCGGCTACCGGGAGATCGCCGGGCGGGAACCGGGACGCGTGCGGATCGTCGACGCCGCCCCCGGGGTAGCGGACGTGCACCGCGGCGTGGTCGCCGCCCTCGCCGACCTGCTCCCCGGCATCGCCCCGGTCCCGGAGGAGGCGTGAGCACCGGGTGGATCCCGCTCTCGGCGCTCCGCGGACAGGAGGCCGCCCTCCGGCTCCTCCGTCCCCTCGCCGACGTCGTGCCCGGAGACCCCGTCCCTCCCCTCCTGTTTCACGGTCCCGACGGGGTCGGCAAGCGGACCGCCGCCCTCGGGCTCGCCGCCGCCCTCGCCTGCACGGTGCGCGGCCCCGGCGAGGATCCGTGCGGCCGCTGCACCGGTTGCGCCCGCGTCACCGCCGCCGACGGGGTGACCGCGCTTCGCGAGGGAACGACGACGTCCCGGGAGGCTCCACGGATCTACCCCGACATCGGCCTGGTCTCGGTCCCTCGCGGCCGCACCCGGATCTCGATCCTCCAGGCCCGGGACGTGATCCTCTCCGCCCGGGAACGCCCGTTCGAGCTGGCCCGCCGGGTCTACGTGATCGAGCCGGCGGACCTGCTGACCAGCGAGGCGGCGAACTCCCTGCTCAAGGTCCTCGAGGAGCCTCCCGCGACGACGGCGCTCGTGCTGGTGACCTCGGCCCCCTGGACCCTGCCGGTCACCGTGCGCTCCCGGCTCCAGCCGGTCCGCTTCCGTGCGCTCCCCCGGCCGGCGATCCGGCAGATCCTCGAGGACCGGGGGATTCCGCCCGAGGAGGCGCGCCGCCGCGCGGCCCTCGCCGGCGGCTCCGTCGCCCGGGCCCTCGCCCTGGACCCGGAACGGCAGGCCGCGGACCGGGAAGCCTGGCTGGAGATCCTGGGGCGGCTCGCCCGCGACCCCGCCCGGGCCGCCTCCCTCGCCGTGGTGGCCGGCGATCGCTGGGGAGGCTCGGCCGCCGAGGCCGAGGCCGCCCTCGCCCTCCTCCTCGCCCTCCTGCGCGATCTCGCCGCCCTCGCCGAGGGAGCACCGCCCACCGACCCTGCAACCGCGGAGTTCCTCGCCCCCCTCGCCCCCGCGGCCTCCCGGCTCCTGGGCCCGACCCTCGCGCGCACCGCCCTCCTCGATACCCTCCGCCGGGAGCTCGTCACGATCCACCGCAACCCTCGCCTGGCACTCGAGGGAGCGGTGCTCCTTCTCGCCGGGCACGCCATCGCCGGTTGAGGTTGAGCCGGGAAAGCGTGCGCCCGGCCCGCGGGGGCCGGGCGCATCCCCACGCGGGCGGCGGATCCGTCAGTGCACGACCGCCAGTCCCGCCGGGGAGATGCCGGCCGGGAAGGCGAGACCGGTCATCTCGAGGGACGTCCAGTCGAGGGCCGTGACGACCGCCCCGTCGGTCGCCGAGAAGAACATCAGCGGCCCATCGAAGCAGAACGTCCTCGTGCCGACGTACGTGTTCGGCACGCCGAAGGGACTCCCGATCCGCAGGCCGGTGTCCACCGGCATCTCGCCGGCGAGGTCGAGGACGGCCCACTGGCTCCCGGAATAGTCGGCGACGAGGGCCTTCGAACCGTCCGGGGTGACCGCGATCGCGCCCGGGGTACCGCCGACCTCGACGAGGCCGAGGCTCTTCCCCTCGACGAGGTCGAGGACCTCCACGTTCCCGTCCATCTTGTGGGAGACGAGGGCCCGCGTCCCCATCGCGTAGAGGGCGACGTACCGCACGCCGTACTCCGTCCCGGTCAGCGGGATCGCGACGCCGGTGTCCTCGAAGGTCCCGTCCGGCCAGAGGTAGACTCCCCGCAGCATCATCTCGAACCCGTCGAGGACCCAGGCGACCCGCTTCGCCGGGTCCCAGGCGACGCCGTAGACCGAAGGGAACGGCATCTCGGAGACCTTCCTCCCGGACGCCAGGTCGACGAGGACGAGGGAGACGTCCGGCCCGGGCCCGCGCTTCCCGCCGTCGGTGACCAGGGCCCACGCTCCGTCGCCCGTCGGCGTGATCCCCTCGGGGTACGGGAGGCCGGGTGCCGTCCCGATGGTGTCCTTCCGGATCCCGATGAAGTCACCGGTCTCCTGCCCCGAGAACACCTTCAGCTCGCCGCCGTAGAAGTCGCTGATCGCGACCCGGCGGCCGACCGCCGCGACGCCCACCGGGAGCTGACCCATCTCCTCCTGGCCGACGATCTCCCCCGAGGAGAGGTCCACGGCGGTGACGAGCCGGTCGTTGGGACTGGCGACGACGAGCCACGGTCCGTCCGACGCCAGCGCCGGGACGAGCCCGAACGCGACGAGGAACGCCAGCACCAGCAATCGCTTCATGGTGGTTCCCCCTTGCGGCGCGCGGGGGAGGTCGCGCCTCCGCGGCGAGACGATCCGTCCTGACCGGGAGTCCCGCGCCCCCTCCCCCGGGCACGCAACCCCCGTCGGACCCGGACGGGCCCGGACAAACCAGTACGCCGGTCCTCCCGCGCCGGCAAACCGGATCCCCGGCGGCCCCCCGCTCCCGCGGGCCGCGGGAACGGGTATGCTGGACCCCACCGAGACGGGAGGACCCGGGATGGCCGACGAAGGGAAGAAGCCGCCGCTCCAGCGGATCGACATCAAGATCAACGACGAGATCCACCGGGGCGTCTACGCCAACAAGCTGATCGTCGCCCACAGCAGGGACGAGTTCATCCTGGACTTCGTCGCCGACCTGCCGCCGGGCCCCCAGATCGTCGCCCGGGTGATCACGACCCCGGGGCACCTGCGGGCCTTCCTCGACACCCTCCGGGAGAACCTCTCCCGCTGGGAACGGAAGTCGGGGAACCCGCCGGGGATGGTCCCACGGGCGGACGCCTGAGTCAGCGCCGTCCCCTCCGGCACCGCGCGCGGGCGGGGAAGCGGAAGGTACCCCGGGCGAGGTCGAGCTCGAACGGCCCGCGCGCGAGCACGTCGAGACCGAGCCAGCCGGTAACGCGGGTGCCCGAGAGCCAGGCCCGCGGGCCGGGGTCGATCACCGGGAGATCGCGCAGCTCGACCCCCGCACGAAGCGCACGCGGACGCCCGGGATCCGGCGCCCCGATCCAGAGGACCGGCACCCGGCCGACCGGGGCGACCGTCCCACCGTACGCCCGGATCCGGCGCAGGCCGCTCCCCGGCCGAACCCCGGGGAGCCCTTCCGCGGCACCCGCGGCCAGGATCGTGCGGGAAGCGCCGGTGTCGAGGACGAACAGTCCCTCCCGCCGGTCCCGGCCCACCCCGTAGCGGAGCGGCACGAGGAGCTGCCCCTCGACGCGCAGCACGGGGAGCTCGCCGGCCGGCAGGTCCCACGGGTCGACAACGAGCGGATCGTCCCCCGCGGCCGCGTCGGCCGGGAGGAGATCGATCGCGGGGCGCCGCGGCCGGAACAGGAGCCGGAGGCCCCCGAGCACGTCGGCCCCGAGGATCCCCCGCCAGGCTCCCCGTCGTTCGAGGCTTCCGGGCGCCGCCGCGACCAGCGGATCGCGGTAGACGACCGGCCCGAGCCCGAGAACCGGGACGATCCCCCGGCGCACCCGGTGGCGCGCGTTCCCGCCCCCGCCGACCAGCGTACCCGCGGCGAGCGGCTGGAACCCCGCCCGCCGCGCCGCCCGGGCGGCGAGGTGCACGCCCGAGGCGCCGGTGTCGAGCAGCAGCGGTTCCGGGCGGCGCCCGCCGAGCTCGGCCTCGAGGACGAAGCCCCGGGGAAAGCCCGGGCGGCCCGGGACCGGCCGCAGGGGGATCGTCCCGGGAAGGTCGGCCCGCTCGAGCACGAAGACCGGCCGGTCCCCGAGGGCCGCGAGCAGCGCGAGGTGCTCCCGGGCGGCCCGGGACCGGTCCCACGGCTCTCCCCGGTCTCCCGCGACCGCCAGGTACCGCTCGAGCAGCCGGGCCTTCGCTTCCCGGTCGTCCTCGAGCAGCGCGAGCCCTCGCAGGGCCCCGGGATCCCCCGGGTCGATCACGAGGACCCTCCGGAACGCCTCCCGCGCCGCCTCCTCGAGGAACCGGGCGGCGAGCACCCGGCCGAGGACCTCCCAGGCGAGGGCCGAGCGTGGCCGGGCGCGCAGAACGCCCGCCGCGAGCCGGTGGGCCTCCCTCGGATGCCCCGCGCGAAACGCCAGCGCGGCGGCGACGGCCCGGAGCGCGGGCGGACCTTCCCCGGCCTCGGCGGCGAGCCGTTCCCAGGCACCCGCGGCCGCTTCCCCCCGCGCGAGGACCAGGTCGGCCACCGCCCGGCCGAGCCTGCGGCACCCGGGATCCGGCGAAGCCGCCGTGGCCGCCGCGATGTCGAGCAGTTCCATCGAGGAGCGCCCGAGCCGGTCGACGTCCGCCGCCGGACAGGCCGGCGGCACCGGCCCCGCGGTGACCCCGACCGGCATCCCCGGGCCGACCGCCACGGCGAGGGTCATCGCGAGGACCCGTGCAAGGTCCCTCACGGCCTCTCCCCCTCCCGGTCGAACCGGAGGACCGCCTCGAGGTGCGCCGTCTGGGGAAACATGTCGACCGCCGCCAGGTCCCGCGGCGCGTATCCCAGCCCGGCCAGGATCGCCGCGTCCCGGGCCAGGGTCGCGGGATGGCAGGACACCAGCACGATCCTCCGCGGCTGGAGCGCCGCCATCGCTTCCAGCACGTCCCGGCCGGCCCCCGCGCGGGGCGGATTGAGCAGCACCCGCGGGAAGCGGGTTCCCTCCGCGGCGAGACCCGTCACCACCTCCTCGACGGGAGCAGCGAGAAAGCGGCAGCCCTCCCTTCCCGCCCGGGCCGCGAGCCCCCGGGCCGCGGCCACCGCCTCGGCCGACCTCTCGACGCCCGTGACCGCCGTGCCCGGCGGGGTGCCGAGCAGGCCCCCCAGCCCGGCCCCGCAGTAGAGATCGAGAAGGGGCGCCCGCGGCTCCCCGTCCAGGTGCAGGCGCTCCCGGGCCAGGCGGTAGAGCGACTCCGCGGCGGCGGGATTCACCTGGAGAAACGACGTCGGTCCCAGCGGGACCCGCACCCCGGCAATCTCCTCCTCGAGCCGGCCGCGACCGGCGAGGACGGCCGGCTCCGGGCGGCCGCGCCCGCCGGCGACGAGCACGACCCCGGCGAGGCGGTTCTCGTCGAGCAGCACGCCCTCCGCGACCCCCCTCAGCCGGCGCCCGGGCCGGCGCGGCCCGTGGACCACCAGCAGGAACCGGTCTTCCGCGAACGATGCCCGCACCTCGAGTTCCGAGGGCCAGTCGTTCGGCCCGACGCCACCTCCCCGGGCCAGCTCGGCGAGGAACCGCGATGCCAGGGGAACCGCTCCCGCGGGCGCGACCAGGCAGTCGGTCACCGGGACGAGGCCCCGGGGATCACCGGGGGGCCGGTACCCGAGCTCCGGCACCCCGGGGGGGCCGACCGCGAGGCGCACCCGCCCCCGGTACCGGAGCGCACGGGGGGACGGAACCACCTCCCGGGTGGAGAGCGCGAGCCGTCCGATCCGCCGCAGGGTCTCCTCGAGGTGCCGAATCTTCCGGCGCAGCGCCACCTCCTCGGGGAGGACCATCAGGGGACAGCCCCCGCAGGCCGGCTGGTGGGGGCAGGATGGCTGCCGGCGATCCGGGGAAGCCTCGAGGACCCGGAGGAGCTCGGCCCGGGCGAATCGCCGGTGGACCCGCTCGACCCGGGCGCGGACCCGGTCGCCGGGCACGCCCCCGGGCACGAAGACCACGAATCCGTGCGCCCGGCCGACCCCCTCGCCCTCGCCCCCGAGGTCGTCGATCGCCAGCTCGACCTCCGCCCCGGGGACCGGGCGCGGACGCGGCTCCTCCCGCGGGGCCTCGCGAGAATTCCCGGCCTCACTTTTCCGAAGATCGGTCATTCATTTTCCTTGGCCCCCGGGGGCGGTTCGAGGTAAATCTTCGGCAACGAACGGGTCACGTGCTCAAGGATAGTACGCCACGGGGGGCACGAACGTCCTTGACCTGACCCCGGCGGGCGGGGCCGCTCGGCCCCGCCCGCCGCTTTTCCTCCGCCGGGTCCGATCGCGCTCCCCCCCGCACCCGCCCGTCGTCCGAAAACGTGGCAGACTCCTCATTCCTTCCCCCACCGGACAACCGGAGGACGTGACGATGGAAGTGCTCGACACCGCCAGGATGCGCGAGGCGGACCGGATCGCCATCGAGGAGATGAAGATCCCCGGCCTCGTCCTGATGGAGAACGCCGGCCGCCTGGTCGCGGAGACGATCCTCGACGTCGTCCCGGACGCGACGGCCCGGCACGTCGTCGTGCTCGCCGGCCCCGGCAACAACGGGGGCGACGGCTTCGTCTGCGCCCGGCACCTCGCCCGCTGCGGGGCCCCGGTCGTCGTCTACCTGGTCGGCGCCTCCCCCGGGAAGCTCCGCGGTGATGCCGGGACGATGGCACGCGCCTGGCTGGGAATGGGTGGCCAGGTCGTGCCGATCCGCGACGAGCGGGCATGGGAACGCCGGGGACCGGTCCTCCATCCCGGCGTGCTGGTCGTCGACGCGATGTTCGGGACAGGCCTTTCCCGTCCTCTCGGGGGCCTGCCGGCCCGGGTCGTCGAGGACGTCAACTCCTCCGGGGCGATCGTCGCCGCGGTGGACATCCCCTCGGGACTCCAGGCGAGCACCCACGAGATCCCCGGCCCGGCGATCGCCGCGGACCTGACGGTCACCTTCGCCCGGCCGAAGCCGGCCCAGCTCCTGCCCCCGGCCGAGGATCTCTGCGGGGAGGTGGTCGTCGTCGACATCGGGATCCCGCCGCGGGCGGTCTGGCAGGCGGGGACCGACCTTCACTGGGTGACCGCCGAGGACGTCTCCCTGCTGCTGCCGGAGCGGGAACCGGGGGACCACAAGGGCCGCTTCGGCCACGTGCTCGTCGTCGCCGGCAGCACCGGCAAGGCGGGGGCCGCCGCCCTCGCGGGGTGGGGCGCCCTCCGCGCCGGGGCGGGACTCTCGACGGTGGCGAGCCCCGCGGCAGTCCGCCCCGAGGTCGCCGGCTTCGCCCCCGAGCTGATGACCGAGCCGTTGCCGGCCACGCGGGAAGGTTTCCTCGGAAAGGGCGCGGCGAAGCGGGCACTCGAGCTCGCGGCCGAGCGCAGCGTCATCGCCATCGGTCCGGGCCTCGGGACGCGTCCCGGCGTGGCGGCGGAAATCCGCGAGCTGGTGCGGCGCTCGCCGGTACCCGTCGTCCTCGATGCCGACGGCGTCAACGCCTTCGCCGGGCGATCCCGCGCGTCCCTCGCCGCGCGAAAGGCGCCCCTCGTCCTCACGCCCCACCCGGGGGAAGCGGCTCGTCTCCACGGCGTCACCCCCGCGGAGATCCAGGGGGACCGGCTCGGCTGGGCCCGCCGGATCGCCGCCGAGGCGAACGCGGTCTGCGTCCTCAAGGGGTACCGGACGGTGATCGCCGCTCCCGACGGCCAGGCCTACGTCAACCCGACGGGCAACCCGGGGATGGCCTGTGGCGGGATGGGCGACGTCCTCACCGGGTTGATCGCCGGGCTGATCGCCCAGGGGCTCGAGCCGCTCGAGGCGGCGATCCTCGGCGTCTACGTCCACGGGCTCGCCGCGGACATCGCCGTCGACCGGCTGGAGAGCGAGCCCTCCCTGACCGCCGGCGCGGTCCTCGAGCACCTCGCCGACGCCTTCCGGAACCTGGCCGGCGAGGAGCCCGGGGAGGAGGACGAGGATTGACCGCCCCCCGCCCGGAGATCGCCCGGGACGAGGGGTCGACCCGGGCGGCGGGCCGCGCCCTCGGGGAACGGCTCGCCGGCGGGGAACTCCTCTCCCTCGAGGGAGACCTCGGTGCGGGCAAGACGGTGTTCGTCCGGGGGCTCGCCGCCGGTCTCGGCCACGACCCGGCGCGGGTCGTCTCCCCGTCGTTCGTGCTGGCCGTCGAACATCCCGGAGGGAGGGTTCCCCTCCTGCACGTCGACCTCTACCGGCTGCCGGGGGGTGCCGGTATCGACGACCTGGGAATCGAGGAGGCCCTCGCCGAGGGATGGGTCGTCGCCGTCGAGTGGGGCGAGAAGCTCCCCCCCTTCCTCCGGGAGGTCGCCATCCGGGTGCTGCTGGCAGCGCCGCCGGGAGAACCCGGGACGCGCGCGATCACGGTGATCCCGCCGCCCCCTACTCGAGGCGGTAGTTCGGCGCCTCCCGGGTGATGATCACGTCGTGGGCGTGGGACTCCCGGAGTCCCGCCCCGGTGATCCGTACGAACCGCGCGTTCCGGCGCAGTTCCTCGAGGTCGTGGGCACCGCAGTAGCCCATGCCCGCCCTGAGGCCACCCACGAGCTGGAAGACCAGGTCCCGCAGCCGGCCCTTGTACGGAACCCGCCCCTCGATCCCCTCGGGCACCAGCTTGCTCGCGTCCTGCTGGTCGTCCTGGAAGTACCGGTCCCGCGAACCCGTCGCCATCGCCCCCAGCGAGCCCATCCCGCGGTACTCCTTGAAGGTCCGTCCCTGGTAGAGGACCGTTTCCCCGGGAGACTCCTCCGTGCCGGCGAAGAGCGACCCGATCATCACCGAGTCGGCCCCGGCGGCCAGGGCCTTGGTGATGTCGCCGGAGAACTTGATCCCGCCGTCGGCGATCACGGGGATGCCCCGCGGCCGGCAGGCGCGGACGGCGGACACGATCGCCGTGAGCTGCGGAACCCCGACCCCGGAAACCACCCGGGTGGTACAGATCGAGCCCGGCCCGACCCCGACCTTCACGGCGTCGACCCCCCGCTCGACGAGTGCCCGGGCCCCATCCTCGGTGCCGACGTTCCCGGCGATGATGTCGACGTCCGGCCAACGCTCGCGGATCCGGTCGACCATGTCGAGGACCCGCCGCGAGTGACCGTGGGCGGTGTCGACGGCGATCACGTCGACTCCCGCGTCGACGAGGGCGGCCACCCGGTCCATCGTGTCCGGCCCGGTCCCGACCGCGGCCCCCACCCGCAGGCGCCCGTGCCCGTCCTTGGCGGCGTGGGGGTACTCCATCCGCTTCTGGATGTCCTTGAAGGTGATCAGTCCCTTGAGCCGGTAGTCGTCGTCGACGACCAGCAGCTTCTCGATCCGGTGCCGATGGAGCAGCTCCTGGGCCCGCTCGAAGTCGGTCCCCTCGGGGACCGTCACCAGGTCCTCCGAGGTCATGAAGTCGCGGATCGGCGCGTCGGGCCGGTCGCAGAACCGGAGGTCGCGGTTCGTCAGGATCCCGACCAGGCGTCCGTCGTCGTCGACCACCGGCACCCCGGAGATCCGGTAGCGGGCCATCACCTCGAGGGCGTCCCGCACCGTCCGGTCGGCCGTCATCGTGATCGGGTCGACGATCATCCCGGACTCCGACCGCTTGACCTTGTCGACCTCCTCGGCCTGCCGCTCGATGGACAGGTTCCGGTGGATGATCCCGATCCCGCCCTGCTGGGCGATGGCGATCGCGAGCCGCGCCTCGGTCACCGTGTCCATCGCGGCCGAGACCAGGGGGATCTCCAGCCGGATATTCCGGGTGAGCCGGGTGGAGGTGTCGACCTCGCTCGGCATCACTTCCGAGTAGGCCGGCTGCAGGAGGACGTCGTCGAACGTCAGCCCAAGGGGAACCTTGTCGTCGAGCATGTGGGAGACCCTCGCCTCCCGCGGGGTGCCGCCGGCAGCGGCCGGCGCGCGTCGCCCCGCGGGTTGCCGGGGATCATAGCCCGAACGCGGCGGCGGGGGTAGCGTGGCTCAGCGGCCGGGAGGCCCCGGGGGCCCCTCCTCCCGGTAGATCGAGGCCCCGCAGTCGTTGCACCGCCAGGCCGGGACCTCGCCGCGCACGCAGATCCCGCCGAGGACCAGCGACCCTTCCCGCAACCGCTTCCCGAGATCGGGAATCCCGGCGGGATTTCCCCACGCGATCTCGGCAACCCGCTCGGAGCCGCAGGCCGGGCACCGCGCGGGCCGGCCCGCGCTCCGGTGCTTCCTCTCTCCTCCCATGGGACGGGAGTCTACCCGGGAATCAGAGCGGGTTCCCGCACCCGGGACAGAACTTCGCCCCGGGCGGCGGGACCGTGCCGCACTTCGCGCACTTCGTCGCCGCGAGGGACCTGCCGCACTGCGGGCAGAAGCGGCTGTCCGGCGGGACCCGTGCCCCGCACGAGGCGCAGTAGACCCCGGTCTCGGTCGCCGGGCCGCCGCTCCCCCGGGGGCCGCCTCCCGCGGTCGCGGTCCCGGCGGCCCCACCGCCCCCTGCACCCCCGAGGGCGTCCCGGAGCATCCCCGGGATCGCCATTCCGAGGCCCGCGCCGACGCCGAGCCCCATCCCCTCGGTGGCCGCGCCGCCGCCGCCGGCACCGGCTCCCTTCGCCGCGTCCCCCATCGCCCGGGCGGCCTTGAAGCCGACGTACGAACCCCGCATCCCGGCGGCCGCCATCCCGGCGCGCTCGTCGATGACCCGGGCGACCTCCTCGGGGGGCGTGATCGCGCCGATCACCAGGTTGTCGACCGCCAGGCCGAGGCCCGCGAAGTCCTCCTCGACCCGGCCCCGCAGCATCAGGGCCAGCTCGTCGTACTGGCTCGGCATGTCGAGGAGCGGGATCCTCGCCTCGCCGAGGACGTCGTTGAGCCGCGCGACGATGATCCCGCGCAGGTACTCCTCGATGTCCTCGGTCGTGTACCTCCCCATCGTCCCGACCAGCGTGTTGACCATCTTCCGCGGGTCGGCGACGCGGATCGCGTACTTTCCGTGGGCCCGCAGGCGGACCATGTCGAACTCCGGGTCGCGGAAGACCACCGGGTCCTTCGTGCCCCAGCGCAGGTCCGGGAACGTCTTCCGCGCCACGAAGTACACGTCCGCCCGGAACGGGCTCTTCCCGCCGAACGGGATCTTCAGCGCCTCGACGAGCAGCGGGATGTTCTTCGTCTCGAGGGTGTAGCGACCCGGGCCGAAGGTGTCGAGCGCCCTGCCGTCCCGGAAGAAGACCGCCCACTGGTTCTCGGTGACGGTCAGCTGGGCGCCCCACTTGATCTCGCCCCCCGGCTCGAACCTGTGGACGATCTCCGTCCCGTCGTCCTGGCGCCACTCGATGACCTCGATGTAGAGCGACATGCGACACCTCCGCCGGGGCCCGGCATGCGCGGGCTCCCCTCGTGGCGAAGGTGGGTCGCACGTCCCCCCCGGTCAACCCCGCCCCTCCAGGAACCGGGACGCGGGGTACACCACCCGCGCCCCGGCCGAAGCCCCGGGCGCGGCGAACGCCGGCGAACGGCCGCGGCTACTTCCCGCGACCGCAGCACTTCTTGTACTTCTTGCCCGATCCGCAGGGACAGGGATCGTTGCGCCCGACCTTCTTCTCGTCCTTCCGCCGGACCGTCCTCACCGCCTTCGCCGCTTCCCCGGCCTTCGCCGCCGACGCCGCGCGGAAGATCGCCTCGCGGCGCCGGGCTTCCTGCTCCTCCTGCTGGCGGCGCTCCTCCTCGGTCATCGGCTCGAGGAGCATCAGGTAGCGGACGATCTCGGTCTCGATCCGCTCCTTCATCGCGGCGAACAGCTCGAACGACTCCCGCTTGTACTCGACGAGGGGATCCTGCTGGGCGTAGGCGCGCAGCCCGATCCCCTCCTTCAGGTGGTCGAGGGCGAGAAGGTGATCCTTCCACTGGTTGTCGATGATCTGGAGAATCACGTACTTCTCGTACCGCCGCATCATGTCGGCGCCGACGCGGTTCTCCTTCTCCTCGTACCGCTCGACGATCCGCTTCCAGAGGGTCTCCCTCAGCGCGTCCCGCGGTACCGCCGCGAGGTCGATCCCCTCCTTCGCCGGGTCGAACCCGAAGTAGTGCATCACCTGCGCCGAGATCGCTCCAACGTCCAGCTCGTCCCGCGGGTCCTCCGGCGTGTGCTCCTCGAGGATCCAGTCGAGGACCTCCTCGGCACGGGAGAAGACGTACTCCCGCAGGCCCTTTCCCTCGAGGATCTCCCGCCGCAGCGCGTAGACCTCCTGGCGCTGCTTGTTCTGGACGTCGTCGTACTCGAGGAGCCGCTTCCGGATCTCGAAGTTCTGCTGCTCGACCTGCTTCTGGGCCCGCTCGATCGCCCGGCTGACCAGCTTCGACTCGATCGGCATGTCGTCCGCCTGGTCGAGGGCGCGCTCCATCAGCCCCGAGGCGAACCGCTTCATCAGGTCGTCCTCGAGGGACAGGTAGAACCGGGAGGACCCCGGGTCCCCCTGCCGGCCGGCCCGGCCCCGGAGCTGGTTGTCGATCCGGCGCGCCTCGTGGCGCTCGGTGCCGATGATGTGCAGGCCGCCGGCCCGGATCACCTCGTCGTGCTCCCGGGCACAGGTCTCCTTCGCCTCGGCAAGGGCGGTCTCCCGCTCGCGCTCCTCGGCCTCTTCCCACTTCTTCTGCGTCTTCTCGAAGAGGATCTGCCGCGCGAGCATCTCCGGGTTGCCGCCGAGGAGGATGTCGGTGCCGCGGCCGGCCATGTTCGTCGCGATCGTCACGGCGCCGACCCGGCCCGCCTGGGCGACGATCTCCGCCTCCCGGGCGTGGTGCTTCGCGTTCAGCACCTCGTGGGGGATTCCCCGCCGCTTCAGCATCGACGACAGCCGTTCCGACTTCTCGATCGACGTCGTTCCCACGAGGACCGGCTGCCCCCGCCGGTGGCAGTCGATGATCTCCTCGACGACCGCGCGGAACTTCCCCTCCTCCGTCTTGAAGATCACGTCCGGGTGATCCTCGCGGATCATCGGCCGGTTCGTCGGGATGACGACCACGTCGAGGTCGTAGATCTTCGCGAACTCGGTCGCCTCGGTCTCGGCCGTTCCCGTCATGCCCGAGAGCTTCTCGTACATGCGGAAGTAGTTCTGGAACGTGATCGTCGCGAGGGTCTGGTTCTCCGACTGGATCTGGACCCCCTCCTTGGCCTCGATCGCCTGGTGGAGTCCGTCGGACCAGCGCCGCCCGGGCATCTTCCGGCCCGTGAACTCGTCGACGATGATCACCTCGCCGTCCTCCACCATGTAGTCGACGTCGCGCTCGTAGAGGGTATGGGCGCGCAGCGCCTGCTGGAGCGCGTGGAGGATCTCGATGTTCGCCGGGTCGTAGAGGTTCGCCACGCCCAGCAGCTTCTCCGCGTGGGCCACCCCCTGCTCGGTCAGGATCACGTTGCGGTTCTTGATGTCGACGATGTAGTCACCGGTCGCCTCGAGCGCCTCCCGCTCTTCCCGCGCGACCTCCTCGGCGATCACCGCCCCCTTCTTCAACTTCGGGATGATCGCGTCGACCCGGTAGTAGATGCTGACGTCCCCTTCCGAGGGACCGGAAATGATCAGCGGGGTCCGCGCCTCGTCGATCAGGATCGAGTCGACCTCGTCGACGATCGCGTAGTGGTGGCCCTTGACCTGGACCATGCTGTCCAGGGTGAACTTCATGTTGTCCCGCAGGTAGTCGAAGCCGAACTCGTTGTTCGTGCCGTAGGTGATGTCGCAGGAGTAGGCCTCCTTGCGCTGGGCGTTGTCCAGGTGGTGCTGGATGCACCCGACCGTCATCCCGAGGAACCGGTAGACCCGCCCCATCCACTCGGCATCGCGGGACGCCAGGTAGTCGTTGACCGTGACGACGTGGACGCCCTTGCCGGTCAGGGCGTTCAGGTAGGCCGGCAGGGTCGCGACGAGCGTCTTCCCCTCCCCGGTCCGCATCTCGGCGATCTTTCCCTGGTGGAGGACGATCCCGCCGATCAACTGGACGTCGAAGTGGCGCATTCCCAGGGTGCGCACCGCCGCCTCGCGGACGACGGCGAACGCCTCCGGGAGCAGGTCGTCGAGGGACTCCCCTCGCTCCAGCCGTTCCCGGAACTCGCCGGTCTTCGCCCGAAGCTGCTCGTCCGTGAGCGGCTTCACCGTGGACTCGAGCTCGTTGATCCGGGCGACGAGCGGCTGCAACCGCTTGAGCGTCCGCTCGTTGCTGGTGCCGATCACCTTGGCGAGGAGCTTGTTGATCATCGTCCGCCTTCCCGCGGGAGGCGCACGGCCCCCGCGGGGGAAAGGCTACCCTCCCCGTCCCCGGCGGGCCACCGGGCGTCCCCCTCCGGCTTTCGTCCGGGACTCAGTAGAACAGGCCGTCGTCCATGATGTAGCGCATCGGGTCGACCTGCTTGCCGCCGACCAGGACCTCGTAGTGCAGGTGCGGAGCGGTCGACCGGCCGGTGTTCCCGACGAGGGCGATCACGTCCCCCCGGCGAACCTTCTGGCCGGGACGCACCCTGTAGGCCGACAGGTGCCCGTAACGGGTGACGATCCCGTTGCCGTGGGAGATGTAGAGGACCTTTCCGTAACCGCCGTTGCGCTCGGTCTTGACGACGATGCCGTCGGCCGGGGCCCGGACGGGCGTACCCTCCGGGGCGGAGATGTCGATCCCCCGGTGGAACTGGCGCAGGCCGGTGAACGGATCGCGCCGCCAGCCGAAACCGGCGCCGATCAGGCCGCGAACCGGGAAGATCGACGGCACGTGGGCGAGCCTCTCCGACTGGGAGTGGATCGCCCGCTCGACCGTCTCGAGGCGACGCTCGACCAGGTCCGAGCGGTCGTGCAGCGCCTCCGCCTCGGCGGCGAGCACGTCGGCCTTCGCCCTGGGCGCCAGGTTCTCGATGCCGGTGCCGACCCCCTGTCCCCCGGACTGCACCGAGGGAAGGTCGAGGCCGGCGAGGGCGGCCAGCTTCTCCGTCCGCCGCTCGAACCGGTCGAGCTTTTCCCGCAGGTCGGCGAGCGAGGCCTCCATCGAGGCGCTGTTCTCCGCCAGCCGGTCCCGCTCCGCCTCGACCGCGGCCAGGCGCGAATCGAGGCGGACTCCCCACGCGAGCAGGAGCGGAGCCGCGAAGGCGAGGGCCAGGATCACCGCCACTCCCGAAAGGCCCAGGGCCAGGTGCTTCCCCTCGAGGTGGAAGCGCTTCATGTTGGCCCGGGCATCCGGGACCACCATCACCGTGTAGTGTCGGCGCCAGAACACGTCTCGCTCCTCGCGAACGGACCCGGGCGGTTCCGGGTGGCTACCCGGCGGGCCGGTCGGGGCGCAATATAACGCCCCGCCGGAACGTCGGGCAAACGCCATCCCTCCCCCACGCGGTTCATCTCCCGTGCCGGGCACCTTCCGAACGCCTCCGACCGCTCCCGGAACGGAGCGGGCGGACGGGAAGGAACGCCGGTTACGATAACGTTACCAGGTTACGATCCTGTCGCTTCCGTCCCCGTTTTCGGCCGAGGGTTCCCCGCCCCGACCCGCTCCCCCCGCAGGAACCGGTCGAGAATCCCCGCCACCCGGTCCGGCGCCTCGATCACCAGCATGTGCCCGGTTCCCGGGACGACCTCGATCCGGTGGCCGGGCAGTTCCGCCGCCATCTCCCGGGCCGCCGGCAGCGGCACGATGTGGTCCTCCTCCCCCGCCACGACCAGGGCCGGGACGGCCATCCCGGGCAGGAGGCCATCCAGCAGGTAGCGCCCCGAGAGGGCCGAGCGCAGGAGATCCAGGCTGGTCGCCACCCGCCGCCGCGAGGCGAACCAGAGCACGGGGGCCGGTACACGAGGGGGCGGATCAGCGAAGAGCAGCCGAAGACCCCGCCGCGCCTCGGCGGTGGTCCGCGGCAGCAGGTCCGGCCAGGGGGGCGGCTCGAAGGGAAGGCCGGCGGAAGCCACCAGGCCCACCGGACCGACGGCGGCCGGGTCCTCGAGGGCGAGCCACGCGGTGATCCAGCCACCGAGGGAGTGCCCGATCACGGGGGGTCGCTCGAGCCCCAGCTCCCGGATCACCTCCCGGACCACCCGCGCCGCCCGCCCGATGTCCATCGGCCGCCGCGGGTCGGGCGAATGACCGTGCCCGGGCAGGTCGATACAGATCACTCGCCAACCCCGGGCCGCGAGGCGTGACGCCAGGGGCAGCATGACGACCGACTCGCCCCGGAGGCCATGCACGAGGACGACGGGCGGACCCGATCCGAGCTCCAGGTACGCGACCCGCTCCCCGTCCGCCCGGACGTATCCCACGCGGGCATGGTGGAGAACTCGCCCGGCCAGGCGCCAGGCGGCAAGCCCGATCCCGGGGCGAAGGACGACGAGCCCCGCCCCGGCCGCTCCCGCCAGGAGGACGCCGAGAAGGAGCCGCCTCGCCCTCATGGTCCCCCCTCCCCCGGAACGAGCCGGACGACCGTTGCCCCACCGCCCCCTTCTCCCCTGCCACCGTCGCGGAAGCCGTGGACCTCCGGGTGATCCGCGAGGAACTCCCGGACCGCCTTCTTCAGGCGGCCGGTACCGAAACCGTGGACGACCCGGACCTCGGCGAGGCCCGCGAGGCAGGCATCGTCCAGGTACTTGTCGAGGAGCGCCAGCGCCTCGTCGACCCGCTTCCCGATCAGTACGAGTTCCCGGGGAACCTCCTTCTCGGACAGGTCGGCGGTCACTCCGTCGGGAACCCGGGCGCGCCGCAGGCCGGGCCGGTCCTCGCGCGGCTCCCCCTCCCGCGGCGAGCCCAGGGGCCGGAGATCCTCGAGGGGCACGGTGAAGAGGGTGCGGCCGAAGAGCACGTCCGCCCCCTTTCCGCGCAGGCCCCGGACCACCCCCTCCCTGCCGAGCCGGACCGAGAACACCCGCTCCCCGGGACGCGGGGTCCATCCCGGGGGCGGCGGCGCGGCGGCCCTCGCCGTCCTCTCCTCCCCCGCGAACCGCTCCCGGAGCTCCTTCTCCCGGCGGGCCCGCTCCCGTTCCATCGACTTCCGGACCCGGGCGTCCTCCACCCTCGAGAGCATCCGCTGGGCCTCCGCCCGGAACTCCCGGAGCAGGGTGTCGAGACGCTCCTCCCACTCCCGCCGCCGGCGCTCCTCGGCACGGCGCGCCTTCTCCCGGGCCGCCGCAAGCTCCTCCTCGAGCCTCCGCCGGAGGGCCTGGACCTCGGCCCGTTCCCGCTCGAGGGTCGCGGCGAGCGCGCGGACCGAGTCGAGGGCCCGGGCCGCCTCCTTGCCCGCCGGGTCCATCAGGGCCCGTGCCCGATCGACCACGACCGGGTCGAGACCGAGCTGCTCGGCCATCGTCAGGCCGACCGAGGCGCCGGCGACCCCCTGGACCAGCCGGTAGGTCGGTCGCATCGTCGTCTCGTCGAACTCGCAGGCGGCGTTCGTCACCCCCTCCGCGCGGTACGCCCAGGACTTGACCGCGGTGTGGTGGGTCGTCGCCACGACGAGGCTGCCCCGTTCGCGGAGCGTCTCGAGGACCGCCACGCCGAGGGCCGCCCCCTCCGCGGGATCGGTCCCCGTCCCGATCTCGTCGACCAGGGAGAGGACCCCGTCCCGGGCCTCCCGGACCATCTCGGCCAGGTTGCGGACGTGGGATGAAAACGTCGACAGGCTGCTCGCGATCGACTGCTCGTCGCCGATGTCGGCGAACACCCTCGTGACGCGCGGCAACCGCGCCTCGTCGGCGGGCACCGGGATGCCCGCGTGGGCGAGGAGGACCGCGAGGCCCAGCGTCTTGAGGGCGACGGTCTTGCCGCCGGCATTGGGCCCCGAGACCACGAGGACCCGCGTCTCCGGGCCGATGTCCAGGTCGAGGGGAACCATCGTCCGCGGCGGCCGCGCGGAGCGCAGGGTCCGCTCGAGCACCGGGTGACGCGCCCGGACCAGCCGCCAGGCTCCGCCGGCCGCCAGGTCGGCCCGGACCGCCCCCTCCGCCTCGGCCCACTCGGCGACCGCCTCGAGGAGGTCGACCTCGCCCAGCACCTCGGCCGTCGTCTCGATCTCCTCCCGGACCGCCCGGAGCATCTCGGTGTAACCGGCGAGGATCCGCTCCTCCTCCCGCTGTTCCTCGTCCCGGAGCGCGACCAGCCTGTTGTTGATCTCGACGGTCTCGATCGGCTCGACGAAGACCGTCTTCTCGCTCGCCGAGTGGCCGTGGACGATCCCGTGGAACCGCCGCGGGGAATCGGTCCGTACCGGGACGACGTAACGATCGTTGCGGATCGTGACGTACCGGTCCCGGAGCACCGGGCCCGTCCACGAGGCCCGGAGGATCTTCTGCAGCGTCCGTTCCAGCGTCTCCGACAGGTGGCGGATCTCGCCGCGGATCCGGGCGAGCTCGGGACTCGCGTGGTCCTCGACGTGGCCGGAAGGGGTCAGGTTCCCCTCGATCCCGTCGATCACCCCGTCGAGAACCGGGAACCGGGCCCAGAACGACCCGATGTCCGGCCACTCCTCGGGGTCGAGCCGCCGCAGCTCACCGGCCACGTCCCGCGCGACGGAAAGGAGGCGGACCGTCTCGTAGACCTGCTGCCCGGTCAGCACGCGCCCCGCGACGCCGAGCTCCACCAGGACGCCCGCGGGATCCTCGACGGCCGTCACCGGCAGGCGTCCCTTCGCCTGGTGGTACCGGCGGAGCTGCTCGACCCGGGCGGCGGTGACGTCCGGGTCACCCGTTCCGGGGACCAGGGAGAGAGCCTGCTCCCGCCCCATCGGCGTGCGGGTCCCCTCGGCGAGGATCTCCCGGACCCTGGGCCACTCGAGGCGCTCGAGGACCTCGCGGTCGGCGAGCATCGCTACTCGACGAGCCCCCTGCCGGTCAGCAACTCGAGGATCTCGAGGTAGCGTCGCCGCGTCCCCTCGACCACCTCGTCCGGCATCTCGGGGGCGGGGGGCCGCTTGTCCCAGCCCGTCGACTCGAGCCAGTCGCGCACGTACTGCTTGTCCCAGGAGGGCTGGTTCTTTCCCGGCTCGTACCGGTCCGCCGGCCAGAAGCGCGAGCTGTCCGGGGTGAACATCTCGTCGCAGACCGTGATCTCCCCGTCGATGATCCCGAACTCGAGCTTGGTGTCCGCGATGATGATCCCCCGTTCCTCGGCGTAGGCCGCGGCACGCCGGTACAGGTCGAGGGTCAGCTCCCGGAGCCTCTCGGCGACCTCGCCGCCGACGATCTCGACCATCCGGTCGAACGAGATGTTCTCGTCGTGCTCCCCCTCTTCCGCCTTGGTCGCCGGCGTGAAGATCGGTTCGGGCAGCCGATCGGAAAGGCGCAGGCCGGCAGGCAGCGGGATTCCGCAGACCTTCCCCGTCTCCCGGTACTCCTTCCAACCCGAGCCGGCGAGGTAACCCCGGGCGACGCATTCCACCGGGAACATCCTCGCCTTTCTCACCAGCGCCGTCCGGCCGGCGAGCTGTTCGCGGTGATCCCGCAGCTCCTCCGGGAACCCGTCGACCCGGTCCGCGACCAGGTGGTTGGGGACGACGTCCTCGAAGTGATGGAACCAGAACGAGCTGACCTGGTGGAGCACCTTCCCCTTGTCCGGGATCGGGCGGGGCAGGATCACGTCGAAGGCGGAGATCCTGTCGGTGACGACCAGCAGCAGCCGGTCTCCGAGGTCGTAGATGTCCCGGACCTTCCCGCGGGCGAGGAGCGGGATCCCCGGCAGGTTCGTCTCGACGACGGCGGCCATGGCACCTCCCGTCAGCGCACCTTGCGGTAGAGCTGGCGAGCCTCGTCCCGGAGTTCCGGGTCCCCGAGCTTCATCCGGGAGAACTCCTTGAGCAGCTTCTTCGCCTCCTTCTTCCTGCCGAGGGCGATCAGCGCCTTCGCGTAGTAGAAGGGAGCGTTCTCGAAGCGCCGGTCGGCCTCCCCCTGGAGGGGAGTCTTCGGCGACGTGTCCGTCCGCTGCCTGCCCGCCTTCGCCCGCAGGCGGACCAGGTCGACGACGGGGCGCAGGACTTCCTCGGCCTTCGCGGCGTCGCCCTTCGCCAGGTAGAGCTTCGCCAGCTCGAGCGCGGTGTTCTCGCGGATGTAGGAGTAGCGGCTCTGCGGGTACGTCCAGGCCTCCGAGGGCGCCCACCGGTTCAGCATGTCACGGGTCTTCTCGTAGAGCTCGAGGGCCCTGTCCGTCTCCCCCCGGGCCGCCGCGATCCCGGCCTTCTCGTACCAGGCGTAGGCGTGGCGCGGATCCCTCCGCAGGACCACGTCCAGCAGCTTCTCGGCCGTGTCCCAGTCCTTCTCGCGGATCGCGATCAGCGCCCGGTTGAAGCGGGCGAGGTGGACCGCCCCGGCCCGTACCGGGTCGTCCTTCCCCGGGCCGAGCTCGATCAGGCGATCGTACGCCTCCTTCGCGCCCCGCCAGTCCTTCGTCGCCTCGTACGCCTTGGCGAGCAGGAACAGCCCGACCGGGTTGTCGGCCTCGCGGCGATCGGCCTTCTCGAGGAACTCCCGGGCGCGGACCGCGTCGCCGCCGGGACGCCGCAGCTCCACAAACCCGTACTTCCGCATCGCCTCGGCATGGTCCGGGTGTTCCTTGAGGAACCTCCAGAACCACTTCTCCGCTTCCTTCCACTTCTGGTCGCGGATCAGCTTGATGCCGTCCGCGAGGGCAGGATCCTCCGGCGGAGCCTTCGGCGCGGCGAAGACGGCCGGGGCGATCCCGCCGAGCAGGAACGCAGCCACGAGCAGGAAAGGAAAAGTCCGGCGAAGATTGCGGCGGATCATCTGGTCCTCCTTCGGAGGGCATCGGCCCCGCGGGCCCCGCGCCACGTCATCCTGACGTACCGGCACGGTGTCACCCTCGATGCGATCGTAGCACCCCGCGAGAGGGCGCGCCCGTGACCCGGGGTCAGCGGTCGTCGTGGACCACCCGTCCCCCGACGATCGTCATCACCGCGGCTCCGCGGGTCGCCCACCCCTTGAAGGCGGTGTTCCGGGCCCGGCTGCGGAACTTCTCCGGGTCGATTCGCCCCTCCCGGTCCAGGTCGATCACGGTCAGGTCCGCGACCCCCCCCGGCTCGATCGTCCCGCCGGGCACGCCGAGCGCGCGGGCGGGCCCCAGGGAGAACAGCCGCGCGAAGGCGAGGAGGTCCATTCCTCCCTCGTGCACGAACCGGGTCAGGAAGACCGGCACGGCCGTCTCCAGCCCGATGGTACCGAACGGCGCCCGGGAGAACTCCACCGCCTTCTCGTCCGGGTGGTGGGGTGCATGGTCGGTCGCGACGGCATCCACCGTCCCGTCCCGCAGCCCCCGGACCAGCGCCTGGCGGTCCTTCTCCGGCCGCAGGGGCGGGGCCATCTTCAGGTCGGTGTCGAACCCGACCAGTGCCTCGTCGGTCAAGGCCAGGTGGTGAGGGGTGACCTCGCACGTCACGCGGACCCCCCGCTTCTTCGCCTGCCGGATCATCTCGAGGCCCCGGGCGGTCGTCAGGTGCTGGACGTGCAGCCGCCCGCCGGTGTCCTCGGCGATCAGCAGGTCCCGGGCGACCAGCGCCTCCTCGGCGTGGGCCGGCTGGCCCGGGAGACCGAGGAGGGTCGAGACCTTCCCCTCGTGGATCACGCCGCCCTTCGCCATCTGCTCGTCGATCTCGTGGGCGAGCACCGGGACGCCGAAGATCCGCGAGTACTCGAGGGCCCGGCGCATCAGCGAGCCGTCCATGATCGCCCGGCCGTCGTCGGAGATCGCCACCGCCCCCGCGGCGATCATGTCCCCGATCTCGGCGAGCTCCCTGCCCTCGAGTCCCTTCGACACCGCGCCTACCGGGTAGACCCGCACGGCGGCGTGCCGCCTCGCCTCGGCGACGATCAGCTCGGTCACCGCGCGGCAGTCGTTGACCGGGACCGTGTTCGCCATCGTCGCGACCGCGGTGAACCCGCCGGCCGCGGCCGCCGCCGCGCCCGAGGCGATCGTCTCCTTCCATTCCTGGCCCGGCTCGCGGAGGTGAACGTGCATGTCGATCAGCCCGGGCACGAGGACGAGACCGTCCAGGTCGAGGACGGTCGAGCCTTCCCTGCGCGGGATCCGGGCTCCCACCTTCACCACGCGGTCTCCCTCCAGCAGGACGTCCCGGACCGCGTCGAGCCCGCTCGCCGGGTCGAGGACCCGCGCCCGCCTAAGCAGCAACGTTCTCACGTTCGCCTCCCGCCAGCAGGTAGAGCACCGCCATCCGCACGGCGACGCCGTTGGCCACCTGGTCGAGGATCACCGACCGGGGACCGTCCGCGATCCGGCTGTCGATCTCGACGCCCCGGTTCATCGGCCCCGGGTGCATCACGATCGCGTCCGGCTTCGCCCCCTCGAGCCGCTCCGGCGTCAGGGCGTAGAGCCGGGCGTACTCCCGGAGGGTGGGCACGTAACCCGTCTTCATCCGCTCGAGCTGCATCCGGAGCACCATGACGACGTCCGCCCCCTCGATCGCCTCGCGGGGATCGTGGCTGACGCGCACGCCGAGCTGCTCGATGCCGACGGGGATCAGCGTCGGCGGACCGCAGACCGTCACCCGGGAGCCCATCGTCGTCAAGAGGTGAATATTCGACCGGGCGACCCGGCTGTGGAGGATGTCGCCCAGGATCACGACGTCGAGGTCGTGGAGTCGCCCGAACCGCTGACGGATCGTCATCGCGTCGAGGAGCGCCTGGGTCGGGTGCTCGTGGGGCCCGTCCCCCGCGTTGACGACCGAGGCCTTCGTCACCCGGGTGATCATCAGGTGGGCGCCCGGCTCCGCGTGGCGCATCACGATGAAGTCCGGGTTCATCGCCTCGAGGTTGCGGACGGTGTCGAGAAGGGTCTCTCCCTTGACCAGGCTGCTCGTCGAGGCGCTGATGTTCAGCGTGTCGGCGGAGAGCCGCTTCTCCGCCAGCTCGAACGAGGTCCGGGTGCGGGTGGACGGCTCCACGAAGAAGTTGACCACCGTCTTTCCCCGGAGCACGGGGACCTTCTTGATCTCCCGCCCGGAGACCTCGAGAAACGACTCGGCGGTGTCCAGGATCAGCCGGATCTCGTCGGCCTCCATCCCGGCGATCCCCAGGAGATGCCGGCTTCGCAGCTTCATCGCCCACCTCCCCGGCCGCGCGTCTTCGCCTTCTTCTTCCGCGTGCCCTTCTTCGCCGGCCTCCCCTTGGCGGCCGCCTTCTTCCTCGCCTTCTTCCTTCCCGCGGCTGCCCCCTTCTTCGCCTTCTTCTCCGCGGCCCTCCCGGGGGGCGACCCGGGCGAAGGCTCCGTCGCGGCGGTCGAATCGGCCTCCCCCGGTTCCCGCGGCCGCAGGACCACCCGGTCGGGCCCGCCGTCGATCTCGGCGAGGAGCACGTCGATCAGCTGGTCCGGGCCCGCGCTGAAGTGGCGCCCCACGAAGTCGGGCTGGATCGGCATCTCGCGGCCGCCGCGATCGACCAGGACCGCGAGCCGGATCAGCCGCGGCCTGCCGAGATCCGTCAGCGCGTCGAGGGCGGCCCGGATCGTCCTCCCGGTGTAGAGCACGTCGTCCACGAGGACGATCCGCCGATCCTCCACCGGGAAGGGAATCTCCGTGCGCCGCACGACGGGGTGCGCGGCGACGCGGGAGAGATCGTCCCGGTACAGGTTGATGTCGAGGATGCCGACGGGTGGCTCCTCGACCCCCATCTCGGCCAGCTTCCGGGCGAGTCGCCGCGCCAGCGGCACGCCGCGGGTCTGGATCCCGACGAGGGCGAGATCTCCCCCTTCCCCGCCCTCCTCGAGCACCTGGTGAGCGATCCGCGCGAGGGCACGATCGATCTCGTCGGCCCGGATCAGGACCATTCCTTGCGTCATCTCGCCTCCGTTCCGCGGGTCCCGGGCCACGCCGGCACGGGAAGGACGCGGCCTTCCGGGGCCCGGGCCCGCGCCAGTTTGCCCGGGTGGCGGAAGAGGGTCAACGGGAACGGGGGCCCGACGGGACGCCCCAGCTCGCCACGGGCGCCGGCGGGTGCGCCGCCACCCAGTCCTCATCGAAGATCTCCGGCAGGAGCGGGCCCATGTCCTCCCCCGGGGGCAGGCCCACGCCCCACAGCAGCGTGGGCAGGACCGAGGCCAGGGACGCCTCCTCCGCGAGGCGCTGCCCCGGGCGCACCCCGTCCCCGGCGAAGATGGCGAGGCCCGGCGGGGGACCCGCGTGCGTGCCGGTGGGCGTGGTCCGGCCGACCAGCTCGGCGAGGAGCCGCCGGGCGTCCCGGCGGGGCTCCATTCCGTGCTCGGAGACGGCGACGACCAGGCGCCCGGGAACCTCCCCGACGAGCGCCCCGACGGCCGGGTCCAGCTCCCGGAGGTAGCGCAGCATCACCCGGCCGTACGCGGCCACCTCGAGGTCCGACACCGCGCGGGCCGGGAAGCCGGGGCGCCAGCCGGCGAACTGGTACGCCACCCGGTAGTACCCGGAGAGCCGGACCTGGAGGAGCGGCCACCGGTCTGCCCGGGCCAGCTCGCGGGCCACCCGGAGGGCGCACAGGTCACGGGCCAGGGCGTCCCCGACCAGGCGGGCGAGGCGCGGCGTGTCCCGGAGCCGGGAAGCGGGGGGATCGAAGAACCGCTCCGCCACCTCCCGCGCGGGGAACACCGGGCAGATGACGGGGGGGATCTCCCCGGGCATCGGGACCAGCGCCCCCGGCGCGAGGCGCCGATCGGTCCACGAGGCGCGGGCGGCGTCCTCCGTCGACGGCCACGCCAGGGGATCGCCGACGATCGCCAGCGGCACCCCGACTCCCCGCGCGATCTCCGGCAGCGCGATCGCGGTGAGGGAACGCCAGTCGACCGGGACCTTCTCCCACAGCGGCGTCCCGAGGAGGCGTCGCAGGAAGAGCCCCCGCGGCAGGATGGCGAAGGAACGCCGGGCGAGGCACGGGCGATACCGCACCGACCCGAGGATGCCGTGGTCCCGGGGACCCTTGCCGGTCACCAGGGTCGCGTGGAGGGCCACCGTGTCGGGCACCGGCCCCCCGGCGACGGGCAGGAGCGTGCCCCGCGCGAGAACCGAGCCGAGGGCCGGGACGGAGCCGAGCCGGACCGCCTCGCCGAGCTGCTGGCGGGAGAGCCCGGGGAGCTCGAGCAGGAGCACGCCCCGAGAGGGAGGAAACGAGCCGAGCACGAGCGGGCGGGGACGCTCGGGCCTCACCCGGCGGAGCTCCGCCGCCACCCCGAGGGCCACGAGCAGGCCGAGGGAAACCGCCACGATCCACGGGGTGGGCCACAGGGAGGGACGCCGGGCGAGGAGCAGCGCGAGCACCGCGAGCAGCACGGCGGCGATGACCAGGGACGTGATCGTCAGGGCCAGCGCCGCCCGGGCGGGCCCGGCGAGGAGGTGACCGACCCCTCGCCACTGCCAGGCCGCCGCGATCGCCAGGAGCGCGCAGTCGAGGAGCAGGAAGTGGAGCACGTAGCGGGGCTGGAGCCCGGTGCGGGTGGTCCGCCCCACGGCGAAGACGTTTCCCAGGGCGACGAGGACGGGGCCGGCCAGCACGAACAGCCCGATCACCTGCGGCAGCAGGGCGACGGCCGTCGAGGCGAACCCGCCGAGGGTCAGGGCCAGGTCCGGGCTCAGCAGGAAGAGAAGCAGGGTCTCCGCGGGGGCAGCGACGAGGGCGGCGAGCCCCGCGTCGGCAACCAGCCACAACCACGGGGAGATCCCCTCCCGGACCCGCTCGATCACGTCCCGCATCGGTTCATGTTGTCCCGGAAGTGCTTCCGGGGCCAGCACCCCGGCATCGATCGCTTTCCCCGGGGACTCTCTCGCCGTAGGCTGGGGGAACTGCCTTCCGGGAGGAAGCCATGACCATCTCCAGCGCGTCGCGCGCCGGCCTGCTGGCGTGCTGCCTGCTCGCCGCCCCGTTCCCGGCCCGGGCCGATGCCCCCTGGACGCCGGACCCGACGAATCCGCAGATCGAGGGGACGTTCTGGACGAACGACTGCTGGAACGACCCCTCCGTGATCCGCGTGGGAAACGAGTACTGGATGTACCTCAGCGTGGGTTACGACGATCCGTCCCGGGAGGACCCGGTCCGGATCCACCGGGCCGTGTCGCTGGACGGGCTCGACTGGGACATCGACCCGGAACCGGTACTTTCCCCTGCTTCCTCTCCGCTCGCCTTCGACTACACGAAGGTGGAGACGCCCTCGGTGATCCGCTACGGGGGCCGTTACCACATGTACTACTGCGCCCTGAACCAGCTCTTCGGCGTCTACCAGCTCGGCCATGCGGTCTCCGATGACGGGGTCCACTTCAGCCGCGACCCGGAGAACCCGGTGATCGCACGGGACGACGTCCCCTCCGACGAGTTCGTCCTCCACGTCTGCGAGCCCGGGGCGATCGAGTGGCAGGGACGGCTGCGCCTCTACTTCGCGATCTCGACGATCCGTGCCGAGGGGACCCCTCCCGCCCGGTACACGGTCTGGAAGGCCGACAGCGACGATGGCTCGTCCTTCGACACGCCGGTGATGGTCCTCGGGCAGACTCCCGGCTGGCCCGAGCGTGACCGGTACGCCGGCTACTCCACGCCGGACGCGATGATCGTGGGCGGAAAGGTCCGCCTCTTCTACGACGTCTACCTCTGGACGCCGGAGAGCACGATCAGCGAGTACCACCACGTGGCCCTGGTCCAGGCATCCTCCGCCGACGGGATCCATTTCCTCGAGGAGTGCCGCGTCTTCCCCCGGGGAGCCGAGCCGTGGACCGCCCGCGAGATCCGGTCGGCGAGTCCCCTGGACGACGGAGATCTTTACCGGCTCTGGTACGCGGGCGACGACCTTTACTACGACGACGAGCTCGGCTGGCAGGGAAGCTGCGGAATCGGCGTCGCCGAGGCGGCGACGGACCTCTACGACGACGGCGACGATGACGGGATGCTGGACGCTTGCGACTGTGCCCCCGGCGATCCCTCCGCGTTTCGGGTTCCCTGGGAAGTGCAGCGCTTCCGCCTGGACCGCGACAAGACGACCCTCCGCTGGTCCTCCGCGGTCCCGGACGCCGGGGACGGGACCCGGCACGACGTGCTGCGTGGCGACGTGGCCGACCTTTCCGCCCACGGGGTCGGCGGAGGGACCTGCCTCGCCCGGGACCTGGACGGCGACTCCCTCGAGGACCCGGACGTCCCGGCCCCGGGCTCGGCGCGCTGGTACCTCGTCCGTGGCCGGAACGCCTGTGGTCCCGGTTCCCTCGGGCCGGATTCCGCCGGTTCGCCCCGGGAGTCGAGCGCCTGCGACTGAGCCGGCGGGCGTGGCTGGGGTAGACTCGCGGGTCGAGGGAGGAACCGCGATGCCCCAGGACCTGCGCGCCCGCGTCCTCGAGCAGGAGGAACTCGGGGGCGGCTGCTTCCGGATGCGCCTCGACGCCGCGCCGATCGCACGGGAGGCCCGGGCCGGGCAGTTCGTGATGCTCGGCCTGCCGGACCCGGCCGAGACCCTGGTGCGCCGTCCCTTCTCCGTCGCGCGCCTCGTGCCCGGCGTGGAGGACCCCGTGGCCCTCGAGCTCGTCTACAAGGTCTACGGGCGCCGCACCCGCCAGATGGCCCGCTTCCGGCCCGGCACCGAGGTCGCCCTCCTCGGCCCCCTCGGGAGGGGATTCTGGCTCCCCGGCGAGGGCGAGCGGACCGAGGTGCTGCTGGTCGCCGGCGGCATCGGCGCCGCGCCTTTCCCGCTCTTCCTCCAGCGGGCGGGCACGGACCTCGCGGCCCGGACCACCCTCTTCCTCGGGGGCGGCAGCCGGGACGACCTGCTCCTCGTCGACTGGTTCCGGGAGCGTTGCGGCGAGGTGATCCTCGTCACGGAGGACGGCAGCGCCGGCGAGCGTGGGCTGGTCACCGGGCCCCTCGCCAGGCGCCTCGACACGCCGGCCCGCGGCGAGCGGGTGGTCCTCGCCTGCGGTCCCCGGCCGATGCTCCGCGCCGTCGCCGAGCTGTGCCTCGCCCGTGACGTTCCCTGCCAGCTCTCCCTCGAGGAACGGATGGCCTGCGGGTTCGGCGCCTGTCTCGGGTGCGTCGTCGAACGACGCCACCCGGACGGGGAGTTCGACCGCTACGTGCGGGTCTGCACGGAGGGGCCGGTCTTCGACGCCCGGGAGGTGCTGCCGTGAGTCCGACCAGGATGCGGGTGGAGGTGGGCCGGGGGCTCGTCCTCCGGAACCCGGTGCTGACCGCTTCCGGGACCTTCGGCTACGGTCTCGAGTTCGAACCGTTCTGCGACATCGCGTCCCTCGGTGGAATCGTCGTCAAGGGGATCTCACCCCGCCCCCGTGCGGGAAATCCGCCCCCGCGGCTCGTCGAGACGCCCTGCGGGATGCTCAACGCGATCGGCCTCCAGAACGTCGGCGTCGAGCGTTTCCGGACGGAGAAGCTCCCCCTCCTCCGGGAGCACGGGGCGACGGTGGTCGTCAACGTGTACGGCCACGCGGTCGCCGACTACGTGGCCGTCGTCCGGGCCCTCGAGGACGAGACCGGGATCGCCGCCTTCGAGCTGAACCTGTCGTGCCCCAACGTGGAGGAGGGCGGACTCGAGATCGGCCGTTCCCCCAGGGCCATCCGCGAGGTCGTCGCGGCCGTCCGCGAGGTGACCTCCCGGCCCCTGTGGGCAAAGCTGACACCGGCGGTCACCGACATCGTCGAGACCGCGGAGGCGGCCGTCCGGGGGGGCGCCGACGCCGTCTCCCTGGTCAACACGTTCCCCGGGATGGTCGTCGACGTGGAAACGCGGCGCCCGGTCCTTCACCGCGGAACGGGAGGCCTCTCCGGGCCGGCGATCCGTCCCCTCGCGGTCGCCCTCGTCCACCGGGTCGCCCGGGCCGTCGACGTCCCGGTGGTCGGGATCGGGGGGATCACCTCGGCACGCGACGTGGTCGAGTTCCTCCTGGTCGGAGCGACGGCGGTCCAGGTCGGCACCGCCAACTTCCACGACCCGGCCCTCGCCGCGCGCCTGGTCCGGGAGCTGGATGCCTGGTGCGAGGCCCACGGGGTGGCCGACGTGCGGGAGCTGGTCGGGGCCCTCGAGGAGAACCAGCGATGACGATCGATCCCGCCGCGGCCCGCCTCGCCGTCGCCCTGGACGTGCCGGACCTGGAGCGGCTCCGGGCCCTCGCCACGACCCTCGGGAACCGGGTCGGGACGTTCAAGATCGGTCTCGAGGCGTTCGTCGCCCACGGCGCGGCCGCCGTGGACGCCGCCCGCTCCGCGGGCGCCGACATCTTCCTCGACCTCAAGCTCCACGACATTCCCCGTACCGTCGCGGCCGCGGTTCGGTCGGCGGGCCGGATCGGCGTCGACCTGCTGACGCTGCACGCCCTCGGCGGTCCCGCGATGATCGCCGCGGCCCGGGAGGCGGCCGACTCCCTGGGCCCGGGGCGACCGCGCCTCCTGGCGGTCACCGTCCTGACCAGCCACGGCCGGGACGACCTGGCCGCCATCGGCCTCGCCGGCCCGCCGGAGGAGGCGGTGCTCCGGCTCGCCCGCCTGGCCATCGAGGCCGGCGCCGACGGCCTGGTCGCCTCCGCCCGGGAGGCTCCCGCCCTCCGGGCCGCCCTCGGGCCGGACCCCCTCCTGGTGACGCCCGGAATCCGTCCCGCCGGCGCCGCCCGGGGGGACCAGGTGCGGGTGACGACCCCCGCCGACGCGATCCGGGGCGGCAGCAGCCTGCTCGTCGTGGGCCGTCCCATCGTGGGCGCGGAGAACCCCGCCGCCGCGGCGGACATGATCCTTGCCGAGATCCGGGACGCTCTCGCCGCATGACGCGCACGATCGCCGCCGGGCGAACCGTTCCCTGCAACCGCTGCGGGGCGCCGCTTCCCCTCCTCGCTGCGTGGCCCTGGTGCGAGTGCGGAGGAACGCCGACGGTTCCCCTTCCCCGCCTCGCACCGCCCCGCGCCGACCGCCAGGGGCTGTGGCGCTGGGCACGGGCCTTTCCGCTGCCCGACGGCACCGGGCCGGTCACCCTCGGGGAGGGCCGGGTGCCGGTGGAGTCCCTCGCTCTCCCGGGTCTCCCGGACGGGGTACTCGCCCTCCGGGAAGACCTGGAACCGACCGGGTCCTGGAAGGACCGGGGAAGCTCGGTCCTGGTCACCGCGATGCGGGCGGCGGGGGTGCGGGAGGCGGTCGAGGACTCGTCGGGAAACGCCGCCCTCTCCCTCGCCCGGTACGCCCGGGAGGCGGGAATCCACCTGCGGACCTTCGTCCCCGCCGGGGCCACCCGCGTCAAGAAGGAACTGATCGCGGCGGCGGGCGCCGAGGTCGTCGAGGTCGACGGACCGCGCCGCGCCGCGACCGCGGCGGCGCGGGAAGCCGCCGCCCGCGGTGCCTTCTGGGCCAGCCACGCGGCCCAGCCCCTCCACGCCCTGGGCGCGGCCACCGCCGCCCTCGACCTCGCCGAGGTCCTGCCCCGGGAACGGCCGGGAACCGTGATCGTCCCGGTGGGCCAGGGGGGACTGCTCGCCGGCCTGCGGGCCGGATTCGAGGCGCTGGTCCGGGAGGGGCGCCTCCATCGCCTGCCCCGGCTGGTCGGCGTCCAGTCGGCGGCCTGTGCCCCCGTTCGCGCCGCCTGGGAGCGGGCGAACGGGAGGGTTCCCTGCGGCCCGGGGCTCGCCGAGGGCGTCCTGGTCGAGCGGCCGGCCCGGATCCCGGAAGCGCTGGCCGCCGCCCGGGCGAGCGGGGGAACCATCGGCACCGTCGACGACCTGGCCCTCGAGCGGGCCCTTCGCCTGCTGTGGCGGGAGGGACGCCGGGTCGAGCCGACGGCCGCCCTCCCGGTCGCCTGGCTCCTCGCGGGCGGGGCCCGGGAGCTCGCCGCCGGCGGCGCTGCCGGACCGGTGATCGTCGTCCTGACCGGCCACGGGGTCCGGGCGGGGCGCTCGCTCGTCCGCGACCTGACCTGACCCGGCGCCCCTCCGGTATCCTCGGAACATGGAGCTCCCCTTCGGACCGGCGCCGCCGTCGCCACCACCCCCGGACGCCCCGCTGCCGGAGCGGATGCGGCCGCGCCGCCTCGCGGAGGTGGTGGGGCAGGAGCACCTGCTCGGGGAAGACGGGTTCCTTCGGCGGGCCCTCGCCGCCGGGTCCCTGCCCTCGCTGATCCTCTGGGGCCCGCCGGGCACCGGCAAGACGACCATCGCCCGGCTCCTCGCGGCGGAGCTCGGCGCCGAGCTCGAACCCCTGTCGGCGGTCACGTCGGGCGTGAAGGACGTCCGCGAGGTGGTCGCCCGGGCGGAGCGACTCCGCCGGGCCGGCCGCCGGGTGATCCTGTTCGTCGACGAGATCCACCGGTTCCACCGCGGGCAGCAGGACGCGCTGCTGCCCCACGTCGAGCGGGGAACCGTCACCCTGGTCGGAGCGACGACCGAGAACCCCGCGCATACCGTCGTTGCCCCCCTCGTGTCCCGCTGCCGGGTCCTGGTCCTGGAGCCGCTCTCCCCCGCCCATCTCGAGGAGATCCTCCGGCGTGCCCTTCTCGACGCGGAGCGGGGGCTCGGCGACCGGGACCTCGAGGTGCCGGACGACGTCCTCTCCGCCATCGCCCGGGAGGCGGACGGGGACGCTCGCCGGGCCCTCGTGACGCTCGAGCTGGCGGCGGACCTGGCCCGGGCCCGGGCCGGGCCGGGATCCGTCGCCCGCGTGACCCGGGACGAGGTCGCGGCCGCCGCCCAGCGGCGGCTCCTGCGCGCGGACCGGCAGGGCGACGCCCACTACGACCTGGCATCCGCCTTCATCAAGGCGATGCGGGGCTCCGACGTCGAGGCAGCCGTCTACTGGATGATGCGGATGCTGGAGTCCGGCACGGACCCGCGGTTCATCGCCCGCCGGATGGTCGTCCTCGCCGCCGAGGACATCGGCCCCGCCGACCCCCACGCCCTCGTCCTGGCGGTCGCGGCCGCGGAGGCCCTCGACCGCGTCGGTCTTCCCGAAGCGACCCTCCCCCTGGCCCAGGCGGCGATCCATCTCGCTCGCGCGCCGAAGTCCAACGAGGTGATCCGGCTCCGGGACTGGGCCCTCGCCGCCGTCCGGGAGCACGGGAACCTCCCCGTACCGATGGCGCTCCGGGACGCCCACTCGGCCCTGTCCCGGTCTCTCGGGCACGGGAAGGGATATCGGTACCCCCACGACGAACCGGACGGAACGCCGCCGATGGACTACCTGCCGGAGGGCATCCCGCGCCCCCGGCGGCCGGGAAGCTCCGCCTCCGAAGGCGGCGGCAACGGACCGCGCTAGAATGCCCCTCGCCGGGCCCGGTACCCGGGTCCGCCCCCCCGAGGAGCACGCCCGATGACCATCGATCCCCGCCCGCCCCGCCCACCGGCGGAGCCGCCCCCGCCCCCGCGGCGGGAGGGCTCTCCCCTTCCCTGGGACGAGCAGGCGGAGCGTGCGGTCCTCGGGGCGATCCTCCTCGACCCGGAAACGGCCCTCGACCCGGCCCTCGAGATGCTCCGGGCGGACGATTTCTACAAGCCGGCCCACCGTTACGTCTTCGAGGCGTTCGTCGCCCTGGCCTCCGAGAACGCGGCCATCGACCCGGTGACGGTGCGCTCCCGCCTCGACCAGGCGGGGAACCTCGAAAAGGCGGGCGGCGACGCCTACCTGGCATCCCTGGTCGACGGCCTCCCCCGGGGGGGCAACGTTTCCGCCTGGGCGGAGATCGTCCGGGACCACGCCCTGCGGCGGCGGGTCCTCCGGGCAATCGAGGAAGTCCGGGTCGAGGCCCGGGCGGCGGCCACGCCGGCGATCGAGCTCCTCGACCGGGCGGAGCAGAAGCTGTTCGAGCTCTCGGATGCGGGGCGCCGCGGCGGGTTCCGCTCGATCCAGGAGATCGGGATCGAGGGGCTCGCCACCCTCGAGGAGCTGGCCGACCGGAGGGAGCTGGTCACCGGTCTCCCCACGGGGTACGTCCGTCTCGACCGGATGACGTCCGGCCTCCAGAGGGGGGACCTCGTCATCCTCGCCGCCCGGCCCTCGATGGGCAAGACCGCCCTCGCCCTCAACATCGCCCAGAACGTGGCGATCGGGGGTCACGCGGGGGTCGGGATCTTCTCCCTCGAGATGTCCGCGGAACAGCTCTTCTTCCGGCTGGTCGCCGGGCTCGGCCGGGTCGACTCGCGGAAGCTGCGAACCGGTCGCCTGAACGCCGAGGAATGGGAGCGGGTCACCCACGCGGTCGACACCCTGGTCTCCTCGCCGATCTACATCGACGACACCCCCGGCATCAGCCCGATGGAGGTCCGCTCGAAGGCCCGCCGCCTCAAGGCGGAGCACGACATCGGGCTCCTCGTCCTCGACTACCTCCAGTTGATGCGGTTCGACCGCCGGGTCGAGAACCGCCAGCAGGAGATCTCCGAGATCTCGCGCTCGATGAAGGCGGTGGCGAAGGAGCTGCAGATCCCCGTCCTGTGCCTCTCGCAGCTCTCCCGCGCCCCGGACCAGCGCACCGGCGACCACCGCCCCCAGCTCTCGGACCTGCGGGAATCGGGAGCCATCGAGCAGGACGCCGACGTCGTGCTGTTCATCTACCGGCCGGAGGTCTACGAGAAGGACCCCCAGAAGATCGAGGAGAAGGACCTCGAGGGGAAGGCCGAGGTGATCGTCGCCAAGCAGCGGAACGGCCCGATCGGGTCGGTGCCGCTCTACTTCGTCAAGGAGTTCACCCGCTTCGAGAACCGGGAAGATGACCTCCAGCTCGGCGACCGGTAGGCGGCGCTTCCTTCCCGGGGCGGCGCTGCTCCTCGCCCTCCTGCCCGTGGCCGCGCTCGGTACCGGGTGGTTGCTCCTGCGGGGGAGCCTCCCGCCGGTGGAGGGCACGTTCCGGCTCCCGGGACTGCGGGCGGAGGTGACGATCGAGCGGGACCTGAACGGCGTGCCGACGATCCGGGCGACGAGCCGCGAGGATGCGGCCCGGGCCCTCGGCTTCCTCCACGGGCAGGACCGGTTCTTCCAGGCGGACCTCTATCGCCGCCAGCCGGCGGGGGAGCTGGCCGCCCTCGTGGGCAGGGCGGCGGTCGGTGTCGACCGGCACTGGCGCCCGTTCCGGTTGCGGCGGGTGGCGGAGGCCGCCTGCCGGGCCCAGCCGACGGAGATCCGGAAGATCCTCGACGCGTACGCCCGGGGCATGAACGCGGGCCTCGCATCCCTCCGGGTGCGTCCCTTCGAGTACCTGCTCCTGCGGAAACGTCCCGCGGCCTGGCGGCCGGAGGACTCGATCCTCGTCCTCCTCACGATGTACCTGACCCTCGAGAACCCGTTCGGGGGCCGGGACATCGCCCGGGAGGAGCTGCTCCGGGCCCTTCCCCCCGACCTCGTCTCGTTCCTCGAGGACGAGGAGGCGCCCTGGGGCGCCCCGGTGCTCGGCGAACCGCGACCCCCGCGCCCGGTGCCCGGTCCCGGGCTCCTCGACCTCCGGGCCGAGCTGCGGGCGATCGCGGAAAGGCGCCGAGCCGACGAGCGCCGGGGGGACGACGTGCCCGGGGGATCGGCTCGAGTCCCGGGGGTTCCCTTTCCCCTCCTCGTCGGCTCCAACGCGTGGGCGGTGGCCGGCAGCCGCACCCGGGACGGCCGGGCAATCCTCGCGAACGACATGCACCTGCCGATCGAGATCCCGAACACCTGGTACCGCGCGGTCCTCGAGGTACATCCCCCGGGCGGCGAGGGCCGGCGCCTCGCCGGCCTCTTCCTGCCGGGGACCCCCTGGCTGGTGGCCGGCACGAACGGGAAGGTCGCGTGGGGATTCACCGCCCTCGAGGACGACTGGTCCGACGTGGTCGAGCTGGTCCAGCCCCCGGGAGACGAGAACGAGGACCGGCGGGACGGCCCGGCGACGGGAGGCGGGGAGGAACCGACCATCCCCCCGGGCTGGATCGGCCCCGACGGCTCCCTGCACCGGTTCCGGGTCGCCCGGGAAACGATCGAGGTCGCCCACGGGGACCCGGTCGAGATCGAGATCCTCGAGACCCCCTGGGGCCCCGCCCTGCCGGCCGGCGAGCGCTGGTATGCCCGCCTGTGGGTTGCCGCCCGCCCCGATGGCCTCGACGCGACGATCGCCCGGTTCGAGCGGGCCGCCTCCGTGGAGGAGCTGCTGGCCCTGGGCGCCCGGGCCGGCCTGCCTCACCTGAACCTGCTCGCTGCCGACCGGGACGGGCACGTCGGGTGGGTCCCGACCGGGCGAATCCCCCGCCGCACCGGCTTCGACGGTTCCGTTCCCGCCAGGTCCACCGACCCGGACGTCGGCTGGGACGGCTGGCTGCCCCCGGAGGAGCGGCCCCGGGTCCTCGACCCGCCGGCCGGCATCCTCTGGTCCGCGAACCAGAGAATGACCGACACCGAGCACGCGGGGTCCCTGCCCGATCGTTCCGGCGCCCACCCGGTCCGGGCGTGGCAGATCCGGGAACGTCTCCTCCGGCTGCCCGTCGCCGACGAGCGGGCGATGCTGGCCATCCAGCTCGACGATCGCGTGTTCCTCTACGATGGCTGGCGGGAGATCCTCCTTGCCGTCCTGGACGAGGACGCCTGCGAGGACCACGGGGACCGGCGCGAGTTCCGCGACCTGGTTGCCGCGTGGCAGGGCCACGCCTCGGTCGATTCCGCGGGGTTCCGGCTGCTGAACGCCTTCTACTGGGAAACCTGGCGCATCGTCCACGGCGCGCTGCACGACCTGGCCCTCGCGCGGGGCGCACGGGACGGCCCCTGGCTCGCGGAACCCGCTCTCCGCCGGATCGTCCTCGAGCGCCCGCAGCACCTGCTGCCGCCCGCCTGGGACACCTGGGACGCCCTCCTCCTCGACGCGGTCGACCGGGCGATCCGCCGGCTGCGGGAGATCGATCCGGGGGCCCCGCTGGCGGAGTTCACCTGGGGCCGGGTCAACGTCTTCCGGATGCGCCACCCGTTCTCGGGACTCGTCCCCGGGCTGTCCCGCCTCCTGGACCTGCCCCCGGTCGCGCTCCCGGGCTGCCGCTGGGTCCCCCGGGTCCAGACCCCCGGGGGCGGCGCCAGCGAACGCCTTGTCGTCGCCCCGGGGCACGAGGAGGACGGGATCCTGCACCTCCCCGGGGGTGTCAGCGGTCACCCGCTCTCCCGCTGGTACGCCGCCGGACACGAGGACTGGGTGCTCGGCCGTCCCAGCCCGCTGCTGCCCGGTCCTCCCGTCGACCGGGCCGTTCTCGCACCCGCCCCGTCCCCCTGACCGACGGCCGGAGCGGTCAGCCCCGCCGCTCCTTCTCCTGCGGCGGGGAAGCCGGTGCCGTCGAGCGGACCTGCTGGGGACGCTGCTGCCCCCGTCCGCCGCGGGCTCCCTTCCCCCGGACCGCGTCCGGGTCGTCGAGCTCGAACCGCAGGCAGCACATCAGGCGACCGCAGCGCCCGGAGATCTTCGCCGGGTTGAGGGGAAGTCCCTGGGCCTTCGCCATCTTCATCGAGACCGACGAGAACCCCGGGAGCCACCGGGCGCAGCACAGCTCCTGGCCGCAGTGACCGACCCCGCCCTGCAGGAGCGCGGCATCCCGCGCGCCGATCTGCCGCAGCTCGACCCGGGCGTTCAGGGTACGGGCGAGGTCCCGGACGAGGGCACGGAAGTCCACCCGCCCCTCCGCGACGAACTGGAAGGTCACCCGCTTCCCCGAGGGAGAGGGGTCGGCCCGCAGGATGCGCATCGGCAGGCCGTGCTCGGCGACCTTCTGCCGCGCCACCTGGAACCAGTCCTCCCGCCGCCGCTGGATGTGGGCCTCCCGCTCCTCGTCGACCTGCCGGGCCCGGCGGACGACCTTCCCCGGGGGGGCGGCTTCCTCCGGCCACGGAAGGGCGAGGGGAACGCGCACGACCACCCCGAAGGCGGTCCGGCCACCGTGCTCGACCAGGAGGCGGTCCCCGATGTCGAGGGTCGGGTCCTCGGTGACGCACGGCACGGCGCGGGCGCGCCCGGGAACCTGGACCTCGACCACCAGCACCTTCGGTTCCTCCTTCCGCGGGATTCGTGTCATCTTATCAGCCACCCCGGCGGGCGCATCCCGCGCCCCGGAGGCCCAGGAATCGACCCGTGTCCCGGAAGAAGAAGGGCAAGGGCGGGCCGCAGGTGCTCGCCGACAACCGCCGCGCGCGGCGTGACTACGACATCGAGGAAACCCTCGAGGCGGGGATCGTGCTGACCGGGACCGAGGTCAAGTCGGCCCGCGAGGGGCGGATCCAGCTCAAGGACGCCTACGCGAAGATCGAGCAGGGCGAGCTGTGGCTCGTGGACTGCCACATCGCGCCGTGGACCCACGCCACGTTCGACAACCACGAACCGGAGCGGAAACGGAAGCTCCTCGTCCACCGCCACGAGCTGAAGCGGCTCCTCGGGAAGACCCAGCGGGCCGGCTATACCCTCGTTCCGCTCCGGGTCTACGTGAAGGGGCCCTGGATCAAGGTCGAGCTGGCACTGGCCCGGGGCCGGGCGAAACACGAGAAGCGCGAGGAGATCAAGCGGAAGATCCACCAGCGGGAGATCGAGCAGGAGCTGCGGCGGAGGCGCTGAACCGCCGCGGTCCCTGGAGCTCGTGGCGGAACCGTCCCGCCCGGGGCCCGTCCTCCACCTGGAAGAGCACCGCGGTCGCGGCCCCGGGAGGCAGGGCAAGGGCCACCGCCAGCTCCCCGCGGGCGTCGGTGCGGGCTTCCAGGAGGTCGACCGGCGCGAGGCCGGGGCCGACGAGACGGACCCGCACGCCGGCCTCCGGGCGGGGCTCCAGGGTCACCGGGTCGCGCACCTGGAGCAGGCCGGTCAGTCCTCCCCGGTGCTTCTGCTCGAGGAACAGCACCTCGAGGGGACGGGTCTCCTCGTCGAGCTCGAGGCAGGCGACGATCGCCTCGCCCAGCCCCCCCGGGGGCTCCGCGTCGGCGAACGGCATCTTCAGCTCGTCGGCGAACGCCCCGTGGCGGGCCCGCCGCACGAACCGGCGGTGCTGCCGCTCGAGCATTGCCGCGATCTCGTCCTCCGATGCGCCGGCAGCCAGGCGCTCGGCGTAGGAAACCCGTTCCTGGTGAAGGATGCGACCGCCACAGTAGACCAGTGTCTCGAGGACGGGGTTGTCCGCCCCCCGGTCCTCGCTCTGGACGTGGTAGGGGGTCCCGTCGAAGACGGCGTCGGTGTTGTAGCCGGTGAGCAACCCGCTTCCTCCAACGGCGAATGTCGGTCGCTCCCCCCGGGCCGTCAACGCGGGCTCCCGGTCGACGGCCGGGGATCGATCCGGGACAATCCCGGGCGGAAGGAGGCGTGCCATGGCACGGATCAGCCTCGAGGAGGCGCTGGAGCGGTACGGCATCGCCCGGTGGGGCGACGGGTTCTTCTCCGTCTCCCGGCAGGGAGAACTGCAGGTGCTCCCGACCCGGGAACCCCGGCGGGCGGTTTCCCTCCCCGCCGTCGTCGACCGGCTGCGAAGCGAGGGAACCGGCACGCCGCTCCTGTTCCGCTTCCCCCAGGTCCTCGAGGCCCGCGTCCGGGAGCTGGTGGACGCGTTCGCCGCCGCCCGGAGCGAGTTCGGTTACGCCGGGGCGTACCGGCCCGCCTACCCGCTCAAGGTCAACCAGAAGCGGGTCGTGGTCGAGACCCTCTTCCGGGCCGGCCGGGAGCACGGGATGGCCCTCGAGGCCGGGTCCCGGGCCGAGCTGATGCTCGCCCTCGGCATGGGCCTGCCCGCCGGGACGATGGTCATCGTCAACGGCTACAAGGACCGCCGAACCCTGCGCCTCGCGGTCCTCGGCGCCCGCCTGGGCCTTCACGTGGTCGTCGTCCTCGAGAAACTGTTCGAGGTGGACCGGCTGCTCGAGGCGTTCGCCGCGGCGGGGGACGGTCCCCTGCCCGCCATCGGCCTCCGCACCCGGCTCTACGCCCGCGGCGCCGGCCGCTGGTGGAAGTCCTCGGGGATCACCGCGAAGTTCGGCCTGACCACCTCGTCTCTCCTCGCGGCCATCGAGCGCCTGCGGGCCGCCGGGCACGGCGACCGGGTGCGTTTCCTTCATTTCCACCTGGGAAGCCAGATCCCGGAGATCCGGCGCCTCAAGGCCGCGTTCCGCGAGGGAGCCCGCACGTGGGCGCGCCTGCGAAAGATGGGGGTGCCGCTGGAGTACCTGGACGTCGGGGGGGGCCTGGCGGTCGACTACGACGGTTCCCGGACCTCGTCCGACGCCTCCCGGAACTACTCCCTCGAGGAGTACGCCAACGACGTCGTCTTCTTCACCGGCGAGGTGGCGACCGAGGAAGGGGTCCCGCACCCGGTCCTGCTCTCCGAGTCCGGCCGCGCCCTCACCGCCCACCACGCCCTCCTCGTCGCCGACGTGCTCGGCCGGATCGGTGCCGATCCCCCGCCGCCGGACGACGTCGAGGTTCCCCCGGACGCTCCCCTCGTGCTCCGGGAGCTCGCCACCCTGCGGGACCAGGTCGGCGCCAAGACCTGGCGGGAGTACTGGCACGACGCGGTCGAGCACCGGGACGAGATGGTCACGCTGTTCAACATCGGCCTGATCGATCTCCGGGAACGGGCCCTCGCCGAGCAGCTCTTCTGGGAGATCGCCCGCCGCGCCCTGTCCTGGGCGCGGAAGGAGCGTACCCTCCCCCCGGAGTTCGAGCAGCTCGAAAAGGCGCTCCACGAGAAGTACATCGTCAACTTCTCGGTCTTCCAGGCCGCCCCGGACCACTGGGCCCTCGACCAGCTCTTCCCGGTCGTCCCGCTGCGCCGGCTCCGCGAGGAACCGACGGTTCGCGCGAGCCTCGTCGACATCACCTGCGACTCCGATGGCGCGATCGAGCGATTCATCGACGTCAAGGAGGTCCGGGAGGCCCTCGACCTGCACGAGCCGGAGGGCTGCCCCGGCGGCCGCCCCTACGATCTCGCCATCTGCCTGCTCGGGGCCTACCAGGACGTGATGGGCGACCAGCACAACCTGCTCGGTGCCCCGGCGGAGATCCACGTCACGGTCGACGACGAGGGGAATCCGCGGGTCGAACGAATCGTCCCTCCCGAGCCCGCGGCCACAGTTCTCGCCGGTTTCGGATGGGACGCGGCGGAACTCGCCGCCCGGGCGGAGACGGGACTCCGGGAGCGGTCGGCCGCCGACGGGAACGCCGACCTTCTCGCGGAGTACCGCGCCGCCCTCGGGGCGGGCACCTACCTCGCCCCGGACTGAGGGCGACGCGGCTACATCCGGCGGGAACGCTCGAGGATCCCCTTCAGCTCCTCGACCGCCTCGTCCCGCTGGCGGTCGGTGAGGCCGAGGATCTCCTGCAACGCGATGCCGATCTCCGGGATGTACTTCGTGATGTAGCTGCGCTTCTTCTGCTCGGCGGCGATCCGCTGGCGCCGGCGCACGTACCGGCCTAGGGCCCGACCGACCTCCATCAGCGCCAGGCGTATCTCCCTGATGATCTCCGGGTAGGAGGCGATCGCCTCCTTGCTCTCCGATGTGAACGGCACCCAGACCGACGCCAGGTGCACGAACAGCACGACCGGGCCGGTGGGCGGTGCCCCCCTGGACTGCTGGAGCCCGTACGACTTCCAGTTGGTCTGGATCACCGCCTTCGTGATCGCGCAGGCCCCGGCCTGGTAGAGGAGCGGCACCCGGTTCGCGAAGCGGCTGATGTCGACGAGCTGGTCGGCGGGGAGCTTCCCGCCGTAGGCGAGCCCGACCTCGACGAGGAAGGGATTTCCCCGGTAGACCGACGGGCTCCGGGAGCAGGACGCGAAGAACTCCGCGTCGATCCGCTCCCGCATCGCCTTCTCGATCAGTTCGGCCCCGATCGGGGCGAGGCAGTTCGTCGGCGGGGAGAGGATCTTCACCTTCGGGATCGCCCGGTAGAGCTTCTCGACCGCCCGGGTGTCCAGGGTGCGCGGGCTCGCCTTCGGGGAAACCCCGGCCACCCGGCAGATCTCCGCCGCAACCTTCGCGCTGACCCGGGAGAAGTTCCCCATCAGCGCCGTGGCCAGGTGGCGTTCCTTGCTGTCCCGCAGGATCTTGAGCAGCGTCCCCAGCTCGACGCCGTGCGGATGCGGCCGGATCTCCCGCGGCTCGGGGGGCAGCTCCTCGACGACCCGCTCCCAGGCCACCGGGTCCCCCTTCGGCGGTCGGTACCGCAGGGTCGCGTGGGGGTTGGCGAGGGCGGTCAGCTCCAGGTACTCGTCGACGCTGCGCCGTCCCCGGGTGAAGGACCCCTCGAGGGCGATCGTCACCTCCGTGCCCCGCTCGAACGGCGGATCGTCGAGGACCTCGTCCTTCAGGATCTCCGGGCGGTTCCGCCGCGTGTCGATCGCGATCTCGTAGAGGTGCGCGGGCCGGTGCGGACCGGTGCGCGAGACGATGCGGACCGGGCGGCCCGTGGTCAGGAGGCCGTACATCCCGGCGGCGGAGATGCCGATCCCCTGCTGGCCCCGGGACTGGCGGTAGCGGTGGAACTTCGACCCGTAGAGCAGCTTCCCGAAGATCTTCGGGACCTGTTCCTTCACGATGCCCGGGCCGTTGTCCCGAACGCTGACGAGGAACCGGTCCTCGGCGATCTCCTCCACGACGACGTCGATCTCCGGGAGGATGCCCGCCTCCTCGCAGGCGTCGAGGGCGTTGTCGACAGCTTCTTTCACCGTCGTCAGGAGCGCCTTGCGCGGGTTGTCGAAACCGAGCAGGTGCCGGTTCTTCGTGAAGAACTCGGAGACCGAGATGTCCCGCTGCCGGGCCGCCATTTCCCGGGCCCCGGCGGCCCGTCGGCCTCGCCCCTTCTTCCCGGTTCCCGCCTCCCCCGTCCGGGCCGGCCTCGCGGGGGCCGGCGACGGCTCGTCGGCGGGAGACGCCGCCGACTCGAACAGGGAGGGCTGGACCGCCTTCGCCTTTCGGCGGCCCGTCCGCTTCGTCGTCCTCGCTCCGGTCGTCGTCATGGCGGCGCCAAGGATAGCGGTCCGGCGCCGCCCGGGAAACCCGGATTCCGCCCGCCGGACCCCTCGATTGCGGGCCCGGGACGCCCGGCTACAATCTCCGGCACCCGCCTCCCGCGGGGCGCAACCGGAGGCTGCCGATGGACAAGAAGGCCCTGATCGACGTCCTGAACAACCTGACGATCGGCGAGCTCGGAACCCTCCGTTCGCGTCTCGCCGAGGTGCGGGCGGTGGTCGCCGAGAAGGGCCTCGACGAGATCGCGGCGATCCTCGACGAGGCCCGGGCCCGCCTCGACGCCCTGGACATCAGGGGCTTTCGCAAGAAGATCCAGCACGCGGTCAGCCGGCTCGGACACGTCCGGGAGGAGGCGCCCTCGAGGGAACGTCCCTCCGGCATCCGCCCCCGCTAGCCTCCCACCGACCAGCTCGTCACGGCCAGCGCGCGGAGAGAAGCCTCCCGGGCGACGCGCGCGGCATCCGCGTCCTCCGGGAGGGCGAGCTTCCCCGGAAGGGCGAACAGGACGAAACGCACCCGGTGGAAGAGCGGCCCATCCTGCCGCGGCCCCGGGCTCCAGCCGGCGCCGCCCTGGCGGTTCGCCTGGGCCGCCCCGTCCGGCAGCCGCCGCACCGCGGGCAGGCCGGGGGCGAGGCGCCGGCGCGACGCCGGGATGTTCCAGACCGCCCAGAACGGCTCCGCGCCCCCGGGAGCATCCAGGTCGACCGCCACCAGCGCGAGGCTTTCCGTCCCGGGCGGGGGAGCGCCCCACTCGAGCTCCGGGCTCGCCTCCATCCGGGCCGCGACGGCAAGCGCGGTGAACCCGCCCCCGGCCGGACCACCCGGCCACAGGGTGAACTGGTCGGCGGACGGGCGCAGCGACTCCTCCACCGAGCCCACGAGGGCGACGGCGACGACGAGAAGCAGGATCGGCAGGCCGAGGCGCACGTCCATGGCACTCGGAAGGTACGGGGAAACCGGGACCCGGCAAGGAACGCTCCCCGGCGGCACGCGCCCCCGGGCCGGCGGCTGGCCGCCCCCCCGGGGGCGGGCTATTCTCGGCCCATGAGCGAGGGGCGGGAACCCGTGGATCCGGGGGCGTTCGCGGTGCGCCGCGAGGTGCGCGACCTGCTCGCGCGCCTCCTCGGCCGCGAGGAGCCGACCCCGGACCGCTTCGAGAAGACGCTCGCCGCCCTTCGCCGGCGGCGGCGGATCGCCGTCCGCCAGCTTCTCCGGCTCCACCGGGAAGGACGGGTCCGGGACGAAATCGTCGCCCTCGAGCTGCTCGGCCGCCTGGCCGAGCCGGAGGACCATCCGGCCCTGGCCGCGGTGGCCAACGATCCGGACGCCCCCGAGTCCGCCCGGGTCGCCAGTGCGCTGGTGCTGCTCGGCCAGGACCGGGCCGGCCTGCTGACAGCCCCCGACATCTCCACCCGCATCCTCCGGTGGCAGGCCCGTTTCGTCGCCGACGAACCGACTCTCCGCGCCCCCCTGGTCCGCCTGTACCTGGACGCGTCACCCGAGGAACGCGCCCGCTGGATCGCGCTCCAGGACCGCGAGCTGACGGAACCGGAGGGGCGGGCCGCCGTCTTCGAGATGCTCCTCGAGGTGGAGGAGGATCCGGACCTCAGGATCTTCCTCCTCGAGGGACTCGCCCGCGTCCCCCACCCGGCGGTGCGGGCGGCGATGCGGCGGGTACGTCCTCTCGACCCGGAGGAGGCCGATATCGTCACCGGCGCCCTCGCGGCGCTCGCCGCGACGGCGGACCCGGAGACGGTCCCCGCCGGCTGGTCCGCCCGGGTGGGCTTCTGCGACGGAACGGGGAGCTTTCCCCTCCGGTTCGACTTCCGCCTGCCCGGGAGACGACCGAAGAGCGCGGTCTTCGTCGTCAACCTGCTGACCGGGGTGCGGGACGCCCTTCCCCTGACCGGCTCGGAGGTCGACCACTACGACGCCCTCGGCACCGGCGAAGAGGACGCGGAAGGCGGGGCCCCCCGGTCGCTCCTCTATCCCCTGCCGGTGCCGGAGGCCCTCGGCCTCCTCCTCACCGCGGAGCGCCGCGACGAGCAGGACGGCCGGGAGTTTCCCCTCGACCACGAGGCGGCCCGCCGCATTCTCGATCCCCTCGCCGACCTGCGGCCGCGGTTGCCCTCCCCGCCCGCGATCCCCCTCGACCCGGGGCTCCGGGACCGCTCCGCCGAGCTCCTGGAACATCCCGGCTACGCCGGCTGGTTCTACGACGCCGGCGACCACGAGCTGGACGACCTGCGCCTCGAGGTCCTGCGGACCTGCACCACGGACCGCAGGCCGAGCGCGGACCTGGTCGACGAGGCGGCGCGCCGGCTGGTCGCCGAGCACGAGCCCCGGCGCCTCGTCCGGATGCTTCGCCACAACGCGACGGTTCACGCCCTGGCCGGCGAGCGGGAGTACGCGGCCATCGCCCTGGCGACGGCGATGGCGATCGCCACCGGCGGTTTCGCCCGAACGGCGCTCGTGCGGCGGATGCTCGAGGAGAGCCTCCACCCGGGGCACTACTTCTTCACCCCGGTCCCCGAGGGGCCCGAGCGCCACGACGTGGCCCGCATCCTTTACGGGGACCGGAAGATCACGCGCGGCAGGGTCTTCACCATCGAGCTCGCGACGATCCTCGCCAGGGCGATGGACGTCTGGCACTCCCGCATCCCCTCCCTCGAGCGGCCGACCGCCGACCAGGTCCAGGGAACCGTCTTCGCCCTTGCCCGGGCCGGCGCCCGGGAGGTCCTCGCCGCCGTCCGCCGGGACCCGTCCCGCGAACGGCCGGCCCTCGACGGCCTCGAACGGGTCTACCGGCGGGTCCTCGAGCAGGTGGACTTTCCCTCCCAGGCCTCCGACCCGGACCACGCCTGGCTGCTCTCCCTGCTCGTCGGTGCCACCCGCACGCTCGTCGAGGAGTTCTGCGGACGGTGCCCGGGCCGGTGCCTCGCGGACCCCCGGGCCGACGGCCGCGAACTGCTCGACTCCCCGACCCTTCCGGCCGGGCCGGCGGCGGAGATGCGGCTCCGAACCTGGCCGGGGATCTTCCTCCACGACCCGTCCCCCGAGGAGGAAAGCGCCCTCGCCGCCTACATGATGGGCACCCGTCTCGGCGAGGTGCTCGGCAGGCGGCCGGTCACGGGCGACGGACCCTACCGGTGCGCCGTCTGCGGCGAGGTGCGCCCGCGGACGACCCTCTCCCGGTCGGTGCTCCTGCCCCACGACGGCTCGCCCCCCGGGCCGGTCTGCCGCCGTTGCCAGGGCCGCTACCGGCGCGACCCGGGCTTCCGGGCGCGGGTGGTGGCCCGCCAGGGGAAGCTCGTGCCCCGCGGCACGGTCCCCGGGGACCGGTCGACGTGAGCGCTTGACCCCCGCGCCCCGCGAGGCGAGGATGCGGCGTCCCGGCGGGCAGCCGCGCCCGCGAGGAGTTTTCATGCGCACGATCATCGAGCCGTTCCGGATCAAGACCGTCGAGCCGATCGGGATGAGCACCCTGGCCGAGCGGCAGGAAGCCCTGCGCCGCGTCCACTGGAACCTCTTCCTGCTGCGCGCGACGGAGATCACGATCGACCTGCTGACCGACTCGGGGACCGGGGCGATGAGCTCCCGGCAGTGGGCCGCCCTGATGGAAGGGGACGAGTCGTACGCCGGCGCCCGCTCCTGGGAGCGTTTCGAGGCGGCGGTCAAGGACATCGCCGGCTTCCGCCACGTGATCCCCACCCACCAGGGCCGGGCGGCGGAGCGGATCCTCGCGCAGACGATGATCCGTCCAGGGCAGGTCGTGATCTCGAACACCCACTTCGATACGACCCGCGCCAACGTGGAGGCGGCCGGGGCCACCGCCATCGACATCCCGATCCCGGAGGCCCGCCAGCCCCAGGTGGAACACCCCTTCAAGGGCAACATGGACACCGACGCCCTCGAGGCGCTGATCGCCGAGCACGGACGGGAGAAGATCGCCCTCGTCCTCCTGACGATCACGAACAACTCCGGCGGCGGCCAGCCGGTTTCCCTCGCCAACGTCCGCAAGGTCAGCGAGATCTGTCGCTCCCACGGCATCCCCTTCTACCTGGACGCCTGCCGCTTCGCCGAGAACGCCTGGTTCATCAGGACGCGCGAGGAAGGCCAGCAGGACCGCGCCCCGATCGACATCGCCCGCGAGGTCTTCTCGTACGCCGACGGCTGCACGATGTCGGCGAAGAAGGACGCGATCGTCAACATCGGCGGCTTCCTCTGCACGAACGACGACGACCTCGCCCGCCGGATGCGCGACCTGCTGATCCTGACCGAGGGGTTCCCGACCTACGGGGGGCTCGCCGGCCGGGACCTGGAGGCGATCGCCGTGGGCCTCTACGAGGGGCTCGAGGAGGACTACCTCCGCTACCGGATCGCGTCGACGAAGTACGTTGCCGACCGCCTGCACGAGGCCGGTGTCCCGGTGCTGCGGCCGCCCGGCGGGCACGCCGTCTTCATCGACGCCGCCGCGATGCTGCCCCACGTGCCGCCCCTCCAGTACCCGGGCCAGGCCGTCGCCTGCGAGCTGTACCGGGTGGGCGGGATCCGGGCGTGCGAGATCGGTTCCGTGATGTTCGCCCGTCGCGACCCGGAGACCGGCGAGGAACGGCCGGCCCCGCTCGAGCTCGTCCGCCTCGCGATCCCGCGGCGCGTCTACACCCAGTCCCACATGGACTACGTGATCGAGGCGGCCGCCGAGGTGCTCGCGAACCGGGAGAGGCTCCGCGGCATGAAGATCACCTACGAGGCCCCCTTCCTGCGCCACTTCACCGCCCGGTTCGCACCCCTCTGAGCCCCGGGCACGATCCGTCCCACCGAGGGAACCGCCCGGCCCCGGGATCTCCCGGGGCCGTCGCGTTCCGTGTTCCCGCCCGCGCTCCCGGCCCACGGGAAACGCTGGCCCTCCCGTCGCTCCCGCCGGACCCTTCCCCCGCACCCCCGGGAGGAGGATCGACGATGGCACCAGCGAACGCGAATCTCCGGGAGGCGGTCGGCCGGGCCCTGCGCCGGCTCCGCCTCAGGGAAGGGCTCTCCCTCGAGGACGTCGACCTGGGAACCCGCGGGGCGGGCGCGAGGGTGACCCGCTCCCATCTCTCCCGCGTCGAGAACGGCCAGGCGGACCTCTCCCTGTCCCGGTTCCTCTCCCTCGCCCAGGTGCTCGGGACCAGTCCCGAGGACGCGATCCGCCCGGTCACCGAGGCGATGCTGGCCAGCCGCGATGGACGGCCCGAGCCCGCCCGTCCCGAGCCGGGGCTTCCCCCGGACCTCGAGGCCCGGCGCTGGAGGCTGCTCGCGGGGCTGGCACCGACGACCCTCTCCACGCCGGACCGGTTCGCCTGGGCGGACGCCGAGGCGCGCCTCGGTCGGTGGGAACGGGCCGCCCGGGTGCTCCTCGACGTGCTCGACGAGGCCCCGGAGGACGGCGATCGCCTGGCCCTCCTCGCGGTCGCCCGCGCCGGCGCGGGCCGAGCGGCCCTGGCCCGGGCGCTGGTCGCCGCCCTGCCCGGCAGGACGGCCCCCCTCGTCGGCGCCGTCGTGGCGAGGGCCACCGGGGAACCGGCCGGAGCCCTCCTCCTCTCGACGCCGGCCGACGACCCGGGAGCGGAGACGCTCCGCGGCATCCTGCTCGCCGCGCATCACCTCGACCGGGGTCGTCCGGGGGCCGCGGTCCGGGCGGCGGCCGGGGCGGCCGAGGCCGCCCGGGTGACCGGCAATCCCGCCCTTCGGGGGGAGGCCGCCCGGATCCTCGGCAGCGCCCGCGCGGAGCTCGGGGACACGACCGGGGCCGCGCGGGCCTTCCGGGCGGCCGCCCGGGAAGCCCGCCGCGGCGCGGAACCGGGCCTGCTCCTCGCGATCCACCGGGAGACGGAGATGGCGGCGCGACGCGCCGGGGACGACACGGCAGCCGAGGCCGCGGCGGCCGCCGCGCGCGCCCTCGCGCGGCGGTACGCACTCCCCGCGGGAAAGGGCGTGCCCGGGCCGCTCCGCGGGACGTGGTGCTGGATCAGGGGTGGCGGGCCCACCGGGCCCGCGGTCTCAGAACGCTCACCCGAAGCTGCCGCAGGAACCGGCGGAGGAGGCGCCCGATGACCCCGTCCCGCCGGTCGAGGCGAAGGACGAGAACATCTGCACCAGGTTCTCGGAACCGCACTTCGGGCAGGTCAGCCCCTCGGCCCCCTGGCCCATCCGGCGGAGGGCCTCCATCACGTGGCCGCAGTCCTCGCAGCGAAACTCGTAGATCGGCATGGTCCGGTACCTTTCGCGGTCGTGCGCGGTTTCAGGCCCCCGGGATACCGAGGAGGGGCAGCAACCCTCCCATGGCGTCCACGCGGGCGTCTCCCCCATGGATGCGGAAACCGACGACAGGGATACGCGCCCCGTGCCCCGCCGCCACGTCCAGCTCCGTGTCTCCGACCAGCACCACCCCGTCCGGCCCCGTCCCCAGGCGCTCGAGGGCCAGCCGCACCACCCCCGGGTCGGGCTTTCCCCGGGGCACCTCGTCCCCGCAGGCCACGGCGGCGAACAGGTCGAGGACACCGTGATCCCGGAGGATCCGCTCCGTCAGCCCGCGGGGACTGTTCGTCACCACGGCGGCCGGGATCCCCGCCCGGACCAGCGCCTCGAGCACCTCCCGCGCCCCTTCCTGGAGCCGCACCCGGCCGAGGTGGCGCTTGAATCCCGCGTCGTACTCGAGGGCGAGCCGGGCCGGGTCCTCCCCCGGGAAGAAGCTCTCGCAGTCGGCCAGGATCCCCTGGCCCCAGGTCGCCCGGATCGGCCCCGGGCCCAGGGGGGGCATTCCCCGACGCGCCCGGCACTCGTCGAGAACCGCGACCCAGGCGTCGAACGTGTCGACCAGGACCCCGTCCAGGTCGAAGAGAACGGCCCGCGGGGGCCGGGGCAGCGGGTGGCTGGCGTCGGTCATCGGCGTCATCCTTCCCGGCCCTGCCGGAGCCGGGGGGAGCCGGTATAGTGCCACCTTCCGTGGAGGGACGCATGACGATCCGCGTGACCAGCGAGGTGGGACGGCTGCGCCGCGTGCTCGTCCACGAGCCCGGCCCCGAGGTCGACCGCATGGTCCCCGCCATGATGGAGGACCTGCTGTTCGACGACATCCTGTTCGGGGACCGGGCCCGGGAGGAACACCGGCGGTTCAAGCGTCTCCTGCAGCTCTTCGGGATCGAGGTCCTCGACGCCGTCACGCTCCTGGCCGAGACGCTCGCCCAGGAGGGGGCGCGGGAGTGGCTCCTCGACGTGCTCCTCGAGGACCTTCCCCTGGCCCTTCGCCGGCACCTCGCGACGCTGGCCCCCGGCGAACTGGCGGCCGCGCTCGTCCACGGGCTCCGGCGGGAGGAGGCGCCCGGCTTTCCCGGCTCCGGGGACGACCTGTTCGCGATCCTCCCGCTCCCGAACCTCTGCTTCCAGCGGGACCCCCAGGTCGTGCTCGGCGAGGGGGTCATCTTCTCCGCGATGGCCGCCCCGGCCCGCTGGCGGGAGGCGCTCCTCGCCCGGGCGATCTTCCGCCACCACCCCGTCCTGCGGGACGTCGCCGTCCTCTGCGATCCGTTGCGTCCCGAGGGCGATCGGGCGCTCTTCCTCGGCCTCCACCGCCCCCGGCTCGAGGGGGGCGACGTGCTGGTCCTGTCCCGCGACATCGTCGCCGTGGGTCGCTCGGAGAGGACCAACACCCGGGCGATCCAGTGCCTCGCGCGGTCCCTTGCCGCCCGGCAGCCAGGACCCCGCTGGCTCCTGGTCGTCGAGCTGCCGCGGACCCGGGCGTTCATGCACCTGGACACGGTGATCACGCCGGTCGACCGGGACGCCTGCCTCGTCTACCCCCCCCTCTTCCTCGGCGACGGCCCGGCCCGGGCGGCCACCTGGGAGATCGACCTGCGGAGCGAGGACCTGGAACCCCGCCCGACGAACGGTCTCCTCGAGGCCCTCCGCACCCACGGCATCGACCTCGAACCGATTCCCTGCGGTGGAGACGACTCCCTTCTCCAGCAGCGGGAGCAGTGGACCGACGGCGCCAACGCCTTCGCCCTCGCTCCCGGCGTGATCACCCTCTACGAGAGGAACACGGCGACGGCGGAGACCCTGGCCCGTCACGGGTTCGAGGTGGTCGGGGTGGAGGACGTGCTCCTCGGCCGGCACGAACTGGACCTCGACGCCCCGCGCCGCGCGTGCATCCTGCTCTCGAGCCACGAGATCTCCCGGGCACGGGGCGGACCCCACTGCCTGACGCACCCGCTCACCCGGGACGATTGACGACGGTCAGGGGGCCGCCGCCTCGACCTCGTCCAGCACCCGGAGGTACCGGTCCCTCCAGCGAAGCTCGACGCCCTCGAGCATCGCCCGCACCCGTCGGGCACCGGCGGCCAGGTCGTAACCGGCCGGGTTGTGACCCCCGCGGGCCGCGCGGTCGACGGCGAGGAGCGCGTAGAACGCGACCAGGGCTTCCTCGCGCGGGGGCCGCCGCGCGAGGAAGGCGGACCCGCCCAGGGTGTCGAGGACCCACACGCCGTAGCCGTAGAGTCGCTCCCGGGTCAGTCCCCGGGAACGTTCGCCGCAGGACGGCGCGACCGCCACGTACCGCCAGAGGGCGAGGGCGGCCACCTCCGGGTCCGCGCGGGTCTCCCGGGCAAGCCTCGCGAGGGTGACGAGCCGTTCGCGACCGAGGGCCCGGGCGAGAACGAAGACGTTGCCGACCAGGGCGTCACAGTCCCGGAGTTCACCGCCCGTCACGGGTTCCTCGCCGGCCAGCGCCCCGAGGAGCCCGTCGACGGCCGCCACCACGTCGCCCCCTCCACCACCCAGCCCGACCCCGCCGAGCGCATCATCGAGGTCCCGGCGGACCTCTTCGCACGTCGCCTCGTCCACGCGCCGGGGCGGCCAGCCCGGCAGGGACACCGCGAGGGCCTCCCAGCGGGCGGCCTCCCGCCCGGGCAGCGGCGGCAGTGCCGGGGTGGCGGCCGCTCCCGGGCCGGGTGGCGTCTCCGGCGCAGGCGGCGGGCCCTCCGGGCCGGGCGGAGGCGCCGCCGGAGGAACCGGGGGACGGGCCAGCCACGTCCACGCGAGCAGCGCCGCCAGGACGACGACGATGGCGCCGAGGATCCACGTCGAGAGGGCAACGGGGGAACGCGACGGGGGAACGGGAGCGGACACGTGAGCACCTCCTCGGGATTCCCATTCTCTCCCCCCGACCCGGCCCTCGCACCCCCCGTGGCGTCACCGGCGCCCCCCGCCGTATATTGCTCCGGCCCCGGCCGCCCGGGCCGGCCACGAGACCGGAAGGAGCCGAACCATGGATCGCCCGTCCCCCGTCCTCCGCACCGCTTCGCTCGTCCTCTGCGCCCTTCTCCTCGTCCTGCCCGTGCTCGCCTTCGCCGGGTCCGCCGGGGAGATCCCCTGGATCGAGGACTGGGGAACCGCCCTTGCCACGGCGAAGAAACAGCAGCGCCCCCTTCTCGTCGACTTCCATACCTCGTGGTGCGCGTTCTGCGTCAAGCTCGAGAAGGAGTCGTTCGGCAGGGAGGACGTCGCGAAACTCGCCCGGGACCACTTCGTCTGCGCCCGCCTCGACGCCGACGTCCAGAAAGCGGCGACGCTCCGCTACCGGCCCTCCGGCTACCCGACCGTCGTCTTCGCGACACCGGCCGGCGACGAGATCTGGCGCTTCGAGGGCTTCAAGACCGCCGACCAGCTGCGCTCGATCCTCGACAAGGTGATCGCGGTCGCGCCGCGGATCATCGAGCTGCGAGCCCGCGTCCGGGCGAATCGCAAGGACCCGGGGCCGGTCCTCGAGCTGGGAAAGATCTACCTCGACCTCGGGTCCGGGGCGACCGCCGCGCCGCTCCTCCGCAGGGCGGTCCGCCTCCTGCCGCGGCGCGACACGGCCCGCCAGGCCGAGACGCTGCTCCTCCTCGCCCGGGCCGAGCGTCTCGCCGGCAACGAGGGGACCGCCCGCAAGCTTCTCCGGAAGATCCTCAGGAAGTTCCCGGACGCCCCGGCCGCGGCCACCGCCCGCACCGAGCTCGATCACCTCGGCTGAGCTCTTCCGCTCCCGTGCCCCCCGGGCGAAGGCGGGCAGGACGCTGTCGGCAGCTCCCGCCGACGGGTGCGGCTGCCGCGCCCGGGCCCCCGGGCCCCGGGAAATACCCGGCCAGGGGAGCGCCGGGAGCGGAGATCACTCCGTCCCGGGACGAGGGGTGTAGATCGGTCCGGGGAACGGGGCCACCTCCCCCTTGCCGCCGGGCGCCACGCGGCTCACCCCTTCCTTCTCGACCTCGTCGATCCGCAGCACGGCGTGGATCGGCACCTGGAACCGGCGGACCCCGTCGAACTCCCGCTTGAGGCCTTCCTCGGAGGGATCGACGACGACCCGGGACTTCTCCCCGAAGAGGATCCCCTCCACCTGCACGAACCCGAAGAGGTCGCCCTGCTCGACCTTCTTCGCGTAGACCTCGTAGACCCGCCCCTGCTGGTGGAAGACGACCCGGTACCGCCGCGCGCGCGCCGCCATCGCTCCCTCCTTCCGCCGGGGCCCCCGGGCCCGACAGGAAAAGCGCCGGCCCTCGGGCCGGCGCGTCGCTTCCGGGATGGTAGCGGGGGGGGGATTTGAACCCCCGACCTTTGGGTTATGAGCCCAACGAGCTACCGGACTGCTCCACCCCGCGTCATCCGTCGTTGCTGTCCGCGGCCGTCTCCGCCGACCGCGGTGCGCATTCTAGGGAGCGGATCCGGGGGTGTCAACTCGCGGCGCGGCGAGCGGATCGTCGTCGCCGACGACGAAGACACGCTCCCCGGGACGCTGCCAGTCCAGCTCCGCGCGAACCGCCGCCTCGATCGCCAGGTCGTCCTCCCGGAGCGCGCCGATCTCGTCCTCGAGGGCGGCGTTCCGGGACCGCACCTCGGCGAGGCGCGCCTCGAGCACCCGGATCTCCCGCCACCGGGCGACCTGCCGCAGCAGCCCCTCGTCGCCGAAGAGAAACCAGGCCCACAGGACGGCCGCGAGCCCCCAGAAGGCCCACCGCCGCCACCGCGGCGGAAGCAATCCCCCGGGACCCCGCGACCCGGTCCTGCGGTGCTCCACCGGGCCCTCCCGCGGGTCAGCCCGGGAACCCGTACGGGTCCCGGCCCGCGTAGACCGCCGCCTCGGCCAGGTCTTCCTCGATGCGGAGGAGCTGGTTGTACTTGGCCACCCGCTCGCCCCGGGCCGGGGCGCCCGTCTTGATCTGCCCGGCCCCGACCGCCACCGCCAGGTCCGCGATGAAGGTGTCCTCGGTCTCGCCGGACCGGTGGCTGATCACGGTCCCGTACGCCGCCGACTGGGCGAGGGCGATGGCGTCGAAGGTCTCGCTGACCGTGCCGATCTGGTTGAGCTTGATCAGCACCGAGTTGGCGACGCCGGTGTCGATCCCCTCCCGGATGATGTCCGGGTTGGTGACGAAGATGTCGTCGCCGACGAGCTGGACCCGCGTCCCGAGCTCGTTGGTGAGCTCGCGCCAGCCATCCCAGTCCCCCTCGGCGAGGCCGTCCTCGATGCTGATCACCGGGTAGGCCTCGACGATCTCACGGTACCAGCCGACCAGGTCACTGGCGGACCGATCCTCTCCCTCGAAGCGGTACGACCCCTCGTTCCAGAACTCGCTGGCCGCCGCGTCGATGGCGAGGAAGATGTCCTCGCCGGGACGGTAGCCCGCCCGGTCGATCGCCTCCACGATCAGGTCGAGGGCCTCCCGGTTGGAACCGAGGGACGGCGCGAAGCCTCCCTCGTCGCCGATCGACGCGTTGAGCCCCTTCTCCTTGAGCAGCTTCTTCAGGACCTGGTAGACCTCCGCGGCCGCGCGGATCGCCTCGGAATACCGGTCCAGGCCGGCCGGGACGATCATGAACTCCTGGATGTCCAGGTTGTTGTCCGCGTGGACTCCCCCGTTGAGGATGTTCAGCATCGGCGTCGGCAGGACGCGGGCCCGCGCGCCGCCCAGGTAGCGGTAGAGCGGCAGGCCCGCGAGGCCGGCGGCGGCCCGCGCCACCGCCATCGAGACCCCGAGGATCGCGTTGGCCCCGAGCTCCCGCTTGGTCGGCGTCCCGTCCCGCTCGAGCATCACCTGGTCGATCACCCGCTGGTCCGTCGGGTCCAGCCCCTCGACCGCGGGCCCGAGGATCTCGTTGACGTGGCGGACCGCCTTCTGGACGCCCTTCCCGCCAAAGCGGGTCGGCTCGCCGTCCCGCAGCTCGAGGGCCTCCCGGCTGCCGGTGCTCGCGCCGGACGGGACCGATGCCCTTCCGATGAACTCGTCGTCGACGGTGACCTCGACCTCGACGGTGGGATTGCCCCGGGAATCGAGGATCTCCCGGGCGTAGACGCTGGTGATCTCGGCCATGTTCGCTCCTCCTCCGGACCCGGACGGGGACCACGTTTCGGGGTAGTCTAGTCCCGTTCGGGCCCGCCCGGAAAGGGCGGGCGGGAGTGCCCCATGGAACGTTCCGCCGCCGAGCTGTGCGTGGTGCTGGTCACGGCCCCCGACGAGGAGACCGGGCGGCGGCTCGCCCGCCTCGTGGTCGACCGGCGCCTCGCCGCCTGCGTGAACCTCGTCCCGGGCATCTCCTCGACCTACCGGTGGGAAGGCGCGGTCCGGGAGGACACCGAGGTCCTCCTGCTGGTCAAGACGCTCCCGGACCGGCTCGCGGCGCTCGAGTCGGCGCTGCGGGCGGCCCATCCGTACGACGTCCCGGAGATCGTCGCCCTTCCCTCCCTCGCCACCCACGGCCCGTACCTCGCCTGGGTCCGCACCGAGGCGGGCGCGGAGTAGGACGCGATGCGCGTGGGCGTCGTCGGACGAACCACCTGCCGGGGCATCCTCCCCGCCCTCGAGCGGGTGCTGGCCGGCGTGGACGCGATCGTCCACGCCGGCGAGCTGGGGCCGGCGGCCGTGGTGGAGCGCCTCGCCACCCTCGCCCCCCTGACCGCCGTCGTCGGCGAGCGGGACTACCTGGAGTGGGGCGACCGGTTCCCGGAACTCGCCGAGGTCGAGTTCGCCGGGGTCCGGGTGCTCGTCACCCACATGATCGGTACCCCGCCCGACCTGCTCCCGGCGATCCGCGACCGGCTCGAGGACGACCCCCCCGGCGTCGTGGTCCACGGCCACGTGCCGGCGGCCCGCGTCGCGTGGATCGGGGGAACCCTGTTCGTCGCCCCGGGCGCCGCCTGCCCGGTGGCCCGGGACCGCGCCGGGACCTGCGCGGTCCTGCAGGTGGCGCCCGGGGGCCGGGTGACGGCCGAGGTCCACGAGCTGGCCGCCCCCCGGGCCGGCGTCTCCTGACGATGACCCGGGGGACCCCCCGGCGCGCCGTCCTCCTGGCCGGGGCGGTTCTCGCCGCCCTTCCCCGCCCCGGGCTGGCCCGCGATCCGGGCCCGGCCCCCGACCCCGCGGCCGTCGCCGCCTGCCGGGAGGGACGGGCGATCGGCCGCGTGGAAATCGAGCGCATCGGCGTCTTCGACCCGTCGATCCCCGGCGAGGGGGGAGCCTTCTACCGCTTCGTCAACGTCCTTCACCGGCCGATGCAGACCCGGGAGGCGACGATCCGGCGTTTCCTGCCCCTCTCGACGGGAGATGCCTGCAACCCCGGAACGATCGAGGAGGCGGAGCGGATCCTGCGCGGCCTGGACTTCGTCCAGGACGCGTGGGTCGTGCCCGCGGGACTCGACCGCAAGGGGCGGGTCGTGGTCCGGGTGCGGGTCCAGGACACCTGGTCCACGCGCCTGCGCGCCTCGTGGACGAGCCGCGGAGGGGAGTCCCGGAGCACGTTCCGCGTCCAGGAGGCCAACCTGCTCGGCACCGGCAACCGGCTGGCCTGGGAGCGGCGCGAGGACGAGGACCGGGTCGAGCGGACCTTCACCTGGGAGGCCCCGGCCATCGGAGGGAATCACTTCCGCTCCCTCGTCTCCTTCTCCGACAACTCCGACGGCGAGGCCCGCCTCCTCCAGGTCGCCCGGCCGTTCTGGAAGCTCGACGCCCGCTGGGCCCTCGACGGGGCGCTGTCATCCCTCGAGGAAGAACTGAAGGTCTACCGGACAGCGGACGACCGGGACCTGTGGCGCCACGAGCGGGAAGACCACCACCTCTGGTGGGGACGCGGCTCCGGGCTGGTCTCCGGCGAGGTCCGGCGCTGGACGGTCGGCCTCCGGCGGGTCCTCGAACGGTGGGCCCCCCTCGCCACGCTCCCGGGAGCGGCCCCGGGCATCCCTCCGCGGGAGCGGGACCTGGTGCTGGGCGAGGTCCACATGGAGTGGCGGCGGGTCGACTACCGGCGTGTCAGCCACCTGGAAACCGCCCGGCGGGTCGAGGACCTGGACCTCGGTTCGTACCTCGGGGCGACGCTCTCGGTCTCCCTCCCGGGGCTTTCCCGGCAGTCGGGGGGCAGCTTCCTCGGCGAGGCCCGGACGGGGTTCTCCCTCGGGAACCGGTCCTTCGCCGTCGTGCGGCTCACCCACGGGATCGAGCGGCTCGGGAGCCAGTGGCTCGACGCCGAGACGCGCCTCGAGGCGACGGGGTGGCGGCGCCTCTCGACCCGCCGAACGTTCCGGGCCCGGCTGGTCGCCGCCCGGGGCTCGGCCCTCGAGGGACACCGGCGGATCCTGCTCGGCGGCGGGCAGGGGCTCCGCGGGTACCGCAGCCGGGCCTTCTCCGGGTCGAACCTGCTCCTTCTCCAGCTCGAGCACCGGACGTTCACCTCGTGGGAACCGTTCCGGCTGTTCCGGGTCGGGTGGGTCGCCTTCGTCGAGGCGGGCGCCGCCTGGGACGAGGGAGAACCCCTCGGCTGGGACCGCGTCCACCCGGACGCGGGGGTCGGTCTCCGGCTCTTCCTTCTCCGGTCGTCCGGGGGCACGACCCTCCACCTCGACCTCGCCTGGCCCCTCGACCCGAACGGCGACCCGGGTCACCGGTCCCTCCGCTACACCTTCGTGACCGCCCGCGGCTTCTGAACGCGCCCTGTTGACGGGCCCCGGGCGCTCCCCTAGGATCGAATCCCTCCCTCGACCGAGGATTTCCCCCGACCAGAGCGGCAGATGCCGAACCGGGCAGCGGACCCGACGCGCACCCCCCTCCCGGGCGATCCCGCCCGGGGGAGCCGTCGCGGCCCGGGAGCGGAGGATCCCCGATGGCGGTGAAGCGGAAGACGAGCCGGTCCGGGAAGAACGGCGCCGGGAACGGCGGCAACGGGGCGGCGACCGAAGGAAACGGCAGCGGGAAGGCGGCCGCCCGGCCGGGGCGTGCCCGGAAGGCCGGGCGGAACGGCGAGGCCGATCCCCCGGCGGACGAACCGCCGTCGTTCTCCCTGAACGCCCTCGCCCGGATGCGGATCGACGAGCTGACCGAGCTCGCCCGGAAACTCGAGATCTCCGGGATCTCGGGCCTCCGCAAGCAGGAGCTGATCTTCCGCATCCTGGAGTCCCAGGCGGAGCGGAAGGGACTGATCTTCGCCGAGGGGGTCCTCGAGGTGCTCCCCGAGGGGTACGGGTTCCTCCGGTCGCCCGAGTACAACTACCTCCCCGGGCCGGACGACGTGTACGTCTCCCCGTCCCAGATCAGCCGCTTCTCCCTGCTGACCGGCGACACGGTGACCGGCCAGGTCCGCTACCCGAAGGAGGACGAGAAGTACTTCGCGCTGATCAAGGTCGAGGCGATCAACCACGAGGACCCCGAGAAGTCCCGCGAGCGGATCTTCTTCGAGAACCTCACCCCGCTCTACCCGATGGAGCAGATCCGCCTGGAGACCGAGCCGGACAACCTGACCGGGCGGGTGATGGACCTGCTGACGCCGGTCGGGAAGGGCCAGCGCGGCCTGATCGTCGCCGCGCCCCGCACCGGGAAGACGATGCTCCTCCAGTCGATCGCCAACTCGATCACCGCGAACCACCCGGAGATCTACCTGATCGTCCTGCTGATCGACGAGCGGCCCGAGGAAGTGACCGACATGAAGCGGACCGTCGACGCCGAGGTGATCTCCTCGACGTTCGACGAGCCGGCGACGCGCCACGTCCAGGTCGCCGAGATGGTGATCGAGAAGGCGAAGCGGATGGTCGAGTACGGCAAGGATGTCTGCATCCTGCTCGACTCGATCACCCGTCTCGCCCGGGCCTACAACACGGTCCAGCCCGCCTCGGGAAAGGTCCTCTCCGGCGGTCTCGACGCCAACGCCCTCCAGCGCCCGAAGCGTTTCTTCGGCGCCGCCCGCAACATCGAGGAGGGGGGCTCCCTCACGATCCTGGGCACGGCGCTGATCGACACCGGGTCCCGCATGGACGAGGTGATCTTCGAGGAGTTCAAGGGCACCGGGAACATGGAGTTGCACCTCGACCGGCGGCTCGCCGACCGGCGCGTCTTCCCCGCGATCGACATCACCCGCTCCGGCACCCGCAAGGAGGAACTGCTCCTCGAGCCCAGGGTGCTGAACGCGGTCTGGGTGCTGCGCAAGGTTCTCACCCAGATGAACAGCATGGAGGCGATGGAGCTGCTCCTCGACCGCCTGCGCAAGACGAAGACCAACGAGGAGTTCATCCGCATGATGAGGGAGGGGGGATGATCCCTCCCGGAGGTACCCGATGAAGCCGATCGAGAAGGCCCTCGAGAAGATCCCCAACACGTTCCTGCTGACCACCGTCGTCTCCCGGCGCTGGGAGAGCCTGGTCGCCGGCGCTCCGCCCCTCGTCGAGGTGAGGCCGGGCATGTCGAAGATCGACATCGCCCTCGCCGAGATCCTCGAGGACAAGATCGAGGTCGACGAGGAGACGATGGAGATCCGGCTGCGCGGCGAGCCCGAGGTGGAGCCCACCGAGGAGGTCGTCTTCTCCGAGCCGGTCGACCCGGAGGCAGTCTCCCTGGACGAGCTGACCGGCGGCAACCAGAAGGACTGACCCGGTGCTCCCTCCCTGGGACGACGAGGTGGTCTCCCGGCTCTCCGGGGACGGGCCCCGGGCGAGCGATCCCCTCCTCGCGGAGCTGCTCGCCGCCTGCCGGCTGCTCGGCAACGACCGCTCCCTGGTCCTCGGCGGGGGCGGCAACGCGTCCGTCAAGGGAGACTTCCCCCGCCCGTGGTCGCCCGGCCCGGGGGGCACTCTCTGGATCAAGGCCTCGGGTCGCGACATGGCGACCCTCGCCGCGGGTGACCTCGTTCCCCTCGACCTCGCCCGGGTCCGGTCCCTCCTCGACCTGCCCGGTCTCGGGTCCGACGACCTGCCCGCGGCCCTCGCCACCTGCCGGCTCGACCCGGAGGCGGCCGCCCCCTCGGTGGAATCGCTGGTCCACGCCCTCGCCCCCGGGCGGGCGGTCCTCCACGTGCACCCCGAGCCGCTGCTGGTCCTCGCCGCCCAGCCCGGCGGCCGGGAGCTGCTCGCCGGCGTGCTCGGCGAACGGTTCGCCGTTCTCGACTACGCGATGCCCGGCCTTCCCCTCGCCCGTGCCGCCCGGGAGGCGATCGAGACCGGCGGCCGGAACATCCACGGCATCGCCTTCCGGCACCACGGCCTGTTCGCCTGGGGGGCGACGCCGCGCGAGGCGTACGAGCGCTTGCGCTCGGCCCTGGCCGCCAGCGAGGACGCCCTCGCGGAACGGCTGGCGGCGTCGGCCCCCCGGGAACCGGAGATCGAGGTCCGGTCGGCTCCCGGGCGGGCGGCCCTTCTCGCGCCCCTTCTCCGCGGCGTTCTGGCCCTGCCGTCCGGTGACCCGGATCGTCCCTGGCAGCGGTTCCTCCTCTCCCTCGCCGACGACGAGGAACTGCTGGCCGCGCTCGACCGGCCCGGCGCCGAGGAACTCGCCGCCCGGGGTGTCCTGACGCCCGACCACCTGGTCCACACCCGGAACCGCCCGCTGGTCTTCCGGGACGACCCGGCGGCCGACCCGGAGACGACCCGCGGACGCCTCGCCGAGGCGGTCGCCGCCTGGGGCCGGGAGTACGCCGCCTACCTCGCGCGCCACGGGGAGAACCCGGAGCGGGTCGACCATCGCCCCCGCCTCGTGCTCGTCCCGGGCCTCGGGCTCTACGCCGCCGGGGAAACCCCGCGCCGGGTGGCCGCCGCCCGGGAGATCGGCCGCCGGTCGGTCCTCGCCCGGGACGCGGCCGAGGCGATCGGGCGGTTCGAGCCGCTCCCGGAGGAAGAAGTTCACCGGATGGAGTTCTGGTCCGGCGAGCGCGCCAAGCTCGAGCGGGAACGGCGGGGCCTCCTCGGCGGCCGGGTCGCCCTGGTCACCGGCGCGGCCGGGGCGATCGGGGCCGGGATCGCCGAGGCGCTGGCACGGGCCGGGGCCCTCGTCTTTCTCGCCGACCGCCCCGGGGAGCAGGACCGGGAGCGCCTCGAGCGGGCCCTCGCGCGGGTGCGGCGCGTGGCCGGCGCGGACGCCGCCCACGCCCTTCCGTTCGACGTGACGGATCCCGCCGCGACCGACGCCGCCATGGACGAGGCCTGCCGGCTCGCCGGGGGCGTCGACCTGCTCGTCCTCTCCCACGGAATGGCGGAGGTCGGCGACATCGCGGACCTCGATCCCGACCGGCTGCGGACGGTCTTCGGGGTCAACGCCCTCGGCTCGTTCCACGTGCTCGGCGCCTTCGTGCGACGGGTCCGCCTCGAGGGGTGCGGCGGCGACGTCGTGCTGGTCTCGACGAAGAACGTCCCCGACCCGGGGGCGTCCTTCGGCGCCTACAGCGCCTCGAAGGCGGCGGCGCACCAGCTCGCGCGGGTGGCGGCCCTGGAGCTCGCCCCCCTGGACGTCCGGGTCAACCTGGTCTCCCCCGACGCGGTCTTCGGCGACGACGAGATTCCCTCCCTCCTCTGGCAGGAGGTGGGGGCGAAGCGGGCCCGGTCCAGGGGGATCGATCCCGCGGAGCTGCCGGAGAGGTACCGGCAGCGCAACCTGCTCAAGGCCCGGGTGACGACGGCGCACGTGGCGGAGGCGGTGCGCTTCTTCGCGGAGCGCCGCGTCCCCTGCACCGGGGCGGTCCTGCCGGTGGACGGCGGGCTGCCCGGCGCCTTCCCCCGATGAGGGGCGAGGGCGCGCGACGAACGGAAACGGTAACTGTACGCGCACCGGAGGTGAGGACGATGGACTGGGGCATGCGGAACCGCCTGGCGCGGATCTTCGGCACGGACGACCGGACGGTGATGCTCGCCGTCGATCACGGCTACTTCCTCGGGCCGACCACGGGTCTCGAGCGGCTCGGCGAGACGGTGCGGCCGCTCCTCCGCCACGCGGACAGCCTGATGCTGACCCGCGGCGCGCTGCGCCGCTGGATCGACCCCGTCACCGACATCCCGATCATGCTGCGGATCTCCGGCGGGACGTCGATCGTCTCGAACGACAACGGCGCCTCCGCCCTCTCCAACGAGGACCTCGCCGTCTCGTTCGAGGACGCGGTGCGGCTCAACGTCTCGGGGATGGCGGTCTCGATCTTCGTCGGCACGGAGCACGAGCGGCAGACGCTGGGGAACCTGGCCCGCGCGATCGACTTCGGCGAGCGCTACGGCGTCCCGGTGCTCGCCGTCACCGCGGTCGGCCGGGACATGGCCCGGGACCTGCGCTACCTCGGCCTGGCCAGCCGGATCGCCGCCGAGCTCGGCGCCCACGTGGTCAAGACCTACTACTGCGAGGGGTTCGAGAAGCTCGTCGAGCAGACGCCTGTCCCGGTCGTGATCGCCGGCGGCAGGAAGGTCCCCGAGAAGGACGCTCTCCGGCTCGCCTGGAACGCGATCCACGCCGGCGCGGCCGGCGTCGACATGGGGCGCAACATCTTCCAGTCGAAGGCGCCGGTCGCCATGATCCGCGCGGTCCGCGCGATCGTCCACGACGGCGCCACGGTCGACGACGCCTGGTCGATCGTCGCTCCCGAGCTCGAGTAGGGGGACGGCGGCCTACTCCCGCAGGGCGAGGTGGGCGCCGGCGAGGATGAGGGCGCCGCCGACGAGGACGGCGGCGCCCGCCCGCTCGCCCAGGTAGACCCGGGCGAGGACGGTGGCGAACACCGGCTGCAGGTAGACGAAGAGCCCGACGACCGAGGCGTCGACCCGGGCAAGGGCCCAGTAGTTCAACAGGTAGGCCGTCGACGTCGGCCCGAGGACGACGAACGCTCCCCACGCCCAGGTGGTCCCGGAGACCGCGGCCGGGTCGAACCGCGGGAATCCCGGGAGCGCGACCAGGGAGAGGCCGATCGCGCCGAACGTCATCAGGAGTGCCGTGCCGGCCAGGGGGTCGGTCCGGGCCATCACCCGCTTGCTGATCACGAGAAAGAACGAGAAGGAGAGGGCGTTCGTCACCGCGAACAGGTCCCCCACCGTTGCCCGGTCGGCGAGCAGGCCGGGACCGGGCCGGATCACCAGGAGCACGCCCGCCAGGGCGACCGCGAGGGCGACGAGCCGCCGCGGCGTCGCCCGCTCCCGGCGGAGCAGCACGGCGATCACCAGGGTGTTCACCGGGATCGTCGCGTTGATCAGGGCGGCGTGGGTGGCGCTGGTGCGGTCCATCCCGAGGACGAAGCAGAGCTGGTTGACGATCACGCCGAAGACGGCGAAGACCGCGAACTTCCACCCGTCCTCGCGGAACCGCGGGAACGGCCGCCGCAGCGCGAGGGCGATCCCGCCCAGCAGGACGGCCCCGCCGATCGCCCGCAGGGCGGCCCAGGTCGGCGGCTCGATCTCCCGCAGGATCACCTTGACCGCCAGGTAGTGGACGCCGAAGAGCGCCTGGACCAGGACGAGGGCGGCGAAGACGGCGAACCGTCCTCCCTCGGCGCCGAGCAGGTGGTCGCCCCGGTGGTCCGCCATCAGCCGACCTCGACGAGGCGCAGCCGCTCCCCGTGCCGGCGGACGACCTCCGCGAGCAACCCGCCGGGAAGCCCGCGCTCCCCCCGGGCCTCGAGGAGCCGGAAGGCCTCCTCCCGGGCGGCGAGGAGCAGGTCCCGGTGGCGCACGAGGTCGGCGACCCGGAAGGAGGGCATCCCGTGCTGCGCGGTGCCCGCCATCTCGCCGGGACCCCGCAGCTCGAGGTCCTTCTCCGCCACCCGGAAACCGTCGTCCGTCGCCTCGAGCACGTGGAGCCGGGCGAGGGCCTCCGCGCCCGCGTTCTCCGAGGCGACGAGGACGCAGTAGCTGCGCACGTCTCCGCGACCGACCCTGCCCCGGAGCTGGTGCAGCTGGGCGAGGCCGAAGCGGTCGGCGTCCTCGACGACGATCACCGAGGCCTCGGGCACGTCGATCCCGACCTCGATCACCGTCGTCGCCACCAGGATCCGCACGTCCCCCCGCGCGAACGCCTCGAGGTTCGCCCGGCGCTCGGCGGGACGCATCTTTCCGTGGACCAGGGCGACCGCCACGTCCGGGAACCGCCGCCGGTATTCCTCGAGCCCGGCCTCGGCGGCGAGGAGCGTTCCCTCCTCGCTCTCCTCGACCGCCGGCCGGACGACGTAGATCCGCCGTCCCTGGTCGAGGGCCTTCCGCAGCCCCTCCATCACCCGCTCCCGCTGCTCGAAGGTGCGGACGACGGTCCGGATCGGGCGGCGGCCGGGTGGCTTCTCGTCGAGGAGCGAGACGTCCAGGTCGCCGTACATCACCAGCGCCAGGGTCCGGGGGATCGGCGTCGCCGACATCACGAGCACGTCCGGACTGTCCCCCTTGCCCCGCAGGTCCGCCCGCTGGACCACCCCGAACCGGTGCTGCTCGTCGATCACCGCCAGCCCGAGGTCGGCGAAGCGGACCTTCTCCGAGATCAGGGAGTGGGTACCGACGACGAGGGACGCCTCCCCCGAGGCGATCCGCTCCCGCACCCGCCGCTGCTCCGCGGTCGGCAGGCCCGCGGTCAGCAGCTCGACCCCGAGGCCCGCGGGGGCCAGGAGCCTCCCGATGCTCCGCGCGTGCTGGGTCGCCAGGATCTCGGTCGGGGCCATCAGCGCCGCCTGGCGGCCGTTCTCCGCGGCGATCGCCATCGCCAGGGCCGCGACCACCGTCTTGCCCGACCCGACGTCTCCCATCAGCAGCCGGTTCATCGGCCAGGGAGCCTCGAGATCCGCGAGGATCTCGCCGAGCACCCGGCGCTGGGCCCCCGTCAGCTCGAAGGGAAGCATCCCGACCAGTTGCCGGACCCGTTCGCGGTCGATCCTCCACGGCCGTGCCCGGAGCTCCATCCGGCGGCGCCCCCGGCGGATCGCGAGCCCGAGTTCCAGGAGGAAGAACTCGTCGAAGGCGAGCCGGCGGTGGCCGGGAGTGGACCGTCCCTCCAGCATCTCGGCCGGGGTCTCCGGCGGCGGCAGGTGGACCCGTTGCAGCGCCTCCCGCCGCCCCGGGAGACCGAGCCGCTCGAGGATCTCCCGCGGAACCGGATCGGGCACGTCGTCGAGTCCCCCGAGGGCCTCCCGGACCACCGCCCGCACCCTCCTGGGGTGAAGCGGGCCGAGCTTCTCGTAGACCGGCACCCACCCGAGGACGTGTCCCTCGTCCTCCCCGTCCCGGACCAGGTCGAACTCGGGCGAGTGGAGCTCGATCCCGTGGTGGCCGAAACGGGGCACGCCGTGGACCACCAGCCGCGCCCCCGGCCTCAGCCAGTCGGCCAGGTAGCCCCGGTTGAAGAACAGGACCGGCAGGGAACCGCTCCCGTCGTCGAGGAGGACCGTCAGGATCTCCATCCGCCGCCGGCGGGCCCGCCGGCTGTCCACCGCCCGGATCGTCCCGATCCCGGTGAACGGCTCCCCGGGCCGGGCGGCCGCGAGGGGTCGCGGGGCCCGGCGGTCCTCGTAGCGGAACGGGAGGTGGTCGAGCAGGTCGGCGACGGTGCGGATGCCGCGCTCGGCGAGCTCGGCCGCCCAGCGGGGACCGATCCCCCGCAGGACCCGTACCGGATCGTCGATGGCGTACCGCCCGGCCATTCGTGCTCCCCCCGGCGCGGCCCGGGGGCGGAACGCCCCCGGCACCCCGCGCCGGCCGGGCATTATCCCATTCGCGTCCCGTTCAGGGTGCCGGAGTCGCGAGGTCCTCCCGGACGAGGGAAACGACGGCGCGGGCGAGGTCGGCGTCGGCGTGCCCGGGAAGGTCGAGCAGCTCCGCGACGGTCGCCGGGCCCTCGCCGAGGCGGGCGACCACTGCCGCGAGGGCGGGGTCATGCCCCGGGTCCGGGCCGTCCCCGGCAAGGACCAGGCGCGTCTCCGGCCCCGGCAGGCCCGGAACGACCCGCCGGAGCTCGTCCCGGTGAACCAGCGCCTCCATGACGAGTCCCCGGACGTCCCCCGGCAGGTCCGGGTCGGCCTCACCGGGCGCACCGGCGGGCTCCCAGTGGAACCGGAGCGGCTCCCAGGCGAACGCCCGGAGGAACGCCTTCCGCCCCCGGGCGGAGCCCGCCCGGGCAAGTACGAGGCGGCCCTCCTCGAACGCGAGCAGGCCGGGAGCCGGCCCCGCGAGGACGAGCCCGCCCGTGCGGCCGTTGACGACGAGGAGCTGGACCAGGTCCGCCAGGGGCAGGACCTCGGTCGTCCCCGCCAGGGCGGGCCCGTCGTGCCGCTCCGTCGCCATCGATCCCCGGTCCATCCCCGAGTCCCTCCCCGGGCAACATAGGGAACCCGCGGCCGCCCCGGCAATGCCCTTGCCCCGGCCGCCGCCGACTGCGAGACTGCCCCGCGATGTCCGAGTACCCCATCGACACGAAGGTCCTCGCCTTCGACGTCTACGGCACCCTGGTCGACTGGGACCGGGGCCTCCGGGAGGCCCTCGCCCGGGAAGCCCGGATCCAGGGGCTGCCGGCGATCGGGCTCCTCGAGGCCCGGATCGCCCACGAGAGGGAACTCGAGGCGGAACTGGAGGAGTTTCGGCCGTACCGGGAAATTCTCGCCGAGAGCCTGGTGCGGGCGGCGGACGCGACGGGCCTCGCGCTCGAGGCAGCCGCGGCGGAGCGGATCGCCGCCTCGATCGCGGAATGGCCACTCTTCCCCGACGTCGCGGAAGCGCTTCCCCGGCTCGCCCGGAGGTACCGCCTGGCGGCCGTATCGAACGTCGACCGGGAGGACCTCGAGCGGACGCTCCTCCGGATGCCGGTGCCCTTCGCTCACGCGGTCCCCGCGGATCACGTCGGCTGCTACAAGCCGGAGCCCGACCACTTTCTCGCCCTGATGCACGAGATGGTCGTCGACGAGCACGAGGTGCTGGCCATCTCCGCCTTCCCCGAGTACGACCTCGAGACCGCGACCGATCTCGGGATCCCGGCCGCGTACGTCGATCGCCGCGGCCGCCCCCTCCCGGAGGACGTCGAGGTGCTCCACCGGGTCCGCGACCTCGCCGAGCTCGCCGATCGCCTGCTCCGACCCCGCCGCCAAGGCGGGCGCCGCCGGGGCCGCGTTGCCCGCGGGCCCCGCCGCCGCTAACATCGCGCACCCGATCCGTTTCTCACGTCCAGCCAGCAAGGAGGCTCCACGATGAGCGCCACCGAGAAGGTCGTCATCCTCGGCTCCGGGCCCGCGGGCCTGACCGCCGCGATCTACACCTCCCGCGCGAACCTTCGTCCCCTCGTTCTCGAGGGGGTGCAGCCGGGAGGCCAACTGATGATCACGACCGAGGTCGAGAACTTCCCCGGGTTCCCGGAGGGAGTGACCGGTCCCGAGCTGATGGACCGCTGCCGGAAGCAGGCCGAGAAGTTCGGCGCCCGCCTCGAGGCGCGGGAAGCGACCGCGGTCGACCTGCGGAGCCATCCCTTCCGGGTCACGATCGATGGCAAGGACGAGATCACCGCCGAGGTGCTGATCGTCGCCACGGGCGCATCGGCCCGGAAGCTCGGCCTCGAGTCGGAGGAGCGCCTGATGGGCCGCGGCGTCTCGATGTGCGCCACCTGCGACGGGTTCTTCTTCCAGGGCGAGGACATCGTCGTGGTCGGGGGCGGCGATACCGCCCTCGAGGAGGCGATCTTCCTCACCCGGTTCGGCAGGTCGGTCACGATCGTCCACCGCCGCGACCAGCTTCGGGCCTCCTGGGCGATGCAGGAGCGGGCCAGGGCCAACGAGAAGATCCGCTTCGTCTGGGACTCGGTGGTCGACGAGATCCTCGGCGACGAGAAGGTGACCGGCGTCCGGCTCAGGAACGTCAAGACCGGCGAGACCACCGAGCTCGCCTGCGGCGCCGTCTTCGTCGCGATCGGCCACGATCCGAACACGAAGATCTTCCACGGCCAGCTCGAGATGGACGAGGCGGGTTACATCGTGACGAAGCCCGGCTCCACCCGGACCTCGGTCGAGGGGGTCTTCGCCTGCGGTGACGTCCAGGACCAGGTCTTCCGCCAGGCGATCACCGCCGCCGGAACCGGCTGCATGGCCGCCATCGAGGCCGAGCGCTGGCTCGAGTCCCGCGGCCAGTAGCCCCTTCCGCAGCCGCCGCCGGGACCGTTCGCCCGGCGCGCGGGGAGCGCCGGGAGGAGATCGGCGTCAGGAGACGGGGGAGTCCCGTCGGATCCAGCGGCCGGGGTCGACCGGTTTTCCGTCCTCGCGGACCTCGAGGTAGAGGTACGGGCCCCTGAGAGAGCCGGTGTCCCCCACCCTCCCGATCTCGTCCCCCTGCTCCACCCGCGTTCCCCGCGGCGCCAGGATCATCGAGAGGTGGGCGTAGACCGAGTGGACGCCGTGCCCGTGGTCGATGACGAGGACCAGCCCGTAGCCCCGCAACCAGTCGGCGTACACGACGGTCCCGTCGAAGACCGCCCGGACCGCCTCTCCGAAGGGCGCGTCGATGTCCCAGCCCGGGTGGGGAATCCGGGTTCCGAAGCGGGGGTCCCGCCGGTCACCGAACGGAACGACCACCCGGCCCCGGGCCACCGGCATCGGCAGCAGCCCGCGGAAGCGGCGCACGTCCAGGGCCGGCAGCTCCGCCGCCCCCCCGCCGCGGATCGCCCGCGAGAGCTCCTCCGCGGCCTCCCGCAGCTCGGCGAGGGCCCGTTCCCGGGTCTCCCGCTCGGCCCGCACCCGCGCGAGAAGTCGCCGGCGCGAGGCGATCGTCCGCGAGAGCCCGCGCCGCGCAGCCCGGGTCTCCGCCGCCAGCGCCTCGAGGCGCTCCTGCCGGGCGCGGACCTCCTTCTCCGTCCCCGCCAGCCGGGCCTCGTCCGCCCGGATCCCGGCGACGATCTCCCGCTGCCTGGCGGTCAGCTCGTGGACGAGCCGCAACCCCGCCGCCAGCCGGTCGGCGTCCCGGGCCTCGAGCACGAGTCGCAGACGCCCGACCGGGCCGAGGCGCGCGAGGAGTCGCACCGTCTCCGCGAGGTGAGCACGCTCGTCCGCGAGCCGGGCCGCCAGGCGCTCCCGTTCCGCCTCGAGGCGGGAGAGTTCCGCCCGCTCCTGCCGGGCCCGCAGGTCGAGCTCCTCGACGCGCGCGTCCAGCAGCCGGGCCTCGGCGGCGAGCCGCTCGAGGGTTCCGAGGACGCCGCGCTCTCGCCGGGCGAGGCGGTCGCGCTCCGCCTCGAGACGGACGATCTCCCGGCGCACCCGGGCGAGGCGCGCGGCGGGATCGTCCCGCCGCCCCGCCGCCGGGGCGAGGAAGGTGGCGATCAGCGCGGCGACGAGCGCCGCGGCGGGGCCGGCCCTCACTTCCCCCGCGGATCCCAGATGACGGTCCCGTCCAGGTCCGTGTCCGGTTCGAGACCGAGGGTCTTCAGCACCGACGGCGCGATGTCGGCGATCGAGGGATTGTCGGTCCGGAGCGGACGGTTGACCAGCAGGATCCCCCGGACCTCCTCGGGCTCGAGCGAGCAGTGGTCGCCGGACCAGACCCGGTCGTTGTCCTCGAAGACCCTCGTGGAGATCCCCCCGAGGGTATCCTGCCAGGAGACCCGGTAGTCCCGGATGTTCGCGGCGCGCAGGTCGGGGATCTTCTCCGGGTCGTAGTCGTGGTAGATCTCGTCGCGGGTGTAGACGCGGTAGACCGGGTGGAGCCCCGTCTCCGGGTCGACCTCGGCCTCCAGGCCTTCCTTGATCTCCCGGACGAGCTGCTCGTACTCCTCGCCCGGCATCACGATCCCCTGCGGCTCGCGCCCGACCAGGTTGATGTAGATCGACCCGAGCCCCATCGCCCAGGCCTTCGTCCGGGACCAGTCGATCCCGGAGAAGACGTTGACGTTCGTCAGGTCACGGTCGAAGAGCTGCTCGAGGTTCCGGGTACCGACGTCCCCCTTGAGCGCGAGGTAACCGTGCTGGTAGAGCCACGTGTTGTAGTTGATCTGGCGGCGGAACGACGAGAACCCGTGGTCCGACAGGACGAGGAACAACGTGTCCGGACCGACCTTCGCCATCGCCTCCCCGACGATGCCGTCCATCGTCCGGTACACCTCGCGCATCGCCGCCTCGTACTTCGGGGCCTTCTCCGGGTCGTAGAGGGGATGCTTCGGGTCGAGCTCGTGCCAGAACATGTGGCCCGCCCGGTCGGTGAAGTAGTAGATCTGGACGTAGACATCGAGGTCCGGGTCCGCCAGGGTCTCGTTCATGATCTTCCGGAACCCGGCGACCGTCTTCTTCATGTCCTCGATGAACAGGTCGACCCCGCCCACGCCCGAAGGGTACGACCACGTGTCGATCGCCCACCCGATCGTCTTGAAGAGGCCGACCCTCTTCGCCAGTTGCTCGGCCCAGTCCGGTGGCCAGGAGAAGATCACCGGGTGACAGGAGGGGTGGAAGTTGATCGGCGAGAAGTAGAGCTCTACCTCGGGTTCGAGGGCGATCAGCTTGAACCGCCCCATCCCGCGCATCGGCTGGAGCCAATCGACCAGCCAGTTCAGCGGAAAGTCGACGATCACCCAGTCGGACCACTCGCCCGGTCTCAACGAACCCCTCTGGCCCGAGACCTCCCACTCCAGGTGGTCGTCGAACACGTTCAGCCGGACCTTCGCGACGAGCTGCTTCGGGTATCCCTCCCGCTCGAGGGCGGCGGAGAGCTCCTTCTCCCGCTTCCTCCGCTCGGCGGCCGGGAGCCCCTCCCTCTGCCAGCGCTCCCGCTCCCGCTGCAGGACGAAGACGTGGAACGGGTAGTTGATCGGCCCGATCAACCGGGTCTCCATCGGCCCACGGCGGGCGGGCAGCCGGGTCAGCTCCAGGCTGAACTGGTTGTCCCCGGCATCGAAGTCCGGGTCGGACGTGAAATAGGTCGGGGTTCCGACCCGGCCCCGCATGTCCGGCACGCCCAGGCCCGAGAGCATCGTCGAGCCGTCCGGCAGTTCCTCGGCGGGGAACGTCACGGGCACCCGCACGATCCGCACCTTGTAACCGTTCCGCGCGGCGATCGTCCAGAAGGGGGTACCCTTCCGGCTGTTCTTCGCGGTGACGATCTCCCGGGGAAGCAGCCTGCCGACCGGCCCGGCGAGCCCCGCCGTCAGCCCGGCGGCGACGACCAGCGCCGCGATCGCGGCCAGGCCCCACCGCCGCAGGATCGCCCCCCCGAGGACGAGGACGACGAGCCCGCAGAGGAGGCCGACCATGGCCGCCCCCGCGAGACCGTTCCACTTCCCGAGGAGGAACGGAGCCTTCCCCTTCTCGGCGAGGGCGAAGTCCGGGATGTAGGTCCCCACCCGACGTCGGAGAAAGTCGAAGATCTCGGTCCGGCCGGGGTTGAGCCCGGTCGCGAAGGTCGACCAGGAGACCGGGGTCTGGGGAGGGTTGGTCGGCAGCAGCGGCCGGAAGGTCCCCTTCTCCTCCAGCTCCTTGAAGTGCGGCATCAGCCCCTCGGCCATGTACTTCTGCACCAGCTCCGGGTCGGCCCCGTCGAACCCGAGGATCACCACCCTCGGGCCGGCAGCCCTCGCGGCACGGAGGGGCACGGGCGCGACCGTCGCCGTCAGCAGGGCGGCGGCCAGGCCCCCGGCGAGCAGGAACAGCAGGGCGCGGGCAGCGGTGGTCTTCTTCATCGCGAACGGCTCTCCATCGGGCCCGGCCTTCCGGGCGGCGGGAAGAAAAGACTCTACCCCCGGTCGCGGCCTCCTGCTTCCCCCCCGAGGATCCGCCGCACCTCGTCCGCGGCTACCGCCCCCTCCCTGAGAACCCTCCCACCGGGGACCCGGGGATCGACCAGGGTCGAGGGCGGTCCCCCGGGAGCGGGCCCGCCGTCGAGAACGAGGAGGTCCCGTACCCGTCCCGCGAGGATCCGCGCGGCCTCGGCCGCCGTGCCGGCCGGCGGGACCCCCGCCGGGTTGGCCGAGGTGGCGACCAGCACCCCCCCCGCCGCCCGGGCGAGGGCGACCGCGACCGGGTGCGGCGACCAGCGGATCGCCACGGAGCCGTCCGGGGCCGCAACCCCCGGGGCGAGGACGCCGGGGGCGGCGGGCAGAACGAGGGAGAGCGGCCCCGGCCAGAGGGCGTCCGCCAGGATCCGCGCCGCGGCAAGCCCCCGGAGGGCCGGCACCAGGGCCTCCGCCCGCTCCCGGCTCGCGGCGAGGAGCGGCAGGGCCTTGCCGGTCTCCCGCCCCTTCGCCTCCCGCAGGGCCCGGACCGCCGCCGGCAGCCGCGGGTCGCATCCGAGGCCGTACCACGTCTCGGTCGGGTAGGCGACGAGCCCCCCCTCCCGCAGCCGGGCGGCGGCGCGGGCGATCCCGTCCCGGTCGGCGACGATGATCTCGGCGCGGGGCACGTGCTTCCTCCTCCGGTTCCGTGCAAGGATACCGGCATGAGACCGCTGCCCGCCCCGATCCGCTCCGCCTCCCACCCCCTCGCCCGCCAGGCGCGGGCCCTCGGACGGGGCGCGCGTCACCGCCGGGAGGAGGGGCTGTTCCTCGTCGAGGGCCCCCGGGGGATCGCCGAGGCCCTGGACGCCCGGGCGCCCCTCGTCTGGCTGCTGGTGGCGGACGGCCGCGTCGAGCGGCACTTCGCGCTGGTCGAACGGGCCCTCGCCGCCGGGATCCCCGTCCAGCCCGTGAAGGACACCCTCCTCGACCGGATCTCCCCCACCGAGCACGGCCAGGGACTCCTCGCCGCCGCCCGGCTTCCCGCCGGTCACGGGGACGGGGCCGCCGTCCTCCGCGAGGCCGGGGAGCGCCCGGCAGTCGTCCTCCTCGGGGTCCAGGACCCGGGGAACACCGGCGCCCTGGTCCGCTCGGCCCTGGCCTTCGGCGCCGGGGGGCTCGTCGCCGCCGGCGGGGCGGACCCGTGGAACGAGAAGGCGGTCCGGGCCTCCGCCGGCGCGATCCACCGGCTGCCGGTTGCCCGGCTCGGGAACGCGGAGGGGCTGGCGGGGCTGCTGGCGGCGGACGGCCGCCGGGCCATCCTCGCGGAAACCCGTGGCGGCCGGGCGCCGGACCGGGTCGACTGGTCCGGGCGGATCGCGCTCCTCGTCGGGCCGGAAACGGGGGAGATCCCCGCGGAGGTACGGGAGGCGGCCGCGCCGGTCACGCTGCCCCTGGCCCCGGGCGTGGAGTCCCTTTCCGTCCCGGTCGCGGGCTCGATCCTGCTCTGGATCCTCTCCCGCGCCCGGGACGGATCCGGCGTATCCTTCTCCTGAGACGCCCCACTCGCCCCCCGGGAGCCCGCCGTGGACCACGAGTTCACCTACACCAAGGAGCGGCTCCGCTTCCTTCTCGAGCGGATCCTCGCGGACGACATCGCCGGCAACCCGGCCTACCTCGCGGTGGACCGCGCCGAGGAGGGGTTCGAGAAGCGGGCGGCCCTCGAGTTCCTGCTCTGGTTTCTCGAGGAGGCGTTTCCCCCGGGCTTCCGTTTCCGGTGCCGGTTCGAGGACCTCGAGCAGGACTACCCGCCGGAGACCGCCCGGGCGATCGCCGAGGGAAGGGGGTTCGCGGCCCGGCACGTCGACCGGGAGGACGCCGCCGACAACGTCATCCTCGTCGACTTTCGTCGCCGGCGCTGAACGCCGGGCTCACGGCGAGGGGGCGGGTTCCGGGGGGGCCTCCCGGGCCGCCGGGGCGGGCCCGTTCGCCCGGGCGTTTCGATAGCGGACGACCGCCTTGCGGATGTCCACGGCGACGACCAGGACGCCGAGCAGGATCACGATCGCCAGTCCGACCATCAGGACCCGCTCCTTGATCACCGGCGGCAACGCGCCCCCCTTCACCATCTCGACCAGCAGGATCAGGATCTGTCCCCCGTCGAGCACCGGGATCGGGAACAGGTTGACGATCCCGAGCTGGATCGAGATCACGGCGAGGAGCTGGAGGAACGGGACCAGCCCGAGGGCCGCCTGGTCCCGCGAGATCCTGGCGATCTCGAGGGGCCCGCTCATCACCCCGACGCCGACCTGGCGCCGGACCAGGGCAGAGAGGGTCCTGAAGAGGAGACCGGCGTTCTGCCAGGCCTGCCGAGCCGCCTCCCGGAGTGCACCGAGCGGCCCGTACCGGACGAACTTCGTCGGGTAGGTCAGCATCACCCCGAGGCGGCCGCCACCGTCTCCCGTCGGTTCCGGCACCGCGACGAGCCGGACCTCCTTCCCGTCCCGCTCGACGTCCAGGACGACCTCCCTGCCCGCCTTCCCGCGCAGGAGGCGGGAGACGTCGGTCAGGGCGAGGGGTGGCTGCCCGTCGACCCGCAGGATCCGGTCTCCCGGACGCAGCCCGGCCCGTTCGGCCGGGCTCCCCGCCATCACCTGCTTGACCATGATCGGCAGCCGGATCCGCACGCCGTCCCAGCCGATCCCGTAGAGGGGGTGGGCCGCCACGGTGACGGGGATCGTCAGCCGCCTTCCATCACGCTCCACCTCGTAGCGGAAGGTCCTCCCGGGAGAAAGCATCTCCTTCTCGAGCACCTTCTCGTAGTCGGCGATCTCGTCGATCGGCGTCCCGTCGATGGCGACGATCCGGTCCCCGGGACGGAGTCCCGCCGACTCCGCCGGGGACCCTTCCGCCACCGCCTCGACCACCGGGGGACCCTGGGGCACGTCGAGCACCTCGGCCCCGTGCAGGTAAAGCCCCCACCAGATCCCCATCGCGAGGGCGATGTTCATCGCCGGACCGGCGAGGTAGATCACGACCCGCTGCCAGCGCGGCTTGCTGGTCAGCCAGCGCGGATCGCGCGGCTCGTCGCCTCCTTCCTCGTCGAACTCGCCGGTCATCTTCACGTACCCGCCGAGGGGGACCGCCGACACCCGGTAGTCGGTCTCCCCCCAGCGAAAGCCGAGGACCCGCGGCCCGAAGCCCAGGGAGAAGACCTCTATCCGGACGTCGAAGAACTTGCCGGCGAGGAAATGGCCGAGCTCGTGGATGAAGATCAGCACCCCCAGCACGACGACCAGGGAGAGCACGTACTCGAGGAAGATCATCGTCGTCCTTCCGTTTCCCGCGCGAGCGCCCGTCCCGCCGCCTCCCGGGCCTCCCGGTCGGCGGCCAGCACGGCTTCGAGCGTGTCGGCCGGTCCCGGCGGCCTGGCCTCGAGCACGCGCTCGAGCACCGCCGGGATCCGGTCGAAGGGAATGCGCCCCGAGAGGAACGCCTCGACGGCGACCTCGTTCGCCGCGTTGAGGCGCGCCGGGACGTCGCCGCCCGCCTCGAGGGCCCGGTACGCCAGCGCGAGGCAGCGGAACGTCCCCGGGTCGGGCGGCTCGAACTCGAGGGGCGAGGCCGCCAGCAGGTCGAGTCGCTGGACCGGCGCGTCGAGCCGCTCCGGGTACGTGAGCGCATACTGGATCGGATGGCGCATGTCCGGCGTGCCGAGCTGGGCGACGATCGACCCGTCCCGGAACTCGACCAGCGAGTGGATCACGCTCCGGGGATGGATCACCACGTCGATCGACGCGGGAGGCAGGCCGAACAGCCAGTGCGCCTCGATCACCTCGAGGCCCTTGTTCATCAGCGTGGCCGAGTCGACCGTGATCTTCGGCCCCATTTCCCAGGTGGGGTGGCGGAGCGCTTCCTCCGGGGTCACCGCCGCCAGCTCTTCCGCCGTCCGCCCGCGGAAGGGCCCCCCCGAGGCGGTCAGCACGATTCGCCGGACCTCCTCCGCGCGCCCGGCTCGCAGGCACTGGTGGATCGCGTTGTGTTCGCTGTCCACCGGCAGCAGCGTCGCCCCGCTCTCCCGGGCCGCCCGGGTCATCACCGCGCCCGCCGCGACCAGGGCCTCCTTGTTGGCGAGGGCGACGGTCAGGCCCGCGCGCACGGCGGCGAGGGTCGGGACCAGCCCGGCCGCGCCGACGATGGCGGCGACGACCACGTCGGCCCCGCTACCGGCCGCCGCCCGGACCAGCCCTTCCTGCCCGGCAACCACCTCGACGGGCCGACCGGCGAGCAGCTCCCGGAGGCGGGCGGCATCGTCCTCGCGCGGAACGGCGACCAGGTCCGGGTCGACCTCCCGCGCCTGGCGGGCCAGCGCATCGAGGCGCCCGCCCCCGGCGGCGAGGGCGACGACGCGGAACCGGTCGCGCAGCCGGCCGAGCACGTCCAGCGCGGCGACCCCGATGGAGCCGGTGGAGCCGAGCAGGGCAACCTTCCGCACCGTCCCCTCCCTACGGCGCCAACAGCAGCCGGTGGTACCAGTAGAGTACCGGCGCGGCGAGGAGCAGGCTGTCGATCCGGTCGAGGATTCCCCCGTGTCCCGGGAGGATTCCGCCCGAGTCCTTGACCGTCGCCGCCCGCTTGAGGAGCGACTCGACCAGGTCGCCGAGGATCCCGGCCACCCCGAGGACGAGGCCGAGGACCACGGCGTGGGCGAGCGGCAGCGCCTGGAAGAACCACAGCGGCGCCGCGAGGGCGCCGACGACGGCTCCCAGGAGCCCGGCGACGGCCCCCTCCCAGGTCTTGGCCGGGGAGATCCCCGGGGCGAGGGGATGCCGCCCGAGGAGCCGTCCGCCGTAGTAGGCGAACGTGTCGCCGACGTAGACGGCGGCCAGGGCGAGCACCAGCAGGTCCTCCCCGGTCTCTCGCGCCTGGGGAAGCCCCTCGGTGATCAGGCCGCCGACGTGCCCGAGCGTGAGTCCCAGGTAGAGCACCGGCAGCAGGGTTCCGACGATCCGGTCGAGGGCGCCCCCCGGTTGCTCCCGCGCGAAGACCGCCCGCACCAGGACGACGACGACGACCAGGGTCAGCACCGGGGCGAGGGGCGGGTTTCGCCACCAGAACGAGCCCATGATCGCGAGCGTTCCGGTGACCGCGAGGACGGGCCACGGGGGACGCCCGAGACGCCCGAGGATCCCCCGGAGCTCGAGGGTCGCGACGACGGCGAGGGCGGCCAGCCCGGCCCAGAAGACCGGCAGGGGAGCCTTCCGGATCGCGACGAAGACGAGGGCGACGAGGACCGTCGCCGTGAGGATCCTCTTCACGGGCGCCGGCGCCTCCGGGCGGCGGCCGCCGCCCGCTCCCGGGCCTCCTGGTCCGCCGTCACCCGGCCGAAACGGCGCTCCCGCCGCTGGTAGTCGAGGATCGCCTCGTAGAGGTGGCGGCGACGGAAGTCGGGCCAGAGCACGGGCGTCACCCACAGCTCCGCGTAGGCGATCTGCCACAGCAGGAAGTTGCTGACCCGCAGCTCCCCGGAGGTCCGGATCAGCAGGTCCGGATCCGGCAGGTCCGCGGTGTCGAGGCGGGAGGCGATCGCCTCCTCGTCGATCTCCCCCGGTCGGATCCGGCCGGCCGCCGCCTCCTCGGCCAGCCGCCGCGCGGCCCGGGCGATCTCGCTGCGACCGCTGTAGGAGAGCGCGATCCGGAAGTCCATGCCCGTGTTCCGGGAGGTCGCCTCCTCGGTCTCCGCGAGGGCCCGCCGGACCTCCGGGGGCAGGTCCTCGACGAAACCGATCGCCCGGAAGCGGACGTTCTTCTCCTGCAGGGTGGCGAGTTCCCGGGCCAGGTACTCCCGGAGCAGGCGCATCAGGGCATTCACCTCGCCCCGCGGCCGCTGCCAGTTCTCCCGGCTGAACGCGTAGAGCGTGAGAGCCTCGATCCCGAGCCGCGCCGACGCCTCGACGACATCCCGCACCGAGGCGATGCCGGCCCGGTGGCCGGCGACCCGGGGCAGCCCCCGCCGCCGGGCCCAGCGGCCGTTTCCGTCCATGATCACGGCGACGTGGCGTGGCAGGCGCAGGAAGTCGATCCGGGCGAGGAGCTCCCCCTCGGGAGGGGCGACGCCCTCTCCCCCCGGGGTTCCCGTCCCGCCGGGATGCTTCATCGCGCCATCTCCGCGTCGGTCCGCTTCACGTCCCGAATCTAGCATCCCCCCCGCCCCGCCCGCAGCGCCGGGACCGGGTCAGTCGCTGCCGCCGACGCCCGGCTTCCCGGACGGCGCCGTCTTCCGCGGAGGCGGCGCCGTGTCGAGCAGCCGGAAGTCGGCCGCCTCGATGCGCTCCCGGTGTTCCTCGAGCCACTCGCGGGTCGCCGGATCGATCCGGGCGAGCACCCGGTCCTTGTCCATCTCGCCGAACGGCACGAGGCAGCGCCGCTGGTGACGGACCGCTGCCAGCCGTTCCTCGAGCTTCTTCCGCTCCCGGGGATCCTCCGGCGGGTTGTTCCGCAGGTGCCGCTCGAGGCCGACCTCCAGTTCGCCGAGGACGCGCACCAGCCGCTTCTCCGGAGGCGGGTCCGGCCGGACCGCCCGCAGCCAGCGGCCGTAGACGAGGATGGTCAGCCGCTCCCAGTCGGGAAGCGTCAGTCCCTTCTCCCGGAGCAGCCGGTCCCGCTCGCGCCGCATCCGGAGCATTCCGAGGAGCGAGGGGCCGAACGTCGGCCTGGTGCCGAGTTCCCGGAGGGCCCACTGCTGGATCCCCTCCTCGTACTGCTCGTAGATCGGCTGCAGCGCTTCCCGGATCTCCAGGTACTTTTCCAGGGTCTCCGGGGACTCGGGGCCCCAGGCCCGCTCGAGGGACCAGAAGAAGTGCTCGGTCGGGTCCTCCGGTTCCGGCGCCCGCCCCCCTCCGCAGGCCGCGAGCAGCACCGCCGCGAGGAGGAGGGCCGGGACCACCAGCCTGCGGGAAATCATCGGGCCCTCCTTCCCTACTCCGCCGGGGTGGCGGGAGCCGGAGCCTCCCCCGGGGACCCGGCGGCCTCGGCCGCCGGGTCCGCCTGCTCCGCCGGGGCTTCCATCAGCTCCTGCACCTTCCGCAGCAGGGAGCCGAGGTCCCCCGTCCCGGTGTGCCGCTCGAGAATCGTCCCGTCGCGGTCGACCAGGTAGAGAAGCGGAACCCCGGTCAGTGGCCCGAAGTTCGAGGTGAAGCTGCTCGCGTTGTCGTCGAGGATCACGGGGTAGGCCAGTCCCTTCCCGTCGTTCCAGTCCCGCACGAACCCGGGCCCGATCCGGCTCGCGTTGCCGTCGATCATGATCCCGACGACGGTGAAGCCCTTGTCCGCGTAGGCCGAGTGCAGCTTCTCCAGCTCCGGCATCGCCATCACGCACGGTGCACACCACGTCGCCCACACGTCGACCACCGCGACCTTCCCCTGCACCAGGTCCGCCAGCCGGACGTCCCGGCCATCGACTCCCTTCCCTACCAGGTCGGGGAGCTTCGCCCCCTTGTCGACGAGGGTGGCCGGGCCGGCGGGCCGACCGGAGCCGCCGCAGCCCGGCAGGGCGAGGGCGAGGACCAGCAGGGAAAGGACCAGGACGAGGGTGCTGCGCTTCATCGGCGATTTCCTCCTTGTCGTCGGGAACCGCGGCCGGCCGGGCCGGCGGGCGGACCCGGCGATCATACCCGCCGGACCGCCGGCTGCCAGAGCGGCGGGGTCGCCCCGGGGACGGCATGATGGGCGCGGGAGGACCGAGGATGAGGCACGGGACGAACGGGACCGAACTCTTGCGAACCGGTATCGCGGTCTTCGGCGGGGGAGAGCCGGGCCCGGGGGACCCGCTCTACGAGCAGGCCCGGGAGATCGGGTCGCTCCTCGCGGCCCGGGGCGTCCCGGTGGTGACCGGCGGTTACGGGGGAGTGATGGAGGCGGCGAGCCGCGGCGCCCGGGAGGCGGGCGGAGAGGCGTTCGGCGTGCCCTGTGCCCGGTTCCGCGGCCGCTCCCCGAACCGGTGGCTGACCCGCGTCCTCGAGGAACCGGACCTCCTCGCCCGCACCCGGCGGCTGTTCGAGCTCTCCCGCGGGTTCATCGTCCTCGCCGGAAAGGCGGGCACCCTCGCCGAGCTCGCGATGCTCTGGGCGCTCCTCCGGGCCGGTCTCCTCGCCGCGCCGGTGGTGATCCTGGACGCGACCTGGGGCAGGATGTACGAGGACCTCGACCGGGCAGGCCGGCTCGACCCGGCCGTCCGGCAGTGGACCCGCTTCGCCGCCTCCCCCGCGGAGGCGGTGCGCCTCGCCCTCGGGGAGGAGCCGCGATGACCGAGACCGACCGGCAGGCCGTCCCGCCCAAGAGCATTGTCCGGGAGTACTTCGAGACGATCGTCATCTGCGTGATGATCCTGCTCTTCGCGCGGGGGTTCGTCTTCATCCAGTCGAAGATCCCGACGATCTCGATGCTCGAGACCCTCAAGGTCGGCGACTACATCCTCGTCGACCGCTGGCTCTACGGCGCTCCCGGTGACACGCCCCACTGGTGGCTCGGCCAGCGGGAGATCCGCCGCGGCGACGTGATCGTCTTCCGCTTTCCCGAGGACACCGATATCGACTTCGTCAAGCGCGTGATCGGCCTGCCCGGCGATACCGTCGAGATGCGCGCCGGCGTCGTCTACGTGAACGGGGAGCCCCTCGAGGAGCCGTACGTGCTGCCGGAGAACTTCGAGCCGAACGCCTGGTGGGGTCCGAAGGTCGTTCCCGCGGACCACTACTTCATGCTCGGTGACAACCGGGACGACTCCCGGGACTCCCGCGCCTGGGGCTTCGTCCCCCGGAGCCTGGTCAAGGGGCGGGCGTTCTTCATCTGGTTCTCCTACAAGGAAGATCCGGACGATTACAAGCGCGTCGGGATCCAGCGGCTCTACTCGATCGCCAAGAAGATCCGTTACTTCCCGTCCCGCACCCGCTGGCACCGCATCTTCTCCCGCGTCCGCTGACCCCGCGACCCGGCCGGCTGGCCGGCCCGCGCTCTCCGAGGAGCCTTCCCCGGCCCACCGGCCTTCCGGCCGGGACGAGAGCGGGCACCCCGCGGCCGGCACGAGCGAGCGGTCAGGCGACGGGAACGGGCGGAAGCATGCCGGCCGCACCCTGGCGGGAGTGGACGCGGAAACGGGCGTCGTCCCGCCGGGGCCGGTCCTCCCGGTAGTGGGCGCCCCGGCTTTCCTCGCGCCACAGGGCCGCCCGCGCGATCGCCCGCAGGACGACGGCGCACGAGGCGGTCTCGACCAGGGCCCGGGTCGGCGCGATCCCCTCGCGGAACCCGTCGATCGTCGCCTCGAGCCGGGCGAGGGTGGCCGCCAGCCGTTCGCCGTGGCGGAGGACGCCCAGGTCCCGGTCGGCATCCTCCCGCAGGCGCGCGCCCAGCGCTTCCGCCGACGCCGGTTCCGGCAGCACCCGGCGCGGTGCCTCCACCCGGACCGGTTCGCGACCGACGTGCCCGTCGGCCAGCAGGGACCGGGCCGCGCGGGCCCCGAAGACCAGGCCCTCGAGGAGCGAGTTGCTGGCGAGGCGATTCGCCCCGTGAACCCCGGTGGCCGCGACCTCGCCGGCGGCGACGAGACCCGGTACGCCGGTTCGCCCGTCGAGATCGGTGGCGACGCCTCCCATCGCGTAGTGTGCCGCCGGAGCGACCGGGATCGGTTGCCGGACCGGGTCGATGCCGTGGCGACGGCAGGTGGCGAGGATGCCCGGAAAGCGGTGCTCGAGGAAGCCTGCCCGCAGGTGGGTCAGGTCGAGAAGAACCGGTCGGCCTCCCTGGCGGGCCACCTCCCGGGCGATCCCCCGGGCGACCACGTCCCGGGGCGCCAGCTCTCCGCGGGGATCCTCCGCCAGCAGGAACCGCTCCCCGGCCTCGTTGCGCACGACCCCGCCCTCGCCCCGGAGCGCCTCGGACAGGAGGAACGCCGGCGCCCCGGGAACCGCGAGGGCGGTCGGGTGGAACTGCACGAACTCCATGTCGCCGAGCATGCAGCCCGCCGCGAGGGCGAGGGCGATCCCGTCACCCGTCGCCTCGGGCGGGTTGCTGGTCCGGGCGAAGCAGCGCCCGAGCCCCCCCGTCGCAAGGAGCACGGCGGACGCGGCGAGGTCCCGCTGAACGCCGCCGGGCCCCAGCATCCGGACACCGGCCGCGCGGCCGTCCGCGACCAGCAGGTCGGTCACGATGGCGGAAGGAACCCGCGTGACGTTCTCCTCGCGGCGCACCCGCTCGACCAGTGCCCGCACGATCTCCCGTCCCGTGGCGTCGCCGCCCGCGTGGAGGATCCGGGGCTGCGTGTGCGCGGCCTCCCGGGTCAGGTGGTAGCGGTTTCCCTCCCGGTCGAACCGGGCGCCCCACTCGATCAGGCGCAGGACCTCGTCGCGCCCCTCCCGCACCAGGATGGAGACCGCGGGTCCGTCGCACAGGCCGGCCCCGGCCCGCAGGGTGTCCTCCTCGTGGAGAACGAGCTCGTGCTCCTCGCCGGAGAGCGCGACCGCGATCCCCCCCTGGGCGTGGCTCGAGGAGGACTCGTCGGGATCTTCCTTCGTGACGACGGCGACGCGGGCCCCCGCGGCTGCCAGCTCGATGGCGCCCCGCAGGCCGGCCACGCCGGCCCCCACCACGATCGCGTCGAACCGTTCCACGGGCCCGTCCTTCCGTCGCCCCGCCAGGGGGAAGGTCCGGCATATAATGGCACGACCGCGCCGGGGCCCGAACCGGCGGGATCCTGGGAGGAGAACGAGCGATGGCACCCGAGGAACGCGACCAGTACGAGGAGACGCGCAAGGAGACGGCTCCGGGCGCCGAGCCGCCCGCCGCGGACGCCCCGGAAGAGCTGCGCTACGAGGGACCGATCACGATCGACGACGAGGACGACGACGAGTTCCTCGACGAGGGCGGTGGGTCCGGCAAGGTCTTCCTCACCGCGGCGGTGCTCTCCGCCCTCGTGCTGGTGATCATCGCCACGGCCATGTGGATGCGCTCCGGCGCCCGGAAGGACGTCGAGGCCCGGGACTTCGCCGCGATGGAGCCGCCTCCGGCCGCCACCGAGACCGCGGAGGGAGCGACCGTCCCGGCAACTTCCGGCGAAGTCGACTACCGGGCCCTGCCCGACGCGCCGGCCGAGACCGGCGGGAAAACCGCCGCAGCCGTGCCTGCCCTGCCGCCGGTCGAGGAACCGGCGGCCCCGGCCGCCGCTCCCCCGGTCCCCCGTCCGCGCCCGCGAGAGGCGCGGAACGTGCAGGCCCCGACCACTCCCCGGGCGACCCCCTCCCCGGTGGCGCCGGCGGCCCCGGGCCTCGCCGATGTCCGCCGGCAGGTGCTCGCCGGTCACGTGGCGGCGGCGGCCCGCACGGGCGAGGCCTGGGCGAGGACGCGCCCCGCCCGGGAATGGACCCTCCAGGTGCTCCTTGCCTGCCAGCCGGACACCGTTCGGCGCGCTTTCCGGAAGGTCGTCGACCCGGACCTCGTTGTCCTGCCGGCCCGTCTCCGGGGCCGCGCCTGCTACCGGGTCTGCTGGCGGACCTTCCCGAGCGAACGGGCGGCGAAGGAGGCGGTCGCCGAGGTGCCCGCCCACTTCCGCCGGGACGCGAAACCGATCGCCCGGACCTGGGACGAGGTCCTGCCCTGAAGCCCGGGGGGCGCGGGCCGCGGGCAGGCAGTACCTTGCCCTCGTGAACCCTCGCTCCCTCGTCACCGCCCTGCTCGTGTTCCTCGCGGTCCTCCCCGCGCCGGGAGGGCCGCGGGGCACGTCGCCGGCGCCCGGCGAGCTGGACGCGGCGATCGAGCGCCTCGAGGAGGAGCTGCGCCGGGCGGGCAGCGACGGTCTCCGCGCCCGTATCGAGCAGGGGCTCGCCGACGTCCTGGTCCTCAGGGCCCGGGCCGCCGACCGACGGGAGAACGATCCTCTCCGGGCGGAGCAGTTGTACGAACGGGCCCTCGCCCTCCGACCGGACCACCTGGCCGCCCGCGTGGAGCTGGCCTGGCTCGAGGTCCGGGAGGACCACCTCGACCGCGCCCTGGACCTGGCCCTCACCGGCCTCGCCACGAACCCGGGCGACGGCTGGCTCCTCGAGCTGGTCGGCGAGGTCCACTACCGGAGGAACCGGCTGGCCGACGCCGTCGAGGCGCTGCGGGCCGCCGCGGCGGCCCGGCCGGACGATCCGTCCCTGCGAAGACGCCTGGAGAAGGTGGAGCGGGACCTGGCGGCGGAACGGAACTACAGCCGGGCCGACTCCCAGCACTTCGTGCTCCGGTTCGACGGCGAGCGGGACGACCGGCTCGGCGGCATCCTGCTCGACGAGCTGGAACGGGCCTGGGACGACCTGGCCGACGAGCTGGACGCGTGGACACGGGAGCCGGTCACCGTGATCCTCTACACGAATCGCCAGTTCCACGAGACGACGCGCACGGGCGCGGAGGTCGCCGGGCTCTTCGACGGGAAGATCCGGCTGCCGGTCGGCGGGATCGAGCGGATCACGCCGGCGGTGCGGAGGGTCGCCCGCCACGAGCTGGTTCACGCGCTCCTCCACGCGAAGGGACGTGGCCACGTTCCCCGCTGGCTCCACGAGGGCCTCGCCCAGCTCCTCGAACCGCGGGACCCGGCGACCGTGAACCGGGCTCTCTCCCTCGCCGCGCGCCGGGGAAGGGCGCTCTCGATCGTTCCCTTCACCTACCCGACCTCCCTGTCGTTCACGGCCTTTCTCGACCGGGAGGCCGGCCGGCATCGCCTGCTCTGGTTCGTGGAGCTGCTGGCCGAGGGCCGGCCGGAGCCCCAAGCTTTCCTCGAGGCCTTCGGCTGGTCGATGGAGGAGGCGGAGCGGAGATGGCGGGAGTCGCTGCAGGCCCCGAGCTGAAGATCCCCCGGGAGGGTCGCCTCGCGGCCCACCCCCTGGCCGCCCTGCTCGGGCCCCTCGGGCTGCTGCGCGCCACCGGCGTGCTCGACGTCCAGAAGAAGAAGCTGGTCCGCCGCTTCGTCCTCCGCGACGGCGTGCTCCTGGCCGTCGTGGGCAACGCACGCCAGGACCGTCTCGCCGAGTGGCTGCTCGAGTCGGGCCGTCTCGGGGGAGAGGCCGCCGAGCGCCTCGCGGAGGCCCTCCCGGAGGCGGGAGATGCCCCCCTGCTGGCCGGCTGGCTGCTCGAACAGGGGTTCGTCTCGGGGGAAGACCTGCCGGGCCTCGTCCGTGATCACCTCGTCGCGCTGCTCCGGGAAACCGCTTCCTGGGGCGACGCCACGTTCCGGGTCGTTCCCGGCCGCCTCGCGCTCGGCGCCGAGCCGACGGCCGACCTCCCCGCCCTCGAGGCCGCCCTGCTCCTCGCCCGGGAAGAGGCGGAACGCTTGAAGCGACCCCGCCTCCCGGAGGGCGTGCGCCGCGTCACCGGTCCCGGCGAACTGCCCCTGGCGGACCCGGAGCGGGCCCTGCTCGAGGCGGCGGCGGAACCGGTCGGCCTGGACCGCCTGGCGGAGCGGACGGGCACGAGCGAGGCCGGGCTCGCCCGGCTCCTGCTCACCCTTCTCCGGGTCGGCCTGCTGGTCCCCGCCGCGCCGCCGGAGGAGGAGGCGGGGTTCGACCTGGACCGGGAGATGACGGACGAGGAACTGGACCGCTGGCTCGCCGCGGCCCGCACCCGGGACGCGCACGGCCTGCTCGGAATCCGGCCGGGCGCCTCGCCGGGAGCGATCCGGCAGGCCTGGTACAAGGCGGTCCGCCGGTTCCACCCGGACCGGTTCCGCACCGGGCCGTTCGCGGGACGGCGGGCCGAGGTGGAGGAGGCCTTCCGCGTCCTGCACGAGGTCTACGAGGAGCTTACCGACCCGGCGGCGGCCGCCGCCCGGAAGCGCCAGGTCCTCGCCCAGGAAGCCCACCAGCCCTCCGCCCAGGCGGTGGCCGCCCGGTGGCGGGAGCGGGCGAGGAAGGCGGCCCTCGACGGGCAGCGGGCCGACGCCGTCGACTGCCTCGAGAAGGCCCTCGAGGCCCACCCGGACGACGTGGACGCGGCCCGCGACCTGTGCCTGCTCCTGCTCGGGAACCCCGCCCGGCGCCAGGATGCCCTGCGCCGCCTCGCGGAGCTGGCGGCGAAGTACCCGGCCCGGGCCGACATCCTCGCCGCCCGGGCGGTGGGCCTCCTCCGCACCGGGAAGGAGCGGGAGGCGGAACTCCTGCTCGACCGGGTCGAGCGACTCGACCCGTCCCTGCCGCTCCTCCGGGCCCTCCGCGGGGATCCGTCGGCCCGCGCCCGGGTCCGGGAAAACCCGTTCCTGGCCCCGGTCCTGCCCCGCTGAGCCACCCCGAGGTGGCGTGGACCCGCGCGGGCAGGCGCCCTAGATTCCGCCCGGGGACCGCCCGGAAGGGAGGAGACCGTCGTGACCAGCGGACCCGGTGACCAGGCCACCACCGCGCCCGGCGGGGAGGAGGCGAAGGTCGTACCCTACTCCCTCGACGACCTGCTCCGGTTCATGGTCAGGAAGGAGGCCTCGGACCTCCACCTCAAGCCGATGCGGCCACCGCTGCTCCGGCTGCAGGGAAAGCTGATCCCGGTCAAGGGAGAGCCGTTCCGGCCGGAAGACCTGGATACCCTGCTGCGGGGCATCCTGACACCTCGGCAGCTCGAGATCCTGGAGCGGGACTTCTGCGTCGAGTTCGGCTACTCGGTGGCCGGTCTCTCCCGCTTCCGCGGCACCGTCTTCTACCAGCGGGGCACCCTCGGCGCCTGCTTCCGGCGGGTCCCGTTCGCCTTCCCGTCCCTCGACGACTGGGGCCTTCCCGACGTTCTCGGGGAACTGACCGACCTCAGGCAGGGCCTGGTCCTGATCACCGGTCCGACCGGCTCCGGAAAGTCGTCTACCCTGGCCGCGATTCTCCGTGAAATCGTCCAGAAGCGGCTCGTCCACGTCGTGACCATCGAGGACCCGATCGAGTTCATCATCCCCGACGGGCTCGGGGCCGTCACCCAGCGGGAGGTCGGGTCCGACACGACGAGCTTCGCCGACGCCCTGCGGAACGCGCTGCGGCAGGACCCGGACGTGATCATGGTCGGCGAGAACCGGGACCTCGAAACGATGTCCACGACCCTGACCGCGGCGGAGACCGGGCACCTGGTGCTGACCACCCTGCACACGAACTCCGCCGCCCAGACGATCGACAGGATCATCGACATCTTCCCCGCCGAGCAGCATCGCCAGGTGCGCCAGCAACTCTCCCAGGTGCTGCAGGCGATCGTCAGCCTGCGCCTGGTCGAGCGGGCGGACGGGAGCGGCCTCGTCGCTGCCGTCGAGGTCCTGCGCAACTCCCCGCGGATCGCGAAGCTGATCAAGGAGGGAGCGATCAACGACATCCAGGAGGAGATGGAGAAATCGGTCTCCTACTACCGGATGCAGACGATGAACCAGTCCCTCGCCGCCCTGGTGATCCACCGGGCGATCACGCGCGAGACCGCCATGGAGGTTTCCCAGAACCCCGGCGAGCTGGACCTGATGCTGCGCAAGTTCTTCTACTCCGGCGCGGGCCAGGTGCCGGGCGAGGAGGGAATGATGCCCTCGGATGCGGACTACTCGCGGATCCACAAGCTGATGGAGATCGAGAAGCTCTACGACGACCTGCAGGCGCGGCACGAGCAGGAACTCGCCGAGCGCGACGAGCGCATCCGCTCCCTCGAGCAGATGCTCCTCGAGATCCGCCAGCAGAACGAGGAACGCGACCGTCGCCTGCAGCAGCTCGAGGAGGAACGGGCACGGATGTCCCGCACCCTCGAGGCCCAGCGCGCCGAGTACGAGTCGAAGATCAAGCAGCTCCAGGCCCGGATCCGCGAGCTGACCCAGGCGGACCAGCCGAGCGGTCGCGGCGGCGGCCGGGGACTCTTCGGCCGCTAGCCGGTCAGATCTCGACCCCGGTCCGCGCCGCGGCGACCACGGGTCCCGGCACCCGGGCGGCCGCCCGGGCCTCCGCGGGGGTGAGGCAGAGCGGCCGCACGGGGCTGGCGTCCGCGAGGAGCGACCGGACGAGTGCCACCCGGTCCGGCACCGGGATTCCCTCGAAGGCCGACGCGACGACCAGCAGTCCCGGCGGGTGGTGCCCGGCGGACGCCGGCCGGTCCGGCGGGTCGAAGACGACGATCCGTTGCGGGCGCAGGCGTTCCCTGAGGAGGGGAGCGATCTCCCTCCGGGCCCAGGCGACGACGGGATGGTCCGGTCCGAGTGCCATCGGGAGGGCACGATAGCAGGTAGACTCTCCGCCATGCACGCCACCGACCGGGAAGGAACGACCCCCGCCCCTGCCCGTCTCGTCATCGGGTGGGTCCTCGCCGCCGACGTCACCGACCCGGTCCTCCTCCGGGCCTACCGGGAAGGGCGGGACCGGCTTCTCGACCTGCTCTCGTCCTGGTTCCCCGAGTTCGCCTGGGAGATGCCGTTCGTCGAGCGGCGGGTCCACCCGCCGAGCGGCGCCCTCGATCCCCTCGAACTCCTCGAGCTGGGAGCGGAGGAGAAGCTCGCCCGCCACTGGGACTACGTGCTCGTGGTGGTCCCCAACGAGCTGATCCCCCGCCACCGGGTGGCCGCGATCGGGATTCCCTCGTCGGCCCTCGAGGCCGCGGTCCTGTCGACGGCCCGCCTGGGCAACGGGGCCCCCCTCGCCGACCGGATCGCGGCACTGGCGCTGCACCTGCTCGGCCACCTCTTCGGGCTGGGACACGCGGAAACCGGCCCGATGCGTCCCTTCGAGGAACCCACCGAGGCGTCCCTGGAGCCCTATCCCCCCGAGCAGCGGGAGACCGTCGTCGCGAACCTCCGGGACGTCACGGACGCCCGCCTCGAGGAGCAGCGGGCCCGGTGGGCCGTGATCACGTTCTACTGGCGCGCCTTCTGGTCGGACCCGCGGGGTATCGTCCGGGACATCCTGGGGGTCCGACCCTGGAACATGCCCCTCTACCTCGGCCGCCTGACCGCCGCCGCCGCGGTCTCCCTGGTCTACCTCCTGCTGACCGCCGAGTCGTGGGAGGTCGGGGCCCACCTCGGGCGAGCGTGGCTCTTCGCCGCCCCGGCCGTGGCCGTGCTGGTCGCCACCGTCTTCCTGTTCTGGGGCCAGAACCTGTCGCAGGTCGGCCGCGAGCATGGCTGGCGCGAGCAGCTCGCCCGGACCCGGATCGTGCTGTTCGGGACGCTGGTGCTGGGGCTCGCATCCCTGTGGTTCGTCCTCTTCGCCGTCTCCTGGGCGGTGGCCGCGGCGCTGCCCATCGACGTCTTCGCCGGCTGGGCGGGTGTCCCGCCGGAGCGGCTCTCGATCCCGGGCTACGCCGCCTTCATGGCGACCATCGGCGTCCTCGCCGCCGCCCTCGGCGGAAACCTCGAAGAGGAAGCCGAGATCAAGGCCGAGCTCCTCTTCGACGAGGAGACCTGACCCCCCCGTTCGCCCGGGACACCCGGGCGTTCCTTGCAGTCGGGCAACCGGTTGCGCGACGCCCGGGAAGTGCGTGCGCGAGGGCCTTGACAGGGAGCCACTCATTGTCTACATTGTCCTAGGACATTAGGACAAGGAGGCCGCGTGGATCTCGCCCTCGACACCCGCAGCCCGGTTCCCCTCTACCGCCAGCTCTTCGAGGAGCTGCGGCGCCGGATCCTCCTCGGCGCCCTGCGGCCCGGCGACAAGCTGCCGACCGTCCGGGAGCTGGCGGTCCTCGCCCGGGTCAACCGCAACACCGCCGCCCGCGCCGTCCGGGCCCTCGAGGAAGCGGGGCTCGTCACGTCCAGGGTCGGCCGCGGGACGTTCGTCACCCACCGCCCCGGGGGCCCCGGGACCGACCCCGCGCTCTCCCGTGCCGTCGACGAGCTCCTCGACCGGCTGATCGACGAGGTCCGCCGCCTCGGCGCCGATCCCGCGGGGCTTCCCGACCGGCTCGCCGCCCGTCTCCGGGCACACCCCGAGCCCTCCCCCTTCCCCGCCCCCCACGAGGAGGACCCCCGATGACCACGGAACCCGCCCTCTCCTTCGCCGCCGTTCGCCGGACGTTCGGCCGCACCGTCGCCCTGGACGGCCTCGACCTCTCCGTGCCCCCCGGAACGGTTCTCGGCCTCGTCGGCCGGAATGGAGCCGGCAAGACCACCGCGCTTCGGATCGCCCTCGGCGACCTGTGGCCGGACTCGGGCCGCGTCCGCGTCCTGGGCCTCGACCCGGTACGCCAGGGCCTCGCGGTGCGCGAGCGAGTCGCCCTGATGGCCGACGAGAGCCACCTCTACCCCTCCATGACGGTGGACGAGATCACCTGGTTTGCCGGCCGCCTCCACCCGCGCTGGGACCGGCGCCTCGCCGAGCGTCTCCTCGATCGGCTGGAGCTTCCCCGGCGCGCCCGGATCGAGACCCTCTCCAGGGGACAGCGGGCCCGCGTGGCCCTCGTGCTCGCCGTGGCCTGCCGCCCCGAGCTGCTCCTGCTGGACGACCCGACGTCGGGCCTCGACCCGCTTGCCCGCCGCGAGGTCCTCGAGGGACTCCTCGAGGCGATCCTCGCCGAGGGCCACGCGGTCGTCTGGGCCTCCCACCTGGTGCAGGACCTGGAACGGATCGCCGAGCGGATCGCCATCATCGACCGCGGCCGGGTCGTCCTGGACGAGGCGGTGGAGACCCTCCGCGAGCGCGTCCACGGGGTGACGGCAGTCTTCGAGGGAGACGCGCCCGCACCGGAGACCGTCCCCGGGCGCCTCCGGGTGCGGCGGGACGGCCACGTCCTCGAGGCGATCGCCGACGCGCCGACCTCGGAGCTGGTCGAGCGGCTCCGCGCGGCCGGAGCCCGGAGCGTCGACGTCCGTCCCCTTCCCCTCGAGGAGATCCTCGTCGCCCGCCTCGGGCGCGAGGCCGTGCCGGCCGACGGTACCGGCGCAAGGGAGACCGCCCATGCTTGACGCGCTGGCCTGGCTCGAGTGGCGACGGATCCGGCTGCCGGCCCTCCTCGGGGCCGGGGCGGGGCTCGGCATCCCCCTGGCGCTGGTCGCCCTCGCCGGCAGGGGGCGCCCCGGCTGGCCCGAGCTGCTCCGCTTCTCCGCGGCCGACGTGACCGAGACGTTCCTTCCCGCGTTCTTCCTGCTCTTCTTCTGGCCGCTGTGGGCGCTGGTGCTCCCGATCCACCAGCTCGAGGCCGACCGGAGGGAAGGAACCCGCCGCTTCCTCCTCGACCGACCCGTCCCCCGGTGGCTTCCCTGGCTCCTGCGCCACCTGGCCGCGCTCGCCGCGCTCGTCGTGGCCGTCGCGGCCTCCCTCGCCGGCTGGGTCCTGGCGGGTCTCGCGGCGGGAAGCGGGGATCCCCTTTCCCCGTTCCTCGTGGAGACGCCCCCCCTCCCCATCCTCGTCCTGCCGGCCGCGGTCCTCCTGGTGGTCTTCTCCGCCGGCTCCATCCTCGCCACCCTCGGCGGGCGTTCCCTCCCCGCGGTCTTCCTCGGCGGGCTTCTCGTGCTCGGGACGTCCCTCGTGGTCGTCGTCGGCCTGGACGTCCGGAGCGGGGCGGGCCTGCGCCTCGTCGACGCGTTCCTCCTGCTGCTGGCGGCCCTCCTCCTCGCCACCTCGTTCGCCGCGGAGGCGACGGGGGAACCGGCGGGCCGGCACCGGTTGCGCCGGGCCCTCCTGCTCCTCGCCGGCATCCCCCTGCTGTGCGTCCTCGCGTGGGCCGGGTCCCTGCGGTTCTAGCACCTCCGCCTCCCGCGGGGCGCGGCGCTTTCGAGCCGGCCCCGACGGGACCGGGTGCGGGGCGGATCGTCGAGTCTCGAGGGCGGGGACGCCCGGCACGGGCGCCGGTGTACCCCGGACCTGGGCCTGTTCCGGGCCCGGGGAAATCACTCCATCGCGGCCAGCGACGTGAGAATCTCCCGCGCCCGGTGGGCGAGGCCCTCCACGGACCCGCAGTCCTCGCCGACCCGCGCGAGGTCGGCGAGGGCCTCCTCCCGCCGGCCCAGGGCGGCGAGCAGCTCCGACCGCTCGAGCCGCACCAGGCAGGCCGTGACGGGGGGCACGCCGGCGAGCGGCAGGTTCACGTCGGCTCCCTCCGGGGAGCGTGCCTCGGCGAGGAACGCGTCGTACGCCGCGAGGGCCCCCGTCCCGTCCCCGAGAAATGCCCGGCAGCGCGCGAGGCCGAGCCGCGCCTCCTGCCGGAACGCGGGGTGCAGGGTCTCCGCGCCCGCCAGCCGGCCCCACCCCCCGACCGCCTCCTGCCAGGCCCCGACCCGCTCCGCCGCCCGGGCGCCGTACCAGGTCGCCCGGGGATCGTCCCCGGCGGCGGCGAGGCCGGCCAGCACGAGGGCCCGGGCCTCGTTCCCGGCCGCCCTCGCGGCGAGGAGCCCCAGGCCGCGGCGCAGGTCCGGCGGCAGGAACCGCGGCGCCGGGGCGCGGGCGGCCGCGAGAACCCCCGCCGCGGCCAGCGCGGAGGCGAGCAGCACCGGGAACACCGGCCGGGCGCGGCCCCGGAAGGCCGTTCCCCAGCCGGCGACGCCCAGGGCGAGCAGCACCGCGAGGAGGGGCGCCCGGCCGGTCTCCGAGGGGGGCGCCCCGAGAACGGCCAGCGCCCCGAGAGCGAGGCCGACCGGGACCGCCGGGTCTCCCCGCCGCAGGCCGAGGACCGCACCGGCGGCGAGGAACGCCCCGAGCAGGCCCGCCGCCCAGCGGCTCGCTCGCGGCGGAGCCGTCCCCGCCCCCGCGTCGTCGAGGGGGACGGGCCGGGCGAGCTGGGCCGCCGCGGCCAGGGCATGGCGCACCCGGGAACCGGGATCCGCGAGCCATCCCCGGAGCCACCGCGCGGTGAAGAACCGCCGGTGATCGGCGGCCCGGTCCCGCCCGAGGAGGCCGGGAACCGGGTCGAGCCGGACTTCCAGGGCCTCCCGGGGCCACGTGCCCGGGGCGGGACCGAGCCCCGGCTCCCCCGCCAGGAATGCCGCCAGCGCCCCGTCCCGGCAGACGAGCACCGGGTCCCGGGCCCCGAAAACGTTCCAGGCCGCGACGGGCAGGAGCACGAAGACCGCAGGCACCAGGACCAGCGCCGCCGCCCGCCGCCCGGACAGTCCCGCCCAGGCTCCCCGGGCCGCGCACCCTCCCGCCCAGGCCGCCCCGGCGACGGCGGCGAGCAGCCACGAGATCCCGAGGGCGAGGGCGAGCAGGCCGCCGGCTGCCCCCGCGAGGGCGAGCAGGCCGTCGGGCAGGTCCCGCCGGTGGGCCCCGTCGAGGGCAAGCACGAGCGCGACCGCGAGGAGGGCCCCTGCACCGGTCGGCGCCAGCGCGCCGAGGGACGCGGGGAACGGGGCTCCCGGCAGGGCCGCGAGGGCCACGGCAGCGAGGAGCACGCCCCACCCGGCCCCGGCCCCGGCCCGGGCCGCCGCGAGGCGGGACGCCAGGAGGAGCGCGGTCGCGGCGAGGAAGACCGGGACCACCCGGGCGAGGAACAGCCCCGCTCCTCCGCCGGGAACGTGGAGGGGCACGGCCAGGAGCAACGGCACCAGGGGCGGAACCGGCAGCGCCCCCCCCGGGGGAAACGTGGCGGCGGCGCCGATCCAGGGCAGCTCGGCCGTCCCGGGAAGGGCCCGGGCCGCCGGGAGACCGGCGGCGAGCAGGGGAAGGGCCCACCGGGCCAGGCGCGCGGCGCGGGCCCGGGGAGCCCCGGCACTCACTCCCAGTCCCTCACCAGGGTCCGGTCGCCGAGAACCAGCTCCCGCGGCGCGGCCGGGTCGAGGGCCCAGCGGATCCGCGCGATCCCCTCGGCGATCTCGTCCGCCCCGCCGCAGAAGCTGATCCGGAGGTGACCGTCCATGCCGAAGTCGATCCCCGGTACCGTGACGACCCGGACCTTGTCGAGGAGGAACCCGGCCAACCGGGTCGAGTCCTCGTCGTAGGCCCGGAAGTCGGCGAAGCAGTAGAACGTCCCGTCGGGCGGCACGACACCCACGCCGTCGATGGCGGCGAGCGCCTCGAGGAGGACCCCGCGATTTCGCTCGAGGGTCTCCCGCAACTCGGTGACCACCCGCTGGTCCCCGTCGAGGGCGGCGGCGGCCGCCGCCTGCATCACGATCGAGGTTCCCGACGTCTGGTGCCCCTGGATGCGCGCCATCGCGCCGATCAGCTCCCGGTTACCGACGGCCCAGCCGATCCGGAAGCCGGTCATCGCGTACTGCTTGCTGACCCCGTTGACGACCACCACCCGGGAATCCTCCACGTCCCGGTCGGTGAACCGCCACGCGCCGGGAACGGTCTTCCCCTCGAAAACCAGGCGCTGGTAGATGTCGTCGGTGATCAGCCAGAGGTCCCGCCCCTCGCACAGCTCGACGAGACCGGCGACCAGGTCCTCCGGGTAGACGACCCCGGAGGGGTTGTTCGGGCTGTTGAGCAGGATCGCCCGGGTACGCGGGGTCACGGCGCGCTCGAGGTCCGCGATGGAGGGCATGAGCGACCCGTCCGAGGCGGCCACCGGCACCGGCACGCCGCCGGCCAGGCGCACCATCGCCGGGTAGCTGACCCAGTACGGCACCGGGAAGATCACCTCGTCTCCCGGGTCGACCACCGCCTGGAGCGCGACGGCGAGGGCCTGCTTCGCGCCCCCGGAGACGATCACGTTCGACGGCGTCACGTCCCTCCCGTAGAAGCGGGACGTGTACCGAACGATCGCCTCCTTGAGCGGGAGGATCCCCGCCGCCGGGGCGTACCGGATCTCGGCGGTCCCGAGGATCTCGATCGCCGCATCGATCGCCTCCCGGGGGGCCTTCCCCTTCGGTTCCCCTCCCCCGAGATGGATCACCGGCTCCCCCCGCGCGCGCAGGGCCGCCGCCTCCTGGTTGAGCCGGAGGGTCACCGACTCCCCGATGCTCCTCGCCACCTTGCTGAGCGTCATCGACCCGTCCCCCGGGGATGGCGCGCGCGGTCCGGGACCGGGCCGCGCGCGTGCATGGGTGAAGGCTGCCTGCCGGGAATCAGGAGGCGTCCTGCTGCCGGCCGAGCATGCCGTGCTCCGCCCGCCAGAGGATCCCGAGGGCCGCCTCGATGTTGTGGGCCCAGTTCTGGCTGGCCAGCCCCTCCTCGAGGAGCGCCAGCGCCTCGTCCCCCGGCACCTTCGCCGCGAGGCGCAGGGCGAGAAGGGCCGACTCGTACTCGGGGCCCTCCTGGTTCGACTCCCTGCCCATCTCCCATGCCTTCCTGAGCGCCGGGAGCACCGAGGCGTCGACCCGCCCCTCGAGGGCGAGCAGGGCGTCCCGGCGGATGGACGGCTCCGGGTCCTCGCAGAGCTTCGCCAGGACGGCGGCCACCTTGCCGTCCGCCCTGCTGCCCCGGAGTCCCCGGGCGACCTTGGCGCGGACCGCCTTGTTGTCCGAGGAAGCACCCTCTTCGAGGGCGGCGACCACGTCGTCGTCGACCACGCCCGCCTGGACCAGCGCGCAGGCGGCCGCCACCCGGACGACCGGGTCCTTCTTCTGGGCAAGCCAGCCGCGGAGGTGCTGCACCGCCTGGTCGCCGCCGAACGTGCCCAGGGCGTCGATCACGGCGAGCAGGTTGTCCTTGTAGTTCGCGAACGGGACGACCGCGGCCACGTCCTTCGGGTTGCCGATCTCGGCGAGCGCGGCGATGGCCGGGTTGCGCCGCTGCTTGTAGAGGTTCATCAGCTTGCGACGGAGCGCGTTGCGCGCCTTGTCGGTACCGATCTCGCCGAGCACCGCGGCGGCGGCGGCGCTCTTCGCGTCGTCCTTGGCGACCAGGTCCTTGATCGCGGGCGCGAGGCAGGTGTCCTCTCCGATCGCGTGGAGCGCGGCGCAGACGTCCGGCTCGAGGGCGCCGTCGGCGTCCCGGATCGCTCCCTCCAGGATCTCCTTGCCGGAGGCATCCCCCAGCCTCGCGAGGGTTCGGGCGGCGATCAGCCGGACGACGTCGTTGTCGTCCTTCAGCAGCTCGAGCAACAGGTCCTTCGTCCCCGGGTCCGCCCAGCGGGCGAGGACCCGGGCCCCTTCGACCTTGAGGGAGAGGGACGGGCTCCTGGCCGCCTCGACGACCTTCTCCTTCGCGTACGCAAGGTCCGGGTAGTCGTAGAGCAGGGAAACCACCAGCACCTGGCCGTTGCCGCCCATGCCCCACGCCTCGTCGAGCAGCTTCCTGGCCTGCTCGAGCTCCGACGGCTGCTTCGGGGCGGAACTGCAGGCCGCGAGGAACCCGAGGACGAGCAGGACGACCAGGAACGGGACGAACGCGGAACCGCGCCGTGGAGTTCGCACGGGAACCTCCTTCTCTCCCGGCCGGGCCGGGACCGAGCGCCCCGCCGGGGGCGCGACCCCGACACGGGCGGATCGTGGGCAGGACTTACGCCGTGATTATCCCACCGACGGCGCGGGGCTCAACCCGTACGCCTCCCGGAGCTGATCGAGGCGCAGGGCGGCATCGGCGCACAGGAGCTCGAAGTCACCCTCGTCCATTCCGATCCGCTCACGGCAGGCAGGGTCGACGGCGAAGTTCATCCCCTCGGCCCCGAGGCCGATGCCGACCGTCTTGGCGACGTAGTTGGCCAGCACCACGGCATCGAGGACCGGGTGCCCGGCGGGAAGCGGGTCGGCATGGTGGTCCCGGATGGCGACGAGGACCTCCGGGGGGAAGCCCCACTTCTCCGCCATCCGCCCACCGACCTCGGCATGGTCGACGCCGAAGAGCCTCCGTTCCGCCTCGACGAAGGGAATTCCCTCCCGGGCCGCGAGTTCCCGGACCGCGTCCGGGTCCGCCTCCAGGTAGCGGGCCATCAGCAGCTTGCCCAGGTCGTGAAGAAGCCCGGCGAGACCCGCGGTCGAGGGGATTCCCGCCTCCGGACGGCGCCGCGCGATCTCCCCGGCGGCCCAGGAGACGAGGGCCGCGTGGAGCAGCAGCTCGTCCTCGCCGAGATCGTAGAGCCCCGCGGGCACCGCCATGGCCTTCAGGTGCGGACCGAGCGCCATCTGGAGGATCGTCTCGAGCCCCAGGCGGACGACGGCGTCCCGCACCCGCCGAATCTCGAACCGTCCCCCGTAGAGGCTGGAGTTTGCCGCCCGGAGGACGTTGGCCGAGAGGGCCGGGTCGTTCTCGAGGATTTCCGAGATCTCCTGCGCGGTCGTCCGCTCGTCGGTCAGGGCCGGCACCAGCCGGGCCAGGGTGGCCGGCAGCGGCTCGAGGCGCTCGACCTGGTCGAGGACCGGGCTCGTCATGGAACCTCCCGGGCGGGGCGGTCTCCCCGCGCGCACCTCCCCCGGGTACGGTGGATCCCCGGCGGGGACCGTGCAAGGGCGGGCGTCAGCGGGCAGCGGCGGTCGCCCAGCCGGCGAGCCGGTAGACCAGGCGGGCGGCCACCTGGCCGTCCCACGGGCCCGGACCGACCTCGACCACGTCCGCCCCCAGGAGACGGCGCCCCGAGCGGACGATCTCCCCCAGCAGGAACGAGATCTCCCGGAACGAGAGACCTCCCGGCACCGGCGTGCCCGTCCCGGGGCACAGGGAGGGATCGAGCCCGTCCACGTCGAGGCTGACCCAGGCGGTCCCCGGCAGGGAGGCCACCGCCTCCCGGGCGATTTCCGCGAACGGCTCCCCCGCGAGGACCCTCCCGGCGATCGTCACCTCGTCGAACCAGCGGACGCGCGTTCCGGCATCCCGGGCCACCAGGACCTCCTCCCGGGAAACGTCCCGCAGGCCGACCTGGACGACCCGGGCCACCCCGGGCAGCTCGAGGGCGCGGGCGAGGGCCGAGGCATGGGACGAGCGCATCCCCTCGTAGCTCTCCCGCAGGTCCGCGTGGGCGTCGACGTGCAGGATCCCGAGGCCCGGCGCGTGGCGGGCCGCCGCCCGGAACGCGCCCGGGGAAAGACCATGCTCCCCGCCGAGAACGAGGGGCAGCCGCCCGGAGGCCAGGGTCCGACCGACCGCGTCCTCGAGCCAGGACCAGAGCTCCGCGGCGAGGCCGTCCACGCGGGACGCCGCCGCGGAGTCCCCCTCCCGGGCCCGCGCCGCGAGGCGGGCCGCCTCCCGGGAACGCTCCCGCAGCCCCGCGGGTTCCGAGAGGGCGGCGATCCCTCCCCGCCACGCCTCCCCCGCCGCCATGTCATGGAGATCGATCTCGGCCGAGGCGGCCAGGGTCGCCCCGGGCCCGTCGATGGTGCCGGTTCCCCCGGAGACGGTCGCTTCCCACGGCACCGGGATCAGCAGGACCCGGGCCTCCTCCGGCGGAATCCCCAGGTCGAAGGCGCTCCCCGGCGCGACCCGGGGAGCGTCCGGGTCGACCTCCCGCGGCTCCCGCGGAGGATCGGGCGGCACGGGGGCCGGGGCGAGGGGCGGCAGCTCACGGGACATCCGGGGCCTCCCTTCCGGGAAGGATCAGCCGGTCCCCGGGCCGAACCGGCGGTCCGCCCTCGAGCCGAACCACCAGGACCGTGTCGCCGTCCGCATCCCCCCGGACCTCGAGGATTCGACCGCGCCGAACCTCGGGTCCCTCGCCCCCGTCGACGGCGACGAACGCGCCCGGGCGCGGCAGGGGCACCGGCCCGGCGAGGCGCAGGAGCAGGCTGCCGCCGGGTGCCGGTTCCGCTCCCGCGATGCGGGGACGCGGCCCCGGCGGCGGCCCCCCCTCCTCGAAGCGCGGCACGCCTGCCGCCGGGATCCGCAGGTACCGGCGCGCCGCCCGCCAGTCCGGGACGAGCCAGAGGTCCGTCTCGCCGGGCCCGCCGGCCGGCCGGTGGAGCTCCACGTGGAAGTGACCGAGGGCCGCCGCCGTGCCCCGGCGCCGCAGGTCCCGGGCCCAGGCGGCCAGGTGCGCGGGGGCCGGTGCCGTCCGGGGCCGCCGGTACCGGGCCCGGAGGGCCCGCTCGAGCCGGCGCCCCACCCCGAGGGCCGCCGCCGCCGGCAGCGCGCGGAAGAACGCCCGCGTCCATCGGGACCGGACGACCGCCTGGAAGACCAGGTTCCGCCGGTCGTCCCGGTTCAGCAGGTCCCCGTGGAGGAAGATCCAGCGGGTCCCGTCGGGGGTCTCGCACCGCCATTCCCGGGCGACCACGTCGAATGCCCGGCCCGCCCACGGCTCCGCCCAGAGCTCCCGGTTCCCCTCGACGAGAACGACCCGCACGCCCGCCGCCCGGAGCCCCGCGCAGGCGTCGAGGACCGCCCGGTGGTGGGGCTCGGTCCAGCGGGGCAGCCCCAGCCAGAGAGAAAAGAGATCCCCGAGGAGGACGACCGTCCCCGCGTCCTCCCGCCGGGCGGCGAGCCAGGCGAGGAACCCGGGGAGGTCCGGGTCGTCCCGCCCGACGTGGGGATCGGCGGCGACGACGAGGTCCCGGGAGCGGACCGGACCGTTCATTCGTCCTCCCCGGCCTCCATGCGGGCCACCGTCTCGCGGTGGAACGCGGCGTAGCGCCCCTCCCCGATCGCCGCACGGGCCCGCCGGAGCAGGTCCAGGTAGTACCAGAGGTTGTGGATCGTCCCCGCCCGGGGCCCGAGCATCTCGCCCGAGACGTACAGGTGCCGGAGCCACGCCCGGGAGAAGGTCCGGCAGACCGGGCAGGAGCAGTCCGGGTCCGGCGGGCGCGGATCCTCCCGGAAGCGGGCGTTGCGCATGTTGAGGACGCCGCGGGACGTGAAGAGCTGGGCGGTCCGCCCGTGCCGGGTCGGCAGCACGCAGTCGAACAGGTCGAAACCGGAGGCGATCGCGTGGAGCAGGTCCTCGGGCCGCCCGATCCCCATCAGGTACCGGGGCCGGTCCGCCGGCAGCCGCGGCCCGAAGGTCGCCACCACCCGGTAGACCTCCTCCCGCCCCTCCCCCACGGCGACGCCGCCCAGCGCGGTGCCGTCGAGGCCGTGCTCCACGGTCGCCTCGAGGCTCTCCTGCCGGAGGTCGTCGAAGATTCCGCCCTGGACGATCCCGAACAGGGCCGCGGTCGGATCGGTCCGGGCGGCGACGTTCCGGGGGAGCCACGCGAGGGTCCGCCGCATCGCCCGGGCGGCCTCGTCCCGGTCGGTCGGTGCGCCGGTGCAGTCGTCGAGGGGCATCATGACGTCCGCGCCGAGGGCCTCCTGGATCCGGATCGAGGTCTCCGGGTCGAGCCGCCGCGGCCTGCCCTCGACGTGGTCCAGGAAGGTGACGCCGTCGTCGTCGATCGAGCGCCGGCGCGCGAGGGAGAACACCTGGTATCCCCCGGAGTCGGTCAGGATCGGGCCGTCCCAGCCGGAACAGCGGTGCAGCCCCCCGAGCCGCCGGACCAGCTCCTCGCCCGGTCGGACGTGCAGGTGGTAGGTGTTGGCGAGGACGATCTCCGCCCCGAGTTCCCGCACCTCGCCGGGCATCAGGCCCTTGACCGAACCGGCCGTCCCGACCGGCATGAACGCGGGCGTCCGCACCTCGCCGCGGCGCGTCACGAGGATGCCCGCCCGGGCCTCCCCGTCCCGGGCCGTCACGGTGAAGCGGAGCGCCGCGCCGCTCACGGGGCCGCCTCCGCGGCGCGGTGGACCAGCATCGCGTCGCCGTAGGAATAGAACCGGTAGCCCGCCGCGACCGCGTGCCGGTAGGCCGCGAGCACCCGCTCCCGTCCCGCGAACGCGGCGACCAGCATCAGCAGGGTCGAACGGGGCAGGTGGAAGTTGGTCAGCAGCACGTCGACGAACCGGAACCGGTGCCCCGGGGCGATGAACAGGTCGGTGCGCCCGCCGCCGGGCTCCGGGGCGCCGCCGGCCGGGCCCGGCCGGGACTCGAGGGCGCGGGTCACGGTGGTGCCCACGGCAACGATCCGCCCGCCGGCCGCCCGGGTCTCCGCGATCGCCCGCGAGGCCTCCTCCGGCACCTCGAACCGCTCCTCGTGGAGGCGGATCTCCTCGAGGGTGTCCACCCGGACCGGGCGGAAGGTCCCCTCCCCGACGTGGAGGGTGACCCGGGTCGTCCGGATCCCCCGTTCCGCGAGCCGGGCCAGGAGTTGCGGCGTGAAGTGGAGCCCGGCGGTCGGTGCGGCCAGGGCCCCCTCCGCCCGTGCGAAGACCGTCTGGTAGCGCTCCCGGTCCCGGTCGAGACGCGGGTCGCCGGGCGACCTCCGGATGTAGGGAGGGAGGGGAGGCTCCCCGTACCGGTCGAGCAGCTCCCGCACGGTTCCGGGGCCGGTCACCTCGACCCGCGCCTCGCCGCCCGGTCCGGGAGCCCGGGTGACCCGCGCGCGCCAGCCGCCCGGCAGCTCGATCGCACCGCCCTCGCGGGGCGCCCGGGACGCGCCGAGGAGCACCCGCCACGTCTCCCGGGTGGTACCGCCGGAGGTCCCGGTCGCCAGGCGCTCGGTGAAGAACAGCTCCACCCGGCCGCCGGTCGGCTTGCTGCCGTGGACCCGGGCCGGGATCACCCGCGTGTCGTTGACGACGAGCAGGTCCCCGGGGCGGAGCAGCCCCGGCAGGTCGCGCACGTACCGGTCGAGCCGCTCCGGGTCCTCGCCGGGACGCAGGACGAGCAGGCGGGCCGCGTCCCGCGGCTCCACCGCCTCCTGGGCGATCCGCCCCGGCGGCAGCTCGTAGTCGTAGAGGTCCACCCGGCTCATCTCGCGCGTCAGGCTACCAGACCTCCCGGCCCCCGGCCGCCGGCACGCGCGGGGCGCGGGAGTCACCCGAACAGGCGGGGGACGATGCCGAGGGTGACCGCCTCGATGACGGCGAGGGCGAGGAGGTCGGCGACGACGCCGGCGAAGAGCATCTGGCGGATGCGCACGTAGCCGGTGCCGAAGACGATCGCGTTCGGGGGCGTGCCCGCCGGCATCATGAACGCCATCGAGGCGGCGAGGGCGGCGGGGACCATGAGGAGCGGAGCCGGCAGCCCGAGGGCCGCGGCGGTCGCCGCGAGAAGCGGGAGGACCATCGCCGTCGAGGCGGTGTTCGACGCGAACTCGGTCAGGACGATCACCGCCGCGCCGAGCACGAGCAGGAAGAGCGGCAGCGGCACGTGGGCGAGGCCGACCGCCGCCTGCCCCAGCAGCCTCGCCAGTCCCGAGGAGACGAACCCCTTCGCGAGGGCCAGCCCCCCGCCGAACAGGAGCAGCACGTTCCACGGGATCTCCCGCCAGGCGCTCCGGTCGAGGAGGGCGGGACGATCCGGCTCGCCGCTCGGCACGAGGAAGAGCGCGAGGGCCCCGGCGACCCCCACCGAGGCGTCCTTCAGCATCCCCGGCTCCGGCAGGAAGCCGTCCCACAGGGGCCGGGTGATCCACGCGACCGCGGTCAGGAAGACGATCAGCGCGACGCGCCGGGCCCCCGGGCCCATCGGCCCGAGCTCCGCGCGGGCGCGGCGGACCACCTCCCGCCCCCCGGGCAGCTCGTCCAGCTCGGGCCGGTACGCGCCACCGACCAGCCACAGCCAGACGAGGGGCAGCGTCAGCACCACCACCGGGACGCCCACCAGCATCCACTCGGCGAAACCGACCCGGACGCCGGCCGCGTCGTCCAGCATCGCGACGAGGAGCACGTTCGGGGGGGTGCCGACGATCGTCCCGACGCCGCCGATCGACGCCGCCCACGCGATCCCGAGCATCACCGCCGTGCCGAACCGGAAGTGCCCCGGGCGGGTGTCGATGGCCAGGCCGGCCCGCCTGGCCTCGGCGGCGGCGTGCTCCACCAGCGCGAGGCCGACCGGCATCATCATCGCCGCGGTCGCGGAGTTGCTCACCCACATCGACAGGAAGGCGGTCGCCACCATCAGGCCGAGGACGATCCGCCGCGGGCCGGCGCCGACGGCGGCGACCACCGCGAGGGCGAGGCGCCGGTCGAGCCCCCAGCGGGTCAGCGCGGTCGCCAGCAGGAAGCCCGCGAGGAAGAGCAGGATCAGGTGGTGGCCGTACTCCCGGGACGTCTCCGCCGCCGGCAGCAGCCCGAGGAAAGGGAACGCGACCAGCGGCACGAGGCCGGTGGCGGCGAGGGGCAGCGCCTCGGTCACCCACCAGCAGGCCATCAGGAACGCGACCCCGGCCATCTTGCGGGCCGGGGCGGTCGCCGGGTCCCCGAGGGGCACGAACGCCAGCAGCGCGAACCCCGCGAGGCCGACCCAGAACCCGGCCCGGGCCGGGAGTCCCCGCCTGCCCTCGCCGATCATCGTCAGGCCCCCCGCTCCCGGCCCGGCCAGACCACCTTGTGGAGCTGGAGCTGGAACCGGACCGCCAGCCGGTCTGCCAGGATCCAGTCCGCGAGCTCCGCCGGGTCGAGTTCTCCGTGCACCGGCGCGAGCAGCACCTCGCCCCGGAAACCCGCCAGCTCCTCCCGCACGATGCGGCGGGCCTCCTCGTAGTCACGCCGGTCGGCGACCACCATCTTGACCTCGTCCCCGGGCCGCAGGCGGCCCAGGTTGGCCCGGTCCATTCGATCCATCATGCCCGATCCGGGCAGCTTGATGTCCAGGATCCGGACGACGGGAGCCGGAAGCAGCGAGATGTCCCGGTCGCCCCCGGTCTCGACGACCACGTCGAGCCCCTCGCGAACGGCGAGCCGGTGGGCAAGGCCGGGGATCGCCGCCTGGAGGAGCGGCTCGCCCCCGGTCAGGCAGACGTGCCGGAGCCCCGTGGCCAGGACCGCCTCGGCAACCTCGTCGACCTCCATCACCTCGCCTCCCTCGAAGGCCCAGGTGGTGTCGCACCAGCGGCAACGGAGGGCGCACCCGGCGACCCGTACGAAGGCGGTGGGCAGCCCCGCGCGGGTCCCCTCGCCCTGGATCGACGCGAAGATCTCCGCGATCCGCAGCGTTCCCGCCGGTACCGCGTCCCCCCCATCCCGCCGCCTTCGCGCCGCCATGCCGACTCCCCCGGGCCTAGCGCCGACGACGCGACGACCGTCGCCCTCTGCGGGCGCCCGGGAGCACCGGGAGGCCGCCGGCGACGGCCTCCTTCCACCACGCCTCGAGCCGGTCACGGGTCGGCGGCCGCTTCCTGCCGACGAGCCTGCGCAGCACGTACAGGTTCTGGAGATCCTCCCGGCAGTCCTCCCCCTTCTCGGTCTCGATCGCGGCGACCAGCCCGTCGAAACGGGGCTCGTTCATGATCCGCAGGAACGGGGCCGGCCCGAGCTCGCCGAAACCGATGTGCTCGTGCCGGTCGACCCGGGACCCGAGCGGCTTCTTCGAGTCGTTGAGGTGCAGGACCCGGAGCAGCTTCCTGCCGAGGACCCGGTCGAACTGCCTCCACGTCGCCGTCCATCCCTCGGGGGAGACCAGGTCGTAGCCGGCGGCGAAGGCGTGCTGGGTGTCGAAGCAGACCGCGACCCGCTCCGGGTGGGCGAGCCGCTCCCGGATCTCGGCCAGGTGCTCGAACCGGTGGCCGACGTTCGTCCCCTGTCCCGCCGTGTTCTCCAGCAGGATCGTCACCAGCGGTTCCGGGTGCCGCTCGTGGATCTCGTCGATCGCCGCCGCGATCCGGTCGAAGCAGGCCTCCTCGCCGGCGCCCCGGTGCGATCCGGGATGCATCACCAGGTAGGGAATCCCCAGCGCCTCGCACCGCTCCACCTCGACCAGCAGCGCGTCGAGCGACTTCCGCCACAGGCCGTCGTCCGGCGAGCCGACGTTGACCAGGTACGAGTCGTGGGCGATCACCGGCTGGAGGCCCGCCCGCTCGACCTTCTCGCGGAACCGGGCAACCTCGCCCGGGTCCAGGGGCCGCGCCTTCCACTGGTTCGACGACTTCGTGAACACCTGGAGCGCCTCGCAGCCGAGGGCGACCGCCCGGTCGACGGCGAGGTCGATCCCCCCGGCGATCGACATGTGGGCACCGACTCTCGGAGGCATCGCGTCTCCTCCCTCACGGCAGCTCGACCAGGGCGGCCTCGCGGCTGGCCACGTGGCGCAGCCAGGCCTCGACCGGGGCGAGCTCGCGATCGCCCCGCCCGGCGCCCGGGGGCACGTGGGCGGCGACCTGCTCGGCCTCGGTCGCCAGCAGGAACGGCCCGGTCGCCGCGGCGATGCCGCCCCGCGAGACCGCCATCTCCACGAGCGCGATCGACGTCCGGGCCCGCGGCGGGGCGTCCGGGCCGACCCGTCCGCTCCGCTCGAGGAGCGCCCGGAGCGGGTCCAGCAGGTCCGCCAGGACGGCCACGGGGGCCGCGGGAAGCTCCAGGATCCATCCCTCCACCATCCCCCGCACCAGGGCCGCCGTCCGGGACCCGGCGGGGCCGCGGCCCCCGGCCACGAGGGCGCACTCGTCCTCGACCGGGCAACCGGCCCCGGCACGGCATCGCGCAAGGGCGAGGCCCACGGCCGGGTCGGCCGCCGGGCAGGCGCCGGCGGGGAACGCGGCCAGCTCGGCGAGCGCCTCGTCGGCGGCGAGCCCTTCCCGGGCGGCGAGCCGGCCCAGGGGGCGCCGCTTCCCCTCGACGAGGGCCCGCCCGAGCACCCCGACCAGTTCCCCGAGGAGGGCCCCGTCCACCGCGACGAGGGGTGGCCGCCGCCCGCGCCGCGCCGTCATCGCGCATCCTCCCCGGCGAGCCAGGCCCGGATCCTCCCGGGCAGCCCGCCGAAGGCACCGTTGCTCATCGTCACGATCACGTCCCCCGGGCGGGCGATCTCCCGGAGGCGACGGAACAGCTCCCCCGGCGGGAGCGGCCCCTCCGCCACGAGTCCCCGCCCGCGCAGCGCGGCGGCCAGCGCGGCCACGTCCAGCCGTTCGCCCGGCGCGAACCGCTCGGGGCGATCGACCGGCCCGAGCAGGACGACGTCCGCCCCGGCGAGGGCGTCGGCCAGGGAATCCTGCACGAGGCGGCGCACCATCGTGTTCGAGCGGGGCTCGAGGCAGGCGACGAGGCGCCCCCCCGCCGGCACGCGCCCCCGCAGGGTCGCGAGGGTCGCGGCCACCGCGGTCGGGTGGTGGGCGAAGTCGTCGAGGGCGACCACGGCATCGCGCTCCCCGAGGAGCTCGAGCCGGCGTCCCGGGGGAACGAACCGGGCGAGCAGGGGCACCGCCTCCGCGGGATCGACTCCCGCCGCGGCGACGGCGGCCAGGGCCGCGGCGGCGTTCCGCGCGTTGTGGGCACCGGGGAGGGGCAGCCGGGCGCGGCCGACGTCCCGGCCCTCGACGACCAGGGTGAACTCCTGGCCGGTGCCGTCGTCCTCCCGGTCGACGACGCGGAAGGCGCTCGTCTCTCCCTCCCCGGCGAGCACGACCCGGCAGCGGGCGGACCCCGCGATCCTGCGCGCTCCCGGGTCGTCCCCGTGGACGACCAGCGTCCCCGAAGGCGGGACGAGCCGCAGGAACAGGGAGAACGCCCGCTCCACGTCGGCCAGGTCCCGGTAGATGTCCGCGTGGTCGAACTCGACCGGTCCGAGGACGGCGATCCGGGGCCAGTAGTGGAGGAACTTCGGTCCCTTGTCGAAGAACGCCGAGTCGTACTCGTCCGCCTCGAGCACCAGGTCGGGCCCCGCCCCGAGGCGCGCCCCGGCACCGAAGTTCCCCGGCCGACCGCCGATCACGAAGGAGGGATCCCGGCCGAGGAGGTCGAGCAGCGCCGCCACCAGCGATGCCGTCGTCGTCTTCCCGTGGGTGCCGGCGACCGCGATCCCCCGCCGTCCCGGCAGGAGCAGCCGCTCGACGAACTCCGGCATGGAGCAGAGCGGCCACCCCTCGTCGAGGACTCGCTCCAGCTCGACGTTTCCCCGCGAGAGCGCGTTGCCGACGACGACGAGGTCCGGGGCCGGGTCCAGGTTCGCCGGGTCCCACGGGGATCGAACCTCGATCCCGGCCTCCGCGAGCGCCTCCGAGGCCGGCGGCCAGGCGGCGCCGTCGGACCCGCGGACCGCGACCCCCCGCCGGGCGGCGAGGATCGCGAGGCCCGACATCGCCGAGCCGCAGATCCCGAGGAAGTGGATCGAGCGGGGCCAGTCCGCCGGCCAGCGGCCCATCCTGTCACTCCTTTCCGTTTCCGTTCCCGCGCGGAGGCGGCGCCGCCATGCGCAGGGGAGCCACGCCCAGCATGCCCCGTCGCTCGAGGCGCCGCACGAGCGCCGCCCGCGTCGACCCGAAGAGCCGCCGCCAGCGGGCCCGCGCGAGGGCCGCCCGCAGTTCGGGCAGGGCGTCCCGCATCGCGGCCGCCCCCCGCTCGATCGCCGGCCGGGCCCCGGTGAAGTCGAGCCAGTGGACGTCGGTCACCTCCGGGCGGATGGCCACGTCGGCGAGGGCCACGAGGAACGCACGCTGGACCCGCTCGGCGACCTCCTGGGCCCGGGAGAGGATCTCGGTCCCGCGGCGCAGCATCGGCCCCGGGGAGAAGTCCTCGGCGACGTCGACGGCCAGGACCACGTCCACCGGGAGCGAACACGCGGCCCGGGCGGGGACCTTCTCGACCGCGCCGCCGTCCACCAGGAACACCCCCTTCCCGGGGACCGGCGGCGCCAGGCCGGGGACCGCGCTCGACGCGGCGACCGCCTCCCGCAGCGACCCCCGCACGAACCAGGCCGGCACACCGGCCCGGAGGTCCGAGGCGACGGCCACGTACGGCACCCGGAGTTCCTCGATCGCCACGTCGGGCACCAGGTGGGCCAGGTTGTGCCGCCAGGCCTCCTCGGAGACGAACGCCTCCTTGAAGAGCCCCCATCCGTAGACGATCCCCTTCCGGATCAGCGCGGAGGCCCGCTCGGTCCAGCCGACGTCCCCGGTGTCTCCCGCGAGGAACTCGATCTCGTCCTTCCGGTACTCGTCCGACTCGATGAACCCGATGATCCGCTCCGTCGCCGCCCGCGCCGACCCGGTGGCGGCCCAGACGCCGCCGACGAGGGCGCCGATGCTGGTCCCGGCGACACCGTCGACCCGGATCCCCGCGTCCTCGAGGACCGCGAGGACCCCCAGGTGGGCGAGGCCCCGGGCGGCCCCGCCTCCCAGGGCGAGCCCGAGCCGCGGCCGGAACCAGTCCGCCATCGTTCCTCCCGTCCCCCCGCCGGCCGCCCGGCAGGCCTCAGAACGTCCACTCCACCCGCCGGTGAACCGCGCTCTCCGGGTCCCAGGTCACCCGCTCCACCTTCCAGGTCGCCTCGTCGGGCCGGCGCGGTTCGACCCGGCGGAAGTGGACCAGCAGGTCCAGGTGATCGAGGACGTCCATCGTGTACGTCCTGCCGAGCCCGATCTGGATGTGGTGGACGGTGCCGAGGGGCCAGCCGAGCAGGTAGACGTGGGTGAGCGGCGGCAGCGAGCCGTACCAGATCTCCCCGTACCCGAAGGAGAGACGGACCCGCAGCACCGGCGCTTCCTTCGTGCCCTCGCGGCCGACCGTCTCCCAGTAGGTTCCCCGCCCGACCATCGTGGCCCGGACGATCGTGTACCCGTGCGGGTCGAGGGTCATCCTTCCCTCGTCCCGCTCCCGCTCGTACCGGCGGACGGCCGCGAGGACCTGCTGCTTCCAGTTCTCCCAGGCCCTTCCCTCCCGCTCCCCCGGCGCCGCCGCGTCCACCGACGCGAGCCGCCACCAGGCATCGTCGGCCCGCTCGACCGGGGCCTCGGGGTCGGTCGCCTGGTGGAGGGCGGCAAAAAAGACCCCCGCGTTCCTCTCCAGCCGCTGAACGGGGACCCCGCACCCCGTGCACGGCAGCAGCAGGGTGGCCGCCAGGACGAGGAGCCCACCGGTGCCGATACGCCGTGACCGCGCTCCGCCTGCCATCGTCGTACCCTCCCGTCCCGCCCCCCGCCGGGCATCCAGTCTATCCCGGGTCGAGGGTTGTAAGATCGCGCCCGTTCACGCGCAGGGAAGGAGCCGATCCGTGCGGATCCCCCGGGACGTCGACCAGTGGTTTCCCCCGGACCTCTCCCGGGCGGCGGAGCTGCAGCGGATGCTCGCGGGACGGGTCGTCGAGGAGGACGCCCTCGGCCCGCTGCGAATCGTCGCCGGGGCCGATCTCTCCTACGACCGGGGGGAACGACTGCTCTTCGCGGCCGTCGTCGCCTTCGACGCCCGGACGCGCGAACGGGTCGCCACCGGGCGCCACGTCGGACCGGTGACCGTCCCCTACGTGCCCGGGTTCCTGTCGTTCCGCGAAGGGCCGGCCGTGATCGCCGCCCTCGCGGATCTCGGGCTCGAGCCGGACCTGCTGCTCTGTGACGGCCAGGGGCGGGCGCATCCGCGGCGCCTGGGCCTCGCCTGCCACCTCGGGATCGCCCTCGACCTGCCGACGATCGGGGTCGCCAAGTCGCTCCTGGTCGGGCAGCACCGGGAACCCTCCCCCCGGCGAGGAGCGGCGACCCGGCTGCTGCACCGGGGCGAGGTGGTCGGTCTCGCGCTGCGGACGCGGGACGGCGTGCGCCCTGTCTACGTCTCGGTGGGCCACCGGGTCTCCCTCCCCTCCGCCCGGCGGATCGTCCTCTCCTGGGCGCGACCGTTCCGGCTCCCGGAACCCCTGCGGGCCGCCCACCGGGAGGTCACCCGGATGCGCCGCGCCCGGGTATCATCGTCCCCGTGAGCACCCGGCATGGGAGGACCAGCCCGATGATCGAGCACGGCCTGCTCGCGGGGGGAATCCTGCTGGCGCTGCTGCTCGCCGGTTGCGCCGCGGGGGGCGGCCCCGGCCCGGTGGACGAAACCGAGATGGCGCGCCGCAGGGCGGCGATGGTGGAGACCCAGCTCCTGGCCCGGGACATCACCGACCCCCTGGTCCTGGAGGCGATGGGGAAGGTCCCGCGTCACCTGTTCGTCCCCCCCGCGCTCCGGGACCAGGCCTACCGGGACTCTCCGCTGCCGATCGGGCACGGCCAGACCATCAGCCAGCCCTACATCGTCGCCTTGATGACCCAGCTCGCCCGGGCCGCCCCCGGAAAGAAGGCGCTCGACGTCGGGACCGGCTCGGGTTACCAGGCGGCGATCCTGGCGGAGACCTGCGACGAGGTGTTCTCCATCGAGATCCTCTGCGACCTGGCCGAGGCGGCCCGGAAACGCCTCGCGGGCCTCGGCTACCGCAACGTCCACGTCCGCTGCGGGGACGGTTACGCGGGATGGCCGGAGGAGGCCCCGTTCGACGTGATCGTCGTCGCGGCGGCCCCGGCCCGCGTGCCGGAGCCGCTGGTCGAGCAGCTCGCCCCGGGGGGGCGCCTGGTCATCCCGGTGGGCAACGTGCACCAGGAGCTCGTCGTCATCGAGAAGCTGCAAGACGGTTCCCTGCGGCAGTTTACGGCGGGCGGGGTGCGGTTCGTGCCGATGACGGGCGAGGCTGCCCGCGGGGGTACGGCAAAAAACTAATCCGTTAGCCATCCGCCGCTGGCGGTGGTATCTTTCGTCCCTTCCCGGCACCCGTCGCCGGGCGGGGGAAGTGTTCCTGGAGCGTCCAAACCGTGGGGGACCGGCGCGATCCCCCGGAGGAGCAGAACCGTGCTCGAGCTCAAGAAGGGAGTGAACATCCTGCAGGAGGTCAGCGGGATCCGGACCGCGGAGGAGGCCGAGCGGGTCTTTGCCGAGCGCCTCGACGAGGCCAACCGGGCGAAGCTCGACCGGATCCGCAACGAGGAGGCGCGGATCGCCATCGCCGGCGCGATCGCCCTCGTCGATCCCGAGACCGTGTTCGTCCACGACGGGTCCCCCGAGGCCCGGGCCCATGTCCGGCGCGTCGCCCTCGAGCGGAAGGAAGAGGAACGGCTCAAGATGCCGGACCACACGATCCACTTCGACCTCGCCCAGGAGCAGGCCCGGATCGTGGACCGCACCTTCTACATCGTGAACCCGGGCGAGAAGGTCTCCGTCCTGGCGAAGAAGATCCTGCGGGACGATGCCCTCGCCTACGTGCGGGACTACATGAAGGGAATCGGCAAGGGCATGCCGCTCTTCGTCGGTTTCTACTCCCGGGGCCCGATCGGCGCCAAGGCGGCGATTCCCGCGCTCGAGATCACGACCTCGGCCTACGTGACCCATTCCGCCGACATTCTCTACCGGAACGTCTACGCGAAGTTCGACGAGGAGGTCGACCGGGCGGGCCTCTTCTTCACGAACGTCCACTCCCAGGGGCCGAACCGGCCCGAGGACCTGCCCAACGCCCGGGTGTTCATGGACCGGAGCTGGCTGACCACCTTCAGCACCTACTGCACCTACGCGGGCAACACGCTGCTCCTCAAGAAGGGGAACCACCGCTTCGCCGTCGACCTCGCCACCTATCTCAAGGTGGAGGAAGAGCTGTCGGAGCACATGTTCATCACCGGGATGACCGGTCCCGGCGGGCGGAAGACCTTCTTCGCCGGCGCCGCCCCCTCGGGCTGCGGCAAGACGACCACCGCGATGGTCGGTTCGGACTTCATCGGTGACGACCTGGCCCAGCTCTGGATCGCCGCCGACGGCACCCTGCGGGCCATCAACCCCGAGCAGGGAATCTTCGGGATCATCAAGGACGTCAACCGGGAGTCCGATCCCTACCTCATGAAGGCGATCCGGGAGCCCGGCAGCGAGGTGATCTGGTCGAACGTCCTCGTCGCGGACGGCGTTCCCTACTGGGAGGGCTCCGGCGAGGAACTCCCCGAGCGGGGGATCAACTTCCAGGGCGAGTGGTGGAAGGGCAAGACCGACGAGAACGGCAAGCCGATCCCGCCATCCCATCCGAACGCCCGGGTCACCGTCCCCTGCACCAGCATCGGCAACTACAACGAGCAGCTCGCCGAGGACCCGGCCGGTGTCCCGGTCAAGGTGATCACCTACTCCGGGCGTGACGCCGACACGATGCCCCCGATCGTCGTCGCCAAGACGCCGGAGGAAGGCGTCGTGATCGGCGCCTCGATCGTCTCCCAGGCGACCGCCACCGAGGTCGGTGTCACCGGCGTGCGTCGCCAGCCCTGGGCGAACGCGCCGTTCATCCCGGGGCCCCTCGGCGACTACATGAACGCCCAGTTCAAGTTCTTCGGCTCGAAGAAGTTCTCGGACGAGGGTCGGCCGATCCTGGCAGGTCTCAACTACTTCCTCACCCACGAGGCGCGCGGTGGATCCGGCACGGGCCTCCTCGGCGAGAAGCGCGACGTGCGGGTGTGGCTCTCCTGGCTCGAGCGGTTCGCCCACGGCGAGGTCCGCGCGATCGAGACCCCGATCGGCTTCCTGCCCCTGTACGAGGACCTCCGGGAGCTGTTCGCCGGGCTGATCGACAAGCCGTACCCGCGGGAGCTGTACGACATGCAGTTCTCGCTGTACGTCGACAACCTCGTCGCCCGGATCGACCTGCAGACCGAGGCCTTCCGGAAGGACGAGAACATCCCGGAGCTGCTGTTCCAGATCTACGACCGCCAGAAGAAGGAGCTCCTGGCCCTGCGCGAGAAGCACGGCCCGGTGGTCCCGCCGGCAACCCTGCTCGAGGAGGCGGGGGGCGCCCGCTGAGCCTTCCCCCGGGAACGCGACCGGCGGCCCGGCCCCGGGGGGCCGGGCCGCCGCCGTTTGCCCCCGCGCGCGTTCTCTGGTATTTCCCGGGCTTCCGCCCCGGTCCGGGGCCGCGAGGAGAAGAGGTCGATGGCCAAGGAGATCACCCCCCGCGAGACGGACTACGCCCGCTGGTACACCGACGTCGTCACCCGCTCGACGCTCGCCGACTACTCCCCGGTGAAGGGTTGCATGGTGATCCGTCCCCACGGCTACGCCCTGTGGGAGAACATGCGGGACGCCCTCGACCGGATGTTCAAGGCGACGGGGCACGTCAATGCCTACTTCCCCCTGTTCATCCCGAAGAGCTTCCTCTCGAAGGAGGCCGAGCACGTCGAGGGGTTCGCCAAGGAGTGCGCGATCGTCACCCACACCCGCCTCAAGGGGGTCGAGGAGGACGGGAAGCGATTCGTGGTCCCGGACCCGGAGTCGAGGCTCGAGGAGGAGCTGATCGTCCGGCCGACCTCCGAGACGATCATCTACGCGATGTACGCGAAGTGGATCCAGTCCTGGCGGGACCTGCCCCTGCTGATCAACCAGTGGGCCAACGTCGTCCGCTGGGAGATGCGGACGCGGCTCTTCCTCCGGACCACGGAGTTCCTCTGGCAGGAGGGACACACCGCGCACGCCACCCACGAGGAGGCGATCGAGGAGGCGCTGACGATCCTGCGCATCTACCGCGAGTTCGCCGAGGAATGGCTCGCGATCCCGGTGCTGACCGGGACCAAGACCGAGAAGGAGAAGTTCGCGGGAGCGGTGACCACCTGGTGCATCGAGGCAATGATGCAGGACGGGAAGGCGCTCCAGGCGGGTACGAGCCACGACCTGGGACAGAACTTCGCCCGGGCGTTCGACCTCAGGTACCAGACCCGCGAGGGAAACTGGGAGTACGCCTGGAACACATCCTGGGGGGTTTCCACGCGGCTGATCGGCGCCCTCGTGATGACCCACGGGGACGACGACGGGCTGGTCCTCCCGCCCCGGGTCGCCCCGGTGCAGGTCGTGATCGTTCCCATCTGGCGCAACGACGAGCAGCAGCGGGCCACGATCACCGCGGGCCGGGACCTGCTGGCAAGGCTTCGGGACGCCGGCTTCCGGGCAACGCTCGACGAGCGCGACAACGTGAACCCCGGGTTCAAGTACGCGGAGTGGGAGCTCCGCGGCGTTCCGCTGCGGCTCGAGCTCGGTCCCCGCGACCTCGAGAAGGACGCGGTGATGGCGGTCTCCCGCCTCGACCGCCAGAAGGTGTCCGTGCCCTTCGCCGACCTGCCGGCAAGGGTCCGCGAGCTGCTCGACGAAATCCAGGGGGCGATGCTGGACCGGGCCCGCAGGTTCCGGGACGAGCGAACGCGGGACGTCGACGACTGGGCCGCCTTCGAGCGCGAGATCGAGGACGGCGGGTTCCTCCGGGCGCGACACTGCGGTGACCGGGCCTGCGAGGAGGCGATCCAGGAAAAGACGAAGGCAACGGTCCGGGTCCAGCCGGACGGAGAGCCGGACGATCCGGGACCCTGCGTCCACTGCGGCAAGGACTCTCCGCGCCGGGTCGTCTTCGCGCGGGCGTACTAGTCCCGGTCCGGGGCGGTTCCCCCCGGGGCGCGGGAGGCGTACGATGGGGACGATGGGCGGTCCCCCCCGGGCGGGCGCTCTCGCGCCAGGGGCCGGGTTCCCGCCGCGGCCGCGGCGACCGTCCGCGGGAGGTTCCCATGCAGTGTCGGCGTCTCGTCTCCGCGGTCGGTCTCCTGCTCCTCGCGACATCCCTCGCCGCGCCGCCGTGCCGGGCCGGTGAGCCCGCGTCCTTCGCGGGCACGCGGTGGAGGCTGGTGGACTCGTCGATCCCCCTCCGCGTCCGGGTGAAGCACGAGGGTCGCGGCTCGTTCCAGCTCGACGGCGCGTTCCTCGCCGGCCACGCCGACGGAAGGAACGGCTGGCTCATGCTCTATCCCGAGCGGGCGGTCGTCGAGGACTGGGCCGACCCGGCCGCCTGCGGTTACAACTGCCTCGCCCTGAAGCTGACCTGGACCCAGCGGCGACGTCGCGTCACCTGCTCGGTGGACCGGGACTACGCGCGGCAGGTGGTGCGGGTCGCGCTGGAACAGGCCCTCGACCTCGATCACGAGCAGTGGTCGGTGCAGCCGGGCAGCGTGCGCCTCAAGGCGAGGATCCGGAGGAGCGGCGAGGCGACGAAGGTTCGCCTCAGGATCCGCTTCACGGCGACGCCGTCGGGAGAGACCTCGGCAACAACACGCCGGAAGGGAAAGCTGAAGGTCGACGTGGTCCTGCCGCGGGAAGCCTCCTGAAACCCGGAAGGCCGGGGCCGCTCCCGGGCAGCGGTCCGGCCGGGGGGAGGATCGCCCGTCCGCCGGGAGCCCCGGAGACCGCGGGAAGGGTCGGCCTTCGGACCACCGGCACGGGCGTCCCGCGACCGGCCCTCCCGGCAGCTTCCGCCCCGGCACGCGCTCCTTGCACGGGGCGAGCGCGCGGACAAACGTTTCCCGGGACGCGACTGATACCGTTCTCGGGAGGTGATCGATGCGTTCGAAGACCATCATGGCCACCCTGGCCACCCTGGCCCTTCTCGGTCTCGCCGTGCCTGCCCGGGCAGGCGATGACGCATCCTTCCTCGGCGGCTGGATCGACTGGCATCCCGCCCCCTTCCAGGTGAAGGTCCGGGGCGTCGGCAAGGGGATCCTCGAGCTGGAGCGGGTGCGCTTCTCCGGCGGGCCCGACGCGGGAGCCTTCACGGCCTACGCCAGGGAGAAGTTCCGGCCGACGTGGTCCCGGGCCTATTCCAGCGCCGGGGTGCTCGACTTCTACTACACCTGGACCCAGAAGAAGCGCCGGGTCACGTGCGTGCCCCGGGACGAGGACGTCGTGGCCGACTTCGTCCGGGTGGTGATCGAGGAGGCACTCGACATCGACCACGAGACCCACGAGGTCGAGATCCTGAAGACCCGGATCCGCGCCAAGGTGGCTCGTGACGGGCAGACGGCCCGGATGAAGTTCCAGGTACGGTTCCGTGTCGTTCCCGTGGTCGAGGGCGCGGAGAAACCTCGCAAGGGCCGCCTGAAGATCCGGCTCAACGGCGAGGGGGAAGATCCCGTCTGACTTCCCGGGCCTTGCCGTTCCCGCGGACGAGCCCCAGGAGCCGTCCCAGGAGACCATCGACGGGGCCGTCGTGCACGGCGACCCGGGGCAGCCGGTAGGGGTCGTCCCCCGGACGGGCGATCCCGGGGCGCATCGTGAGCGCCGCCCGGTACCCGGCGGCGCGCAGCGCGTCGACCACCGGGGCGGGAACTCCCGCGACGGCCCCGTACGGGAAGGCGAAGACCGGCAGGTCCATCCAGGGAGGCGGGGCGACCTCCCGCGCCAGTTCCGCGCCCGCGAGGAGTTCCACGCGCCGGTGGCCCGCGCCGTGAAAGCCGACCGCGGCGCCGACATCGCGCCATGCGCCGGGACGCGCGGGAGTCCCCCCCTCCCCCAGGACGTCCCAGCGGAACCTGCCCCAGGGAGCCGCGTCCTCTCCGCACGGGAAGACGGCGGCCTCGATCCCGCGCTCCCGCAACACCGGGAGGCCCCACCGGAGCAGGTCGAGGGTTCCGTCGTCGAACGTCAGCACGAACGAGAGCCCCGGCGGCAGCGTGCCGCCCGCGAGGGCCTCGAGCGCCTCGGCCGGGGCAAGGAAGGGCCCCACCCGGCCCAGGGTCGCGACGATCCCCGCGAGCTGCCGCGCCGGCACCGCCAGGTCGAGCGGATCGGGACCCCGGCGCCGGGTCACCCGGTGACCCGCCAGGATCACCAGGCCGCCACCGGGCAGCCGGGCCCGGGCCTCGCGCCGCAGGCGGCGGACCAGGAAGCCGGACCGTACCGCCGACCGCAGCTCGCGCGCGAGCCGCACCGGCCCGGCCCGTCGCGGCCGGGGTGGCGGCGGCGCCGGGGCTCCGGGCGGACCGATCGCCGGGTCGAGGCCGGGCGGCACCGGCAGGACGACCCGCGCCGCCGCCAGGCCCGCGAGTTCCCCCGGGAGCGTCCCTCCCGCGAGGGCCTCGAGGGTTCGCCCGTCGACCCGGGCCTCCTCCGGCAGGATCCCCTCGAACGGCCCCGCCTCCTCCTCCGAGATGAACGGGGCTCCCCGCCGGCGCAGGACGGTGGCTCCGTCCGCGGGGGCCGCGACGTACTCCGGGGACGGGCGCCAGGGCCCGACCGGGGGCGGCAGCACGGGACCGTCCGCCCGGAGGACCCCCGGCACCCGGCCTCCCAGCGCCGAGAGGTCCGGCGAGTCCCGGAACCGCCCCGGGTCCGTCCCCGGGGCCAGGTCCCCTCCCCCCGCCGCCACGCGGACGACCTCCCGCTCGTCGATCAGCCGCGGATCCAGCGGGGACAGGGCGTCGAGCCATTCCCCCGGCGCCAGGGGCGCCCGCCCGGCGTAGAGGTGCGGCCGCAGGCGGTTGTGAAGGTGGGAGAGAACCGCCGTCCCGTCCCCGGCGAGGACCCGGCGGATCTCCCGGGCCGCTCCCGGGACCGAGGGGAAGTCGAAGAGCGCGTCGACGACGTGCACCCGCGAGAACGTGCCGTCCGGGAACGGCAGCGGGTCGGCGGCCCCGGCGCAGACCAGCAGCGCGTCCGGAACCAGGTGACGCCGGGCGAGGAACAGGACCGGGAAGAGCGAGTCGACGCCGGCGAGGGGCCCGGCCCCGAGGGCGGCCAGGGAGACCAGCAGGTGCCCGACGCCGCATCCGAGGTCGAGGACCGGGCCCGCACCCGGGCCCGCGAGCACGGCGAGAGCCTCCGCGGCGACGAACGTGGGGTCGGACCGCCGCCGCAGCAGGTAGTCCGCGAAGGCGGGAACCGGCCAGGGGGGACGGCCGAAAAGGGCCCGGACGGCCGCCGGGAACCCTCCGCCCGATGCCCGTCGCAGGCGCCGGCGGACCCGGCGGGCAGCCCGGCCCGGCCCTGCCGACCGGGAGAGGGCCCACGCGCCCAGGCGCTCGAGGACCCGGTCCGCCCGGCTCCGCAGGTCCGCCCCGGCCAGGATCGCCGCGGCGGTCTCCTCGTCCCCCTTCTCGAGGGCGGCGAGGGCGCCGTCGGTGGCCCGCCCTTCCCGCAGGACGACGATCCCGTGGACGACCGGCCAGCGGCGTCGGCGACAGGCCAGGGCGCCTCCCGCCGGGAGATCCTCCGGGACGAACGTCCCGCCGCAACAGGGGCAGCGCAGGCGGGAGAGCCAGGCGTCGAGCGCGGGAGGAAGGGGCATCCGGGTCCTCGGGCGGGGCGGGCCCTCCCCGCCCCCGGGATAGGATAGGTCCGCCGGCGTCCGCAGGGCACCGATCCGCCCCGGAAAACCTTGCCTTTCCCGGTCCCGGACCAGAGGATTGACCCCGGGGCCCGGGCCCGCGAAGGGGGTGCCGTGCCCCGGAGGTCCTGCCGATGAAGCTCGAGGGAACGACGGTCCTGGTCACCGGGGGCACCGGCTCGTTCGGCAAGGCGTGCACCCGCGTCCTCCTCGCGGAGCATGACCCGGCCAAGGTGATCATCCTGAGCCGGGACGAGCTGAAGCAGTACGAGATGGCCCAGGAGTTCCGGGATCCGCGCCTCCGGTTCTTCCTCGGGGACGTGCGCGACCGGGACCGCCTGCGCCGCGCCTTCGAGGGCGTGGACATCGTGATCCACGCGGCCGCGCTCAAGCAGGTCCCGGCGGCCGAGTACAACCCGCTCGAGGCGATCCGGACGAACATCTTCGGTGCGGCAAACGTCGTGGACGCGGCCCTCGACACCGGCGTGCGGCGCGTCGTCGCCCTGTCCACCGACAAGGCGGCGAACCCGATCAACCTGTACGGCGCGACGAAGCTCTGCCAGGACAAGCTGTTCGTCGCGGCGAACTCCTACGCCGGCGCCCGCGACGTCCGGTTCGCGGTCGTCCGCTACGGCAACGTGGTCGGGTCCCGCGGTTCGGTGATCCCCTTCTTCCTGAGCCGGCGGGAGACCGGCGTCCTGCCGATCACCGACGAGCGGATGACCCGCTTCTGGATCACGCTCGAGCAGGGCGTGCGGTTCGTCCTGCGCGCTGTCCGCGAGATGCGGGGGGGCGAGATCTTCGTCCCGAAGCTCCCGTCGATGCGGATCGTCGACCTGGCGCGGGCGATCTGCCCGGACTGCCGGCTCGAGGTCACCGGGATCCGGCCCGGGGAGAAGCTCCACGAGGTGATGGTCCCGGTGGACGATGCCCGGAGCACCCTCGAGTACGAGGACCACTTCGTCATCCAGCCGCTCTTCCCCTGGTGGGACGCGGAGGCGTTCCGGAGGGAACGGGGAGGGCGCCCCTGCCCCGACGGCTTCTGCTACAGCTCCGACGCCAACGACCGCTGGCTCTCGGTCGAGGAGCTGCGCGAGATCGTCGCCAACCACCTGCCATGAGCGATGCGCCCGGAAGAGGTTTCCTGCCGTACGGCCGCCAGTGGCTCGGGGAGGAGGAGATCGAGGCGGTGGTCGCCGTCCTGCGCGGTGACTGGCTGACCCAGGGCCCGGCGGTCGAGCGGTTCGAACGGAGGCTCTGCGAGGTCACGGGAGCGCGGCACGCGGTCGCGGTCTCGTCCGGCACCGCCGCCCTGCACCTCGCGATGCTCGCCCTCGGCGCGGGACCGGGTGACCTGGTGGCCGTGCCCCCCCTCACCTTCGCGGCCTCCGCGAACGCGGCGCTCTACGCCGGGGCGCGCCCGGCCTTCGTCGACGTGCACCCGGGCACCTGGTGCCTCGACCCGGAGCGGCTGCACGACCTGCTCCGGTCTCCCCCCCGGGAGGGCCGCCTCCGGGGCGTCGTGCCGGTCCACTTCGCCGGCCTCCCGGCCCACGCGGCGGAGATCGCGGCGATCGCCCGGGAGCACGGTCTCTTCGTCCTCGAGGACGCCTGCCACTCCCTGGGCGCCGAGTGGGAGGACGAGGCGGGGCGCACGCACCGGGTCGGCGACGGCGCGACGGCGGACGCCACGGTGCTCTCCTTCCACCCGGTCAAGGGAATCACGACCGGCGAGGGCGGCGCGGTCCTCACGCCCCACGCCGAGGTGGCGGACCGGGTGCGCCGCCTCCGCCATCACGGGATCGAGCGGGACCCCGCGCGGTTCCGGTTCCCCTCTCCCGGCGCCTTCTACCACGAGATGCAGGAGCTGGGATTCAACTACCGGATCACCGACATCCAGTGCGCCCTCGGGACGGTGCAGCTCGACCGCCTGGGAGGTTTCGTGGCGCGGCGCCGGGAACTGGCCGCCCGGTACCACCGCCTGCTGGCGGACGAGCCCCGGGTGTCGTTCCAGGAGATTCCGCCCGGCTGCCGCTCCGCCTGGCACCTGCTCGCGGTCGAGCTGCCCGACCGCGACCGGGTCTTCGCGGGCCTCCGGGAACGGGGCATCGGCTGCCAGGTCCACTACCTCCCCGTGCACCTGCACCCCTTCTACCGGGACCTGGGATACGGGCCCGGTCTCTGCCCCGTCGCCGAGCGGCACTCCGCCCGGACCCTCACCCTGCCCCTGTTCCCCGCGATGGCCGACGCCGACGTGGACCGGGTCGTGGCCGGGCTCCGCGACGCGCTCGATGCCGCGGCGACGGGAGACGACGATCGATGACGCGGCCGGGCCCGGTTCCCGGTGCCATCGTCCAGGCGCGCCTGGGCTCCACCCGCCTGCCCCGCAAGGTCCTGGAGCCGATCGAGGGAACGCCGATGCTCGGGCGGGTCGTCGAGCGGCTCGGCCGCGCCCCCGGCATCGAGAAGATCGTCCTCGCGATCCCGGAAGGGAAGCGGGACGAGCCCCTGGCGGACCTGGGCCGGGCCCTCGGCGTCACGGTCTTTCGCGGTCCCGAGCGCGACGTGCTGGCACGGTACCTCGGGGCGGCCCGGGCCCACGGGATCGACCCGGTCGTCCGGATCACCTCCGACTGCCCCCTGATCGACCCGGAGGTGGTCGGGGCGACCCTGGCCGCCTTCCTCGATCGCCGGCAGCACCGGGACCCGGTCGACCTGCTCGCGAACACCGTCCCGCGCCGGTGGCCGCGGGGACTCGACACGGAGGTCGTCTCCCTCGCGGCGCTCGCGGAACTCGACCGGGTCGAGGACGACCCGGCCGTGCGGGAACACGTCACCCTCGGCATCTACCGCCGGCCCGACCGCTTCCGGGTCGCCGGCCTGCCGGCCGAGCGGGACCTCTCCCGGCTGCGGTGGACGGTGGACACGCCCGAGGACCTGGCCCTGGTGCGGGAGATCTACCGCGAGCTGCTTCCCGCCCACGGCGCGGGATTCGGGTGGCGCGCGGTGGTGGCGCTGCTCGAGCGTCGCCCCGACCTGGCCGCGGTGAACGCCCGGGTCCGCCAGAAGGAGGTTCCCCCGTGAGCGGGTGGGACGCGCGGCCGCGGGTCCTGCTGCGGGCGGACGCCGGGCGAAACGCCGGGGCGGGCCACCTGGTGCGCTCGATCGCCCTCGCCGAGGGATTCGTCCGGGCCGGCGCCGAACCGGTCCTCGTCACGCCGCAGCTCCCCCCGGGGATGGCGCGGCTCCTCGCGGAGCGGCCGGTCGTCCACGCGCCGGTCCCCGGCCTCGCGCCCGGTGACCCGGGGCCCCTCGCCGAGCTCGCGGACGGCGGCGCCGCGCTCGTCGTCCTCGACGGCTACCGCCTGGGGCCCGAGGCCGTCCGGGCCGCGCGGCGGGCCGCGCCGTTCGTCGCGGCCCTGGCGGACGGGAACGCCCCGGCCGGCGTGGACGCGGTCGTGGACCACGAACTGTGCGCCGACACGGCCCGCTACCCGTCTGTCCGTCTCCGCCTCCTCGGTCCGCGGTACGCCCTGCTGCGGGAGGAGTTCCGGGACCCGCCTCCGCGAACCGACCCCGATCCGGGTCCCCCGCGGGTCCTGGTCACCCTCGGCGGTTCGGCCACGGGCCGCCTGGGAGACCGGGTGCTCGCGCTCCTCGCCGCCGCCGGGCGACCCCTCCGCGCCCGGATCGTCGGGAACCCCTGGGAGGAGGCGCCCCGCCGCGACGCCCCGGCGGGGCCGGTGGTCGTCGAGTTCGTGCCCCCGCGGCCCTCCCTGGTGGAGGAGTTCGCCCGGGCGACCGTGGCGGTGCTCGCCGCGGGAGGCACCCGCTTCGAGGCCGCCCGGTGCGGGTGCCCGATGCTGCTCGGCGTCCTTGCCGACAACCAGCAGGAAGACGCCCGCGCCTTCGTGGCGGCGGGAGCGGCCCGGGACCTCGGCCGGTGGGACGACCTCGATCCCCGGGAGGGTGGCATGCTCCTGCGGGAACTCCTCGACCGCCCGGACCTCCGGAAGCGGCTCGCCGCCCGGGCGACGGCGCTGGTCGACGGCCGGGGAGCGGAGCGCGCGGCGCGCCGACTCCTCGCCGCGGCGCTCGATGCCGGCGGGAGGAAGACACGATGAGAGAGGTGATCGAGATCGGCGAACGGAAGGTCGGGCCCGGCCACCCGTGCTTCGTCGTCGCCGAGGCCGGCTCCAACCACGACGGCTCCCTCGAGCAGGCCCTCGCCCTGGTCGACGTCGCCGCCGACGCGGGGGCCGACGCCGTCAAGTTCCAGCTGTTCCGCGCGAGGAAGCTGTATCCCCGTTCCGCCGGCAGGAGCGACTACCTGGGGATCGCGAAGCCGATCTACGAGATCATCCGCGAGATGGAGATGCCCCCGGAGTGGCTGCCCCGTCTCGCGGAACGGGCCCGGGAACGCGGGATCGTCTTCTTTGCCGCCCCGTTCGACGAGGAATCGGCGGATCTCCTCGAACCCCACGTGCCGGTCTTCAAGGTCGCCTCGTACGAGATGACCCACCACCCGCTGCTGCGGCACGTCGCCGCCAAGGGCAAGCCGGTGATCCTCTCGACCGGGACGGCGAACCTGGACGAGGTCGCCCGGGCGGTGGAGGCGTTCGCCGCCACCGGCAACGACCGGCTCGCCCTCCTCCAGTGCACGGCGAAGTATCCCGCGCCCCTCGAAGCGCTCAACGTGCGGGCGCTGGTCACGCTCCGGGAACGGTTCGGACTGCCGACGGGCCTGTCGGACCACAGCCGCGACCCCCTGGTCGGCCCGATGGCCGCCGTCGCGCTCGGCGCATCGATCGTCGAGAAGCACTTCACCCTCTCGAACCGCCTGCCCGGACCGGACCACGCGTTCGCCGTGGAGCCGGCCGAGCTGGCGGAGATGGTCCGGCGCATCCGCGACGTCGAGCGCGCCCTGGGGCACGGGCGCAAGGAGGCCCTGCCCGAGGAGGAGGAGCTGCGGCGCTTCTCCCGCCGGTACGTCTACACGACCCGGGCCGTCGGGGCCGGCGAGCCCTTCACCCGGGAGAACGTCGCCGTTCTCCGGGCGGGAAAGCTGCCGCCGGGGCTGCCCCCCGAGGCGCTCGACCGGGTCCTGGTCGCCCGCGCCGCGCGGGACCTTCCCCCGGAAAGCCCGGTGACGGAGGACGACCTGGCATGAGCAGCGCGGCTCCCCTCAGGGTCGTCACCCTCGGCTACCTCTGGCGGGTGGCCCGGGCGGCCCGGGAGGCCGGCCACGACGTGCGAGCGGGGCTCGAGCCGGGCCGGTCGCGCACGAACGACGCCCGCGACGCCCTCCGGCGGGCGGGAATCCCGGTCTTCGACGTTCCCGCGGTGGACGAGGGGCTGGCCCGGAGGGTCGCCGGCTGCGACCTGCTCCTCGTCGGCGCGTTCGGCCGGATCCTGCCCGGGGATCTCCTCGAGGAGCCGGCGTGCGGCGCGTTCAACGTCCACCCCTCCCTCCTGCCCGCGTTCCGGGGGAACAACCCGATCGAGTGGCAGATCCTCCGGGGAGAGCGGACCGGCGGCGTGACGGTCCACGAGCTGGTCGAGGAGGTCGACGCCGGGCCGATCGTCGCCGCCCGGTCGTTCCCGATCGGGCCGGACGACGACTGGGAGACCGTCTTCGAGCGGGCCCACCGGGAGGCGGAGAGGCTCCTCCGGGGGCTGCTCCGCGAGGACCCCGCGCGCTGGCCCCGGAAGCCCCAGCCTCCGGGTCCCCCGCCCCTGCCGGTCCGCAGACGACGGGACGGCGTCGTGGACTGGTCGCGACCCGCCGGCGAGATCCGGCGTCTCGTCCTCGCGGAAGGCTGGCGCGGATGGGTCCGGTCGGCGCGGGCGGACGGGGCCGACGTGGTCCTCGAGGGGGTCCGGGTCGAACCGTTCCCCGGGTCCGCGCCTCCCGGCACCGTGCTCGAGGGGGGCTCCACGCCCCTGGTCGCCACCGGGGACGGGGCTCTCCGCCTTCTCCGTCACCGCGCCGCGCCCCCGCTCCGGGCGGGGGAACGCCTCGGGAGGATCGGCCGGTGAGGGCGCCCCGGGTCGCGATGATGCAGCCGACGTTCCTGCCCTGGACCGGGTATTTCGCCCTGGTCGCGGCGGTGGACGTCTTCGTTTTCCTCGACGACTTCCAGTTCTGCCGGCGGTCGTTCCACCACCGGAACCGCGTGCTCCTGCCCGACGGAACGGTGACGTGGATCACGCTGCCCGTCGCCCACGGCGGCCGGGTGAGCCTGCGGCAGGCCCGTCCCCTCCTCGACGAGGGGTTCCGCCGGCGGTTCCTCGAGACGCTCCACCACGCCTGGGCCCGGTGCGGGCACCGGGACGAGGCGCTGGCCCTGCTCGAGCCCTGGATCCGCAGGGACTGGGAAAGCGTCGCCGCCATGAACGCCGCCCTCGTGCGGGAGATCGCCTCCCGGCTCGGGTTCTCGCCCCGCTTCGTCGAGAGCTCGTCCCTCGGCTCCAGGGGGCGCCGCTCGGCACGGATCGCCGACCTGCTGCGCCGCGTCGGCGCCGGGAGCTACCTGGCCGCTCGCGGCTCCCTCGGCTACATGGTCGAGGACCGGGTCTTCCCCCTGCCGGACGTCGAGACCTGGTTCCAGCGGTACGACCCCGTTCCCTACGACCAGCTCCCGGGCCGGCCCTTCGTGCCGTATCTCTCGATCCTCGACCCCCTCGCCCGGCACGGGTCGGCGCGAACCCGGGAGATCGTCCTCGCCGGGGCGGCTCCGTTCGAGCCCTGGGACCGGGCGGTCGCCGGCATGGCGCCGGGGGGCCGCCCATGACCGGGCGCTCGTCCCCGGCCCCCGGGACCCTCACGCGGCTCTTCCTCAGGAACACCGCCGCGAACCTCGCGCTCCGTGGAGCCTCGGTCGTCGCGTCCCTGGTGGCTACCGCGGCGCTGGTCCACGGCTACGGGGAGGACCGGTTCGCCGTCATCGTCCTCGGGCTGCACCTCGCCGGTCTCGCGTCCCTGGCCGCGCCCGGGCTGCCGGGCGCGCTCACCCGGGAGGTTGCCGCCGCCGTCGGCCGGGGAGCTCGCGGGGATGCGGGGCGCCTGGTCCGCGCGGCGGGGCGCCTCTACCTCCTCGGCGGCCTGCTGCTCGGGAGCGCCCTCGCCGCGTTCGCGCTCCTGGGCGGGATGCGCCTGTTCCGCTTCCCCCCCGGGACGTACCGGGAGGGCACCACGGTGCTCGCGCTGGCCGGGGCCGTCCTCGCCGCCCGCTGGGCCTTCGCTGCCTTCGGGGACGCCCTCGCCGGCCTCCAGGAGTACCCGTACCTGGCAGCGGTCCGCTCGGCGGTCGCCCTCGGGGTCTCCGCGGGCGTGGCCCTGGCCGCCTGGCGCGGCCTGCCCCTCGCCGTGGTGCCCGGGATCCACGCGCTTGCCCGGGTCGTCGAGGGGCTTCTCCTCCGGGCCCGGGCCCGCCGCCTGCTGCCTCCTCCGCCGGTCCCGCCGGGCGAGACCCTGCGCACGCTGCGGCCCGTGTTCCGCATCGGGGCGGAGATGGCGGTCCTCGAGGTCGCCGGGGTGGTCCACCACCGGGTCGACACGCTGGTCCTCGCCGTCCTCGCCTCGGCCCCCGCGGTCGCCGCCTGCCAGGTGACGGTTCGCCTGCACAACCTCGTCCGGGAGTTCCAGGGCACCCTGGCCTCGGCCCTCGCTCCCCTGGTCGCCCGGGAGTCGGGCCGCGGCAACGAGGCCGCGGTGGAACAGGTCCTCTACCGGGGCACCCGGTACGACCTCGTCGTCCTTCTCCCGGTCGTGATCCCGGCGGTCCTGTTCGCCGGGGACTTCCTGCGCCTGTGGCTCGGACCGGAGTGGGCCCGCTGGGGTCCCCTGGCGGCCGCGTTCGCCGGGTACTGGGGCGTGGCGGCCCTGACCACCTTCGCGGGCCAGGTCGCGGTCGGCACGGCCAACGTGCGCCCGCTGGCCGCCATCGCCGCGGGGACGGCCGTCGTCAACCTGGCGCTCTCGATCGTCCTCGCACCCCGCCACGGGGTGGCCGGGGTCCTCGGGGCCACGCTGGTCGCCTACGGCCTCGCCCTGCCGCTCCAGGCGATCTTCCTGTTTCCGCGCCTGGGAATCCGGCCGGGACGTTTCCTCCGGGAGGTCATCCTCCCCGTCTACCCGGCGGCCCTGGCCCTTGCCGTCACCCTGGCCCTCCTGCGCCGGGTCGTGCCGCCCCCCGCCGGCTTCCCCGCCCTCGTCTTCCAGGGGAGCATCGCTGGCTTCGTCGTCCTCGCGGTCCTGGCGCGGGTCGCCCTCGAACCCCGGGACCGGCAGCGCCTCCGCGCGTTCCTCCGCGGACGCCGGGAGGAGGCTCGATGAGCCGGCTGCTCGTGCCCCGGCGGAGGCCGGAGGCCCTGCTCCTCGGGGCGCGGCCGGGAGACGTCCTGCTCCGGCCCGGGGAGTTGCCCCTCCCGCTTCCGACGGCCGCCCGGGTGGTCGATCGGTATGCCCTGCTCCCGGTCGAGGAGCGGGCCCGCATCGCCGCCGCCGTCCCGCGGTGGCTCGACGGCCTCGCGGAGACCGGGGAGGCCCGCCGCCTCGCGCGGCACGGGATCTCCCTCGTGGACCTGGTCGCCGGCGAGCGGGTTCCGGCGCTCCTCGAGGCCCTCCGCCTCGGTCTCCTCCTCGCGCGCCTCCGGGAGGGAGCGGTGGCGCCGGAGTGGATCGTCGGAACCCCCTGGCCGGCGCTCGGACCGGCCCTCGCCGGGGCCGGGATCCCGGCCGACCAGGTGACGGCCCGCCGCGAGCCCCGCTGGCACCTGCTGCTCCCGGCCCTGCCCCGCCTGGCGGGGCTGATCGATCCCGGCGGCCGGGCCGCCCGGCGCCCGCGGAACGCGTGTCTCGCGCCGGTCCGCGGCCGCGTCCTCCTGCTCGAAAACCCGCGGACCCGTGCCCTTGCCCACGAGCTCGAGGCGGCCGGGATCCACCTCGCGCGCCTCGCTCCCGTGGACGAGAACCGCTACCTGCCGGTGGATCCCGCGCCGGTTTCCCTCGACCGGGACGCGTGGGAACGCCTCCTCGCGGCGGTGCCGGACCCCCCCGCGGAAATGCCGCGGGCCCGCGGGTTCGATCCTCGCCGGGTGCTGGCCGCGGTGCTGCGGGACTCCCGCCCGCTGGCGGCCCGGCGCCTCGCGGAGGCACTGGCCTGGCGGAACCTGCTCCTGGACCTCCGTCCGCCCGCCATCGTCGCCGGCCTCCCGTGGCACGGTGACCTGCGCGCCCTCGCCTTCGCCGCCCTCTCCCTCGGCGTCCCGTTCGTCGCGGTGCAGGACGGCGCCCTCGGCTGGACCGGCATCGGCGCGCTCCTTCCACCGACCGCCGCGCTCTCCTGGGGACCGGAGGGCAGTCGGTGGTTCCGAGCCCGGGGCATCGCCCCGGGGCGGATCGTGGAGATCGGGGATCCGCTCCTCGAGGAGCGGGTACGCCGGGTCCGCGCCCGGGATCCCCACGAGGCCCGTCGTCGGCTCGGCCTGCCCCCCGGCCGCCGCGTGCTCCTCGCCGGGCTGGCGAACAGCGCTCCCCACGACATCCACGCCGAGGAAGACTCTCCCCTGGCCGCCCTCGCGGGGATCGCCCGCGCGGTCCGGGACGCGGGCGGCTGGATCCTGGCCGTCAAGCCGCACCCCCGGCTGCTCCGGGTCGACGGGGCCACTCGCCTCGCGGAAGCCGATCGCCTCCTCCGCGGGGTCTCCGCCCGGCTGCTCCCCCCCGCGACGGACATCTCGATGGCCCTCGCGGCGGCGGACGCCTGGATCTCGGAGGGGGACACGGTCACCATCGAGGCGGCGGCAGCCGGGTGGCCCGTGATCGCGTGGCGGGGGAGCGCCGCGCCGTGCCCCTACCCGGACATGGACGGAGACGGGATCCCCGCCGCCGGCGACCCCTCCGCGCTTGCCCGCATCCTGGCGGCGGAGACGCTTCCGACCCCCGACCCGGCCCTCGTCGAGGGCCAGGTCCGCCCGAGGGTCTCCCCCGGTGACGCCCTCGCAGTCCTTGTTCCGGGTATCGATTCGGCCTGTCACTAGTTTTCCCGAACGACTTGCGTTTTGTCGGCTTCCGTGCAATAAAAGATTCGGCCCGACAGCCAGCACCCCGGTCCTTCGCCGGGGGCTTACGGCAGGAAGGGCCGGTGGCCCTCTTGATCCCGGGGGCCGGAACGGGGACGATGAACGCGATCGGACGAGACATGAGCACACCGGACCGGGTCCAGCGGCTCGCCCGCCTGGCGCTCCTGGCGGCGCTGGCGGCGGGGTTGGGATTCGCCCTGCTCGGTTTCGGCCTCACCTGGGTCCCCGCTCCCGAACCGGTCCCGGTCGTCCGGCCCCGCGTCGCGCGGGACCTCCCGGAGATCCTGCGGGACGGCGTCCTGCGGGTCGCTCTCTGGCCCGATTCCGTCGACTACGCGCGCCGCCGCGGCCGGGACGAGGGGTTCTCCCTCGAGCTCGCCCGGGAAGCGGCCCGGCGGCTCGGGGTCGGTCTCGAGGTGGTCGTGCCGGCGAACCCCGCCCGGGCGCTCCGGGACCTGGACGCCGGGCGGGTCGACGTGGTCGCGATCGCGGCACCGGGGCCGCGGCCGGTGGCGACCGACGTCGCCTGGCTGCGGCCGGTGGAACTGTCCCCTCCCGTGGTCCTCGGCCGGGACGCGGCGCGGATCGTCTCCCTCGAGAACCTCGCGGGGCGGGAGGTGGCGGTCGTCCGTCACACGGCCCTCGAGGCAACCGCCGAGCGCTGGCGGGATGAGCTCGACGGCCGCCTGGGGATCCGCAGGCTGCCCCCGGACACGTCACTCGACGACCTCGCCCGCGAGGCGGCCCTGGGGCGGATCGCGCTCGTCGTCCTCGACGAGCGGCGCGCCCGCCTCGAGGCGGCGGTGCTCCCGCCCCTCGGGGTCAGCGCCCCCCTCGGGGAACCCCTTCCCTGGCGCTGGGCGGTACGGCCGAACACGCCCCGGCTGGCCGCCGCCCTCGACGGCATCCTGGCCGAAGCCCGGGGCAGTGGACTGGTCGCCCGCCTGGAAGCCCGCTACCTGGACGACCCGGTTCGCCTGCGCCGCCGTCGCCGCCCGGTCTTCCGGGCCCGTGGCCCGCGCCTGTCCCCCTGGGACCGCATCTTCCGCGAGGCCGCGGCGGGCAGCGGCTTCGACTGGCGGCTTCTCGCGGCCCTCGCCTTCGCCGAGAGCGGCTATGACCCCTTCGAGGTCAGCTCCCGGGGCGCGGTCGGCCTGCTCCAGCTGATGCCGGCGACGGCCCGCGCGTTCGGCGCCGAGGACCCGTTCGACCCGGTCCAGAACGTCCTCGCCGGGGCGCGGCACCTGCGCTGGCTGTGCAACCTCTTCCGGGACGTACCTCCCTCCGAGAGGATCCCGTTCGCCCTCGCCGCCTACAACATGGGCCTCGGCCACGTCGAGGATGCCCGGGAACTCGCCCGGCGCCGGGGCCTCGATCCCGACCGCTGGGAGGGAGGCATCGCCGAGGTGCTTCCGCTGCTCGAGGACCCCGCGGTCGCCGCCACCCTGCCCCACGGCCGGGCCCGCGGCCGGGTCACGCTTCGCTACGTGGAGCACGTCCTCCGGCTCTACCATCGCTTCCGGGGCGACACGACCCCCGTGCCTCCCGCGGACCGGGCGGCGACCCTGGTCCCCACCGAGGGCTGACCGGCCCCTTTCCCGCGCCGGTCAGCGTCCCTCCACGGGAACGCGCAGCCGGTGGGTACCCCGGGGCAACCAGTGCCCGCGGAGCTGGGGGTTGGCGAGGCGCAGGGCGGCGTAGTCGAGCCCGTGTTCCCGGGCGAGCTTCCGGAGGTCGGCACGTTTCCCCCGGACCCGGATCTCGACGACGCGGTAGCGTGGAACGTGCAGCGGTTTCATCGGGATGATCCCGTAGTCCTCCGGGTGCTCCATCACGAGCTTCGCCGCGAGGATGCGCGGAACGTACCGCCTCGTCTCCCAGGGCAGGTAGAGGGAGAAGACGTCGTGGGGCCCCTGGTCCGCGAGGGCATCCCGCACCTTGTTCTCTCCGGCGTTGTACGCGGCGAGGGCGAGGAACCAGTCGCCGAACTCGTCGTGGAGCTCCGAGAGGTAGGCAAGGGCCGCGTCGGTCGATCGCTCCAGGTCCATCCGCTCGTCCAGGTAGCGGTCGACCCGCAGCCCGTACCGTCGCGCCGTACCCCGCATCAGTTGCCACACACCGACGGCTCCCGCCGGGGACCGCACCGTCGGTCGGAGGTCCGATTCGACCATCGCCAGGTAGACCAGGTCGCGCGGCAACCCCGCCGCCCGGATCTTCTCCTCGAGGACCGGGAGGACCGCGGGAGCACGACGGGTCCAGAGCATCGGCATCAGGGGTCGCCCGCACGTCAGGAGCAGCTCGTAGGCGACCGCCTCCCGGACCGCGGGACGCTCGAGGGGCACCGGCTGGCCGCAGAGCGTCGCCCGGGCCGGGATCGGCAGCGACGCGAGGGCACGGGACCGCACCCCGGGCAGGCGGCGGCGCATCTCCCGCAGCTCCCGGCGCAACGCCTCGACCTGGTCGACGGGGCCCGCGCGACCCGGGGACCCGTCCCCGTCCACGCCCGGCGCCGGGAGGGGCACCTCTTCCCCGAGGTCCCGCCAGGCGACGGCCCGCGTTCCGGGCTCCCGGTAGAGCAGGAACAGGCCCGCCGCGAGCAGCATCGCCCCGACCAGGACTCCCAGGATGCTGCCGCGGCTCGCCAAGGCCCCGCTCCTCCTCTCCGCCATCGTTACCGGGAAAGTATAGGGGCGGCCCCGCGGGGCCGCCCCGTCCGGGTCCTCCCGGACCCGTCGCGTTCGCCTCGGGTCAGCAGCCGGCGCCGGCGAGTTCCACCCGGCCCATGATCTCGTCGAGGCGCTGGAGCCCCTCGTCGATCTCCTCCGCCGTGATCGAGAGCGGCGGGCGGAACCGGACGGAGTTCGTCCCGCACGGCAGGACCAGCAGCCCGTCCTCGTGGCACGCCTTCACGAGGCGGTCCCGCGTCTCGCCGTCGGCGAGGCTGAACGCGCACATCAGCCCCCGCCCGCGGACGTTGCAGACCGCCTCCGGGCGCCGGGACGCGATCTCCCGCAGGCCGGCGAGGAGCCGCTCTCCCTGCCGCGCGGCGTTCTCGACGAGCTTCTCCTCCTCGATGATCTCGAGGAGACGCGTGGCGCGGAACATGTCGACGATGTGGCCACCGAACGTGCTGTTGATCCGGGACGAGACGTGGAACACGTTCTCCGGTTCCAGCTCGACCCGGGGGCCGGCCATCACGCCGCCGATCTGCATCTTCTTCGCGAAGGTGATGATGTCGGGCACCACCTCGAGCTGCTCGAAGGCCCAGAACGTCCCGGTGAGACCGACGCCGGTCTGGACCTCGTCGAAGATCAGCAGCGCCTCGAACTCGTCCGCCAGCTCCCGCAGGCCGCGCAGGAAGCCGGGACGGAAGTGCCGATCCCCCCCCTCGCCCTGGATCGGCTCGACGATGATCGCCGCGATGTCATCCGGCCGCTCGACGAAGAACTTCCGTGCCCGCTCCAGGGCCGCCGCCTCCTCCCGGTCGAGGCGAACCTTCTCCGCGTCGTCCAGGGGAAACCGGACCGAGGGGCTCGGGATGCGCGGCCAGTCGAACTTGGGGAAGTACATCGTCTTCCGGGGATCGGCCGTGTTGGTGAGCGAGAGGGTGTAGCCGGACCGGCCGTGGAACGCCCACTCGAGGTGCAGAACCTGGTGGCCCTTTTCTTCCTTGTGCCCCTTCCTGAAGTTGCGACGAACCTTCCAGTCGAACGCGATCTTGAGCGCGTTCTCCACCGCGAGGGCACCGCCGTCGACGAAGAAGAACCACTGCATCGGCTCGGGCCGGCCGACCCGGTCGAGGGTATCGACGAACTCCGCGAAGACGTCGGTGTAGATGTCGGAGTTGGTGACCTTGTTGACGGCAACCCTCGCGAGCCGTTCGAGGAAGGCCGGCTCGGTCATCTTCGGGTGATTCATCCCGACCGGGGCCGATGCGAAGAAACTGAAGAAGTCCAGGTACTCCTTGCCGTCACGGGCGTCGACCAGGCGAACGCCCCGGGACTTCTCGAGGTCGAGGACGAAGTCGAAGCCGTCGACCAGCATGCGGCGGCGCAGGGTCGGGATCACGTCGGCGGGAGCGATGCGACGGTGGGTCACGTGAGCCTCCTGGGGAAGAGGAACGGGGGATCAGTGGGAACCGTTGCCGTTCGGGTAGCCGTTACCGTTGGCGAGGTGGATGTTCGGCGACTCCTTGGTCGTGGAGAGGACGACGACCGTCTCGGTGCCCCGGACGCCCGGCATCGCGTTGATCCGGTCGAGGATCAGCCGCTGGAGGGCCTTCCGGTCGCGGACCCGGACCTTCATCAGGCAGGTCGCGGCGCCGGTGACCCTGTGACATTCCTGGACCTCCGGCATCTCCACGACCTGGGCGAGGAAGCGCTCCTCGTCCCGGGGGTGCTCGATGAACACCTCGACGAACGCGAGCAGGTCGCAGTCCGCCTTCTCCGGGTCCAGCAGGGCGGTGTAACGCCGGATCACTCCGAGCCGCTCGAGCTTCTTGATCCGCTCGTGAACCGCCGCGGCCGAGAGCCCCACGTCCCGGCCGATGTCGGCCCGGGAGCGGCGGGCATCCTGCTGGAGGATCTCCAGGATCTTCCGGTCGAGGGCGTCCAGCCGGAAGGACGTCGGCCGGCGCACCTCGTCTGCCAACGATTTTTTGTCTGCAGTGGCCATGCCCGAAAGAATATCGGGAGGATACGGGCCAGGCAAGCAAATTTTCTGCCCGGGAGGACGCCTCCGGGGTTCGCCGGGGCCGCCCGGCACCATCCCGGGCTACCAGGGGGCGGCCGGCCCGAAGTCCCTGAGCGCCCGGGCCATTTCCGCGAGCCGCCGCGCGGCCGCCTGGCCGACCGTGCCGTCGGGCCATTCCCCCTCCTCTCCGGGTTCCCCGAGGGGCGCACCGAGAAGCAGGCGGATGGCGTCGTCCACCGTGTCGATCGCGTACACGGAGAAGGTCCCCCGGCGGACGTCCTCCAGGAGCTCGGGAGCGAGCTGGAGCGCCCCCACCGAGCTCGCCGGGACCGCCACTCCCTGGGTCCCGGTCAGGCCCGCCTGCCGACAGACCCGCCAGAACCCCTCGACCTTCTCGTTGACGCCGCCTACGGCGAGAACCTGGCCCACCTGGTCGATCGCACCGGTGATCGCCAGGTCCTGGCGGACCGGGATCCCGGAGAGAGCGGACAGGAGCGCGATCAGCTCGGCGGCCGAGGCCGAATCCCCCTCGATCCCGCCGTAGCTCTGCTCGAAGCAGAGGCTGGCGGTCAGGGCGAGGGGGAACTCGCGGGCGAAGCGCGACCGGAGGAATCCCCCGAGGATGAGGGAGGCCTTCGTGTGGATCTCCCCGGAGAGCTCCGCTTCCCGCTCGATGTCGATGATTCCGCTCCGGCCGGTGGCGACCGTGGCGGTCACCCGCACCGGGTAGCCGAACCGCTCGAGCCCCGTCTCGATCACGGCGAGGGCGTTGACCTGCCCCGGCCGGCGGCCGGAGAGGTCGAGCCGGAGGATCCCCTGCCGAATCGACTCCAGGACCCGGCGGGAGACCAGCGCATGACGGCGCCGCCGGGCCGCGAGCGCCCGCTCCACGTGCTCGGCCCGCACCAGGTCGACCCCCTCCTCCCCCGCCATCCACGAGGCTTCCCGGGCCAGGTCGACGAGAAGGCGGAACCGGGTCGAGATCTTCCCCCGGCGTCCCGCGAGGCGAACCATGTGCTCGAGCGCCCGCGCGACGGCCCCCGCATCGAACGGCCGCAGCCCCTCCTCGTCGACGACGCGGGCAAGGAAGCAGGCCCACGAGCGGGCGGTCTCCCGGGTCAGGTCGACCCGCTCCTCGAACTGGGCGACGACCTTGAACAGCTTGTCGAACTCCTCGTCCCCCTCCGCCAGGGCCGCCCGCAGCGAGGGGGTGCCGACCAGGATCACCGTGACCCGCACGGGGGCCGGTTCGGGGGCGAGCGGCGGGGGACCCTCGGCGCCCGCCGTGGCGATCTCGACGACCCCCGAGCGCATCGCCCGCCGCAGGGCGGCCCACCCCCCCTCGACCGCCAGGAGGTCCTGGGCGTGGATCAGCAGGAACCCCCCGTCGGCCCGATGGAGGGCACCCGGGTGGATCCCCCCGAGGTCGGCCCGCGGCGCCCCGTCCGGGCCCTCGTGGACCTCGAGCCAGCCGAGGAGGCGGGTCGGGGTCGGGTGGGTCTCCTCGACCACCGGCGCTCCCTCGGCCCCGGTCCGGTCGACGAGAACGTGGACCCGGAGCGCGGAGAGCGGATCGGGACCCTGGCCCTCGTCCCCCTCGCCCCCGGGCAGCGTCTCCCCGGTGGCGAACATCCATGGGAAGACCGCCAGCAGGAAGTTCCGTGCCCCGGCGAGGAACCGGTCGAACGCCTCCCGCTCCCCCTCGGGGATCCCGACGCGCCGCCGGATCCCCCGGAGCACCTCGTCCACGAGGGGCCGGGCCGCCGCGCGGTCCTCCTCGGCCAGGGCCTCCTGGAGCCGCGTCGAGAGATCCCGGAGCTGGCCGGACGTCTCGGCGAGGCGGGCGGCCAGCTCCGGCTGTCGGCGGCGGAAGCGCTCCGCGTCCTCCGGCGAAATCTTCCCCTCGGCCTCAAGGGCGGCGAGATCGCCGAAGGCGACCGGTTGGCCGTCGACGATGGGGGCGATCTCGTGCCGCTTCACCTGCCCGAGGGCGACCTCGACCAGGGCGAACCCTTCCTGCTGCACGTCCTCCTGGAACGAGGCCAGCAGCCGGGCCTGCTCCTCCCGGAACTTCCGCGCGACCCCCTCCCGGCGACGCCGGTGGCTCCCCGACGCCTTGAGGGCCGCAAGCCCCTGGCGCAGCGCCTCCTGGGCCTCGGCCAGGGCGTCCCGGAGCACCCGGCCCTTCCCCGGGGGCAGGCGCAGGAGGCGCGGGGACCGGGGATCGTCGAACCCGGGCACGTAGCACAGGTCGTCGGGCGCCGGGCGCCCGGCCGCCGCCTCGGCGAGGACCCGGCGCACGGTGCTCGTCCGGCCGGTCCCCGATGGACCCGCCACGTAGACGTTGTAGCCCGGGGCATCGAGGCCGATCCCGAGCCGGAGGGCATCGATCGCCTCCCGCTGGCCAGTCGCCTCGTGGCACGGAACCGGCACGTCGCGCGTGGTCTCGAAACCGATCCAGTCCGGCTCGCAGGCCCAGGCAAGCTCCTCCACCGGGAGGGGGGCGGGGGGGATCCGGTCGTGGTCGCGCATCGTCGCTCCTCGCGGGGCGCGGGCCCCGGGACCCCGAAGCATACTCCCGCCGGCCGCTCGCCCGCCCCCCCGGCCCGCTCGACCCGGTTTCCCGGCGCGGCCGGGTTCCCGGTGGCAGGATGGTCTCATGCGCCGCCTCCCGACCCTCGCGCTCCTCCTTCTCCTCGCCCTTCCCGCCCTCGGCGAACCGGGCCCGGACGCGCTGCGACTCCTCGCCCCGCGGCGCGGTACGCCCCTGGTCGGCCGCGTGGAGGTCGCCTTCGTCGCCGTGGGGATCCCCGACGGCCAGGTCCTGGAGGCGGTGGTCCTCCTCGACGGACGCGAGGCGGCGCGGCTGACCGCTCCGCCCTGGCGCACCGCGGTCGAGTGTGGCGACACCCTGGCCCCCCACCGGCTGGCGATCCGCCTGCGCCTCCGGGACGGCAGCAGCCTGGAACGCACCTGGAGCTTTCGGAGGCCGGCCGCGTCCCTCGTGGAGAGCCGGCTTGTCGCCACCCTCGTCGCCGTGACCGATCCCCGCGGCCGGCCGGTCACGGGGCTCTCCCCGGCCGATTTCGCCGTCGAGGACGGCGGCCGGCCGGTCGTCCTCGCCCAGTTCGACGAGGGCCCGGTCCCCCTCGCCCTCGCCCTGGTGATCGACGCATCGAACTCGATGCGGGGAAGGAAGCTCGCCGGCGCGAAGCGTGCCGCGATCGAGGCCCTCGGAAGCCTCCGTGCGGGGGATCGCGTGGCGGTTCTCTCGTTCGACGACGAGGTCCGGGTCGCCTGTCCCCTCACGGGCGCGAGGGACCGGGCGCGGGACGCCCTCGAGACCCTCGTCCCCGGTGGCGGGACCGCGCTGTACGACGCGCTGGTGGCGGCCGCACGCCTCCTCGCCCGGGAGGCTCCCCTCGCCCGTCACGCCGTCGTCCTCCTCTCGGACGGGCGGGACGAGGCCGCCAACGGGCTGGGTCCCGGCTCGCGCGCCACCCTCGAGGAGGCGATCCGCGCCCTCCACGGGGCGGACGCGGTGGTCTTTCCCCTCGGGCTCGGTCGGAAGCTCGACCGGGAAACCGCCCTCGGCGGTGGACGGACCACGTGGGAGATCCTCGACCTGGTCGCCCGGTCCACCGGCGGCTGGGCGCGACGGGCGGACCGGGGCACGCGTTTCGGGAAGTTCCTCCGCGGGGTCCTCGACGACCTCCGCCATCGCTACGACCTGGCCTGGGAAGCGCCGCCCGCCCGCCGTGGCGAGTGGCGGCCGATCGTCGTCCGGGTGCCGGGACGGCCCCGGGCCCGGGTGCGGGCGCGCCAGGGCTACTACGCCCGCTGAGGCCGACTCAGCCGTCTCCCCGGCGCAGCGGCGCGACCTCGGTCGGCCCGTTGCGCCGCAGGAGCACCAGGTTTCGAAAGTAGATGAAGAGCCCCATCCCCTGCCCCAGGGAGAAGACGATGTCGTGGCGGCCGAACGCTGCGTAGGTGAACAGGAGCATCCCCCCCCCGATGCTGAACCACCAGAACGCGTTGGGAATCGTGCTCCTCCTGGCCCGCTCCGAGCTGATCCACTGCACGATGAAGCGCAGGGAAAAGAGGGCCTGCCCGGCGAACCCCAGGAGGGTCCACCCGTCGATCGTCCAGCCGCCGAGGTTCATGCTCATCCCCGCACCTCCCACCGGAGCCAGCGCTTCTGCATCCAGCGGACCGCGAGCAGGTCCGCGAAGGCGCGGAACGCCCGGTTCCACATCCCGTACTTGGAGCGCCCGCCCTGGCGGGGCCGGTGGTCCACCGGCACCTCGACGACCGTCCGCGCCCCCGCCATCCGGCAGAGGGTCGGCAGGAAGCGGTGCATCCCGTCGAAGCGCAGCGGAATCTCCCGCAGGTACCGGGCCCGGAACGCCTTCAACGAACAGCCGGTGTCCCGGATCGTCTCGCGCGAGATCCAGTTCCGGATCGCGTTGGCGATGCGGGACTGGAGGAGTCTCCAGGCCGAGTCCCGGCGGTTCTTCCGCCAGCCGGCCACCAGGTCGACCCCCTCCTCCATCGCCTCGAGCAGCCGGGGAATCTCCGCCGGCGGGTTCTGCCCGTCCGCGTCGAGGGTGACGATCACGTCCCCCCGGGCGGCCTGGAACCCGGCCGCGAAGGCCGCGGTCTGCCCGGTGTTCCGCGCCAGGTGCAGCACCCGCAGGCGCGGGTCCCGCCCGGCCGCATCGTCGAGCCACTCGCCGGACCCGTCCGTGGACCCGTCGTCGACCAGGACGACCTCGTAGTCGATGCCCTCCGGGTCGAGGGCGGCATGGATCTCCTCGACCAGGCCGGGCAGGCAGTCGATCTCGTCGTAGACCGGGATCACCAGGGAGACGAATCCCCGGGTACCCTTCCTCGCGTCGTTCATCGCGTGACCCCCGAGCTCCGCCCGAGCCCCTTCCGGTTGAACGGCCACAGGCGCCGCCAGCGCGCGTACCTGGCCAGGAATCTCCGGTCCTCTTCCGTCACCGTTTCCGGCGCCAGGATGACCTTCCACTTGACGAGGGCCGTTTCGTCCACCCGGCGCAGCCAGGGAAAGACCACCCGGTGCGCGAAACTCCCCGGCCGGAAGGCGAGCGCCCCCGCCCAGTCCAGGATCACGACCCGGTCCCCCTCCGCCACGTGGACGTTTTCCCGTCCCCGCAGGTCCAGGTGGACGACGCCCAGTGCGTGGACCCTGGCCAGGGCCTCCGCGATCCGCGGGAGGTACTCGGCCCGACCCGGATCGCCCTTGCGGTGGCGATGAAGGGGCGTCCCTCCCAGGTGCTCGAGGACGAGGGCATCCTTCCCGACCCGTCCCAGCAGGCGCGGCACGACGCCCGTCTTCTCGAGCAGCAGGAGGAACCGGGCCTCCCGGGCCACCTGGACGCGTGCCCAGGGACGGGCGAGGAGAGGCTTGCCCGCGAAGTCCTTGACGACGACCGGGGTCCCGTCCTCGAGACGGCTGGTCCAGAGGTCGGCCTTGGACCACCGGCCCCGGACGAGCCATGCGTCCCGGCGCGCCTCGAGGGCCGCCCTGTCCAGGTACGGGACCGCTTCGTGCACCTGTCGCCTCCTCCCCTCCGGCTGTGGCGACCGGGAGGGGCCTCCCTGATAATGCCGCCGGCCCGGCGCCCGCACCCGCGGGCCGGCGGCCATTCTACCCGCCCGCGGGTTTCCGCCCCGGGCGCGGCGGAAGGAGACGGCCCATGTCCCAGCGGTCCCCGGCGGAGATCCTGCGCCTCGCGCTCCTCTACGGCCTGGTCGGCTTCCTCGCCTGGCTCTCGGAACCGGAACCGCTCTCGGCCACCGCCGGGGCGGTCCTGGTGCTGGCCGGCGAGCTGGTGCGAATCTGGGCGGCGGGCCACCTCTACAAGACGAAGGAGCTGATCACCTCGGGGCCCTACCGTTACACCCGGAACCCCCTCTACCTGGGACGCCTGCTGATCTTCACCGGGGTCGCCCTGATGGCCCGGCTTCCCTGGGCCCATGCCAACCTGGTCGTCCTCGTCCTCGGCTGGCTGGTCTTCTTCGGCTACTACATGCCGCGCAAGGAGCGGATCGAGCCGGCGCGCCTCGAGCGGGTCCACGGGGAGGCCTACCGGAGGTACTTCTCCGCGGTCCCCGCCCTGTTCCCGCACCGGAGGCCGTGGCCCGACGACGGGGGGCGTTGGCGATGGGACCGGTTCCAGCGAAACCGGGAGCTCCTGACCGCCCTCGCCCTCGCCGTCCTGGCCGCGTACTTCCTGCTGCGGGCGTACGGGATCGTCCTTCCCTCCCGCACCTGAGCGGGCCGGGTCAGTCCGGCGCCTCCACGTCCTCCTCGCCGGCCTGGAGCCGCACGAGCCGGGCATAGGCCCCGCCCCGGGCGAGCAGCTCCGGATGGGTGCCCGACTCGACGATCCGGCCGGCTTCCAGCACGTGGATCCGGTCCGCCCGCACCACCGTCGAGAGCCGGTGGGCGATCACGAGGGCGGTGCGTCCCGCCAGCAGGTTCTCGAGGGCCTGCTGGACGACCCGCTCGGCCTCCGCGTCCAGGGCCGAGGTCGCCTCGTCGAGCACGAGGATCGGAGCGTCCTTGAGGAACGCCCGGGCGATGGCGATTCGCTGCCGCTGGCCCGCGGAGAGCCGCGAGCCCTTCTCGCCGATCCGGGTGTCGTACCCTTCCGGCAGCGCGAGGATGAACTCCTCGGCATGGGCCGCCCGGGCCGCCCGCCGGATCTCTTCCAGGTCGGCGTCCGGGCGCCCGTAGGCGATGTTCGCGCGGACGGTGTCGTCGAACAGGTGGGTCTCCTGCGTCACCAGGGCGATCTGCCGCCGCAGGGAGGCGAGGGTCACCTCCCGGAGATCATGCCCGTCGATCGTCACCCGGCCCCGGGTCGGGTCGAGGAACCGGGGGATCAGCATCGCGAGGGTGCTCTTGCCGGCGCCGGAGGGACCGACCAGGGCATGGACCTCTCCCGCCCGCACCCGGAGGTCGATTCCGCGGAGGACGGGGCCCCGTCCGTAGTCGTACTCGACGCGCTCCAGGTGGATCTCCCGGGAGAACGGGGGCAGCTCCCGGGCACCCGGCGCGTCCCGGACCCGGATCGGTTCGTCGAGCAGGCCGAACACGCGGCGGGCGGCAGCCAGGGCCTGCTGGACCGCGTTGTTGAGCTGACCGAGGCGGCGGATGTGACTGAAGACGACGAAGAGGGCGAGGATCGCGACCAGGACGCTCCGCCCGTCGACCACGCCGGAGCGGATCAGGGACCCGGCGTAGATGATCAGGCCCGCCCCGGCGAACGCCCCGAGCAGTTCCATCGCCGGCGGCGTCGCCGCCGCCGCCCGGGCCACCTTGAGATCCTCCCTCAGCATCCGGGAAAGGGCCCGGTGGAACCGCTCGACCTCGTACCGCACTGCCCCGAACGCCTGCACGACCCGCCGGGCGACCAGGGCCTCCTCGATCACGGACGCCATCTCGGCCGCCCGCTCCTGGCTCCTGCGGGAGGACTTCTTGATCCGCCGGCCGAAGCGGCTCGCCGCGTACCCGAACAGGGGAATCGCCACGAGGGTCACGAGCGTCACCTGCCACGCGTGGAGGAACGCGATCAGCAGGAGGACGACCACCACCGGGATCGACTGGAGGGCCTGGCCGATGTCGGTGGACAGGATCCGTTGCAGGCGGGACACGTCGCCGAGAATGCGGGAGAGGAGCTCCCCCGCCGAGTGCACCCGGAAGAAATCGTCCGACTGCTCGAGAACCCGTGCGTAGAGCTCCTCCCGCAGCTCGGCGACGGTCAGGAGGCCGACCCGTCGGAGCCCGTAGACCGAGAGGAAGCCGAACAGCCCCTTGAGCACGTAGAGGACCACGATCGCCAGCGGGACCCGCACGTATCCCTTCTCGAGGAGCCACCGGCGCACGGGACGCCACGCCTCCTCGAGCCGGTCCTTCGCGCGTCGTACGAAGCCGGGGGCCAGGTCCTCCGCGGCCGACGACGTCGCCGGGGCTGCCGGTGCCGCCACCGCCGCCGCGGCACGGTCACCCACGGTGAGGGCCTCGACCAGGTCCTTGACCAGGCTGATCGACCCGCCCAGGAAGACCGACGCCAGGATGGACGCGAGGATCGCCCCGACCAGCGTGAACCGGTAGCGGGCCAGGTAACCGACCAGGCGGCCGAGATCGTTCAAGGAGGCAGCCTCCCCCCGGGGGGGGTCCCCGGGCGTGCGGAGGCTAGCGCGGCCCTCTCTCCCGGGCAAGGGAGGCATCCCGGGCGGCCGGTGGACCGTGGCTCCAGGTGTCCGGATCCCCCCGCTCGGGATCGGCCCCACCTTCCCGGAGGAGCGCGGCGATCGCTTCCCGCAACCGCGCGAGGAACGCTCCGTCGTCCTCCCCCTCCGCCGGGGGCGGGACCGCCGGGCCGAACAGGATCCGCACCGGGTGGGGGGCGAACGGCCAGCCCCGGGGCCAGGCCTGGTACGCCCCGACGATGGCCGACGGAACCACGGGAGCACCGGCCGCCCGCGCCAGCCACGCGACGCCCCGGCGAAACGGCTGCAGGTTCCCGCGCCAGCTCCGCTCGCCCTCCGGGTAGATGCAGAGGACCCGCCCGGCCCGGAGCCCCGCGAGCGCGGACCGGATCCCGGGCAGCAGTCCCGGGTCCGCGGAAATCGGCTGGACCCGGAAGAGCGCCGACGGGATCCTCCCCGGCCCCTTGCCGAAGTACCCCGTGAACCCGACGAAGAAGGCGTCGCGGAGGACCGGCAGCGGCAGCACGCCCCCGAGGAGAAACGGGTCGACGTTCGACTGGTGGTTCTGGGCCACGATCAGCGGACGGAGGTTCCAGTCCACCCGGTCGAGGCCGGACACCCGCAGGTTCAGCTTCCTCCGCGCGGCCGCGCGCCCCGCGGCGAGGCAGCCGAGAACGACGGGCCAGCCCAACCCGTGGGGGCGCCGGAGGCGTCGGGCCATTCCCGCGGAACCGTTGACCGGCCCCTCGAGGAGGGCTTCGGGCCGGACCCTCCATGGCCCCGGGGCCGCGGGAGGCGTGATGCCACGGGCCTCCAGCCGATCGGCCAGGTCTCCCAGGGTCCGGGTCAGTGCCAAGTCCGCCTCGTCCAGCTCGACTCCCAGGTGCTCGCCGAGGGAGAGGACGAACGCCGCCCGGTCGAGGGAATCGAGGCCCAGGTCGAACTCGAGGGAAGTCTCCCGCCACAGGTCCTTCCCGGCCGGAACCCGGTCGCAGGCGCGGAACACCGCCGCCCAGTCCCGGGAAAGGGGCGTGCGGCGGGGCGGCTCGGCCGGCCAGCACCGGCCCGGGTGCCGCCCCAGCTCCCGGGAAAGGCGCTCCCGGTCGGGCCGTCCCTGGGGGGTCGTCGGCAGCGGGGCCCGCGCGACCGTCCAGCCTCGCGGGCGCTCCCCGGCCGGCAGGGCCATCGCCGCGTTCTCCAGGCGGAACCGCAGGTTCTCGTACAGGTTGGCGAAGCCTTGCTCCCGCAGCTCGTCGTCGTCGGGCCACGCGACCACCCACGGACCGGGCGGGTCGCCGGCCCGGACGACGATCGCGCGCGCGACGAACTGTGCCCCCGAGAGGACTTCCTCGGCCCGACGCAGGGCCTCCTCCCCCGTCTCCCGTGGCATCCGGCCTCCCGTATCGGCGCCCGGTCCTCCCGGCCGGGCGGATGGCTCGATCTCAATGTACCCGGAAACGCGGCTCCCGGGCGGTAGAATGCCGTTTTCCCGAGAGGAGGTCCCGGATGCCCCCTGCCACTCCATCTCCCCCGCCGCCCCGGATCGCTCCCGGGGTGCTGGCCCCGTGGGAGGGACGCACCGTGCTGGTGACCGGCGGCCTCGGGTTCGTCGGGTCGACCCTCGTGCAGGCCCTTGCCCGGGCCGGCGCCCGCGTTCGCGTCCTCGACCCCCTCCTCCCCCCCTACGGCGGGAACTGGTTCAACCTGGCCGGCGTGGAGGAGCGGGTCTCGATCCTGCTGGCCGACGTGCGCGACCGGGGAGCGGTCGCCGCCGCGGTCGCCGGCGTGGACGCGGTCTTCCACGTGGCGGCCCAGACCAGCCACGTGGACTCGATGGTCGACCCGTTCACCGACCTGGACATGAATGCCCGCGGCACCCTCGTTCTCCTCGAGACCCTCCGCCGGCACGCGCCGGGGGCGCGCCTGCTCTACCTGGGCACGAGGGCCCAGCACGGGGCGGTGGGAGACGCGCCCCCCGGGGAGGACGGCCCGTTCCGGCCGGTGGACGTGTACGGGGCGACGAAGCACGCGGCCGAGCAGCTCTGCCTCGTCTACCACCGGGCCCACGGCCTCGATGCCCGTTCCCTCCGCGCGACGAACACCTACGGCCCACGACACCAGGTCCGGCACGGGAAGTACGGCATCCTCAACTGGTTCGTCCGGCTCGCTCTCGAGGACCGGGAGCTGCCCGTCTTCGGCGAGGGCAGCCAGCTCCGGGATTTCCTCTACGTGGACGACCTGGTCGCCGCGATGCTCCTCTTCGCCGAGGCGCCGGGGATGGCCGGTCGTGCCCTCGGGGCCGGTTCCGGGGCCGGGATCCCGTTCCGGAAGATGGCCGAGACGATCGTGCGCCTCGCCGGCTCAGGCCGCGTGGTCACCCGGCCGTGGCCCGACGATCGGAAGCGGATCGAGACCGGCGACTTCGTCTTCGACCCGGCACCGCTCTCGGAAGCGACCGGTTGGAAGCCGCGGGTATCCTTCGAGGACGGGCTGGAGCGGACCATCGCGTGGTACCGGGAGTACCGGGACCGGTACTTCTGATACCGGCTCAGCGGAACAGCTCCCCCGGGTCCCCGGCAATGCCCAGGTGCTCCCGGGCGCGCGGAGTCGCGCACCGTCCCCGGGGGGTCCTCTCGAGGAAGCCGATCTGGATCAGGAACGGCTCCGCCACGTCCTCGATCGTGTCCGGCTCCTCCCCGAGCGCCGCCGCGATCGTGTTGAGCCCCACCGGCCCGCCCCCGTGATCCTCGAGGATCACCCGCAGGAGCCGCCGATCCAGGTGGTCGAGCCCGAGGGAGTCGACGCCGAGCCGGGCGAGAGCATCCCGGGCCAGGGAGAGGTCGACCCGTCCGTCCCCCTCGACGAGCGCGAAGTCCCGGATCCTCCGGAGGAGCCGCAGGGCGACGCGCGGGGTTCCCCGGGACCGAGAAGCGATCTCCCGGGCGGCCTCCGGATCGAGCCGCAGCTCGAGGCGGACGGCGGCCCGGAGGAGGATGACCGCGAGGTCCCCGGGGCCGTAGAAGGTCAGGCGCTCGACGATCCCGAAGCGGTCCCGCAGCGGCGCCGACAGAAGCCCGGCCCTGGTCGTGGCCCCGACGAGAGTGAACGGCGGCAGGTCGATCCGCACCGACCGCGCACCGGGGCCCTGGCCGATCGTCAGGTCGAGGGCAAAGTCCTCCATCGCCGGGTAGAGGATCTCCTCGACCGCGGTGCCCAGGCGATGGATCTCGTCGACGAACAGGACGTCGCCCGGCTCCAGGTGGGTGAGGATCGCCGCGAGGTCCCCGGTCCGCTCGATCGCCGGCCCGGAGGTGGTTCGCAGGCGCGCCCCGAGCTCCGTGGCGATGAGATGGGCAAGGCTCGTCTTCCCGAGACCGGGGGGGCCCGCGAGAAGCACGTGGTCGAGGGGACGCTGCCGACGCCGGGCGGCTTCCAGGTAGACGGCGAGGTTCCGGGTGACGCGCTCCTGGCCGACGAACTCCTCGAGCGTGCGCGGCCGCAGGTTCGCCTCGTGCCCCAGGTCGTCCTCGACGGGCCGCGGATCGATGAAGCGCCCGCCGTCGTCCCCGCTCATCCGCGTCCCCCGAGCTGCCGGAGCGCCGCCCGCAGGAGGGCGCCGAGATCGTCCGCGCCGACCGCCTCGGCAGCCCCGCGGACGGCGGTCTCCGCCTCGGTTCGCTTATATCCGAGGTTCAGGAGCGCCGCCACCGCGTCCACCTCTCCCGGCGAGAGCCCCCGGCCATCCCGGGAGGGGACCGGAGCCCCCGGCGCAGCCGCCAGGTCGACCAGGAGGTCGCCGAGACGGTCCCGCAGGTCGAGCACGATCCTGCGCGCCGTCTTCCTGCCGATCCCGGGAACGACCTCGAAGGGCCCCGCGTCCTCGTCCCGCGCCGCCCGGGCGATCTCCCCGGGCGAGAGGGTCGAGAGGATCGCGAGGGCGAGCCTCGGACCGATCCCGGAAATCGCGGTCAGCGCGACGAAGAGACGTTTCTCCTCGCGGGACGGAAAGCCGTAGAGCTGGAGGCTGTCCCCCCGGAAAACGGTCAGGACCTCGAGGACGACTTCCTCTCCCTCTCCCGGCAGCGCGTCGAGCGCACCCACGGGCACCTCGAGCTCGTAGCCCACTCCCCCGGCGTCGACGATGACCCGCCCGGGTTCGCGTCGCCGGAGGACGCCCCGAATCCACCCGATCACCGGCGCCTCCCGGGCACCCGCTCCTCGAAACGGGCTCTTACCGCGTGGCAGAGGGCCGCGGCGAGCGCGTCGGTCGCGTCGTCGGGCACGTCGTCCAGGGGAAACCGCCGCAGCCCCGGAAAGGTCCGCGGCAGGACCCGCCGCACCTGCTCCTTGGTAGCGTTCCCGCTGCCGCAGATCGTCTGCTTGATTTCCGCCGGCGCGTACTCCCGCACCGGGATGCCCCGGCGTCCCAGGGCGGCCAGCAGAACGCCCCGGGCCTCGGCGAGGACCAGCGCGGCACGGGCGTTCCGGTGCTGGAAGAGCGACTCCACCGCGGCCACCTCGGGATCCCGTCCCGCGAGGAAGGCCTCCGCCCGCCCCGCGAGTTCCGCCAGCGACCGCGCGCGGTCCTTCCCCGCGGGAACCCGCCAGGCACCGAGTTCCAGCGCGACCACGCTCCCCCGTTCCACCTCGACGAGGGCCCAGCCGGCCACCCGGGAACCCGGATCGATGCCGAGAATCCTCACCGCTACGCGCCCGGTTCCCCCTCGATCTGGCAGTTCGCGAAGACCTTCTGGACGTCGTCCTGGTCGTCCAACATCTCGAGCAGCTTCAGGAGCCCCTCCGCCTTGGCCGCCGCCACGGGCACCGTGTTCTGGGGCACCATGGCGATCTCCGCCTCGCGGATCTCGAAGCCAGCCTTCTCCACGGCGTCCCGGACCCCGTGGAACGCCGAGGCATCGGTGTAGATCTCGAAGTGATCCCCCTCGGCCCGCAGGTCCTCGCCGCCGGCCTCGAGGACCACCTCCATCAGGGCATCCTCGTCCACCCCGTTCGCCGCCACCTCGATGTATCCCTTCCGCTCGAACATCCAGGCCACGGACCCGGGGGAACCCAGCTCTCCACCGTACTTGTTGAACAGGTGCCGGATCTCGGACGTGGTCCGGTTCCGGTTGTCGGTCATCGCCTGGATCAGGATGGCAACCCCACCCGGCCCGTACCCCTCGTAGACCACCTCCTCGTAGGACTCGCCCTGCAGCTCCCCCGTGCCCTTCTTGATCGCCCTGTCGATCTTGTCGTTGGGCATGTTCACCTGGCGGGCGGCGGCGATGGCCGCCCGCAGGCGCGGATTGGCCTCCGGGTCTCCACCGCCCTCCCGGGCGGCGACGGTGATCTCCCGGGCCACCTTCGTGAAGATCTTGGCGCGCTTCGCGTCCTGGGCACTCTTTCGGTGCTTGATGTTGGCCCACTTCGAATGGCCGGCCATGGGGCTTCTCCTCCTTGCGGCGGCAATCTTAGCACGTCGGCCGCGGGAACCCGCGCCGCGCGCGCATTCACGCGGGTTCCCGCACAAAAATGGCCCCCGCCCGAAGGCGGGGGCCGGCCAGAAGCTCCCGGCGACGCCCTACTCTCCCACGCGGCTGCCCGCGCAGTACCATCGGCGCAGAGGGGCTTAACTACCGTGTTCGGGATGGGAACGGGTGTGGCCCCCTCGCTATGGTCACCGGGAAATTCCTCTCGATCTCCTTGTCAAGCCGCCCGTGGGGCCGGCCTTCCAACCTGGTGTTCGGGTCTACAGCGAGAACCGGATTCCCGCCGTGAAGGTCCAGCCTCCGTAGTCCAACGTTCCGCCGTGGAAGAAGTACTCCCCGGGGTGCGGCCCCGCCCACGTGACCCCGTCGAGCCGCGTGATCTCGCGCTTCCGGCCGCCGGTGATGATGTAGGCAGGCCTCCCGCCCGGAGGGCCGGCCGCAGCCTGGTCGCTGTCGAACCTGCCTTCCGCCAGCGGCGTCCCGAAGCGATGCCTTCCGTCGGCCGTGATGTCGATATTCTTCTGCGCCCAACTGTACCGCATCTCGACGAAGACGGAAGCCTTCGGGTTGAACTGCCACTCGGTTCCGCCGCGCAACTCCAGGTACGGCGTACTCGGCGTCTCGATCATCGGCCGCTTCACGTCGTGCGGCTTCCCGTCGAGCTGCCGGCTGCTCAGGGACAGGCTGCCCCGCTCCACGTAAGTGACCACGCTCGCATCGAGCTCGTTCTGGACGTCGCGCCACTGCCGGGATGGGTCGAAGTCCACGAACATGTATCCCACGTTGAGCCCGATGTAGGGGTTGAACGTCTTGGTCGGCCGGAACCGGGCGTAGAGCCCGATGCTCACCGGGTAGAGCGTCAGGTCCCCGCCGTTGATCAGCTCGCCGCGCCAGTGCTCACCAACGTACCCGCTGTTGGTGAACGGAATGCAGTTCGAGTACGGGATCACCTCCCGCCCCCAGGCCGCCATCGTCTCGCAGCTGAAGACCGGCTGGAACGCGGGGTTGTGCATGTTGGGATCGTCGAAATCGAACGAGTAGGCGAGCTCGATATTGTCGATGCTGCCCGTCGAGTACCCGATCCCCATGTCGAGCACGAGCTCGGTATTCTTCCAGGAGGCAAGCCCGTAGGAGGCGCGGAACTCGAAGTACGTGTCCGTCGAGATCCTGGCCTCGTTCGCCGCCATCCAGCCCGGCCGGGGATCACGCAGCACGTACACCTGCGTATCCCCTGTCAGGGAGGTCGCGTCGACCACCTGGATCCGGCCTCCGTCGCTGGGAATCGAGTCACCCGGATCGGTCCCACCGATGTGGAACTCGAACCGCCACTTCCCCTTCACTTCCTCGGCCACCGCCGGAGCGACCGCAGCCACCAGCAACAGCGCCATGACGCCCAGCGCCAGGATCCGGTTCCGCGCACCCTGCCTCTTCATGGACGACCCCTTACCCTCGCTCGTTCGTGGTTCGTGCATGCCCGGCCCGTCCGGGCGCCCCCGCGAGCGGGGGATGCATCCTACTCCAGCCAGCCTTGCCAGCAAACGGGCGCGGAGATCATGCGCGGCATGCGCCCCGCGGTCCCGCACCCGGGGCCGGGCGGCAGCGTGCCGCCGGCCGACCCTCGACAATCCGGTTCCGGGCCGGCCCGCTCGCCGGGCTCCCTGCATGGTGATCGTCCTGTGCTCGACCCGTCCTCGAGGCCTCCCCTGGGGGAGCGCCGGGTGCCGGGGAAGATGCCGGGGACCGGGACCCCGGAGGGCCCCGGCCTCGACCGAATTCGTATCGAAACGAAGAAGAATCGCGGGTCACGCGACCGGCACCGACATGAGGATCGCTGGAGAAGGAAAAGGTCAAGCCGTTCGACCGATTAGTACCGGTAAGCTGAACGCGTCTCCGCGCTTACACCTCCGGCCTATCAACCTCGTCGTCTCCGAGGGGTCTTATGACCACAAGGGTCGGGAGACCTCATCTTGGGGTGGGCTTCGCGCTTATATGCTTTCAGCGCTTATCCTTTCCGGACATAGCTACCCGGCGCTGCCCCTGGCGGGACAACCGGTACACTAGAGGTCCGTGGTTCCCGGTCCTCTCGTACTAGGGAACCATCCCCTCAAGTCTCCTGCGCCCACGGCAGATAGGGACCGAACTGTCTCGCGACGTTCTGAACCCAGCTCGCGTACCGCTTTAATCGGCGAACAGCCGAACCCTTGGGACCTGCTTCAGCCCCAGGATGCGATGAGCCGACATCGAGGTGCCAAACCCCGCCGTCGATGTGGACTCTTGGGCGGGATCAGCCTGTTATCCCCGGAGTACCTTTTATCCGTTGAGCGACGGCCCTTCCATGCGGGACCGCCGGATCACTAAGGCCCGCTTTCGCGTCTGCTCGACTTGTAGGTCTCACAGTCAGGCCGGCTTATGC